>LFRM01215708.1_pt1 | contig 21154 bp, 17 predicted proteins | sample 618341 | NCBI WGS metagenome assembly LFRM01 (sample SAMN03654438, study PRJNA283298) | anaerobic digester metagenome | isolation source: pool of bioreactors CSTR01a, CSTR02a, and CSTR03a thermophilic anaerobic... | place: Denmark: Kgs. Lyngby | collected 2014-05-21 | reverse complement strand
TCATCAATGACGGACATTTCTATGTTGGCAACAGGCGGTACCTCAAGAGGCAAGAGATGTACATGAACTTCGAGAATAATTTTCCAGAGATGATTCCGGGTTTTACTTGGATAACGATGGCGATAAAGACTATATCGAAGCGATCAATGGGCAAGAGCCTGAACAGTATATGCGATTTTCTCTGAATGAATCGGGAGAAATCGTCTACCGCATTGGCATGCTTGAGCCGGAGGGGGAAGCGCTGCTTAGAGCCGACGTGACCTTAGTGGCAGACGGATCCCGGAGGGAATTGACACTAGGGTTAGAAAAGGTTTCCAGCCTTGTGCCTGAGGGCTCCGTCTATGAGTATTACAGAGTTGATGGGATACCGGTTGTTTCATTAAGGGGATCCTCGTTTGATTCACCAGCTATGGAGAAGTTTGTTGCAGATGCCCAGGAGGTCAGACAGGAAGAGGCTGTCATCATTGATTTGCGCGGGAACTCGGGCGGAGACGCAGCACAGATGGCAAGGTGGCTGGGCGTCTTCACCGATGGTGCCACGCTTGTATCCCCGTTTACAGGCGCACAGTTGTCCACAAAGACTGTGCGGGAGTTAATCTTCAGATCTTGGCCGGTTTTGTACAGGGTACCGGTGGAGATTCTGGAAGAGCATGTGGTGACTAGTGAAACGGGTTGGTCCGAGATCACCCTGGGGCCCATCCCCGAACGAGTTCCCAATGATGTAGCTGTGGTCGTTCTCATGGACTCGCGGACAGTATCTGCGGGCGAGGTTTTTGTTGAGATCTTGGCGTCATTGGATAATGTGGTCTTGCTGGGCACCAATACCGGCGGCAGATCTCTTGCGGGAAACCCGGTTGAAACGGCTTTACCAAACTCACAGCTGAGGCTGGGGTTTGGCACCGGGTTGCAGCTGCGGAGAGATTTTGTGGATCGGGAGGGAATTGGACTCTTTCCTGACTTTTGGGTTCAGCCCGAGGATGCCGTTAAGCTTGCAGTGAAGTTCATTGAAAACTATGGATCACGCTGAGCAGTCTGGGTCACGGGGGTTCTGCCTACCGCGCCACTCCTCGCCCCTAAGAAACGAAACCATGAGATAACATGTTGACCTTTTTTGTGGCAAAAAACCTTTTCGGAAAAGGAGAAAAACGTTTTGCGTTGAATGATAGAATATCGTAAGGATGATATGAGAATGGCAACGATACGCGATGTGGCCCGTGTAGCTGGTGTTAGCCCCACCACTGTGTCCCATGTTCTGAGCAACCGGAGGCCTGTTTCCGCTGAGACCAAGAAGAAGGTTTTAGAAGCGGTGGAACAAACCGGTTATGTGCCCAACGCCATAGCTCAGGGGCTTGTGAGCCAGAGAACCAACGTAATCGGCATATGCTTCCCCGTAACAGAGTTCGTGGAATCGAACCCTTCCCTTGTTACGCTGTTGTTTACTGGTGGAAGGCGTTTGCGAGAACACGGATATCAGCTGTTAATTGTCACGACGCCCCACGACGACATGCGCGAGTTCCGACGGATAGCTCTATCGGGGTTGCTGGATGGTATTATCCTTTTCGAAGTCCTTCTAGAGGATCCTCGCGTGCAGTGCTTACAGAAACATGCCAGAGTTCCCTTTGTCCTGGTGGGACGATGCCGTAACAACGATGGAATTAGCTTCGTGGACATCGATTCGGATGAGGGCGTGTACCAGGCAACAACCTATTTGATCGAACTGGGGCATCGGAGGATCGTCTTTGTCGGAGGATACCCCCATGGCTTCACCCATTCGTATTACGCCCATGAAGGATACAAGAGAGCGTTGGCCAGTAAAGGTGTCCAGTACGATCCGCGTCTAGTCAAGAGTGCTAGGCAGAGCGAAGAGGAGGCGGCCGCCGTCCTGGAGGAACTCCTTGGGAACCAGGTGGCTTTCTCAGCCATGATCTGTCTCTCGGAGTTCGTGTGTATGACCATGCTTAAGCTGCTGCGGGCGCGGGGAATGCGGGTTCCCGAAGATGTGTCACTGATATCCTTCGGCAACAGCCGGAGCTGTTGGATGACTGACCCGGCGCTCACCGCCATATCCCTCCGTTTCGATACCATGACCGAGCTGGCCATAGACTTGCTCGCCGGCAAGCTGATCAATGATGCCTCTGAAGTTAGACAGGTCATCCTTCCTCCATCGCTGGAGATACGGGCGTCAACGGGGCCGCCGTCAGTGCAAGCCCTTAGGAGAGCAAAAACCCCCTAATTCTGTTGTCAATGCAAAACGTTTTGCGCTAGTGCAGAACAACCGCCCCACAGCTGCTGCAAGGGTTTCCTGCTAGGGGATGCAGATTATTCGCTGAAGTACACGGAGTAGAGTGTTTGTAGAGCCGATGAGTCTATCGATCATGCAAAACGTTTTGCATTGCTCTGTGACCAGTTGCCTATGGAAAGAGGGTGGTAGCCAAGGTAGGTTAAAGGCTGTTGGGGTCTCGGTCTAGTGTTGATTGGCGACTATAGGAACAAGAAAGGAGAACGCTTTCGGTGAAGAAGAGTCTGCTAATAGCTTTGACAGTCGTGGTTTTGGCTGCGGGATTAGTAAGTGCACAAGAGCAAATCGTTTTACATCAATGGGACTGGCACTCTCAACCACATACAAGCAAGGCGCTGGACGACTTGATCGCGGCGTTTCAGGAGAAGTATCCCCACATTCGCATTGAGAGAACATATTACTCTTTCGGCGACATCAGGCAGCAGCTTTTAGTGGGGTCGATCGCGGGTCATTCACCCGACCTGATGATCATTGACAATCCGGATCACCAAGCTTTGGCCGCAGCGGGTGTCTTGGCTGATATAACCGAGTACGTCCAAGAGTGGGGCCAAGCGGACCAGTTCTTCGACGGACCACTGTCCTCCACCATTTGGAACGGGCGCCATTACGGACTGCCACAAAACAGCAACACCCTGTGCCTCTTCTACAACAAGGACATGTTTGAGGCAGCCGGTATCGACCAAGTTCCCACAACCTGGGAGGAGCTCTATGACGTGGCGAAGCGCCTCACCACTCCGGAGGTGCGGGGACTGCACGTGTGCGCCAACCTGACGGAAGAGGGTGCCTTCCAGATGCTCTCCTTCCTGTGGCAGGCCGGCGCAGACCTGGATAGCCTTGACAGCCCAGAGGCGATCAGGTTCTTCTCGTTCATCCAGAAGCTGGTCCAGGAAGGTATCGTATCTCTAGATACGCTTAACATGAAGCAGAACGACATTGCCCTGCAATTTTGCTCCGGAGCAGCAGCTATGATGATCAACGGTCCCTGGAACATCCCCACCGTAAGGGACAACGCTGACTTCGAATGGGGTATTGCCCTTCTGCCCATGGACAAACAGAGAGCTTCAGGCTTAGGTGGCGAAAACTGGGCTATCAGTTCGCAGACTGAACACCTTGAGGAAGCCGTTGCTTTCATCTTGTTCGCATCGGAGTACGACAACTACCTGCAGGCGATCCGCACTCAGGAGAGGCTGCCCAGCAGGGGAGACGTAGCAGCCGACCCGGTGTTTGAGGAAGATGAATACCTGAGCATCTTCAACGAACAGATGAAGTACGCTAAGGCCCGGGCTTACGGCCCCGACTATCCTCAGATGTCCAGGATCTTCCAGGAAGCCTTCCAAGCTGCAATGCTGGGCGAGGATGTTGAAACAGTAGCCAAGAACGCTGCCGCTAAGATGAAACAATTCCTGCCGTAAGGCAGCTGACAGCCTCCAAGCACATGGACCGAGTTAACCGGTCCATGTGCTAACCAAGATTCATGTGCAAAGGATGGTGCCGGGTGTCTAGGTTTAGCAAGGGCCTCAAAGTGGCATGGGGGACAATAATTGATTACAGTTTCATTGTACCGACGGTGTTGTTCATTATAGCTTTCATGATCTATCCTGTGCTCTACAACATCTGGCTGAGCATGACCGACCTCAATGTCATGAACTTCAGGATCGGTGGTTCCTGGGTCGGGTTGGCAAATTACAAACAACTTCTGTCTGACGACATTTTCAAAGCGGCCTTCGTGAACACGCTGGTGTTTGTTTTTGCCTGCATATTTTTCCAGTTCACCATTGGCTTCGCGCTGGCTGTCCTCTTCAATAACAGGTTCCCCGGTTCAAACATTATGAGGGCCACACTGATGATCAGCTGGATGCTCCCGAAAGTGGTGGCGGGTACCCTGTTTCGCTGGATTCTGAGCGGTGATTTCGGGATACTGAATCAATTCTTGCGGGGAGCGGGGCTGATCTCACAGAACATTCTCTGGTTATCTAGCTCACAACTTGCTCTTTGGGGAATCATTATTGCCAATGTGTGGATTGGCATCCCCTTTAACATGATCATCCTGCTTGGCGGTTTGCAGACCCTTTCTGAAGAGCTGTTTGAGGCGGCCAAGATCGATGGGGCAGGTCCCTGGCAGGTCTTTGTGAAGATTACACTGCCTCTCTTGAGACCGACCATCATGATCCTACTGATCCTGGGCTTCATCTATACATCCAAGGTGTTTGACTTGGTTCATGTTATGACCCAAGGTGGACCGCTGAACTCCACACAACTTCTTCCCTATTACTCGTATGTTCAGTCGTTCCAGTTCTTCAACTTCGGTAAAGGTGCAGCTATCAGCGGAGTCATATTCGTCTTCCTCATCGTTTTGTCAGGTTTGTACCTGAGGGAGACGCAGAAGGAGGACATAATGGGATGAGTGCACGGTCTAAGAGGCGGAGTATTGCGTTTTGTTTGGTGGGCGTGGTCTGCTGCCTGATTATGTTCTTCCCAGTCTACTGGATGTTCATAACATCCATTAAGCCGATGGGCGAGATTTACCACAAACCACCCCTCCTTATCCCCAAAAACCCCACCCTCAAGGCATACGTGGACAATTTCATCAAGAGCAGAGATGTGTACAACTACTTCAGGAACAGTTGTATCGTTGCTCTTGGGTCCATGGCCTTTGTGGTGATTTTGGCCGCGCCAGCGTCCTACGCCTTGTCTCGTCTTAAAATTCGGGGCAAGACGCTGATCATGCTGACTCTGTTGATGGTCCAGATGTTTCCCTCGATTGTGTTGGTCACACCCCTTTACATCACCTTTGGTAGGCTCGGTCTCAACAACAACTACTTCGGATTGATCTTGGCTAACGCCACGATTTCACTACCTTTCGTCATCCTCGTCTTGCGACCGTATTTCCTGGGACTGCCCAAGGGTCTTGAGGATGCGGCAGCTATTGACGGGTGTTCCAAATGGGGGACTTTTTGGCGTGTTATGCTGCCCTTGACCAAGCCGGGCCTGGTGACGGTAGCAGCCTTCAGTTTTCTCTTTGCCTGGGGAGAACTCTTGTTTGCGACAACGTTGACCAGCAAAGAGTCTATGCGCCCCATTACTGCCGGCATCTATCGTTTTATCGGCCAATTCCAGGTGGAATGGAATAGTCTGATGGCGGTGTCTTTTGCGGCGTCGCTGCCCATCATCATTGTCTTCATTGCCCTGCAGAACCAGATCGTAAGCGGTATTACGGCGGGAGCAGTTAAGCAGTAACCATTAGCCGACGGGCCAAAGCTGCTCCGGGCAACTAAGCTAGAGGAGACGAGCGTGGAAACACAATATAAGTAGTTACAGGAGGTCTTACATGATAGTTTCAGATGGGAACAGGATTGTGTACAGCTATGATGGGGAAATGGTCTGGGTGGAGGCGTGGGGTAACGGTCTGCGTGTGCGGGCGACTAAGGGACCGCAAATGCCTGATGAGAACTGGGCCCTCTTGCCCGTACAGGAGCAGCAGGCGGAGATCTCCCTGACGGAAGCGGGGGCAGCAATCCGCAATGGGAAAATCTGGGCCGAAATCGACCACAACGGCAAGATCACCTTTTACAATCAGAAAAACGAGGTGCTGCTTGAGGAGTACGTAAGGAATCGCAAAGAGTATCAGTTCAAGCCTGGTGTAAGGCCGAAATCCTTTGCATCGGCACTGGATATTGAAGCCCGCGGGTTCAAACCCATTCTAGGCGGAGATTATTCGGTCACCGTGCGGTTTGAGTCGGATCCCAAGGAGAAAATCTACGGGATGGGGCAGTATCAGCAGCCCTTTCTCAATCTAAAGCTTTGTGAACTGGAACTGGCGCAGAGGAACTCCCAGGCCAGTGTTCCTTTCATGCTGTCCTCCTTAGGCTATGGGTTTTTGTGGAACAACCCCGCTGTTGGCAGGGTGACCTTTGGGAAAAACACCACCGTTTGGCATGCCCACTCCACCAAGGCCATAGATTATTGGATCTGTGCCGGGGACACCCCCAGCGAGATCGTGGAGCAATACGCGCAGGTAACAGGTACTGTGCCCATGATGCCGGAGTATGGTTTGGGCTTCTGGCAGTCTAAGCTGCGCTATCAAACCCAGGAAGAGCTGCTGGAAGTGGCCCGGGAGTACAAGCGGCGCGGCCTTCCGATTTCTGTTATCGTCATCGATTTCTTCCATTGGACGAATCAAGGCGATTGGAAATTCGATCCCGATTATTGGCCGGATCCACAGGCCATGGTTGATGAGTTGAAAGAAATGGGCATTGAACTGATGGTATCCATCTGGCCAACCGTGGACCACACGAGTGAGAACTACCAAGAGATGATGGAAAAAGGCTATTTGATCCGTATGGATCGCGGCCACCGCATCGCCATGGATTCCCGGGGGAATGCCACTCATTTCGACGCAACCAATCCGGCCGCTAGGCAGTATGTCTGGAACAAGGTGAAGCAAAACTACTACGATTACGGAATCAAGATCTTTTGGCTGGACGAAGCCGAACCGGAATACACCTATTACGATTTCGATTTGTACCGCTACTATTTAGGACCTACCCTCCAAGTGGGCAACATTTATCCCTTGCTGTATGCAAAGGGTTTCTATGAAGGGATGCAGGCAGAGGGTCAGGAGAACATAGTGAACCTCGTCAGGTGTGCCTGGGCCGGCAGCCAGAGGTACGGCGCACTTGTTTGGTCCGGGGATGTTCACTCCTCGTTCAAGGGCTTGCGGGACCAGGTGGCTGCGGGACTGAACATGGGACTAGCTGGTATTTCGTGGTGGACTACTGATATCGGCGGCTTCCACGGTGGTTGTCCTGACGACCCTGATTTTCGGGAAGTGTTTGTTCGCTGGTTCCAGTACGGAACCTTCTGCCCGGTTATGCGGCTCCACGGCAGTAGAGATCCCCATACAGAACCGTTGGGCACAAGTGGCGGTGGTTTTGTCAATTCCGGCGCGCCCAATGAAGTGTGGAGCTATGGCGAAGAAGCCTACGAGATTTGTGTCAAGTATCTGCACATGCGTGAGCGGCTGAAACCGTATATACGGGAACAGATGAAAGCCGCGCATTTGAAAGGAACGCCAGTTATCCGTCCGCTCTTCTACGATTTCCCTCAAGACCCAAAGGCGTGGGAAGTGGAAGACCAGTACATGTTCGGCCCGGATATTCTGGTCGCTCCGGTTCTGTATGAGCGTATGGAGACCAGGAACGTATACCTGCCGCAGGGTGCGGAATGGAAAAACGTGTGGACCGGTGAAACGTTTGAGGGTGGGCAAGTTGTTGAGGTTGCGACACCTCTTGACCAAATACCTCTATTCCTGCGAGACGGCGCGGAGCTGCCCATCGTAGAGCCTACAGAGCACTAAGACCGAGGGGGTGCAGACATGATTATTCAGACCGAACAACGGCTTGTCTATCGCTATGATCATGAGGAACTCTGGATTGAGCCATGGGGGCCCAGTGCCCTCCGGGTGAGGGCTACCAAGGGACCGGAGATGCCCTTGGAGGATTGGGCGCTGCTTCCTGCACAGCAGTCCGCCGATGTATCTATTTCTGTGGCCGAGGAAGGCGCCAGTATTGTCAACGGCAAGATCAGGGCGGAGCTCACCAAGGATGGCAAGCTGACGTTTTACAATCAGCACAACCAAGTGCTGTTGGAAGAGTACGTGAGAAACCGCAAGGACTATAAATACAAGCCAGGGGTTAAGCCGAAATCCTTCGCCTCGGCGCTGAATATCAAAGCCCGTGAGTTTAAGCCCATTTTGGGCGGCGATTATTCCCTCACTGTGAGGTTTGAGTCCGTTCCTAACGAGAAGATTTACGGGATGGGTCAGTACCAACAGCCCTATCTAAACCTGAAGGGCTGCGAATTGGAGCTGGCTCACCGCAACTCGCAGGCTAGCGTTCCGTTCATGGTGTCCAGCTTAGGTTACGGGTTCCTGTGGAACAACCCAGCCGTAGGGAGAGTCACCTTCGGCAAGAACATAACCACTTGGGAGGTTAAGTACACCAAGTATCTGGATTATTGGATTTGCGCCGGAGATACTCCCAGTGAAATAGTGGAGACATATGGCCAGGCCACCGGCACAGTGCCCATGATGCCCGAGTATGGTCTGGGGTTCTGGCAGTCGAAACTGCGCTACCAGACCCAGGAAGAACTGCTGGAAGTCGCCCGTGAGTACAAGAGGCGCAACCTTCCCATTTCGGTGATCGTGATCGACTTCTTCCACTGGACTATGCAGGGAGAATGGCGGTTTGATCCCGAGTACTGGCCAGATCCACAGGCTATGGTGGATGAGCTCAAGGAAATGGGTATTGAGCTGATGGTTTCCATCTGGCCCACCGTTGATCACAAGAGCGAGAACTATCAAGAGATGGTGGAAAAGGGTCTGCTCATCCGCACCGATCGGGGACATCCCATAGCAATGAACTTCCATGGTAACACAATCCATATTGACGTCACCAATCCCGAGGCACGGGAGTATTTCTGGAACAAGGCCAAGGAGAACTACTACGATTACGGAATAAGAATTTTCTGGCTGGATGAGGCAGAACCGGAATACACATATTACGACTTCGACTTGTACCGCTACCATCTGGGTCCCAACGTGCAGATTGGGAATGTCTACCCGCTCATGTATGCCAAGGCGTTCTACGACGGGATGCGGGCTGAGGGGCAAGAAAACATCGTAAACCTTGTCAGATGCGCCTGGGCAGGCAGTCAGCGCTACGGGGCCTTAGTCTGGTCGGGGGATATCCATTCCTCATTTGAGAGCCTGCGCAGTCAGGTTGCTGCAGGTCTCAACATGGGCATGGCTGGAATTCCTTGGTGGACCACTGACATCGGCGGTTTCCACGGCGGCGCTCCAGATGATCCGGAATTCCGCGAGGTGTTTGTCAGGTGGTTCCAGTACGGAACGTTCTGCCCGGTAATGCGGCTCCATGGGGACAGGGAACCGCATTCCGAACCCCTGGGCACCAAAGGTGGAGGTATCTGCACTTCAGGAGCTCCCAACGAGGTGTGGAGCTACGGGGAGGAAGTATACGCGATCTGCGTGAAGTACTTGCACCTGCGGGAACGCCTGAAACCTTACATCAGAGAGCAAATGGAGGCTGCCCACCGTCGGGGCACTCCAGTGATCAGGCCTTTGTTCTACGACTTCCCAGGGGACAAACAGGCGTGGGAAGTCGAGGATCAGTATATGTTCGGTCCCGACATCTTGGTGGCTCCAGTCCTCTATGCTGGGGCTGAGACCCGGCAGGTCTATCTACCTGCTGGAGTTGACTGGGAGCATGCTTGGACCGGCCAGACCTTTGCAGGTGGTCAAACCATTGAAGTGGCAACACCCATTGACGAAATTCCGGTATTTACCAGACAAGGCTCCAAGCTGCCGTTGCGTGAGGAATAGGGAACCAGGGCGATGTGCAGTCCCATCAGCTCTGGGGTCAAGATAATAGGTTAAGGAGGAATGGGCCCATGAACAGGGCTCATTCCTTTTTTGGTTAAATCCCCGCAGTTTAGCGGCGGAACTGAGTGGTGGTTCGCGTAACCCTCCAAGTTACATCCTGGCTAGCCCACCGAAAAAATGTAACACAGATTGTTGCGCAAACACCACATATGTGCCCCGCCACACCACCCGCGCCTAAGACTCCCGCAGTCCCACCTGATCTCGTCCCAGGAGTTACCTCTCAAACACACCCCCCGGAACACATTGACAAGAGATTAATTTCGTAATATAATTACACCGAGAAAATCTTCACGAAAGAAAGTTTCATGAAAGAAACTAACAAGGGAGTGTTAACGGTGAAGAGGAGCGGTGGGCAGCGGGCTGGTTCGGCAGTTGAAAAGATCACTCCTGAGGCCAGCACAGAGGATTGGCCCTCTGTGGATACTCCCCTGCTGCTGATCAACATCCAGGCCAGGATGGAGTCTTTTAACCCTGCGCAGAAAAGAGTGGCCGCCTACATATTGGAAAACTTTCACAAACTAGAGGGGATGACCAGCAGGGAGCTGGCGGAAAAATGCAGCGTCAGCGAGCCAACCGTAACCAGGTTTGTGAAGACCCTTGGCTATGAAAACTACCGCTGGTTCCAGCTGGAGGTGGCCAAGGTGGGCACCCAAAAGAGCGGTTATTCCCGGGTTACGGAAGAGGACAGCGTGGAGGTTGTCTGCAGGAAAATTATCGACGACAACCTGCGCTCCGTGGCGGCCCTGGCCAAAGCCATTGATTACGAGCAGCTCAGTGCCGCTAGGGATCTCCTGGTGGCCGCGGACACCATCCTTATTCTGGCCCAAGGCCGGTCCGTGGTTACTGCCAACAGTCTGCGCATCCGCCTTTTCCGCTTGGGCTTCCGCTGCTTAGTTTACAACGATCCCCACGCCATGGCTGTGGCCACTTCACTTGTTACAGAAAAGGACCTGGTGATTGGGATCAGCACCTACGGCAGAACCAAAGACGTTGTGGATGGGCTTAGGCGGGCCCGGGAGAAGGGCTGCAAAACGATTGGCGTCACCAGCTACAAAGCCGTTCCCCTGGAAGCGGTGAGCGACATTGTGCTCTACGCAATTGACGTGGAGAGGACCTCTTTCGGTTTTGAACCTTCCGGGGCCACGGTGGCCCAGATGGTGCTTCTGGACTGCCTGTATATGCTGGCGGCACTGCAAATGAAAGAACGCTCCCAAAGGGCGTTTCAAGATACCTATGAGTCACTGCAGGAACTAAGGATTTAGCCAAAAGGGGGGATGGAATGGCAGAAGGCACAGCAGTTGCGCTGCACCTGGACGCACCACACTCACGCTAAGTATCGAATGGAGGGCATGAAATGAAAAGAACGACAACCATCATTGTAGCAGCACTAATCATGGTTCTTGGCCTTTCGGCTTTGACCTTCGCAGCCGGGTACAAATTCGGCTACACTTGCATGACCATGAATAATCCTTTCTTTGTCACCATTGAAAACGAGATCAGAAAGCAAGTTGAAGCCAACGGCGATACCCTGATTTCCCTGGATACCAGGCAGGATATGGCTACACAAATCCAGCAAATCGAAGACATGATCAATCAAGGTATCGACCTGCTGTTCCTCTGCCCCGTTGACTCCGAAGGTATCCGTCCAGCCCTGGACATGCTCAAGGCAGCGGGCATCCCCGTCGTCAACTTCGACACCGACGTAGCGGACAAGGATCTGGTGAACAGCATTCTGGTGTCCAACAACTGGCAGGCCGGTTACCTCGTGGGTAAGGACGTAACCGCCAAGTTCCCCGGTGGCGCCAAGATCGCCATCCTGGACGCTCCCTACGCTGAAGCCTGCGTACAGCGGGTAGATGGCTTCATGGCCGCCCTGGCTGAAGCTGATGCCCAGTACAAGATCGCTGCCCAGCAAAACGGCAAGGGCGACATCGGCGAATCTCTGCCCATCGCAGAGGCAATCCTGCAGGCCAACCCTGATCTGGATGTGTTCTTCGCCATCAACGACCCATCCGCCCTCGGTGCCCTTTCCGCAGTGATGAGCGCAGGTCTTCTGCACCAGGTTTCCGTTTACGGTGTTGACGGTGCTCCTGAAGCCAAGGCTTCCATCAAGGAAGGCGGCATGACCGCAACCGGAGCCCAGTCGCCCATCAACATCGCCCGGCAAAGCGTAGAGGTTGCCTACAAGATTCTGGCCGGTGAAGAAGTGGAGAAGGAGATCAAGGTTCCAACCTTCTTGATCGATGCCTCCAACGTGGACGAATACGGCACAGAAGGCTGGCAGTAAGCTTGACGGTGGGTTGCTGGCATATGCCAGCAACCCGCTCGATTTGTCTCCGGCGGGAAGGTAATGCTCCCGCTGATCTCAGCTAAAGGGGAGTATGTTGTGGGTAAGACAGTATTAAGGATGGTCGATATAGACAAGCGTTTTCCCGGTGTACATGCCCTCAAAAGCGCCAACTTGGAAGTAAAGGAGGGCGAAGTCCACGCCCTGTTGGGCGGCAACGGTGCCGGCAAGAGCACCTTGATGAAGATCCTGGGGGCTATCTACCAGCCCGATGGCGGGGAAATCTTCATCGACGGCCAGCCGGCGCAGCTCGCCAGCGTGCGGGATGCCCAGGGGTATGGAATCAGCATCATCCATCAGGAGCTGATGCTCTTCCCGGAGCTGTCCATTGCGGAGAACATGTTTATCGGCGAAAGACCAGAAGGCTACGGCTACATCAACAGGAAAGAGATGGAAAGGCGCGCCCAGGCTGTCCTGGATGACCTGGGCATCAGGCTTCAAGCCGGTACTGTGGTTTCCTCCCTCAGCCTGGCCCAGCAGCAGCTTGTGGAAATCGCGCGGGCCCTTTCTTTTAACGCCAGGATCATTGTCATGGACGAACCCACTTCTTCACTTTCCAACAAAGAAGTGGAAATGCTTTTTGAGTTCATCCGCAAGCTGAAAAAGAACGGCGTTGCCATCATTTATATATCTCATAAACTGGACGAGCTCTTTGAGATTTCCGACCGGATTACAGTCTTGCGGGACGGCGAAACCGTGGGTACCGTGATCACCAAGGAGACCACGGAAGATGATCTGATCCGCATGATGGTGGGCAGGGAACTGTCCAGCTTCTATTCCCAAGCCCAGCGGGAAATTTCCCCAGAAGTGGTGCTGGAAGTGCGGGGCCTGGCCAAAGAAGGGGTATTCCATGACATCAACTTCCAGCTCAGGAAAGGCGAGATCCTGGGCTTCACAGGCCTAGTGGGCTCTGGGCGGACCGAGGTCATGGAGGCCATTTTCGGCATCCGCTCCTTCGACCGGGGTGAAATTTTGCTCCGGGGCAGCAGGGCAGAGATCAAAAGCCCCACAGACGCCATTGCCGCAGGCTTGGCTCTGGTACCCGAAGACCGCAAGGCCCACGGTTTGATTCTCAAGAACACGGTGGGCTTTAATATGACCATTACAGTTTTGAAGGAGTTCATCGGCAGCTTCCGGGTGGATAGAAAGGCTGAGCGGTCCATCCTCGACAGCTACAAGGAACGCCTTCGCATCGTCACGCCTTCTTACCGGCAGATCGCCGCCAAGCTCAGCGGCGGCAACCAGCAGAAGGTGGTCCTGGCCAAGTGGCTGGCCACCAAACCCCTGGTTCTCATCTTGGATGAACCCACCCGGGGCATCGACGTGGGGGCCAAAGCGGAGATCTACACGCTCATGCACGATCTCACCAAGCAGGGGGTTTCCATCATCATGGTCTCCTCGGAGCTGCCGGAAGTGATGGCCATGAGCGACCGGATCTGTGTGATGAATGAGGGCACCATCAGTGCCACCTTGGCAAACGAGGAATTCTCCGAGGAGAAAATCGTTGCTTATTCTGTTAGGAGGGGCTAACTAATGGCAGGAGAGCTCTTGAAATCCAGAAGCAGTGCTTTCACCACTTTCTTGAAGAAAAACATCGCGATCGTCAGCGGCCTAGTGGTGCTCTGCGTGGTCTTATCCTTCGCTTCACCTTACTTTCTCACCAAGCACAACATCATGACTCTGCTGCGGCAGATCTCCACCAATGCCATCCTCACCCTGGGCATGATGATGTGCATCATGATCGGCGGCATCGACCTGTCCCTGGGCTCGGTTGTGGCCCTATCCGGTACGGTCACCGCTGTGCTCATCACCCGGGCGGGCTTCGGTATTCCCCTGGCCATTTTGATGGGGCTGCTCTCCGGGGTAGTGTGCGGTCTGTTCAGCGGCCTGTTCGTCGCGTACATCAAAGTTCCCGCGTTTGTCGCCACCCTGGCGGTGATGAATGTGGCCCGGGGCGCCGCCTACATTGCCACCAACGCTAACCCGGTGCGCATTACCGTGGAGGCCTTCAACAACCTGGGGATCGGCTTTGTGGCCGGCATTCCCCTGCCCGTCATCTACACCGCAGTCCTGGTCATCTTGGTTTCCCTGTTCCTGAACAAGACCAGGATGGGCAGGTACATCTACGCGGTGGGGGGCAACCTGGAAGCGGCACGCTATTCGGGAATCAACGTGAAGGCCGTGCAGATCACGGTCCATGTCCTTTCCGGTTTCTTAGCTGCCTTCGCCGGGATAGTCCTGGCAGCCAGGATGTATTCGGGTCAGCCCGCGGTGGCCAGCGGCTGGGAACTGGATGCGGTGGCCGCCAGTGTCTTGGGGGGCGTCAGCCTCTTGGGCGGCACGGGCAGTGTGGCCAGCGCCATGATCGGCGTTTTGATCATCGGTGTGCTGCAGAACGGACTGAACCTGCTCAATGTGCACAGTTTTTGGCAGCTGGTGGTGAAGGGTATCGTGATCCTGATCGCGGTCACCTTCGATATGCTGCGCAGCAGGAAGGCGGAAGAAAACTAAAGCGCAGGCGCAACCAATACTAGGAGGAGAATACACATGCTCGTAAACTTAGCAGAAATGCTGCAGGATGCGAAGAAGCACAACTACGCCATCGCGTCCATCAACACGCCCAACCAGATTTCCCTTAGGGCCGTCATCGCCGCAGCAGAAGAAGTGAACATTCCCATCACCATCAACCATGCCCAGAACGAGGATGAGCACATTCCAGCGGAAATCGCCATCCCCTTGATGGTGGACTATGCCAAGAAATCCCGTGTGCCCATTTCCGTGCACGTGGACCACGGCTTGGACATGCAGCACATCATGAAGACGGTGCGCCTGGGCGTCACATCCATCATGTATGACTGCTCCCATCTGCCCCTGGAGAGAAACATCGCTGAGGTTAAGCGCCTGATGGATCTCGTGGGGCACCTGGGCATTTCCATCGAAGCGGAAGTGGGCCGCATGCCCAACAACATGCCCGATGACAAGGTCCACGGCGGGCGCAGCGACCTATCTGACCTTTCCGTTTACTACACCGATCCCCAAGATGCCCAAATCTTCTGCCAGGAGACAGGCGTGGATGTACTCACCATTTCCTTCGGCACTGTACACGGCCTGTACGACGGTGAACCCAACCTCGATATTGAGCTGCTTAGAAAAATCAAAGAGGTCACTCCAGGCACAGCCCTGGGCATGCACGGCGGGTCCGGCGTTCCCTATGACCAGATCCGGCAAGCCATCTCCAACGGCATCAGGAAGATCAACTTTTTCACCGCCATTGACACCGCGCCCGCGCCCCACCTGGCCAAGATGATCGCCGAGGCAGATGGTCCCCTGAACTTCTACAAGATCGCGGATCGGGCCATGGAAATCATCTACGAGAAGACCGTGGAAATCCTCAGGGTGTGCAAGAACGAAGCGTCCCAGAACTGAAGAAAAAGGGGTGGCTTCCATGTTCTTAGGTGTGGATGTGGGAACAACTGGGATTAAGGCCTGTTTGGTGGATCTGGAGGGCAATGTCCTGGCGAAGGCCTACCGCAAACTGCGCATGTATGGGCTGGAGGCAAACAGGCGGGAGCTGGATCCCCACCAAATCATCGACCTGGCCAAGGAGGCCATGCGGGAAGCCGCGGGCCCCGGGGCTGGGGAAGTCCAAGTGATCACGGTATCCTCCTTAGGTGAAGCCATCGTTCCTGTGGACCGCGCGGGCAGGCCCCTCATGAACAGCATCATCGGCACTGACCCCCGGGGTGCCCAGGAACTGGCGTGGGTGCAAGAACAGCTCCCGCCGGAGGAATTGACCCAGATCACCGGCCTTAATCTCAGTTCCATCTACTCTTTGAACAAGATCCTGCATCTGAAGCGGCATGTACCCCAGGTGTACAAAGAAACCTGGAAGTTCTTCTGCGTCGCGGATTTTGTGGTGTACATGCTCACCGGCGAAGCCTGCATGGACTACTCCCTAGCTTCCCGGACCATGGCCTTTGATGTCCATGGCTACACATGGTCGGAGCGCATCCTAGGTGCAGTTGATGTTGCACCGGAAGTCTTTCCCACACCGGTGCTTCCGGGCACGGTGGTGGGCACCCTCCGCCGGGAAATCGCAGAGGAACTGGGCCTTTCCCCCCAGGTGCAGGTGGCTGTGGGCGGACACGACCATATCTTCAACGCCATCGGCTCAGGGGCCGTGACCCAGGGAGTGTGTTCCAACGTGGTGGGCACCACCGAGGGCCTAACCGCCTACCTGGGCCGGCAGCGCCTGGACAGCAAGACCATTGCGGAAAGCAACATCTCCTGCCAGCCCTTTGTGCTCCCTGGAACCTTCAACACAGTGGCCTGGCACAACACCGCCGGGGCCCTGCTCAACTGGTTTGTGGATACCTTTTTCCCGGGTCCCAAAACGGCCCAGGAACAGCTGGAGATCCTAAACAGACTCAATGCAGCCTGCCGCCGGGAACCGAGCCGGCTGATGGTTTTGCCCCATTTTGCCGGCAGCACCACCCAGGCCATGGATGAGCGGGCTAAGGGGGCCGTGATCGGCCTTACGGTGTACACCACCAAAGAAGAAATCTACAAAGCCCTTTTAGAAGGCGCTTCCTACGAGGTCATGGTGATCCTCCAGGCTTTGGTGAACGCAGGGGTTAGGATCGACCGCCTGGTGGTGAGCGGCGGGGGCAGCAATTCCCCCATCTGGCTCCAGACCAAGGCGGATATCCTCGGGCGCCCCATCACGAAAGTGGCGGGCGCAGAAACGGGGGCGGTGGGCAGCGCCATTCTGGCCGCGGTAAGCCGCGGTTATTACCACTCCCTCCAGGAAGCCGCGGATGTCATGGTCAAGTACGGCGAAACCATTGAACCCGATGAGAACTACCACGCCCTGCACCGGGAGAGGTTTGAGGAATACCGGAGCCTGTATGGAAGACTCAAACCCCTGAACTACCTCCTCGCGGGAGGCGGGAAGGGTAACTAAACGTGGAAAGGAGAACAGCAACCATGGACAACAAGACCAGAATCGAGCTGCAGAAAAAAGCACTGGAAAACCGCATCACAGCTCTAAACATGGTTTACCGGGCCCAATCGGGCCACATTGGCGGCTCGTTTTCTGTTGCAGATATTCTAACCGTTTTGTACCAGAAAGTGATGAATGTGGACCCCGCAAGGCCCAGGTGGGAAGGCCGGGACAGGCTGGTTATGTCCAAGGGGCACTGCACGCCAGCCCTCTATGCCGCCTTGGCCCAGCGGGGGTTCTTCCCTGCAGAGGAGCTCAACACCTTCCGGGAAACCACCAGCCGCCTCTCGGGGCACGCGGAAATGGGCGTACCCGGGGTCGACATGTCCACAGGCTCTCTGGGGCAGGGGCTTTCCGCCGCCTGTGGTATGGCCCTGGCGGGGAAGATCGACGGGGCAGACTACTACGTCTATTCCATCCAGGGAGACGGTGAACTGCAGGAAGGGATGATCTGGGAAGCGGCCATGACCGCGGCTAAGTACAACTTGGACAACCTGATCGCCATTGTGGATCACAACAAGCTGCAGCTGGATGGAACCACCGAGGAGATCATGCCCTCCATGTATCCCCTGGCGGAGAAGTTCCAGGCCTTTGGCTGGCATGTGCTGGAGTGCGACGGGCATGACCCGGCTGCCCTGTACGGGGCGCTTCAAGAGGCTAAGGAAGTTAAGGGAAAGCCCATCGCCATCATCGCCGACACCGTGAAGGGGAAGGGCGTTTCCTTCATGGAAAACAACGTCTCCTGGCACGGCAATGTTCCCTCGGCGGAGGAGTATGAGGCGGCCCTGGCTGAGCTGAAGGCGCAACTAGAGGAGTTGGAGGGATGAGCATGGCAGAAAGAATCGCAACACGCGCAGCATACGGAAAAGCCCTGGTGGAAATGGCCAGAGAAAACAAAGACATCGTGGTTCTAGATGCGGATCTCTGTGCCTGCACGAAGACTGATCTCTTCGCCGCGGAATTCCCCGAGCGCTATTTCAATTTGGGGATTGCCGAAAGCAACATGGTGGGGGTAGCCGCGGGGCTGGCTGCCTGCGGGAAGACCGCGATTGCCAACTCCTTTGCCATGTTCAGTGCGGGGCGGGCCTTCGAGCAGATCAGAAACTCCGTTGCCTACCCCAACCTGAACGTGAAGATCGTGGGCACCCATGCGGGAGTGTCCGTGGGCAAGGATGGCGCTACCCACCAGTGTCTGGAGGATATCGGGATTCTGCGCACCGTGCCCAATATGACCATTATCTGCCCGGCGGATGCGGCGGAAACCTACCACGCCCTAAAGGCGGCCCTGGAGCACCGCGGTCCGGTGTACCTCAGGCTGGGGAGACTCCCGGTGGAAACCGTACACGACAGCGACAATTACCAGTTCGAGCTGGGCAGGGGCGTCCTCGTTCAGCCTGGCTCCGATGCCACCATCGTAACCACCGGTCTCATGCTGCAGGAAGCCCTGAAGGCCAGGGAGGAGCTGCTGCAGGACGGCATTGAAGTTAGGATTGTGCACATCCACACGCTCAAACCGCTGGATGAGGAGATCATCGTACAGGCGGCGCAGGAAACGGGCCTGATCATCACCGCGGAAGAGCACAACATCTTAGGCGGCCTGGGCGCGGCCGTGGCGGAAGTCCTCGGGGAGCGCTGCCCCACGCCCATGGCCCGGATTGGCACCAAAGACGTTTTCGGCAAGTCTGGCGAGCCCCACGAGCTCATGGCCGAATACGGTCTGGATGCTGCAAGCATCACCAAGGTGGTGCGGGAAACCTACGCCAAGTGGAAGGCGTAGCGGGATCAAGATAAGAAAAACGGAGCCTCCAAGGGGGCTCTGTTGCGCGTCTAGGGGTAGGAATGCAAAGAGCTAGTCTCTTGGTCTATCACTGCGGCGTCCAGCAAAAGAGGTAACTCAGATGGTAACTCCTGGAGGCCAGAAGAAAGCAGGAAACGCTGGCTTGCCGAAGTAGAGAACTGAACAGGGTGGGTTGTTGCCGGGCATAGACTATGGGGAGGTGCAAGTGATGAACGATAGTGGGTTTTCTGATCTTATCAGAGACCGACGGGCCCAGTTAGTCAAGGAGGCCCTGCATTGCCGCGAGGCAGGAGAACTGCTTGAGCTGGCCCGTAAGTATCAGCTGGAGCTCAGTGAAGAAGAAGCGAGGCAGCTGTGGCAGATCATCCAGGGCCAAATCGGAGAGCTCTCAGACAGCGAATTGGATGCGGTGACCGGGGGCAGTCAGAGTGATAAAGGAGATCTCTGCAGCGTATGCTGGAGATTCGAGGTGCGCCCCAGGTATCCAAGCAACCCGCACTACCTCATCTGCTACAACTGCGGGCAAGAGTATCAGATGACCCCTACGGGCCTGAAGAAACTACTAAAAGTCACGCCGTCGCCCTGAGGTGGACCAGGCCCAGGGTTGTTCGGTATCACCCTCCCGTATTAGTTCGGCGAGCTCAAGAAAAACCAACTTTATCTGCCCAACGAGCAGGCTATGTGGCACCGATGGGGGATATCCCAAGAGTGGGAGGAACAGACTATGGGTGTTATGGTCAAAGACAAAGATTCTAGCAAAGCAAATGAGCCTTAGGCTGTTCGCGTTGACGATAGGGGGAGAATCAGTCTACCTAAGACGCTGCGCGAGTAGATGGGGGTGGAGATACCTTGTTCATCCACTGAGTGGAGGGGCATCTAGAGGTACGCAAGGCTATCAACCCGTTTGACGTATTCGCCATGCATGCGTTGCAGGAACACAAAGAGGGCCGCACTCGCAGCATTCGAGACGTTGCCGCCGATCTCGGCGTTGAGCTGGAAGGGAAAGAATGAGTTGGAAAGTCGAACTGACGCAGGCACCCGCTAAGAGGGAGTCTCCGTGGAGTCCGTTCCCTGGAGTTCTCCATGCCGGGCGGGCAACTTCGCGCCGCCTATGTCATACTCGAAAACAACGAACCCCGCGACCTGTGCACAAGAGAAAACGCGGGGTTTTTCCGCGGCCTACAAGGCGCTGCCGCCAACTGACACTTCAGCGCAAGCGCTCCGCTGGATCGCGGCGAGCACCTGGGTTTGCTTGGCTCCTTCACTGTTACAGCAAGCCAACACTGGCCTCCAGCTGAGCCTTGAGCTTGGTGAAGAACTGGATCTGGAAATCGATCCTGTCTCGCCAGAGTTTCGTTGCCGTCTTGGTGGCAAACGCCAGCTCTTTGTACTTCTCCAACTTCGCCAGGTACCCGCTTGTGCGATCCAGCTGCTCTCCATAGGGTAAAGTGAGGAAAGACGCCTGGCTGAGCTGCTCATGGATCCTGTAGACGTCAAAGCGGTCGATGTTGTCCGCATCGCCGATGCTTAAAGCCAGGGGGGAACGCTCACCGGGAAAATCTGCCTGATCATCAACGTGGATGGCAATACCATAGCAGATCTCGTCCACTTGCTCAGGACTCAGATCCAAAGTCTCCAGAAAGGGCCGGGCCATCTTGGCCGCTAGGCGACCGTGATTGAGCCAGCCATCTTCTCCGTCCCAGGTTTCTGTATAGCTGAGATCATGCAGCAGACAGCCAAGGACCAGGGCTTCTTCGTCCAGGTTCTCCCCTTGAGCAATCTCCTTCCCGATGTTTGCGACGCGCATGGTGTGCTCCAGCCGGTATTTCTTACCTTCGGGACGGGCCGCAAGATACTCGCTTTGGTCAAACTGCTCCCGAAGAAACGCTATTGCCCGTTCAATGTTTGTTGCCATGGCTAAAAGCTCCTTTCCAAGTCTACGGCCCTTGCCGCGGGTATCACGCCCTATGACCAGCTAAGCTCAAAACTCCCGGTTGCCCTTTTGAACCTCACCACTAGGTAGTACCGCTCTCCCGATTGCACATCCAAAACATCGCTTGTCTTCTCTCCATCCAAAACCAGCAAGGTTTCCTTGTTCCTGCCCTGGATCTCCGCGGTGATCGAGCCTTTGGAAACTTCAGAACTGAAAGAGAAGTGATAGGTTCGGCTCTCTTTGAACTTGATCACCTTCCGCACGAAGCCGGTGCAGGCTTTGACCCTGGCCCTTGGGGCGGTACCCCACCAGGGCA
>LFRM01364853.1_pt1 | contig 21168 bp, 16 predicted proteins | sample 618341 | NCBI WGS metagenome assembly LFRM01 (sample SAMN03654438, study PRJNA283298) | anaerobic digester metagenome | isolation source: pool of bioreactors CSTR01a, CSTR02a, and CSTR03a thermophilic anaerobic... | place: Denmark: Kgs. Lyngby | collected 2014-05-21 | reverse complement strand
ATGTGGCTGCCTAATCTGCTTTATTAAAGCATTTTGGCGAAGGACGTGTACCAGTGATCAAGATGGGTTTGCGTTGGTTCGGCGAATCAGTTGACACGGTGAAGCTGTGGCAAATTCGCCAGATTCCGGGAGTAGCCGGCGTTTTTACTACGCTGTATGATACATCGCCCGGCGAGGAGTGGGATTTAAACGCCATCCGCTCCATGAAGCGGCAAGTGCTGGATGCAGGCCTTGAGGTTTTGGGGATCGAAAGCGTCAACGTGCACGATGCCATCAAAGCGGCCACCCCGGATAGGGACAGATGCATCCGGAATTACATCAACACATTGCGTAAGCTTGGCAGCGAAAATATCCCGATGGTATGTTACAACTTCATGCCGGTGTTTGATTGGACGCGGTCAGACCTAAATAAGGTCCGTCCCGATGGTTCCACCGTGTTCGCCTATGACCAAAGCGTCATAGACAAGGTTGACCCGCAGGAAATGCTGGAACACCTTGGCAAAGACAGCCATGGTTTTGTTTTGCCCGGTTGGGAGCCCGATCGAATTGCGGGCGTGAAAGAGCTTTTCCGGTTATACCAGAATGTCGGCGAGGAAGACCTCTTTGATAATCTTGTCTACTTCCTAAAAGCCATCATGCCTGTGTGTAATGAGTACGACATCAACATGGCGCTTCATATCGACGACCCGTGCTGGTCTGTTTTCGGACTTCCCAGGATCGCAAAAAGTGGCGAGAACCTCTTGAGGATCATGGATGCCGTGCCCGACCCGTATAATGGCGTTGCCCTTTGCACGGGTTCGCTGTCGTCAAATCCTGCCAATGACATCCCCGGTATTATCCGAAGCCTCAAGGGCCGCATCAATTTTGCCCATATCCGCAACACGAAACATTGGGCTCCCGGTGTCTTTGAGGAAGCCGCGCACTACGCGGCGGATGGTTCGCTTGATATGTATGCCATCGTCAAGGCTCTGGTCGATATCGGGTATGACGGGCCTGTTCGCCCCGATCATGGCCGCGCTATCTGGGGCGAAAAGCCTATGCCCGGTTATGGCCTGTATGACAGAGCGCTTGGTTCCCAGTACATCCTTGGGCTGTATGACGCGATCGTGAGGGAAAACTGCCGCAACTAAACGCCCTGTCTTTTTGTACCCCGTCCCGTCCGTGCCCAAGGCCCGTGATGCCCGTCACGCATGGGGCCAAAAGGTCCGTCAAGGAGGAGCATCCATGTTGAAAGTAATGATCATCGGCTGCGGAGGCATTGCCCCCGCACATATCAACGGCTATCTTAACGCACCGGACGACGCGGTCATTGCGTTTTTGGCGGATAGCAACATCGCGCGTGCTGGTGAGCTGATCGAAAAATTTGGCCTCACGCAGGCGCGTGCTCTTGATGATTATCGGCAAGGGCTTGCGGAAGCGGATATTGTCAGCATTTGCACGCCGCCGCAGACACACTTAAGCGTAGCTGTGGAAGCGCTCGAAAATGGCTGCCATGTGCTGCTGGAAAAACCGATGGCGCCATCCCTCCAAGAGTGCGACCTGATCCAAGATGCGGCAAAGAAGAACGACCGTGTTCTGACAGTCGTCGTTCAATCCCGGTTCATTTCCGGCATTCGCAACGTGATCGAGCTTGTCAGGAGCGCAAATTACGGCAGGAACCTCTATACCAGAATACACTCTGTGTGGTATCGCGGCGAAAGCTACTACGACCTTTCCTGGCGGGGCCGATGGACGCAGGAGGGCGGCGGCTGTACGCAGAACCATTCCATTCATCATATTGACCTGATGCTGTGGGCAAAAGGCATGCCCACGTCAGTCCGCTCTTATATGACGAACCTTGCGCATCATAACTCGGAGGAAGAAGACTTTTCCTCCTCTTTGATGCGCTATGCCGATGGTACAGTGGCAGAATTGACCAGTTCACTGGTTTCACACGGTGAACCACAGTCCTTCATTTTTCAAATGGAGAAGGCGGGGGTTAGGATACCTTTTGCGGCGTATGCTTCAAAAGTGAGGGAGAACGGATTTCCCGAGCCTGATGAAGAAATGGCGGGCCGGGTGACGCGTGACTTTGAATCCCGGCCTAAACTGGCGTTAGAACACCATAGCGGGCAGATCCGCAACTTCATTGACGCTGTCAATGGTAAGGTCACCTTATTCGCCACCGCAAGCGACGGGCGCGCCTGCATTGAACTGATAACCGGGATCTATCAATCCGCGGTAACGGGGGAAGAGGTATTCTTTCCCATCGAAAAGGGAAGCGTCTTCTACACCGGCGAATGGCGGAAAACAGCGCCGCATTTCTTTGAAAAAAGCAAAGACATCGACTATTTTCACGATACAGCTGTGACTGATTTCAAGAACAAATTCTAAGTGGAACAGACTATGCAGGAATGCCGATACGACAAATTGCGCGTGAGGCGATATGATAGCCGGTTGCTGATGGGGCAAGCAGCCGGCAAATGGGGGGCCCGGAAGATACGGGATCTGCTTGAAAAGCAGGAGAGTGTCAACATCGTCTTTGGTGCAGCCCCCAGCCAGAATGAGATGCTGTCTGCTTTGACGGCTTCCGATGTGGATTTTTCGCGCATCAACGCGCTGCAGATGGACGAGTACATCGGCTTGCCTGCCGGTTCGCCCCAAAGCTTCGGGCATTATCTGGATGAACACCTCTTTGGTAATATTCCCTTCAGGAGCGTACAATATATTAATACCGCCATGGACGCGGATTCTATGTGCGCCCGATACCGCCAAATACTAAAACAATATCCGCCGGACATCGTTTTTCTGGGCATCGGTGAAAACGGGCATATCGCGTTTAACGATCCGCATGTTGCTGACTTCAGCGACCCCTTTATGGTAAAAACGGTATCCTTGGACGAGGTTTGCCGGCAGCAGCAGGTGAACGACGGCTGCTTTGCCGCACCCCGGGATGTCCCGACTCACGCTGTTACTTTGACCATCCCCGCCATGATGGGGGCGAAAACGCTGGTGTGTACGGTACCCGCGGCGTCGAAGGCCAAAGCCGTTGAGGGGGCATGCACAGGCGATATCAGTATCGATTGTCCCGCATCCATCATGCGAACCCATGACGATTGCGTGCTCTTTTGTGACCCGGACAGCGGCAAATATCTGGCGCGGCAAGCTTGACGGCAATTGGAAGGCGTGGTGCGGGACAAGCAAGAGATCGGATCAGGACAGTTTATTCGATTGGCTGATCCCAAGCGGGAAGTGGATCAAAGGCTGAATTTTGAGAGGATTGCCGCCACAGGCAGCTCTTGGCTAATGCTCTCATGGGATCGCTGATCCGGCGTGTTCTTATGTATTTCGGGGCCTGGGTGTCAAACAGGTTCCAGCATCATGCAGGAAATGTAGTATTCGGAAAACACCGGGTTTCCGCTTAAGGTGACCACTTCGCACTTCTTTGCATAGCTTTCTGTTTCGTGCAGAAAGCTTTTTTGCAGCAGCAGCATTTCGGCGCCGACCAGCGACGCGTTGCCGATCACCTTCGTTCGGCCTGCAAGCGATTGCGGTATAAGCCCAATGGCCGAAGCGTTCCCGATATCAATATGCTTGCCAAACCCGCCTGCCAGGTACAGCACGGCAATATCGTTAAGGTCAACCCCAACTTTTTTACAAAGCGTGAGGATGCCGGCAATGATCGCGCTTTTCGCCAGCTGCACGTTTCGTATATCTTTTTGCGTGACAGCCGCCTGCGTCTCCAATTGCACCCGCTCTTCGCGCAGCATGCCCGTTTCGTCCAGATGCCCCAGCCCAAGCAGCACCGCCACCGCATCAATGATGCCTGAACCGCATATGCCCACAGGCTTTGCGCTGCCGATGGTCGAAAAAGCGATCCGATCATCTTGCGCCCATACGTGGTCAATCGCGCCTGCTACGCTGCCGCAGCCGTACTGGATCCCGCCACCTTCAAAGGCGGGGCCGGCGGCTGTGGCGCATACATACAGTTTGCCCTTATGCCGGAGCGCGACTTCGCCGTTGGTGCCGATATCCACCAGCAATGCCGAATCGCTACGGCGGCACATCTGTGAGGAAAGAATGGCGCAGGTGATGTCCGCTCCCACAAACGCGCTGATACATTGCGGTATATAGGCAGGCATCCCCGCAAACAGCGTCCGGTGGCCAAACAAGAAATCAGCCCGGAACGGCGCGTGTGAAAGTGGCTCCGTGGCCCTTCCGGTCAACAGATAAAGCATGGTGGTATTGCCGGTGATCACAGTCTGATCAATGTCGCTGATAGAAATCGCCATCTGAGCACACATTGTTTTGCGCAGTTGTTCTACCCTATCTTCAATGAGCCTCTTTAACAATTCCGCCTTGCCCGCCATCGCAGCTTCCATGCGGCCGATCACGTCCGCGGCAATGCTGCGCTGCGGGTTTTCCGCCGTGGAAGAAGCCAGAATTTCGCCGCTTTTCAGCGACAAAAGCGTCGCGGCCAGCGTGGTGGTCCCGATATCCACTGCCATCCCGTATTGGCCCTGCATGGGCGATAAAGCGAAGAAGGGCCGGTCACCTGATGCGGCGATATTTTCCATGATGTGGGGGACTGGCAGCGTGACGCGGGCATCGCCCAGAAGATGCGTTTGGCACGCGAGACGCGTTCCCCATTGGCGTTCCTGCGCCGTTTCGGGCGAAAGCGCGCCGCTTGCTTCCAGGGCGCATTTGCCGCAAACGCCCCTGCCGCCGCACGGCATGTCGACGCGCAAACCCTGCTCCTGCATAATCGCAGACAAGAGAGGCGTACCCGTAAACGATACATCCCTGGACTCTTTTCCCTGCAGGATCGTCATCTTTGGCATATCAGTCTTCCTTCAGCAGAACCATTCCGAAATAGGTAACAGTATTCTGCCCGTTGACGTATTTCAGCCCCGCACGCTGCGAGGTGTTATAAACATCCACACCGTAGCTTTCAAGGCTCGCCATGGCGAGGCTCGGGTAGCGGCAAGGCAGGTCTTCGCGTTTTGCGCACGTTTCGCACACCTTGCATCCTCCCGCCGACAGATGAAGGTACTCGGATAGGTTCGAAGCGCGAAGTCTGCTCTCAAGCGCCTGCGATACTCTCGCGTGCTGCGCACCGGCCTTCACCATGCCCTCATAATCAAACGAATCTTCAAGAGGATGGATGGTCTGGTACAGGACGGCATTATGGAATGTGCGTATAGTCTCCATCATGGAATGGATGTCGCCCACATCGGGCGGGCACATGTAACATTTACCGTAATTGCCGCACGTGTTGCTTTGGCAGATATCGCGAAAAACCGCATCCAGCACCACTTCTTCTGCAGGGAGGCCTGCCGCGTTTGCCGCGCCGCACGATAACGCCAGGTCAATTACCTTTTGCATCATTTGCCATTATACTCCGTCCGTTTGTTGGGGGTGCAAGGGATCACGACTCCGCATCCGCATCCGCGACCCAATCGCCATACCAGGCAAAGGCTTCCTTGATGCTCCGGCGCAGCGGCATGCCTTCGCCGGAGAGTATTACCAGGAGGTTGTCGGTTCGTTCGCTCTTGATCGGGGCCACGCTGATGTACGCGCCGACGCAATCAACCCGAAAAGCTTCGTTTCCCAGGCGAACCAGGCCTTTCACGCGGTGCGTGTCTTCCACGATCAGGCGCAGAAAACCACGCAGCTGCTCCGGAGTCATTTTGGGAGATATTGTGACGCAGCGCTTTTGCAGGGTAAGGTCACGCACATGGTCCATTTGCATGGGAGGGTGATCAGTTGACAGACCATCCAGTACATAATCGGGCACATCTCCCTGAACCGAGCGGATAACGGATACTCCTGGATACCGCTCATGCAACAGCGCTTCTGCCGCCGCTGTCTCATCCCGCGTTGCTATATCCGTTTTTGTCAGTACGAGCAGGTCGGCTACGGACAGTTGCTTGTGGCAGACACGGGCGGTGTCGATCACCCGATGCAGCCGCGTCGCGTCAGCCAGCGCGATGCAGCCTTTGTAATGGATACCGGGGTAGCGCGAGCCCTGTTCCAATAGTGTGCGGATGGCGGTGGGGTCCGACAGACCCGAGGCCTCCACAAACACCAATTCGGGCAAAGACCGCTGCACCGCGTCCAAAGCGGTTTCGAACTGGTCCAGCCGGCAGGCGCAGAAGATGGAACCGTTGACGATCTCGTCTATGCTCGCACCAAGACTATGCAGCAAGGCACCATCCACGCCCACCTTGCCAAACTCGTTTACGATCAAGTGGACGCTTTTGCCCGCGCACGGGCGCAGCAGGCCGCGCAGCAGCGTGGTTTTACCCGCTCCCAGGAAACCGGTTATCAGTATCAGCTCGCATGGCGTTCCCATGTCACATAAAGGCTCTGATGGCGCGCAAAAGCTCTTCTTTGCTTGGGATAATGGAAGAAAAACACAGCTCTCCGTTGATATAGATGCTGGGGAGGTTTTTGACCCCCATCGCCTTGCAGCGCGCAATATTTTCTTTCAAGGTGTATTTGTATTCCACCAAATCGATGCGGGAAGCGAATTCCTCTTTTGCGGCGTTGGCCGCCCCCATCATGTAGGTGCAGGCGGCGCATGTGGCACTGTCGAGCGTGAATACTTCTACCAGCGGCCTTTGAAGGTTGCCATAGTCAGGCAGATCCACATGGATATCGTCTTGCACCGCAACATAGTTGCGCAGCATCTCGCGGGTGATTTCGGGCTGAAGGACCGCCTGGGATACCGCAATGCCGTTTTCCACAGGTACGGCGTAGGGCATGTCACACCCCGGCGCGAGGATGAAATTGCGGGTATCCTCAAGATCGTCCACCAGATCGAGCACGTATTTCATGTTATCCTGCTGTGTGCCGTGCAGCATAACGCTGGTAAGCGGGATGTTCCCGCCAATAGCGATGTTGTACCGGTCGGTGATCTTTTTGGCTGCAGGCAGGTCGATGTTTTCATCCACGCTGATACTGTCCGGGTTCGTTTGGCACATCACATCGATGTTGCGGCTTGCGTCGCCGCAAACAAAGAAGGAACTGAATGCGTTCAATTTCCGGATGTGTTCAAAAACATCGGCAAAGGGCTTGGAAAGGAAATTTTGGAAGTGCGCGGCTGAGATCTGGCTGACCAAAGGGTCCACAACGGCGATGACATCCATGCCGGCGCCGATATACATGTCCGTCATGCGTTCGCAGCATGCGGCGCAATAGGCCAGCAAGTCATGCACATACTCTTCATCATCGAACATATCCATGAACAGGTCGTTGCCGCGCAGATGGCCGGCCAGCGTGAAGGGTCCGCAGATCAGGCCATAGAGCAAGGTCGTGTCACCCACGGCTTCCTTCATGCGGCGCATGGTTCGCAGCACCATAGGGATGCGCCCGTCGCTTTCATTGGGCAGGGTACAGGTACAAGGCACGGTGGCGGTTTCCGCAAGCGGGTGGGTCCTGACCGAGGGCGGTGAGTCTTCCGACCACATGAGTTCGCAGCCCAAGATCTCGGCCTCGATCTGCAAATCGAACATCACCGGCTGCCCGTGTGGTTTGTAAAGCCTGTTGACCGCCAACAGCGACTCAAACAGCGCGGTCTCATCAGTCAACACTTCCTTTGCCGTCCTGCCGATCAGTATACCGGCATGGACGCCCGCGAAAGGTACCCAAGGCAGAGCATCGGCTTTTTGATGGCGAAGGGTTTGCGACAGGACATTGTCAGGGTGCATCGTGCATTCTCCTTTGTGGTCGATATATGTGCGGCAATCAGCATCTTTGCGGGATACGCAAAGCTCTCAGGACGCGCAGAACGCGACCGCCTTGTCTGCGGCGCTGGCGGCATCGGGGGTATACGCATCCGCACCGATCTTCCGGCAGAACGCGTCCGTCACAGGCGCTCCGCCAACCATGATCTTCACCTTATCACGGATGCCCGCGCCTTGCATGGCTTTGACGACATCCTCCATGACACCCATGGTTGTTGTCAAAAGCGCAGAGCAGCAGATGATCTGGCAATTCTGGTCGATGGCAGCCTGTACAAAAGTCTCGGGCGCGACATCTGTGCCCAGATCGACGACCTCCAGCCCTTTGCCTTCCATCATCATCTTGACGAGATTCTTGCCGATGTCGTGCAGGTCACCCTTCACAGTACCGATGCACACTTTGCCGTGGGCTTTGACTCCCGCTTCCACAAGCAGAGGCTTTAGCAGGCTTGCGCCCATGTTCATGGCGCGCGCGGCCACCAATACTTCGGGGACAAATACTTCGTTATTCTTGAACTTTTCACCGATGATGCTCATGCCCGACAGCAATCCTTCTTCAAGGATCACCCTGACCGGAACGCCTTCATCGATCGCCTGCTGCACCAGCGCTACAACATCCTTGGCTTTGCCGGCTTGAAGCTTGAGAGAAATTTCCTGCATGTCCATTGTGTTATCCTCCTGTTGTGTTCTCATATTTGTTTCAGTATAATGGGACTCGTGAACCATGGATAGCAAATATATACGATAAATTGTACTTTGGTGGTGAAAGAATGGCGGCAGGGATCTATACACTGGTCGGCAAAGAGCGCCTGGACGATGTACTGGGAACACTTCACCTGTATACAGAGCTGCCGGTCGAGCTGATAGACGGGAATGGTGACGTACTCCGGTCCTACGGGGAAAGGACGCGCTACTGTGCCTTGCTGAACCGGCATCTCTTTGCCGGCACAGAATGCAGGTCCATGCACCTCAAAGCAGGGCAGCGTTCCTTGGCATTGGGCGAAGCCTATGTTTTTTCCTGCCATGTCCATCTTAATCACATTGCGTTTCCCCTGCAAAGTCAAGGCCAACTGCTGGGCTGCATTATCATCGGGCCCTTCCTGATGGACGTGCCCGACAGCACGCTGGTCAGCGGCATTGCCGATAAATGTGAATTATCGCCTGCGCTATCGCTCGAATTGTATGATGAGCTGCAGGGTCTGCAGATCATTGCCCCAACCAAGGTCACCCTGCTAAGCCGCATGGTCGACAATCTCCTAAAGCCGCTCTTGCCCGCCGAGCGCGCGCTGCTGATGCAAAGCCAGCAGAAACTGTATCAGCAGTCCCGTATCAACGAGACCATTCAAATGTACAAGGAGCAGAGCGCATCGCCCGCACAAAGCTACCTGTACCAAAAGGAGAATGAGCTCTTCGCGAAGGCAAAAGCAGGCGATGTCAAGCAGGCCAAAGCGCTGCTGAATGAACTGCTGGGCTTTGTGCTTTTCAGCGAAGGCGGCAAGGTGGACGCTGTCAGGACACGCGCCATCGAACTGACCACGCTGCTTTCGCGCGTAGCGATGGAGGGCGGCGCAAATGCTGCTGCCATTTATCAGCTCAACAATCAATTCCTTGTGATGATCAACGGGGAACATACGCTTGATGATCTGTGCTACCTTTTGCAGGATGTGGTCGAAAGCTTCATGGGCGCCATGTTCAGCAGTATCGACAAGGGAAACGCGCACATCCGTAAAGCATTGAATATCATTGCCGAAAACTATGCGCAGCCATTGACACTGCCTATGGTGGCAGCGCAGGTGGGACTGAGCCCCAACTATTTTTCTTCTCTGTTCCGTCAGGTGATGGGGGCAAGTTTCCGCGAGCATCTTTGCCGCGTTCGCGTGGAAGAAAGCAAGCATTTGCTGCTGTCAACAGATTATCCTTTGTCGTCAGTCGCATCGGCAATGGGCTTTTCTGATCAGAGCTATTTTTGCAAAGTATTCAAACGCGCAACAGGCATTACGCCGGGGCAGTATCGTCAGTGACCCGCTGTGGCTCAGCCCCCGCGGGCTTGCCATCCCTTGACCGGTTCGACAAAATGCGGAGGCGCTGTTATATTAGTGGCACAAACGTATCCTCAAGTAATCAACAGGGTTTTTGGGCACCCGAATATATAATGCGCGAGCCAGGAAGGAGCAGCCATGATGACATCCAGGGAAAGACTTTTTGATCGTTTGGCAGGCAAGCCCGTTGATCGCATACCCAACCTCAGTATTGTCATGCAGTTTGCCGCCAGACACGCCGGGATCCCCTATGGTGAGTTTGTCTCTTCACCGGAAAAAATGGTGGAAGGGCAGGTCAGGACCGCGAGGGACTTTGGACTGGACATCCTCACCGTCATGTCGGATCCTTACCGTGAAACAAGCGCTTTCGGGGCACAAATCGTCTATCAGCATGACGATATGCCGCTGTGCAAAAGCAAGGTGCTGACCGATTTTGACCGCTGGGAGGAACAGCTAACGCCCTTTGACCCTTGCAAGAGCGCCAGAACGGCGCATACCATACGGGCTGTCGCGTTGTTCAAGCAGGACTATGGGAACGAGTATGCCATAGCCGGGTGGATCGAGGGCGCATTGGCGGAATTTTGTGATCTGTCCTCCGTCAACGATGCGATGATGCTTCTGTACGATGATCCCGAAAAGTTGAATGAGTGCCTTGAATTCATCACGGCGCAGGGCCTCCGGTATGCCAAAGCGCAGATCGACGCCGGTGCGGATTTCATCGGCATCGGGGACGCAGTAGCCTCTTTGGTAAGTGAAGAGATGTACGCCGGGTGGGTCATGCCGCATGAAATGAGGATGATCAACGAGATCCATCGCCTTGGCGCCAAGGTCAAACTGCATATCTGCGGCAACATCAACCACCTGCTGCCAAAGATGGTCCTGACAGGCGCGGACATTGTTGATATTGATTACATGGTGGACTATGCCTACGCCATGCGGTTGTCGGAAGGGAAATGCGCCATCTGCGGGAACATCAGCCCCGCGGCAGACATCCTTGAGGGGACGCCCGAAACAGTGCGGCGCAAAACGCTTGCGTGTGCCGCGCTAAGCGGGCATACGGGGCTCATCAGCAGTGGGTGCGAGGTCCCCAAGTACTCACCCGACAGCAACTTCAAGGCGATCCGCGATACGCTTATCGAGCTAAGTGACAATTAGGAAAAAGTTCGTGCCGCAATATCGGCACCAGATATCGCTGCCGGCGGGATGGTTGTTGAATCCCGGGAAACATCCGGATCCGGCGTGAACGTGTGAACCGCAGACCGCGAATAATTCAAAACATGATTGCACATAGCAAACAACGCCCGCTTTTTAATGAGCGGGTGTTGTTTGCGCCAGGGGTGGAAGCGTCCCGGTGATCTGCTTGATCGGTCGCTTGGATGCGATCCTGTGAATTTGAAAAGCATTGGCCATAGACGCACATTTCCGGGATCCGAAAATTCAATAGCCTGTCTTTCCTCCCGGTGCTATAATGGCGCGAATCCCGGAACGGGCGGCTCAATAACCGTGAAAACGGGAGAATCTTTCGGGCCGACCGCGCTGCGCCGGGCAGACCAAAGCAAGAAGGAGTGCGCTTTTCATCCGAAACGATTCAATTTGTTATTTGAGGTGCAAAAGATCATGAAATGGTTGCGTGCGCTCCTTAAGGAAGCCGGGGCAATGTGGATCCTGATGTTGGTATTTATTGCCGGAGCTCTCAATGCCGCCGGTTGGCTGCAGTATGGGCAGACACTCTCCCACATGACGGGCAATCTGACCCGTCTGGGGTTCTCCTTCGCCGGAAGAGACGGCGATACTCTCGCGCTTTTTCTGGTTTGCCTTCTTAGTTTCTTTATGGGGGCGACGCTGTCCGGCTACGGTTTTCCCGAGCATCGGGTGGGGCTGTGGCGGCGCAGCGGCGTGGTGCTGATGATAAGCGGGGCGCTGCTGATGCTGGCGGAGGTGCTGCCGCTTTCCCCGGGTGTGCGTGTGGCTGCGCTGGCGCTGGTGCTGGGCGCGCAAAACGGGCTGGCGCTGCGCTACCGCGGCATCCTGACACGCACAACGCATATGACCGGCCACCTGACAGACTGCGGCGCGGCGCTGGGACGCATGATCCACGCGCGATCCCTCCACGGGGAGAATCTGCGCCTGTTTCTGTTTCATTTGCTCTGCCTGTTGTTTTTCCTGTTCGGCGTGGTGATGACCGCGCTATCGGCAAGCTGGCTTGAAAACAACTTTGCCTTTGATACCATTGAGCTGGCGGCTTTGTGCTACCTGTTGGCAGGCGCAGGCACTTTTGGCCGGGGTTTGTTCGCGCGCCGGGCAGACGCGCAATTCGCTTCGTGCGGCGTTTCAACGGCCAGTCAACCGGCCTTTGGGCGGCGCAAGTAATCCACACCTCTACGCAAATTGACGATCTCAAACGTGACATCAAGGCAAAGCTCGGAGAACTCTTTGTCTTACGTCCACTTCACCCCATGGGAAAAGTGCGATATCTGATGTCCCCAAGGAGAAATGATGAGCCGCTTACCCAGGTGACATGGCAAGAGCCTCCAAAGCGCTGAAGCCCATTTCATTGCATCCTCCATTTCAGGGCGGTCGCCATTTCATACACGCATATGGGATCCGTTTCATCGAAAAATCCCCGTTGCATCGCAACAGGGACTTTTTCGTATTGGGAACGTCTGTCTTATACAAACTCAAGGAGTTCGCCCGGGCGCTGCAGTCGGAGGGCAGGGGTTTGCAATCGCGCAACCGTCCAAAATGGTTACCAATAGCAACATGCGCCGGGCGCTGTTCGCTTCTCAGCGTTGCCCGCATTGTCGGTGGAGCAGCTCCGGCATATCATGGCAACGGGTTCTCGCAGATGTACCGCGAAAAATTACCCGGGTACGGTGTACACGGCAAAAAGCCACGCGAGCAATCCGCCATTTCCTGATTATCGAATATCATACACACTCCGCACAGTGAAGCATGTGCCCTCGCCGCGCAGGATACGCACGGTGCGTATGCCACAGTCCAGATCGAAATAGTTGTCACTCAGCAGCACATCGCCATCCTCACAGGTAATTTCAACAGAGCGGGCATAGCAGTCAGACGCGACGGTCAGTGTATCGCCCGCACAGGTGACAGTGAGGTGCGGATTAAGGAATTTGAAGTGTTTAGGCGCGTCGAACAGCACACTGCCGTGGCTGATCTCCTGCCCATCCCGGCAGAGTGAATAGGAAACATACTCGCTGTGCATGTCCGCCTGCGGAAAATCGCGTTTTTCCAGCCACGTTGACTTTAGCGCGGGCGCGGTCAGCGTTTCTTCAAAGGTTTCCAGTGCCTCACCCGTGTTTTTACGCAGTGCATAGTGCACGGTGACGACCCGATCCTGCCGCGTCTCGTTGCAGACATTCAGGCGGACACTCTTGTCGATCTCGCGATCTTGGGCATTGATGTTCGGCTCCTGCGTCAGTGTGCTTTCCTCGCTGCAGGACAGGAGAACGGGTGCGAAGAAGCGTTTCGCGGCGTAATGCAGCGCCTTCCAGCGGCCAAAATAGTCGATGCTCGACCAGCTTGCAACGGGCCAGCAGTCGTTTGCCTGCCAGTAAATCGTGCCCATGCAATAGCCGCGCTGCCTGCGCCAATGCTCTACACCATAGCGCACAGCCTCCATCTGCAAAAGCTGGGAGGCATAGAGCAGCGTATCAAACGACGTGGGATACAGGAATGTCTGCCCCATGTAATTCATGATCTTGCCGTTAGCCGCGTTGTTGCGCTGATGTTTTTCCATCACATAGGAAAAGATGTTGCGATCCTCCGGCAACGTAAAGCTTTCCACCGTTTTTTTGCACGGGAAGGATTGAAAGCCGAACTCGGAAACGAAGCGGTACTTGCGCTTGCGATAAGCCGGAAAGGGCAATTCGCCATGCCAAACGGACCAGTCGTGGACGTCGCCGCGATTATTCGCGCGCGGATCGTCAAAGCTGCCGCCTGACGAGGGTGAGGAAGGCCAGTACGCCCTGTCCGGATCAAGCCGCGCTGTGACAGAAGGGATGATATACTCGAAAATCTTGATGTAGTCAGCGCGGTTTTGAGCGCTGTTGCAGTCCATGACTTGCTCTTCCATTTCGTTATTGCCGCACCACAGACCAATGCTGGGATGGTGGCGCAGGCGGCGCACATTGTCGGCCACCTCTGCGCGTACATTCTCATCAAATGCAGGGGTCAGCATATAGGAGGCGCAGGCGAACATGAAATCGTGCCAGATCACGAGGCCCAGCTCGTCGCATGTATCATAGAAGCTGTCGTCCAGATAGTATCCGCCGCCCCAGATGCGCAGGGCGTTGTAATTGGCCAGCGCGCAGTCGCTGAGCAATTTTTCGGAGCGCTCCGGCGTCACGCGGGCCAGGATATTGTCTTCGGGAATATAGTCTGCACCCATCAGGAACAAGGGCAGGCCGTTACAGCGGAAAGCAAAGATCTCGCCGTCATCATCCGGTTCGCGCATCAGTTCCATTTGACGCAGGCCGATTTTTCGTATCCAGGTATCCAGCACACGTCCATTCTCGCTCAGAGTCGCGCACACTGTATAGAGCTTCTGTTCACCGTAACCGCGCGGCCACCAGAGTGCGGGTTGCTCAATCATGGCAGTATCGCCCTGTACGGTCAAATCTTGCCCGTCCGGTGCGGTGATCGAATACGACACGACATAATTCCCGGGCGCGACGACACGGGTTTCCGGGGAAAAGCTGAGATTGACATGGCCATCCCTGTGATCCTGCCGAATCAGCACGCTGTCAATGCGCGCCTTATCCACAGCGACCAGCGAAACGGACCGCCAGATACCACAATCCGGCAGGCGCGGACCCCAGTCCCAACCGGACATGTAGTGCGCTTTACGCAGGAACTGGTAGCCTTGTGTACAATCCTGACTGCCAAATACCTTGTCCTTCCCCTCCACCTCTGCCATGAAGCGGTTTGGGGAGGAGAATGTGATCTCCAGTTCATTTTCTCCGGGCTTGAGAAGGTCTTTCACGTCAAATTCATAGGAACGGTGCATGTTCCGGGTGTGGCCGATCATCTTTTTGTTGAGCACGATTTTCGCCAGCGTGTCCAGCCCTTCAAAGGAAAGCAACACCTGATCGGCGGCAAAAAGCTGCGTGTCGCAGTGAAAACTTTTTCTGTATACCCAGTCATAATTCATCAAACATTGGGCAGCCGGTTCATTGTCGCGGTAGAAGGGATCATCCATACGGCCCTGTGTGATCAGATCAGCATAGACGCTGCCCGGCACAATCGCCGGATACCAGGTGCCTTCATCCGCACGGCGCATTTCCCATGCGCCACAGAGATTCAGTGATCGTTTCATTGTGTCACACTCCTTTTCATTTCGCTTGCCTGAGAGCATCGGACAGGCGGATCTGTTGATTATCAGTCTCGTGGAGGCAACTAACTACTATTGTGCTCGGAACACGGATGACTGCGAAAAATATGATCGAAAACCGGTCTGTCCCCAATCTTTGCACCAGTTGGTGAGTTGGCGAAGACTGGAAATCGGCAAAGGCATTCCTTCTTAGACTTGGCCACATCATAACACAGGCCGGTAGGGCGCTCAAGGGCACGCGCAGCGCGTTCATGGTGAACCGCAGGTTCGCCACCGTTGAACGGTGGGACGGCCTGTGCTTCACGTCATCAAGCCGCTGTGTCGGCTGAAGCGCCTGACAGCATCGCGTGGTATGGTTTTTGCAGCTCAATTCTATCTGGTCGAAGTGTTGACAAATAACACATGGGTATGGTATAAATACTTAAACGATTAAGAAACGCTTAAGAAATCAGAGGCAACTCGCATGAGTACGCTTAAGGATATCGCGTTGCGGTGCAATTGCTCGATTGCGGCCGTAAGCAAAGCGCTCAACGGCAGGCCGGATATCAGCCCGCTAACCGCGCAGCGCATCCGCGAAGCCGCCAGCGAAATGCGGTATGTGCCCAATACTGCGGCCCGGACGCTCATCACCACCTTTTCGCGCATTATCGGGCTTCTGTTTTACCTCAGGGGCACCAACATCTGGGAGCACGAGTACCATTCAAGGATCGCCGCCGGCATCCAGGAGGTAATGGAGCAGCAGGGCTACGACATCACGCCGGTCAACATCGCAAGAAAGAGCGTCGTGGGCAACTACGCGGATTACTGCAAACACCGTAATTATGACGGGGTCCTGGTCCTGAGTTTGGAACACGACGCCAGCGAACTGACGGAATTTGTTCTGTCCAACCCCGTGCTGCCCATGGTAATGGTCGACGCCAGCGCACCCAACCACAGCGCGGTGATTTCGGACAACTACACCGGCATGCTCGAGCTGCTGCGATACATACACAGCCGGGGGCACAGGAGAATCGCCTTTGTGCATGGGGAGGATACCTTCATCACGCGGGCGCGCGTCAAGGCTTTCACGGAGGGCTGCAGTGCGCTCAGGCTGGAGGTTCCCAAGGGGTATTGTCGTGCGGCCGTTTACCTGGATACCGAAAAGACCGCCCGGGCGGTCAGTGAACTGCTGGCGCTTGAGCCGCGGCCTACCTGCATCCTCTGCCCGGACGACTTTGCCGCCATCGGCGCCTTCAACGAGATTCGCAGGCAAGGGCTATCCGTCCCCGAGGACATCAGCCTGGCCGGCTATGACGGCATACGCCTCTCACAGGTAATGTCGCCCAAACTGACGACCATGCAGCAGGACATGCACGGCATCGGCCGCAAAGCGGCGGAGATGCTGCTTGAGACCATCAAAAACCCCGGCATGAGCCCGCGGCACCTGTACCTGGGCGGCACGCTCATGCAAGGGGAAACTGTAAGAGACCTGAATGTCTCCTGAATCCGGGATAGAATAGCAGGAGCTATTCTCAATATAAAACGGAGGTAGACAATCATGAGGAAAACCTGGACCCTGGTGTTGGCAGCCCTGATGGTGCTGACGCTCACCTTCGGCAGCTTTGCCGAATCGACCGTCGCAGAACTTCCCCGTAATGAGACGCTGTACTTTGGCGGGCAGCAGTGGGGCACCGTGGTCACCTGGAACCCGGTTGGCACCAACCAGAATAATGCCCTGGCGTACAACGCGGTACCCGCGGGCTCCCGCACGCTGATGTATGAGACCCTGTACATGTTCAACTTCCTGGACGGCGCCCTGGTTCCGCTGCTGGCGGACGGAGACTTTGTCGAGAATGAGGCCCTGACAGAGACGACCGTAAAAATCAAGGAAGCGGCCAAATGGTCCGACGGAACCCCCGTCACCGCGCATGACGTGGTCAAGACCTGGGATATTTCCGTTCAGATCATGAACGGTACCGGCTCCAACTACGGCTCCTCCATCGCGGGCATCGAGGCGGTGGATGACAAGACCATCCTCATCAAATCCGCCCTGACCGAAGACGGCAAGCCCGTCAACCCGCTGAAGGTCAAGGATTTCCTGGTCGGTACCTACATCGCCCAGAAAGCCTGGATCGAAACGCTTGAAGAGCGCACCGGCGGCGACTCGACCGCCATCCATAACGACACGGCCGAGGATGCCGTTTGGTCCGGCCCCTACACGAAGTACTTCTCCGATGACCAGAAGGTCATCCTGGTGCGCGATGACAACTACTGGGGACAGGACGCCTCCATGTGGGGCAAGCTTCCCGTGCCCAAGTACATCGCCCACAACATCTTTGCCGACAACGCGGCGACCGAGGTTGCCTTCAAGGCCGGCCAGATCGACGTGAACCAGCAGTTCCTCCCCAACATCCAGAACCTGTGGCTGGAAGAAGGGCTGCCGATTTCCACCTATATGGAAGAAGCCCCCTATGGCATCTGCCTGACCATGCCCACCGGCTGGTACAACATGAACAACGCGACACTGAAGGATTACCCTGCGCTGCGCAAGGCCATCGCGATGGCAGTGGACTATGACGCCATCATCGAAAACGCCATGACCAACCAGAGCCCCTCCTTCGCGGATGTTCCGCGCTCCCTGATGAACCCCACCGAAGGTGAGCAGGCGCTCTATGATCATGAGGCTGTCAAGGATCTGCAGTGGGTCGGCAACGACGCTGAAGGCGCCAAGGCGCTGCTGGACGAAGCCGGCCTGGTTGACAGCGACGGTGACGGCTGGCGTGATCTCAACGGTGAAAAGCTGAGCTTCAACGCCTGCTGCCCCAACGGCTGGACTGACTGGATGGCCGCCATGGAGATCGTGGCTGCCGCCGGTGAGAAGATCGGCGTTGAAATTACCACCCTGTTCCCCGAATGGGCCACATACCAGACAGTCTTTACCAATCCCTCCCAGTCCGAGTATGACATCTTCATGTGGTCGCCCGAAGCTTCATCGCCCTCTCAGCCCTGGGGCCGCACCCGCCAATTCCTTGGCAGCGACCTGGTCGGCATTGAGAACAACTGGACAGGCAACTGGGGCCAGTATGTCAACGAGAGCGCCGATGCGATCATCGCCGCCATCCCGCTGACCACCGACGCAGAAGAGCTCAAGGCCCTCTATACCCAGGCGGTTGAGATCTACCTGACCGAAGTCCCCAGCTTCTCGCTGATGTATCGCCCGTCCATCTTCCATGCGGTCAACGAGAGCGTATGGACCAGCTTCCCCGAGGACGGCGACGGCCTGAACATCCCGCCGGCTGACTGCACCGACGGCTACGGCATCGCGGCCCTTTACAACCTTGTCCTGGTCAATCCCTAAGAACTGAACCACAGGCCATGCCCCGGGGCCTCTCGGGGCATGGCCCTTTCCTTATATTTCCAAGAAAATGCGGGCCAGGGCCCTGCCCGCACGGGAGGCTGATGCGCATGAAGGGATACCGAAAATACTTCGGGAAAAAGGCGATATGGTTTGTCATCACCATGGTTTTCGCCTTGATTCTCAATTTTTTCCTGCCACGGATGATGCCGGCTGACCCGGTTTCCGCAATCACCGGCAAGATGGCTACCGGCATGACCGACGCGTCCGCCGTCGCAAAAATCTACAATCGTTTTGAGCAGGAGTTCGGCACGGACAAGCCGCAGTTCCAGCAGTTCCTGATTTTTATCCGGAACCTGTTTCGCGGCGAGCTGGGCACATCTTTCAGCCAGTACCCGCGCCCTGTGTCCTCCATCATTTCTGATGCGATTTGGTGGACCGTCATGCTGCAGTTTCCCGCCATCATCCTGGGCTGGCTGCTGGGCAATATCCTGGGGGCGCTGGCAGCCTATATCCGCAAGGGCTTTGACAAGGTGCTGATGCCGGTGATGCTTTTTATGAGCAACATCCCCGCCTTTGGCATGGCGGTCATCCTGCTGGTGGTGTTTGCCATCAACATGAAAATTGCCCCCGTCTCCGGCGGCTATGACTTCAGCATGCTTCCAAACCTCAGCTGGAGATTCTTCCGCTCGGTCATTGCCCATTACCAGTTGCCCTTCTGGTCCATCGTGCTCATCTCCATTGGCGCGCAGGCCATCGGCATGCGCTCCATGTCCATTTACGAGCTCAACGCCGACTATGTGAAGTATGCCCGCTTCCTGGGCATCAAGGATCGCAAGATCGTGGGCTACGTGTTTCGCAACGCGATGCTGCCCCAGGTAACGGGGCTCGCGCTGTCCATCGGCACCATGGTTGGCGGCGCACTTGTGGCGGAAATCATCTTCAGCTACCCAGGGCTCGGCACTACCATGTACAACGCGATCACCACAGCGGACTATCCGCTGATTTCGGGGACTACGCTCATCATCACCATCATGGTTCTGATTTCGACCTTCGTGCTGGACATCATCTACGGCTTCATCGATCCGCGGGTCAAAGCCGCACAGTTTGATTAAGAGAGGGTGGCAAGATGAGAACTATGCTGCGTCAGGTATTCCATTCCTCAAAGTTCATCGTGGGCTTTGCCATCTTTTTCATTATGCTTGCTGTCATGCTGGTCTACCCGCTGTTCAACCCTGGCAGCCCGCTTGAATCCATCGGGCTTGGCACCTTTGCCAAACCCGGCACCTATGTATCCCTGTATGACAGTGTCGGCACCAAGCCGCGGGTGTTCCGCCTGCCGGAAGCGGATGAAAATCGCGTGGCTCAGCTGCTCAGCATCGAAGACAGGGTGAAAATGGTCCACTACATGGAGCTCGCCGGCGCTGATCTGAGCGGATTGGATATGACCGACACCGACGCGCTGATTGAAAAGTGGCACGCGTACTTCGACGCGTCCCTGCGGCCCCAGGGCATGACCAAGGCCGAGCGCAACTACTACTCCAGGCTGGATACACGCCTCAACGAGGCGACCGGCGGCCGCAAGCTGACGGTGCTGGAGGAGGACATCGCCGGCGGCGACGCGGTGGAAAAGAGCAGCATCACCAAGGACGACTATGTCAACGTCAGCGATGTGGCAAACGTCAAGACGCTGCCGTTGGGGACGGACAATTTTGGCCGTGATGTGCTCAAGCAGCTGGTGTCCGCAGCCGGCACATCCCTGATTATCGGCCTGATCGCAGGCTCGGTCGCCACCCTCATCGGGCTCATCCTGGGCCTGCTGGCCGGTTACCTGGGCGGCGTGATGGATGACGTCATCATGTTCTTTACCAACATCTTCACCGTCATCCCGAGTTTTGTTCTGCTGATCCTCATTTCCTACTCCATCGGGCAGGAGCAGCGCGGGGCGGCGACCGTCGCCTTTGTCATCGGGCTGACCAGCTGGGTGTGGACGACGCGTTCCGTGCGCTCCCAGGTCATCAGCCTGCGCAACCGCGACCATGTCAACCTCTCCAAGCTGTCCGGGCACGGCCTGCTGCGCATCATCCTGACGGACATCCTGCCCTACATCGCCTCCTATGTGGTGATGGCCTTCATCCTGCAGGTATCCTCGGGCATCCTGGCCGAAGCGCAGCTTTCGCTGCTGGGTCTGGGCCCCAAGACCACCGAGGTGCCCACCCTGGGGCTGATGATGAACTGGGCCATGCTCTACTCCGCGCACATGAACGGCTCCTGGTGGGCCTATTTTCCGGTCATTCTGGTCATCGCGCTTATCTCATTCTCGCTAAACCTGATGAACACCGGCCTTGACCAGGTGTTCAATCCCACGCTGAGAGATTAGGAGGAGGATGACATGAGCAAGACGATTCTGGAAGTCAACAACCTGACCACAAAATACATCACCCGTTTCCGCGAGGATGTGTACGCGGTCGATGATGTGTCCCTCAAAATTCAGGAGGGAAAATCCCTGGGCATCGCGGGGGAGAGCGGTTGCGGCAAGTCCACCCTGGCGCTGAGCCTGATGGGCTACTACTTCGCGCCGCTTCACTACATATGCGGCGAAATCATCATCGACGGCAAGAAGATCTCCGGCATGGACGCGGATATCGTGCGCAAAAAGGTGCTGGGTTCCGAAATCGCCTACATCCCCCAGTCCGCGATGAACGCGCTGAACCCCACGCG
>LFRM01180134.1_pt1 | contig 21180 bp, 14 predicted proteins | sample 618341 | NCBI WGS metagenome assembly LFRM01 (sample SAMN03654438, study PRJNA283298) | anaerobic digester metagenome | isolation source: pool of bioreactors CSTR01a, CSTR02a, and CSTR03a thermophilic anaerobic... | place: Denmark: Kgs. Lyngby | collected 2014-05-21 | reverse complement strand
AGATTCCAGTTGTCTTCACGCAAATCAGCCATGGCAGCCGGCAACGCGGCAGTAATTTTGTCCACCGGCAGCGGCTCGCCAATGACGCCTGTAGAAAACGGCAACACCTGCTCTACCGACACCTGAAAACTGTCCGCCACTGCTTGGCACACCTGCTGCGCTGCCACAAGACCGGGCTGGCCGGTGGCTGCGTTGGCATTGCCCGTATTGGTTACCAGAAAGCGTACTGGCTGGCCCAGACGCTGCTTGCATAGCTGCACAGGTGCGGCACAGAAAGCATTTTGGGTAAACACACCAGCCACTTGTGAGCCTTCGGCGCAACGCATCAGCACCAGATCACGGCGGCCGACTTTTTTAATGCCAGCACTGGCTATGCCTAACTCAAACCCTTTTACTGGATGCATTACCGGCATCGCTCCAAGACCCACCGCCATGATATTTCTCCTATTAAATAAAAAACGCCGCTTTTATCGATAATAAAAACGGCGCTTAGTATGGGCTTACTTTTGCTTTTTTGACAAGCTCACTGCTTAGGCGATTTTACCGCAGCAGTGTTTGTATTTTTTACCCGAACCACAGGTGCACGGCTCGTTACGTCCTACTTTGGTCAGATTACGCACGGGCTCATTACTGCTTGGCGCGTCCCCTTGCGCCTGCTCTTCTTCTGCTGCACCATGGGTGTACTGCATCCGCGAGGCACGTTCTTGTGCTTGCTGGCGTAGGCGTGCTTCCTCTTCCTCAGTGTCTTCCTGACGCACCTGCACAAACGACAAGTAACGAATGGAGTCATGCTTTACGGCATCGAGTAAATCACGGAACAGGTTAAAGGATTCGCGCTTGTATTCTTGTTTAGGGTTTTTCTGTGCATAACCGCGTAAGTGAATACCTTGGCGCAAATGGTCCATGGCTGCCAAGTGGTCTTTCCACAGGTCATCCAATACGCGCAAGATAATATGCTTTTCAAACATACGCAGATTCTCAGCACCCACCAGTTCTTCTTTAGCTTGGTATTGAGCAACAATCTGTTCTTCTATACGCTCGCGCAGGGTTTCTTCATAAAGATTTTGCTCGTTATCAAGCCACTGCTGAACAGGTAACTCGGCTGCAAATTCACGCTTCAATTCCTCTTCCAAGCCTGCAACGTCCCACTGCTCAGGTAACGATTGCGGCGGAATAAACTGGCTAACGGTATTGCTTAACACCTCATGGCGGAACTCAGCAACAATATCACCAACGTCTTCGGATTCCAGCAGGGTATTACGCATGTGATAAATCACTTTACGCTGCTCGTTGGCCACGTCATCGTATTCCAGCAGCTGCTTACGAATATCAAAGTTGCGCTCTTCTACTTTACGCTGGGCTTTTTCAATCGCATTACTCACCATACGGTGCTCAATCGCTTCGCCTTCTTTCATGCCCAAGGCTTTCATAAAGTTTTTCACTCGATCCGAGGCAAAGATACGCATCAGGTTGTCTTCCAGCGACAGATAAAAACGGCTGGAACCCGGGTCACCCTGACGGCCAGCACGTCCACGCAGCTGGTTATCAATTCGACGGGATTCATGACGCTCAGTGGCAATTACATGCAAACCACCGGCATCAATGACCTGTTGGTGACGGGCTTGCCACTCTGCTTTCAGGCGCTGCACTACTTCTTCGCTAGGATCTTGTAAAGCTGCCAGCTCGGATTCCCAGTTACCGCCCAACACAATATCCGTACCACGACCCGCCATGTTAGTAGCGATGGTTACATGGCCTGGACGACCTGCCTGAGCAATTATCTCTGCTTCCGAGTCGTGCTGCTTGGCGTTTAGCACCTTGTGCTCAATCTTAGCCTTCTGCAGCAGCTGCGACATATATTCTGAGCCTTCAACAGAAGCGGTACCCACCAAAACAGGGCGACCCTGCTCTTGGCAGTGCAAAATATCCTTAATAATGGCTTCGTATTTTTCCGGCTGGGTTAAATACACTAAGTCGTTATAATCTTGTCGCGCTACGGGTCTATGGGTTGGAATCACCGTCACATCCAAGCCGTAAATCTGTCTAAACTCAAAGGCTTCAGTGTCTGCCGTACCTGTCATACCAGATAGCTTTTCATACAGGCGGAAGTAGTTCTGGAAAGTTGTAGAAGCCATCGTCTGGCTTTCTGGTTGGATATTTACGCCTTCTTTGGCTTCAATCGCTTGGTGCAAACCTTCTGACAAGCGACGGCCATGCATGGTACGACCCGTATGTTCATCAACCAGCACCACCTCGCCATCTTGCACGATATACTCAACGTTGCGATTAAATAACTTATGTGCGCGCAGACCCGAATATACGTGAGTTAGCAGGCTTAGATTAGAGGCTGAATAGAGCGAGTCATGCTCACCCAGCAAACCAAGCTTGATGAGCTGTTCTTCAACAAACTGGTGGCCTTCTTCATTCAGCTCTACTTGGCGCGTTTTCTCATCGATGGTGTAATGACCTGCTTCGATGACGACACCTTCTTCGTCTTCAGTTTGGCGTTTCAGCGCTGGGATTAAAGCATTGATGGTTTTATACAGCTCTGAGCTGTCTTCGGCCTGACCCGAAATAATCAATGGCGTGCGTGCTTCATCGATGAGAATCGAGTCCACCTCATCCACCACGGCAAAGTGCAGTCCGCGCTGGAATTTATCTTCCAAACTAAACGCCATATTGTCGCGCAGGTAATCAAAACCAAATTCGTTGTTCGTACCGTAGGTAATATCACAGGCGTAGGCATCGCGCTTTTCTTCAGGCGACTGGAAAGGTATGACTACACCGACCGTCAAACCTAGAAACTCATACAGTGGACGCATCCAGTTGGCATCACGACGTGCTAGGTAGTCGTTCACCGTAACCACGTGCACACCCTTGCCTTCAATGGCATTTAAATACACCGCCAAGGTTGCAACCAGAGTTTTACCTTCACCGGTACGCATTTCAGCAATACGCCCTGCGTGCAGCGTCATACCACCAATAAGCTGCACGTCAAAGTGACGCATGCCCATAACCCTTTTACTGGCTTCACGCGCTACGGCAAAAGCCTCAGGCATAATTTTATTTAAACTTTCACCCGCTGCTATACGCTCACGAAACTCCTGTGTTTTCTGCTGCAACTGCTCGTCAGACAGCGCCACCATTTTTTCTTCGAGTGCATTAATGGCCTGGACCACTTTATACATGCGTTTGACTTCACGTTCGTTTTTACTACCAATCAGCTTTCTTAATAATGGGGCAAACATATTGATATGGGTTCCACACGGGTGATAAGTACGTTTAATTTCTGCGATCTATAAAAGGTGGTTATTCTACCTTTAATTCGTAGCAAATAAATAATTAGTTAGGAGCATACAGGTTGTGGAGACTAACAAAATTTGATTCTTCCGGCAAAATTAACCCTGCAGGTCTATAATGTGACACAAGGTACAAAAAAGTGTGAGTCCACGGAGCAAAGTCATGTCATACAAGCTCAATCAGTTAAAACACACTGCTGCCATCCTGAACAAACAGTCTGTTTTACGGGACATAGTGCAGCGAGCCAATTCCTTTGCTGTGTTGCAGAGAATTGTGCACTCTTACCTACCAGGCGCGGCGGCTGAGCACTGCCAACTGGCTAACTACAATCAGGGTCGCTTGGTGTTAGTCATCGATAATGCTCACTGGGCAACCCGATTGCGCTATCAGCAAAACCAATTGATGGACAAACTTTGTCAGCATAATGAGTTTTCTGACCTGCAGCGTATTCAGTTTAAAATCCGACCTAACACGGCCTTTAACGATGCTACTCATGAGCAGAAACCCCGTTTAGAAATTTCCGCCCAAGCCGGACTAGCTATCTTTAACTGTGCTGAGGCCATTGAAGACCCGCATTTGCGCGCCGCACTAGAGCGTCTGGCACGCAACGCCGCTAAAGAATAACTAAACTAAAGCCCTTTCACCGCATAGATGCCAGCCGCATTGCGCCAGTAGCCCTTGTAGTCCATGCCGTAGCCAAAAACGTAGCGATCAATACAGTTCAAACCTATAAAATCGGCAGTAAAATCCGGACGTGCTTTGCGTTCGTGTTTTTTATCCAATAACACCGCGGTGTACACAGCTCGTGCGCCAGAACGCTTGCAAAAATCAACAATAGCCATCAGCGTATGGCCCTCATCAAGGATGTCATCGATAATCAACACGTCTCTATCCATTAATGAAACTTCCGGCTTAGCCTTCCAAAACAGCTCTCCACCGCTAGTTTCATTACGATAACGGCTGGCATGCAAGTAGGACTGCTCTAACGGAAAATCCAGCTGCGTCAGTAACTTGCCTGAAAAAATCAACCCACCATTCATAACGCAAAAAACCAACGGGTTTGCATCGCGCAACGTGTTGCTAACTTCTTGCGCTACCCGCGAAATAGCGGCCTCTACTTCTGCCATAGGATGCAAACAATCCGCCTCACGCATAACTCTTTGAATATGTTCAAGATCTGTAGGCATACGCACCCATCCTTTATTTAGTAGCTTAAAAGACGCACAGTTTAAGCCAAAAAAGCGCCAGCTAGAACTATAGTTTTTTTTGTTCTACCTGTGCAGTTGAGTATTTGACCAACAGGCTCCATTGGCATACACCACCCTAATCCTTAATCCAGTTTATAAACTAAGACACACAATCCAATTTGCCTGTGCCGTTTTATCGTTAATTCCATTAACCTATGCACAAGTCAATTCCACACAAAGGTTCACCGCCATGTCAGTACAAGAAATCCAGCATCCACTCATCCGCCACAAACTTGGTCTTATGCGTAGAGCAACTGAGAGTACAAAAAACTTCCGCGAACTCGCACAAGAGATTGGCGCACTGCTGACCTATGAAGCCACCAAAGATTTACCGCTGGAAAGCTACAGCATCCAAGGATGGTGCGGCACGGTTGAGGTTGAAAAAATTGCCGGCAAAAAAATCACTGTAGTACCTATTTTGCGTGCTGGTATTGGGATGCTAGATGGCGTGCTCAGCTTAATCCCAGGTGCCAAAGTCAGTGCCGTGGGTGTAGTGCGCAATGAAGAAACCCTGCAAGCGCAAACCTATATGGAAAAATTAGCTCCTAATATGGATTCACGTTTGGCGCTGATTATTGATCCCATGCTTGCCACCGGCGGCTCGATGGTCGCCACTATCGACCTGTTAAAAAAAGCCGGCTGTAAAGAGATCCGCGCCATGGTCTTAGTGGCTGCGCCGCAAGGCATTGCCGCCGTGGAGCAAGCGCATCCTGAGGTCAAAATCTATACCGCCTCCATCGACCAAGGCTTGGATAGCAATGGCTATATTGTGCCGGGACTGGGCGATGCGGGTGATAGAATTTTCGGCACCAAACAGAAGGATAGCTAACATGCAGGATTCGCTTAAAGAACCGCTGCCAAGGCAAATCCTCGCTGGAGCGCAGATGCTGTTTGTTGCTTTTGGCGCGCTGGTGCTCATGCCGCTGATTACCGGCATGGACCCTAACGTTGCCTTGTTTACCGCTGGTATCGGTACTCTGTTATTCCAGTTGGTAACCAAACGCCAAGTTCCTGTTTTTTTGGCGTCCAGCTTTGCCTTTATCGCCCCTATTCTTGCTGCTAAAACAGCCTTTGGCTTACCGGCAGTCATGGGTGGGATTATTGCGGCGGGTGTGGTTTATATGATTCTGAGCGCAGCGGTACGCCTTAAGGGCTCAGGCTTTATCGATCGCCTGCTGCCGCCTGTGGTCATTGCGCCGGTGATCATGTGTATCGGTCTTGCCCTCTCCCCTGTAGCCGTCAATATGGCCATGGGGAAAGCCGGTGACGGAAGCGTGCAGTTGATTGAATACAGCACTGCGATGATTATTTCCATGTCGGCACTGTGCAGCACATTAGCGGTGGCCGTGCTGGGCCAAGGCTTATTTCGCTTGGTACCTATTCTTGCCGGTATTGTTGTGGGTTGCGCACTTTCCTTGGCGCTGGGCGTTGTGGATACGCAACCTATACTGGAAGCCAGCTGGTTTGCCGTGCCGGCCTTTGTTGCACCCGAGTTTCATATCGGTGCCATTCTCTACATGCTGCCCGTAGCGTTAGCGCCAGCCATTGAGCATATCGGCGGCATCGTTGCAATCGGTGGTGTTACTGGCAAGAACTTTATCAAAGAGCCCGGTTTGCACCGCACTTTATTGGGTGACGGAATCGCTACCTCTGCGGCTGGACTGTTTGGCGGTCCACCTAACACCACCTACGCCGAGGTTACTGGTGCAGTGATGCTGACGCGCAACTTTAACCCCAACATTATGACGTGGGCCGCTGTCTTTGCCATTGCGTTGGCTTTTATTGGTAAGTTTGGCGTGGCCATGCAAAGTATTCCCGTGCCTGTGATGGGTGGGATTCTGTGTTTGCTGTTTGGCTCTATTGCTGTGGTCGGTCTTAACACCCTGATCCGCAACCAAGTTGATTTATCTGAAGCGCGTAATTTGATTATCGTTTCAGTCACACTGGTGTTTGGCATTGGCGGCATGGTGATGGGCAGCGGAGATTTTGCGCTATCGGGTATTTCTCTTTGCGCTGTAGCGGCTTTGCTGCTTAACCTGCTTTTACCGCGAAACCGTTAGCTGTTAAAGCACCGCTTGTGTGGGAGCTCGTTACGCGCGTAGCTATTCTTGAAGAAAAAGACGAAACGGCAACCGACGATGAGGGGAGCTCGTTACGCGCGTAGCTATTCTAATACCCTAGTTGCTAGCCGCATCCCTGCAAACCAAGAGCCCGTTACGCGCTTAGGCGAATTATCAAACCAGCTCGAGTGCTAGCGGTACACTCTGAGCGCAGAAAAAAAAAGACGACCCGAAGGCCGTCTTAAAGAAATACGTTCCGGGGGAGGAACGTTTACGCATGAATCTGTCTTCTCGCAGGAGGTAGACGGTCGCTATTCTAGAGCTAAGCATAGCGCAGTGCCACTAAACAAAAGTCTATACAGTCTACTTATGACTGATCGTCCACAAATTACAGCTACCCCTTATATTTACAGACTTTATCAGCTTTCAAGCTCAGTTAAACGCTGGATAAATTCTTGTTCATTTAATACTGGAATCTTTAACTCTAACGCTCTAGTCAGTTTAGAACCCGCGCTTTCACCTGCCACAACCACAGCTGTTTTATTAGACACAGAGCCTGCCACCTTAGCCCCAAGCGCCTCTAATCGCTGCTTAGCTTGGCTGCGGGTCAACTGACTAAGCGTACCGGTCAACACCCAGGTTTGTCCGCTCAGCGCTGCTTGCTCTTGTGCTTGCTGCTCGCATGTCCAATGCATACCAAACTCTAGCAACTGCTGTTCCGCTTGCTCAATGCACTGCACTTGTTCAGCACTTTGCAAAAAAACCAATAGGTTTTGCGCCGCTTTTTCCGGCAACTTAGGCACAGCCGCAAGCGCCAGCCAGTCGGCGGTAAGTAATTCGCTCAATGAGGAAAAATGCTCTGCTACACGCTGCGCCGTGGTGCGGGCAATACCGCTGATTTGCCACTGCTCAATAAAGTCGGCAAAAGTGACAGAGCCTGCCAGCTCTGCCGCCAGCTCCGTTTCGTCCTGCAGCTCAATGCCTGCGGCCAATAACGCTGCGACAACCTGCTGGTTATGCTCATCTTGAAAGAAGTTAAAAATCTCATGGGCTACTTCATGCCCCACTTCCGGCAACCACTGCAAGGTTTGCGGCAAAGCCTGCTGAACACGGGCCAGACTACCTAAGCAACGCGCCAGCACCTTGGCGGTTTCTTCGCCCACATCGGGAATACCCAAGGCATACAGAAACCGCGCTAGCCCTGGTTGTTTACTCGCACTGACGGCGTTCAGGAGGTTTTCCGTAGACAGCTGGGCAAAGCCTTCCAGCTCGATAACCTGTTCATAGGTTAAGTGGTATAAATCCGCCGGTGAACGCACCAACCCTCGCTCGACCAGCTGATCAATAATTTTCTCGCCTAAGCCATCTATATCCATGGCTTTGCGCGAGACGAAGTGCAATAGCGCCTGTTTGAGCTGCGCAGGACAACTTAAGCGACCCACACAGCGCCAAATAGCGCCCTGACTTAACACCTCACCCGCCTTGCTGTGACGCCGAAGCTGCGTGCGCTCAACCAGTGAACCACATTCGGGGCAGTGTTGCGGCTGCGTGATAGCGCGCGCATCGGCAGGTCGACGCTCCAGTACCACCTGGGTTACTTTGGGAATAACATCGCCGGCACGGCGCACTATCACCGTATCGCCAATCATTAATCCTAAACGCTCAATTTCATCCATGTTGTGCAGCGTTGCATTAGACACAGTAACGCCGCCCACTTGCACGGGTTGTAAACGCGCTACTGGGGTAATAGCGCCTGTGCGCCCCACCTGAAATTCAACGTCCTGCAAAATAGTAATTTCTTCTTGGGCAGCGAATTTATATGCAATTGCCCAGCGCGGTTCACGCGCACGAAAACCCAGCTCATCTTGCTGTTCAATAGCGTTAACTTTAAACACCACCCCATCAATTTCATAGGGTAAATCATTGCGGCGTGCGCCAATATCCTGATAGTAATCCAAGCAGCCTTGCACACCCTCAACCACGCGCAACTCTGGACTGATAGGAATACCCCACTGCTGTAATTGCTTCATAATATCGCTTTGCGTTTCAGCAATATGACTGTCACCCAGCCCGTAACAGCAAAACTCTAACGGTCGCTGCGCTGTAATTTTGGCATCTAATTGGCGCAAACTGCCCGCTGCCGCATTACGAGGATTGGCAAAAACCCGCTCTCCGGCAGCAATAGCGCGCTCATTAAGTGCAGCAAAGCTGGCCTTGGGCATATACACCTCGCCGCGCACTTCCAAACGTTGCGGCCAGCCCTGTCCAAGTAAACGCAGCGGCACATTACGAATCGTGCGTACGTTATGAGTAATGTCTTCGCCCACAGCACCATCACCACGAGTGGCCGCCTGCTCCAATACACCATCCACATAACTGATGCTAACCGCCAAACCATCAAGCTTGGGTTCACAGCAAAAAATAATGGGCTCCGGCTGAGCAAATAGGTCGTTCTGCGCCTGTCCGCCGGACAAGGCGCGCTCGATACGCTGCACAAACGCCTGCATATCCGTTTGCTCAAATGCATTACCCAAACTGAGCATAGGAATACTGTGGCGCACCTGCTGAAAGCCTTCCATAGGTTTGCCGGACACGCGCTGACTGGGGGATTCCGAGGTAATTAACTCAGGATGTTGGCTTTCTAATTCTTGCAGTTGTTGGAATAAACGATCATATTCAGCATCGGGAACACTGGGGTTATCCAATACATAATATTGATAATCATACTGCTGGATTTGCGCGCGCAACTGCGCCAACTGCTGTACGGGGGACAAAGACTGGGACATGGCGAATACCTTGAAATGCTGCGTGAAGCAATAAGGCTGCGTGAAGCGATGGTTAATGTAGGCCGTCTCGTCAAACCCGACCTACAGGATAGCTGGGTGTTAACTTTTACCGATACTATTACTATTTAAGCAGCATGTTACGACGCTCAAAGTCGGTAATTCTTTGACGGAATAGATCAATAGTTTGCGTAGTTAATACGCTGCGGTGATCGTCTTTAAGCTCTCCACCTAGATCGTTGGCTAGTTTACGTGCCGCATTCAGCATCAAGTCAAAGGCTTGTTTAGGGTGTTTTGGTCCGGGCAGACTCATAAAGAAACATACGGCCCTGGTGCTGAAGTCTTCCATATTATCCAAATCAAATACGCCCGGATTCAGCGCATTGGCCATGGAAAACAATTTGGCACCCGTACCGGCCATGGTTTCATGGCGATGGAAAATATCCATTTCACCGAAACGCAGTCCGCTCTCTAATAAACACTGCAACAGGTCTTGCCCTTGGAACCCTGCTTCATCAAAGGACTCTACATAAACGACCAAAATCTCTTCAAACTCGACCGGGGCATCCTTTTCGTCTGGTTCGTCATCAGCAAACTCAAAGGCATCCTGGCTGGCTTGAATAGGCTCATCGATATAAAGGTTGGCCTGGCGCTCCTCATATTCCCTCATGGCGTCATCAATGGTTGAATCAGGCACACCTAAGTAAGGCTCTTTGACCGTTTTTTCTTTGGCAGCTTTGTTCTTAGCTACACGTACAGGCCCCACTATTTCCGGATTATCAACATCTTCAGAAAACTGGTTGATTAGCTTGCGATCCAGCTTAAATTTAAGTGAATTTCGACCAAAATGTCGGCGTACGCTATCTAAAATAACTAACAGCACCACCACCAAGCCACAAATAACTAGCCACTCGCGCAAACCCATATCCATACAACCCTCAAAACCGCAAAACTTTTAAAAATAAATAAGCCAATAATTAATAAGTATATTGGGAAAAACCTACCAAGAAACCTCTGCACAACCTAAATCAAGCAGCGAAAGCAAGGTAGATATAAACGCAGTTTTCACTTGATAAATGAGTATTTCGATTCGCCTACCCCTTCAATGTGCGTATCTTAACAAAATACACAGCTCATTTTGAACCTAGGTTAAGTAATTAAATATTATAAACAACAATTAGACTATTGTTCAGCCAGTGCCGCCGCCTCTGCCAAGTCTACTGCAACCATCCTAGAGCAGCCCGGCTCCTGCATCGTCACCCCTAAAAGCTGATGCGCCATCTCCATGGCAATTTTATTGTGGGTGATATAAATAAACTGCACTTTATCCGACATTTCTTTCACTAAACGCGCATATCGACCCACGTTTGCATCATCTAAAGGCGCATCCACCTCATCCAGCATACAAAATGGCGCTGGATTTAACTGGAAAATGGCAAACACGAGCGCCAAGGCGGTTAATGCTTTTTCACCACCGGACAACAGATGAATGGTGCTGTTTTTCTTACCCGGTGGCCGCGCCATAATCGCCACCCCAGTATCGAGCAAATCTTCGCCCGTAAGTTCAAGACTGGCCATGCCGCCACCAAACACCTTCGGGAACAAGTCTTGTAAGCCCGCATTGATTTTGTCGAATGTTTCCTTAAAGCGCTGACGTGTCTCACGATCAATCTTACGAATGACGTTTTCCAGTGTCGACAATGCTTCTTCTAAATCTTCGTTTTGCGTATCCAGGTAATTTTTACGCTCGGATTGCTGTCGGTATTCTTCAATTGCCGCTAAGTTAATCGCACCCAAGCGTTGGCTCTGCTCATTTAATTGCTCTGTCGTTACTTGCCAGCGCTCGATGGCCGCATCGCTGGGCAAGCCAAGTAATACCTCATGCACCGTTAGCCCTGTAGTGGCTAATTGTTCGATGTGCGCCTGCTGTTGCACCTCAAGAGACAGTTTATTTAAGCGCAGTTTTTCTGCTTCATTGCGCACCTGCTCGGCCTGCTGCTGTGCTTGGTGACGTTGTTTTTCTAGCTGACGCAACTGTTGCTCTGTTTCTTCTACCGCCATACGTGCGCCGCGTAGCTCTTCATCTACGGCTAAACGCTGCTGGAGTTGCTCTTCAAGCTTGGCACGTAACTCTTCAATGGGTGATTCGCCTTCCTCCAAGTCCAAACCAAGCTGTTCTTGACGTTGATTAACACGCTCAATTTGTACGCGTAAGCGTTCCAGCGCCTGTTCGGTTGAGTGCTTTTGCGTGATTACGGTACTCAGCTGCAACTTGAGCTGTTGTGCCTGCTGCTGACTCGTCTGCGCTTGGTTGCGCGCTTGCTCATAAGCATGGCGCTTATCTGCTTGCTGTTGCTGTAACCGCTGCGCTTGCCCTTGCGCATCAGCCACGGCCTGTTCGGCCTGTTCGAGTAGCAGTTCAGATTCGGCTAGCCGCTCGTGATCGATAGCCTGCTGCTCATGCAGCTCTTGCAGCTGTTCGGATATTTGTTGCTGGCGTTTTTCCAGCTGTTCCGCACGTGCCTGTATGGCTGCCAGCTGGCTTTTTTTCTCGCTGAGCTGGGTACTGTAACTCTGCTCCTGCTGACGCAACCCCTGTGCCGACTGCTCTAACTCTGCCAGCTGGTTTTGCGCACCTTCTAACGCATGCGTGTTTTGCTCCAGCTGTTGCACCAGCATGTGCTCGTGCTCCGCCAACTGTTCTAACTGCTGCGCGCGCTGCAATACACCCTGTTGATTATCCTGCCCTAACTGCACCCTTAAAAAATGCGAGCTGAGCCAAAAACCATCACGTGTTACCACGCTGGCATCAGCGGCAAGACTGTCGAGCATCGTCCACGCTTGGTCGAGGTTTTCTGCACAATGCACCTTAGCCAGCCAAGCACTTAAATCAACCTCTGAGCTTAAAACCTTAGTCAGTAATGTGTGCGGATTAACCTCGCTATCTGCGCTTGATTGCTTGAGCATACGTACATGGGCGTTATCCAGCTTGGCAAAATCACTGGGCCACTGGGCAACACAGAGGGCATGTACATCTTCACCCAGCACGCTTTCAACAGCACGCTCCCAGCCAGACTCCACCCGTAACACGTCAGCCAAGCGCGGTGCTTGCGACAGCTGCTGCTCAGACAACCAGTCCTGCAATTCATCAGTTGATTGCACAGCGTCTTGCTGCAAAGCCTGCAAGGCACTGAGCTGACCTTGGCAGCGCTGTAGCTGGGTTTGCTGTTCATGGCGCTGCTGTTGCAAGTCTTTAATACGTTGGCGCTGGTGATGCTGCTGCTCGTTACTGATTTCTTGTTGCAACGCAACTTCAGCCAACTGCTCTTCGAGCATGGCCAGCTGTTCCTGCAACTCGGCAGCGGTTTGCTTGGCTACCGAGGCAACCAGTTGCTCTTGCTCATTACTCAGGTTGCTGATGCGCTGTTGTAATTGCTGAATATTCGTTCTGAGCTGTTGTATACGCAGCCGTTCAACCTCAGCCTGTTGTTTAGGCGCACTGCTGATTGTGTTAAAGCGTTGCCATTGTTCTTGCCATTCTTGCAATTGTTCTTCTGCCTGCAAAAAAGCGGCCTGATTTATCTCGTCCTGCTCACAGGCAGCGGTGTAACTCTCTTCTAACAGGATCTGCTGCTCAGTCAGCTCTTCCAGTAACCCTTGATCCTGCGCCAAATGTGCTTGGGTTTCTTGCTGCTGGCGCTGCGCATCACGCAAGTCATCATGCAGTTGACGCAGACGTTGCTGACCATGCTGAATACTTTGTTCAGTGCGGGCAATATCGGCACCTAGGGCGTAAAATCGCGCCTGTATTTTATTGAACGTTTCGTTGAGCTCATGCTGCTGATCACGCAACTGCTCTGTTTGCGCATCGGCTTGGTATTGCGCGCTGATATGCTCTTGCAGATGATTTTCTTGGCTGGCGAGCAACTGCTCCAGCTGTTCGCCCTGCTGCGCCAACGCTTGCCAACGCATGGCAGTTAACTGGCTTTTATATTGCTCTAACTGCTGCTGTAGATTTTGATAGCGCTCTGCCGCCTGTGCTTGACGGTGCAGTCGTTCAATTTGGCGGCCTAGCTCATCACGCAAATCACTTAAGCGCGCCAGATTATCTTGGGTACGTCGAATGCGGTTCTCTGTCTCGCGACGGCGTTCTTTGTATTTGGAAATCCCAGCAGCTTCTTCAATAAAAATTCGCAAATCATCAGGACGTGCCTCGATGAGCCGCGAAATCATGCCCTGCTCGATAATGGCGTAGCTACGCGGGCCTAAACCCGTACCTAGGAATATATCGGTAATATCACGGCGACGACACTTGGTGCCGTTAAGGTAATAGGTGCTTTGGGATTCTCGCGTGACGGTGCGGCGGATAGAAATTTCGGCGTAACTGGCATATTCACCCGGCAAGGTACCGGCAGAGTTATCAAACACCAGCTCAATGCTAGCTTGGGAAACCGGCTTACGGGTATTGGAGCCATTAAAAATCACATCCGTCATGGCTTCGCCGCGTAGGTTTTTGGCGGAACTTTCACCCAGCACCCAACGTACGGCATCAATAATGTTGGACTTACCACAGCCGTTAGGCCCCACCACTGCTGTCATATTACTGGGGAAACTAACAGTGGTTGGGTCAACAAAGGATTTAAAGCCGGCTAAACGTATGCATTTTAGTCGCACAAATGGCTCGCTAAAGTTAGCTGTTTATTATTTCTTTTTCGCAGCGGCACGTGGTTTACGCTTGGTTTTCGTATCTGCCGCTGCTGCGGCCACTACTGACTCGGCTTCCCGGCTATAAAAACGACCGCCGGCTTTAGAGTCGCGAGTATAGTAGTTAATCCAAGTCCATAGTTTGGATTTACCCTGACTTAAAATGGCATCTTTTGCTTCTAGTTTGGCTAACAGCTTATAGCCGGTAGGGTTGGGATAGTTAATCGAGCCGCAATACGCATTAAGTTTGGTGGTTAGGCGTAACAAGTCCAGAATATCGTCTTTACCGATAAGACCTGGGTTTTCCCAACTATTGACCACATAGGATTCTTTAACGGGATGGGCAATTGCTGAATGAGGCGGGTAAATTTCCGCGCTGATGCCGCCCGATAGCGATTGCGAAAACACTAAGCGTGCTTTTTCTTCTTCCAGCTCAACAATGCTGTCACGTCCCGGTACTGACTCAGGTACGTCAATAGGCTGAGCATCGTAATAAAACTCAATCTGGTCACCCATTAGCTCTTGCTTTTTGGCTGAACGACCTTTGCTTTCTTCGCTATGGATTAAGAGCTTTACTGGTGGAAGTTCCTGGCTAGACAACTCCTGATTAAACTCATCAGCAGCTTGTTTGATGGTCGGTAGCATATGTACGCCCCAATTAATATGGGAGTACTTAACCTCACTAAAAGTCTGTCCGGCTTTCTTTTGCAGCTCACTCATTGATGTGTCCTCGATCTGGCTCATGATGAAATGAGTCTGATGATAACGCCAAAAGTTCAGCAAAACTAGGCAACTTCTGATTAGTATTCAGCAACCTAGGTATAAGTATTAGGCTGACTGTTCCAACAAGCCGATGTCACGCATTTGCGCTAACTTGTAACGCAGTGTGCGCGAACTAATCCCCAAGCGCTTAGCTGTCGCCTCGCGATGCCCATTCTCTTGGCGTAACGCTTGAGCGATTAAATGAAATTCATACATACGCGTATCTTGTTCTAAATCATTACTGGCTGCCGCTGTGACGCTCGTCTCATTTTGCTGCGCTACTGCTGTCTGCGCACTCGTCGCACTTAAGACAAAACCCTGCAATCCCAAGTCTTGCACTTCAATACAATGACCCTGCTGCAAAATTAACGCGCGCTGCACCACATTATCCAGTTCACGCACATTGCCGGGCCAACCGTACTGCTGCAAAGCCTGTTGCGCAGACCGCGCAAAACATACACCAGCACGCCCCTGCTTTGCTGCATGCACCGCCAGCAGTCGCTCGGCCAAAGGCACTATATCCAAGGGTCGCTCACGCAAAGGCAGCCAAGCCAAGGGAAAAACCGACAAACGATAGTACAGATCTTCACGAAAACGCCCCTGTGCAATATTTTGTGGCAGATCGCGATTACTGGTTGCCAATACCCGCACATCTAGTTTTATCACCTTGCTGCCACCGACACGCTCAACTTCGCGCTCCTGCAATACGCGCAACAGTTTGGCTTGCAACTCCACCGGCATTTCTGAAATCTCATCCAACAACAACGTACCGCCATTGGCCTGTTCAAACTTACCCGGTTTACTGGCTACAGCACCGGTAAAGGCGCCTTTCTCATGACCGAACAGCGTTGCTTCCAGCATGGTTTCTGGAATAGCAGCGCAATTAATCGCGACAAAAGGCCCTTGGCTGCAGGCCGAATGCTGGTGGATATAGCGCGCCAACACTTCTTTACCTGTGCCCGACTCTCCGGTAATGAGCACTGTGGCATCGGTTAGTGCAACGCGCTTGGCTAGCTTAAGCAGTTCAACGCTAGCCGGATCGACCGCTACCGCTTCATCATCAGACATAGCGCCTAGCGCATAACGCTCAACCAACTTGAGCAAAGCTTTGCTGCTAAAAGGCTTTAATAAATAATCCACCGCGCCATTGCGCATGGCGTGGACAGCGCCTTGCACATCACCGTAGGCGGTCATTAATACAACGGGTGTGCCAGGTGCGTTTTTAACGATATAGCCCAATAACTCTTGACCATCCATGCCTGGCATGTTGATATCGCTCAACACCATGCTGAAACTACGCTCTTGCAAGGCGACAATCGCTTGCTTGGCATCGGCGGCGGCCTCACACTGAAAACCTGCTAACTGCAAACTATCTGACAGTGCTTCGCGCAAGGCTCGGTCATCTTCAACCAATAAAATATGACGCTGCATTAGTGTTCTCCTGCTTCTTGCGCCTGCGGCATGAGTGGAAGCTGTAAAATCGCACAGGTTCCCCAGCCCGCCTTAGAGCGCAATATAAATTGTCCTAGATGTGCTTTAGCTACGGCCTGCACCACCATGAGGCCTAAACCGGTTCCGGTACTTTTACGGCTAAAAAAATCCTCACCTGCCTGTTGCAAAATATCTGCCGACATACCCGGACCGCTATCTACTACGGCGATGCGCAAATAATTATGTTTACGGTAAATATGCACCTTGACTGCTTGCTGTGCAGCTGCTTGCAGAGCGTTGTGCAACAAGTTCATTAGCGCACCAATCAACATGTCTTGATTACAGCGCAGTTGCGCTGCTGGAGCGGACAGACACCAGCGTACTTGCCGCCCGTTAATATGTGGCTCGGCCGCCTGCTGCAGCGCACTCAATAGCTGCTGCGCCGTGAGCTGCTCTTCAAGCGGTAAAGGACCGCGCGCAAAGAGCAGCATGTCACGAATCTGCCGTTCTAGCTCATAGAGACTTTGCTGCACACGCTGAGCAAAGCGTTGCTGCATCGGTTCAGGTAGTGGTTCTTGCAAATGCTCTGCGTACAGCAGCGCTGCAGACAGCGGTGTACGAATTTGATGCGCCAAAGCCGCGGTCATTTTACCCAGCGCCGACAGCCGTCTTTGATGCGCCAGCTGATCTTGCAACTGGCGGGTATGGGTTAAATCCGTTAATAAAATAAGCTGCCCGGGATCACCGCTCAGGCTTTGAATCGCCAAAGAAATACGCTTGCCATTACGCAAAGATATCTCATGCCCATCATCGGCTTGCGGCTGAAAGCACTGCAGGATCAAATCACGCCACAGTCTGCCCGTAAGCTCTACTTGTAGAATATGCTGCGCCGCCGGGTTGGCTTGACGCACATAACCCTGTGCATCCAGCACAATCACGCCGCTAGGCAAGGCGTCCAAAGTACTTTGTAAACGCTGCGCTAAGCGCTCTTTCTCAGCCAACTCATCCAAACGTTGACGGCTAACACTTGCTAGCTCATCTTGGATTTGCGCGTAACGCTGCTGCATTAGCTCTAAGGACTGCGCCAAGTTAGCGGAAAGTTGACTGATAGCTGCTAAGTCAGCCGACGCTGCAGACACAGAAACCTGTGGATGCACGGCATCAAGCTCAGATTCAGCACGCAACGGTAAATTGGCAGACATAAAACAACCTCAACAGATTCGTCAAAAAACAGACAGTTAACCTGCAAGAAGCAATTTACGTGCCTAGCTATCAAAAACACTCGCTTCGCGCCGCAAAGCCTTCTAAGTATGGGCGCTCCTTATAAAGCAAACAGTGCGAATTTCACCCCAGCAACACTTCATTTAATCGCGTAGTATTTTTACCGTCGCATATGCAATCAAGTGGTGCTTGTGTCATTATGCACGCATAGAAATCTTTATTTTTAGTGTAAATTATGGAAAACCAAATCAAGCCTAAGTCACCCCAGCTTCGCCCTGAACATACTCAGAAACCACACATGCTTGCACGTCTGGCCAGTGCAACTCAGTGTGCCTGCGCAGCCGAATCCAGCCAGCACACAACCTTGCCTGCTCGTTTAATACAGCTAGTTTCCAGCCGTATGTGCTTTATCACCCAGCTGACTTTTATTGGCATCTTGATTTACATACTCAGCGGCTGCCAAACACTGTCAACACCTGCGCCCGACCCACAAGACAGCCTAGAACAGCAGCCCACCAAGGATGAGCCGGAAGCCATAGCAAACTTCTCTACAGAGGCCATGCTCAGTCTATTAACGGCTGAGATAGCCGGGCATCGTAACCGACCTTACATCGCGCTAGAAAATTACAGCCTTCAAGCGCAAACAACTCAAAACGCACAAATCGCTGAACGCGCTTATAAAATCGCGGAGTTTCTTGATCTCCAAAAACCCGCACTGAGCAATGCTCTACTCTGGGCGCAACTGGATGAAAACTCGGCGCAAGCACAGCGCGCAGCAGCGGCTGAATTGATTAAAACGCAGCGCTACCAAGAAGCTATGGATTATATGGAACACGCCATTGCTTTAGATCCAGAAGGTAGCAGCTATTTTGATTGGATTGCTTTTTCTGCCAGCCATGCAGACCAGCACACGCAACAAGAACTATTAATTCATTTTGATACCTTGCTGAACAAATACCCAAACCACTCCCCACTGGTTTTGGCGAAAGCAATCTTGCTACAAAAAAACAACCCGCAGCAGGCATTACACCTTGTCAACCAGATTAGCCACCCGCAAGCAGCAGTCGCCGTACTCACCCTTAAAGCCAAACTGCTACAACAATTAGGGCAAACCGATGCCAGCCTTGCTGTATTCCAGCAAATACTCGAACAACAACCCGACAACGAGTCCATTCGTCTCAGCTATGCCCGACAATTAATCAGCGCCAACCGCTTAGAAGATGCGCGCGCCGAGTTTTTAGAATTATTACAGCTCGATCCCTTCGATGATGATTATCGCCTTGCGCTGGGTTACATCAATATGGACTTGGAGGCTTGGCAAGAAGCAATCGTCTATTTTGAAGAGCTGTTAGCACGCGATAGCTACGCAGATACCGCGCTCTACAATCTAGGTCGCTGCTACGAAGAGCTTGGCAACAACGAGCACGCTATAACGGCATACAGCTCCGTGAACGAGGGCCGTAACTATCTAGCCGCCATCCAGCGCCAAGCCAACCTACTGCTAAGCGAAAACAACCTGATCAATTTTTCACTACTGTTTGAGCAAGCGCAGCAAAACAACAGCGAGCAAGCCGTTGAGCTCTACCTAATAGAAGTTGAAACGCTAAGCAAATTTAAACTGCTCGACCTTGCTTGGCAGCGGCTTGAGCATGCCCTGCTTGAGTTTCCTGATGATCACAGACTGCTGTACACCCGAGCTATGGTAGCCGACCAAAGAGGCGACTTAGCACAGCTTGAGCGCGACTTACGCACCATCATTGCGCAAGCCCCCAAGCACAGCATCGCCCTAAACGCACTAGGCTATACCTTGGCGGATCGTACGGATCGCTATGCTGAAGCCTTACAACTTATCCAACAAGCGCATGAAATAGACCCACAGGATCCAGCTACTCTTGATAGCTTGGGTTGGATTTATTTCAAGCTCGAACAGCACGACCTAGCTCTTAACTATTTAAAGCAATCTTTTGATGCCTACCCAGACGCTGAAATCGCCGCACATCTGGGGGAAGTTTTGTGGCAGCGAGGCGATAAGCGCCAAGCTCGAAAAATCTGGCAACAAGGCCTCGACCTAGACGCAGAGCATCCCGTGCTACTAGAAACACTTAAGCGCCTAGATAACAGGAAAAGCTGGTTTAAATGAGACTTAAACTGTTTAACCGACCCCTCATTCTAGTCGCCGCACTCATGCTGCTTAGCGCCTGTAGCAATCTCTCTAAAACAGAGAAACCCACGGGTTTAGGGAATGAAAAACTCTGGCAAGCCCACCAACAGCAGATCAGCCAAGTAGATAGCTGGCAGATCACTGGAAAAATCGCCATACGCAACAATCAACAATCGGGCAGCGGTGCGTTAAGTTGGCTGCAAGAGCAAAAACACTTCGATATTCAAGTCAGCGGCCCCTTAGGGCAAGGCAACTTACGCCTCAGCGGTCTGCCCAACCAAGTACAACTGACCACCAACACACACAAAGTCACGTCCAACTCCGTCGAACACCTCATGCAGCAGTTACTAGGCTGGAGTGTTCCACTGGATCACCTGCTCTGGTGGGTGCGCGGTCTGCCAGCGCCCAAAATTAAACATCAGGTGGTGCTTAATGACGACAGCCTTGCCTACCAAATTCAACAGGCTAATTGGAAACTGGATTATCTGAGTTACCAAACCACCAAGACGGGCGCGCGCTTACCCCAGCGTATCAAAGCTTACGGCCCCGGACTCGAACTCACTTTGTTTATTAAGCAATGGCAAGATTGATATGCAACCACCGGTACAAGGCTGTTTAAGCCTACCTGCTCCCGCCAAGTTAAATCTGATGCTGCATATTGTTGGTCAGCGCGATGACGGCTATCACCAGCTACAGACACTGTTTCAATTTCTGGATTATGCGGACTACCTACACTTTAATTCTCGTACCGATGGACTCATCCAATTACACAGCCCCATTGCCGGTGTACCACCTGACGACAACCTTATCGTTAAAGCCGCTAAACTGCTACAACAGCACACAGGCTGCTCTTTAGGCGCAGACATCTGGCTGGAGAAAAAACTACCCATCGGCGGCGGTGTTGGCGGTGGCAGCTCCAATGCTGCAACCACGCTACTAGGGCTCAATCACCTTTGGCAACTGCATGTATCCCTAGAGCAATTGGCGGAACTGGGGGTGCAACTGGGTGCTGACGTACCCGTTTTCGTCCACGGCAAAGCGGCTTTTGCTGAAGGCATTGGCGAGAAACTAACCTTTGTTGAGCTCGCCGAACCTTGGTATTTAGTGGCTAAACCTGCTGTTTTTATTAGCACGGCAAAAGTTTTTAGCGATCCTAGCTTGACACGCGACAGCGCAGTAATTAAAGTACGCACCGTTCTTGAGCAAGGCGGTCGAAATGATTGCCAAGCTGTAGTGGTTAAACATTACCCTGAGGTTGGACAAGCCCTAGCACTGCTAGAGCAATACACCCAAGCAAGGTTAACAGGAACAGGAAGCTGCGTATTTGGGGTCTTCCCAAATGAATTAGATGCTGTTAAAGTATCGCACCAGCTTTCAAGCTTACTTGATTGTTTCGTTGCCAAAGGCAGTAATGTTTCACTACTGCACAAAGAGCTTCAAAACAAACTAGAACGCTAGATTTAGGGGCGTCGCCAAGCGGTAAGGCAACAGGTTTTGATCCTGTCATGCGT
>LFRM01305302.1_pt8 | contig 21210 bp, 18 predicted proteins | sample 618341 | NCBI WGS metagenome assembly LFRM01 (sample SAMN03654438, study PRJNA283298) | anaerobic digester metagenome | isolation source: pool of bioreactors CSTR01a, CSTR02a, and CSTR03a thermophilic anaerobic... | place: Denmark: Kgs. Lyngby | collected 2014-05-21 | reverse complement strand
GTTTGCGGTTTTCGACCAACGGCCACCAAAAGAGCATCAAAGGAATGGGATTCTTCGTCTGAGACCTGTACAACCACTTGGTCACCTTGGTTACTAATAGCTTGGGCTTCTGTGTTAAGAAAAATCTTGACGCCCTTGCCCTCTAAGACTTCTTTTATAGCTTCTGCGATGACGGGTTCTTCCCGGCTCATAAACTCTGCACCTCGTTCAAAGATGGTTACCTTGGAACCCATGGTTGAGTAAATAGAGGAAAACTCTAACCCAATGTTACCCCCGCCGATAATTCCTAAGTTTTTTGGTAAACTAGGCAGCTTTTGCAAACCTGTACTATCATAGACGCCGTCCGCTTTGTCTAAGCCTTCAATGGTTGGTATAAAAGGCGTAGAACCAGTATCAATCACAATATACTTGGCTTCTAGCTCCACCACTCCGTCATCGGTTTTTACTTCAACCACGTGATTGGATTGAAAGGAACCAAGGCCAGTGTAAACATCAACAAACTCATTGTCTTGCATTCTGTTGTAGTTGCCATTCCGGTTTCTTTCAACCACTTGATCCCGACGTTCAATAATTTCTCCATAGGACTTGCCTGCTCTAGCATCATGCTCCATCATTTTAGTAGGAATACAGCCAATGTTAATACATGAACCACCATACATTTCATCATCTTTTTCAATCATCGCCACTTTCCACTTTTGTTTAGCCAGTTGGCGAGCAATCTTACGAGCACCTTGCCCAAATCCAATGGTTATTACATCATATTTTTTCATTTTCTTGCTTCTCTCCTTAGGCATTGTGAGTGCTTTTTTTAAGTATAACACCCAAAGCTCTCAGCAAATGTTATAAAAGAAACAAGAATTTGTAACCTTCCCCTGCTAGAAAAATGAATTTAAATGCTCATCTAGACCCATCAAAACCTGCTAAGTAATTCCCTAGCAGGTTTTGATGGGTAATTATTTTTTTGATTATCTTATTTTAATGCCTATATCGGTTTCGTGCTTACCTTGGTTTCGTGCTTACCTTAGTTTCGTGCTTATCTTGACTTCGTGCTTATTTCATTCCGTGCTTATCTAGGTTTAGGGCCAATACAGTACCTCGTATAACTTGATCAGCTCTAAAGCCTCTTATTCTTCAACCTCATGCTCATATTGCTCTAAGTCCAACTCCGAATCAAGGAGTAGATTACCAAAGTCTTTCGCATTAAATTCCTGCATATCATCAATGCCTTCACCCACACCAATGTAGCGTACAGGAACCCCTAAGGTCTGACTAATGGATAAAACCACACCACCTTTGGCCGTACCATCTAGTTTGGTTAAGATGATGCCATCAATGTTAACCACCGTTTGGAATTCTTGGGCCTGATTAATGGCATTTTGTCCCGTGGTAGCGTCTAATACTAAAAGAGACATTTTATTGGCTGTTGGATATTCTCGATCAATGATTCGGTTGATTTTTTCTAACTCCATCATGAGGTTCTTCTTGTTATGAAGCCGCCCTGCTGTATCAATTAACAGAACATCAGCCCCTCTAGCTTTCGCTGCCGATAGGGAGTCAAACACGGTGGCTGCAGGGTCTGAGCCTTCTTGACGACGGATGATATCCACCCCCGCCCGCTGAGCCCAAACATCCAATTGATCAATGGCTGCTGCGCGGAAGGTATCCCCCGCCGCCACAATGACTTTCTTACCATCTTGTTTGAACCGATAAGCCAGTTTTCCAATGGAGGTGGTTTTACCCACACCATTAACACCGATGACCAGCATGATTATAGGATATTGAAGGGGTTCCACCGTGTCTTGCTTCATATATTCAGCAATGACTTCAGCCAAGGCCGGTTTTACATTGGCCACCCGACTAATTTTCTCGGTTCGAATCTTCTCCCGCAAGCGTTCAATGATTTCGTCCGCCGTACGTGCCCCAACGTCAGAGGTAATTAAAGCCTCCTCCAGATCATCATACATATCGTCATCAATATAAACCGCCACCTGAAAGACTTCATTAATCCGATCCGTAAAACTATTCCGGGTTTTTTCTAACCCCTTTTTTAATTTATCAAAAAATCCTGCCATTATATTGCCTCCTCTTGTGATTGATCAAGATCCACAGAAACGATCTTGGAGATCCCTTTTTCTTCCATCGTAACACCATACAACGTGTTGGCCACTTCCATGGTGCCCTTGCGATGAGTAATAAGTATAAATTGAGTTTCCTTGGCAAACTCTTTTATAAAGTTTGCATAACGATAAACGTTGGCATCATCCAGTGCCGCTTCGATTTCATCTAGAAAGCAAAAGGGCGATGGTTTCATTCTGAGAATAGCAAAGGTTAAGGCGATAGCCGATAGGACCTTTTCACCACCGGATAGCAAATTAATATTTTGCAGCTTCTTACCGGGTGGCTGGACATTAATATCAATGCTGCCAGTCAGCACATCCCCATCTGAAAGAATCAATTCGGCGGTACCACCGTCAAAGAGTTGCCGGAAGGTATCTTTAAAGTTTTTTGAAAGGATCACAAAGTTTTCTCGAAATAAGGTTCTCATTTTACTGGTTACCTCAAAAATTAACTTTTCCAGCTCTTCCTTGGACCGAAGTAAATCATTGCGTTGACCCGATAAAAACTCATAATGCTCTGATACCTTAGCGTATTCCTCAATGGCTGCTAAATTAACATGGCCAAGATTTGTGATCTTGCCTTTAATTTCAGAGATCCGTCGTTTAGAAGCTGCTTTTGATTCCAAAGGTTTGGCTAAATCTCGAGCTTCTGCTAGGGATAAATCCAAATCATCATTGAGTTTTTCAAGGAAACGCTTTTGCTCCGTCTCATATTTTTCTAAATTCATAGCCGCTTTATAAAGCTCTTTTTCTAAGCGATAAAATTCTTCCCGTACCGTATCTAAACGACCGGAAGCTTCCTTCATCTGGGCTCTAATCTCCACTTCTCGCCTGTCCTGTTCATCCAAAGCCTCATCCAAGATATCCATTTCTGCTTGATGTCTTTGTTGGCGGGTCTCTTGATCTTGCCACTCCCTCTTATAATCTGCTCGTTGGTCATCACCTGTTTTTAACTCACCTTTTAAAAGGAGCAGCCGATCATTAAAGTGCTCGATCTGAGCTTGGATTCGCTCAATCTCTTGACCCAGGGTTGCAAGATCTGTTTCCCAGCGAGTTACTAAAACCCTTTGGTCAGCCAGCGCTTCTTTTTTGCCATCGCTTAAACGAAACAGTTCTCGTCTGCGCTCCCGCAAGGAAGTCATGGCCCCCTGGGTGTCAACAAGTTTTCGCTGACCTCCCGCAATAGCTTCTTGGGCCATTTGAAGATTTTCCTTGGCTTCTTTGACTTGCTCGGCTAAGGAGTCCCCCGTATCCGATTGGGCCCCCATCAGCTCTTTAATTCGATTCACTTCCCTTGAAAATGCATCGATGCGTTCCTTGAGCCGAGTTTCTTCTAGCTCCCAAGTTCGCATTTCATCCGACAGTTCCAAGTGATGGTGACGCCTTTCATCGAGTTTAATCCTGAGCTCATCATAGTCCGCTTTTTGTTTGGTATAACTGATTCGGCCTTCTTGAATAGTGTCAGCCAAAGTCTGGATTTCAGATTTCCTTGAAACTACCCCAGAGGATTGACCCCGGCGGCTCCCCCCCGTCATGGCGCCACCGCCTAAGATTATATCTCCCGCCAAGGTCACAATTTTAATCCGGTGACCTGATTCTCGAGCTGCTACCACAGCATCATCCATATTTTTGACAATGATGGTTCGAGCCAACACGCTGTCAATGATTTCCCGATAAGCCGAGTCTGTTTCCACTAAATCTGAGGCAAAGCCTAGAACCTGAACTTTTTTAAAGACAGGCATGCGAATCCGACTAGCCTTAATCACATTGCGTGGCAAAAAGGTGCAACGACCTAGCTTGTTCTTTTTTAAGATTTCAATCAAGGCTTTAGCCTGGTCATCTGTTGCTGTAATAATATTTCCGATATAGCCACCCAAAGCTGATTCAATGGCAACTGAATATTCAGCCTGGGTTTCAATTACATCACCCAAGACAACAGCCTGGTCTAGATGAGGGGATTTGGTCCGCTTTAAGTAGCCAAAAAGATCTCGCACACTTTTAGCATACCCTTCCAAAGAATCTTCTAAATTCTTTAAAAACACTTGGCGACCTTCCGCATCACGTACCTTGCGGCGAAGGTCTTCTAACTCTGAGGCCAGCTTTGCTGTCTCTTCTTGATAGCCTTGAACTTGACCGTCCACTTTTTCCAACCGCTCTTTCAAGTCCGCCTTTTTTTCTAAAGCCTTGGTGAGCTCCCCTTTTAGTTGACTAAGTCCTTGGCGATTCAGCTCTAAGGAGGCTTCATAGTTACTATTCAGATCCTTTAAGCTGTCCTGCTTTGTAAGTAGGACCGTTAAGGCCACTTCCCTTTGCGACAGCTCAGCATCCAGCTTGCGACTCTTTTCGCGCAAAGCTTCTTCTTTCGCCTTTAAATCTCGGCTCTCAGCTTCACTTTCAGCCAGGGCCCGATCCAGCTCTTTGATTTCAGCCAGTTGAGCCTCATAGCTTCTCTGAGCCTGACTAGCCTTCTCAGCCACTGCTTGTTGTCGCACACATTCTTCTTCTAAGCGTTGATTGTGCTCGGTTAACTGCCCCATCACTTCCGCTTGAGTGGAGCGAGCTTGGGTTATCCGTTCAGATAAGCTTCGTTCTTTTTCTTTTAAAAGAGCAATCTGTGAAGCTAACTGATCCGCCTGGCCTTTGTTTTCATAAAAAGCTTCTCTTGTCTGGGCTTTCTTCTCCGATAAGCGGTCCAAGTCCTCGGACATTTTTTCGTAGGCTGATTCAACTTCCCTTTTGTGATTTTGAGCCGTTTCATAGTCCTTAGTTAGCTGCTGGTGATTCGTGATAAAATCAGCATTTTTTTCCTCCAGCTCCGTTAGTTCCTGTAAAATAACCGATACCTGTAAATCTTTTAGTTCAGCCGACAAATCAATAAAGATTTCAGCTTTTTCCTTGTCAGCTTTTAAAGGGCCAATGCGTTCTTCATAGGTGGAGAGTATATCTTCTACCCGCACCAAGTTATCGTCAGCGTTCTTCAGCTTCTTTTCGCCTTCTTGTTTGCGCGACTTATATTTGGTAATTCCAGCGGCCTCTTCCACTAAGCCGCGGCGATCTTCTGGCTTGCCTGATAAGATGGCATCAATTTTCCCTTGGCCAATCATGGAGTAACCTTCCCGACCAATTCCAGTGTCCATAAACAGCTCATGGATGTCCCGCAGACGCACCACATTGTTGTTCATCAGATACTCGGACTCCCCAGAGCGATACAGCCGTCTGGTCACCGTGACCTCATTATAAGGCACGTCTAAGGTCTGACAGGTATTGTCTAGGGTCAAGGATACGCTAGCTTGTCCCACCGGTCGGCGAAACTGAGTGCCGGCAAAAATAACATCTTCCATTTTTCCGCCCCGCAACTGCTTGACACTCTGCTCTCCTAGTACCCAACGAACTGCATCTGAAATATTTGATTTTCCTGAGCCATTGGGTCCCACAACAGCCGTAATACCGGTTTTAAAATCCAGCTCGGTTTTATCGGCAAAGCTCTTAAAGCCCCGAATGGATAAATTTTTTAAATACATAATGTCATATCGAGGTCTCCCTCCCTCCTTATGAGTAACTGGCCACGAGCTACTGCATCACTTTGGATCACCGTCAAGTGGTCTTCTTGAGCCTTAAAAAAGCGTTTTTTATCGGCATAGAGCACCGATAAATCCCTGGGGTTAATCCAAAGCTCTAGCTGCTTTTTTTCTTCCAGTAGTTCTTTGATTCGACCATTTAGCCGGTGGGACAAAACCAGCTCACGAAAGGCTGGGTGATAAGGCCCAGCAATGAGGTCAGCCCCCGGCGCAATCTCTGCTGTGGCTTGTAATCCAACTCGGATAATTTCTATACCCGCCTGTTCATAAAGACTCATTAATTCACCGCTTAAGGTCACGGCCTCATCAAGGCTATAAGAGCGATAGTCCCCCCGCTCATACATCTCAGCCAAGGGAGTCGCAGCTACCACCAAAGTGGGATAGATTCGAACAAAATCCGGCTTCATCGCAATACTAGCTCGCGCCGTCCCTCGATCACTGGCTGGATCCGCCCCGGGCAGACCCGGCATAATCTGATGGCCGAGACTCATGCCAAAATCACGAATTAATTGGGAAGCTTTGGCCACAGAGCAATCATCATGACCTCGACCCGCTGCCTTTAAAACAGTGGGATCTAAGCTCTGAACGCCAAGTTCAATAATGTCCATGCCATAGGCCTGGCACCTTTTTAAAATGGTCTCATCGATAAAATCAGGTCGCGTCGAGCAGCGAATATGTTGAATCAGTCCGGCCTCTTTTAACTCTTTGGCCGCCTCAAGTAGTTCGATTTGGCGTGACGTCTCAATGGCGGTAAAAGTGCCGCCAAAAAATGATAGCTCCACTACCCGATCTTGATCGGGAATGGTTTTTAAATAGTCATAGGCAGTCGCTAACACCCCTTGACCCTCAATCATAGAGCTGGCTTCTTTGGCCACAGCCGTAATTTTGGATTGATTACAAAAAACACAGGTGTGAGGACAACCTAAATGGGATATAAAAATTGGAATGATGTAATGCTTCAAGATGTCTTCTCCCCTCGATCCACTCGTTGAGTAACGAGCTTTGACAAGGCATTTTTTGCCGCTTCCTGTTCTGCCTCTTTTTTACTCATGCCGGACCCACGTCCCATGGTAATTTCATCCACTGATACTTTGGTAAAAAACTTCCGCCGATGGGGTGGCCCCTCAAAGCGTTCCAATTCATAACGAATGGTAATTTCACCAGATTCTTGCAAAAGCTCTTGAAGTCGGGTTTTATAATCCAAGATAATTTCATGGTTTAAGGCGCGCTGGATGATGTCATCAAAAAAAGTCAATACCAACTCATCAGCCGCCTCCAACCCTTGGTCCAAGTAAAGTGCAGCAATTATAGCCTCCACGGCATCAGCCAAAAGGGATTGTCGTACCCTGCCCCCCGTTGCTTCTTCCCCATGGGAAATCAGAATATGATGACCTAGATTCCATTTAAGAGCCACTTCGTATAGAGAGGGCTCACAAACGATCATGGCTCTGATTTTCGTAAGCTCCCCTTCGCCTCGCCCCTGGCCATGGGCATAGAGAAACCTCGTGATGACCAGCTGAAGAATAGCATCTCCCAAAAATTCTAGTTTTTCATTGCTTTCCATTCCTTGATGCTGATTGGCATAGGAAGAATGGGTTAAAGCCAGTTTTAATAAGCCTTCATCTTGAAATTCTCGATTTAATTCTTTTAGTTTCATGGCAACTCCTTTGTCATGAGTCCATTCCTCAGCCAGACACTGATGCCAGGTTCAGGAATACACTCCCAAGATCCACTTCACACCACCATAATAAAATTTTATGGTCCATCTTTTATTATACCAAAAAAGCTGCACCCTGTCGGATGCAGCTTGGATTATCAACTAATTTTCTTATTAAATTTTATTTTTCGTATAAATTCTGGTTTTCTTAGGACCTTTTATTTGCTTAATCTGTTTTATTCGTCATCTACTAGGGTTTCAATATATTCAACCACATCGCCAACGGTTTCAACTTTTTCAACTTCTTCGTCAGCTACTTGGATATCATATTCATCCTCAATGGCCATAATAAATTCTACAATATCAAGAGAGTCTGCGCCTAAGTCTTCAAAGGTGCTCTCCATTGTAATTTCGTCTTCTTTAATTCCTAGTTTATCTGAGATGATTTCTCTGATTTTATCTAATACCATAACTTACCTCCGTCTTTCGATCTATTTATGTGTTATTAATTGTATCATAAGCCACCCACTTTAAGTGTGCAACTAGTTCTTTTCGATTTCCGCTTTAAAGTGGTCGATAAAACCAGATTCTGCCACTCGAGCTGCTTGCTTGATTGCATTTTTAAAGGCTAGGGCATCGGATGAGCCATGGGCCTTCACCACAATCCCATTTAAACCTAAAAAGGCCGATCCGCCGGTTTCCCGATAATCATAAGCTTTCATCATTTCTTTTAGGGATGATTTAATCAGTAAACCGCCAATTTTACCTTGGGTGGTTTTCATAAGGGATGCTTTAATTAATTCCATCATGGTCTTAACGGTCCCTTCAAAGGTTTTTAAAATGGTGTTGCCGACAAATCCATCACAAACTAACACTTGAACATCACCGGTAATTGAATCCCTTGGCTCCACATTACCCACAAAGTTTAGTCCTTTATCTGCTACTAAAAGCTCATAGGTTGCCTTGGTCAGTTCATTGCCTTTTTCCGCTTCCGCTCCAATATTGACAAGACCAATCTTGGGTTTAATAAAACCTAAGATGTCTTCAAAATATACTCGACCCATATGGGCAAATTGGTGCAGTTGCTCCGGTTTACAGTCAGTATTAGCACCTACATCAATAATCATAAAGCGACCATTGGCACCTGGAATTAGAGGGGCTAAGGCCGGGCGATGAATTCCTTTGATTCGTCCAATAATAAACAAACCTCCAGCTAAAAGAGCTCCCGTGGAGCCAGCTGAAATGATGCCATCACAATCGCCTTCTTTAACGAGCTCAATGGCCCGACGCAGGGATGAGTCTTTCTTACGCCGAATCGCTTGGACCGGTGCTTCATCAGAATCCACCACTTCAGTAGTATTTAAAACAGAAATTTTCGTCTGGTCGTAATCATACTTGGCTAGTTCGGCTTCAATGCGATCTGCCGGTCCTGTAATGGTGATTTCAACACCCAGTTCCGCTACTGCATCCACACAGCCTTTGACCACTTCTAAAGGGGCGTGGTCACCACCCATTCCATCTACAGCAAATTTCAAAATCTGATCCTCCTTTGCCTTGGTGCCTATATTTTATCACACCGGTTCAGCTTACCGGCTGTTTTTCAAAAAAAAGAAAAAGAACACATGGGAACATGTGCTCTGATCTAACTTATAAAATTACTCTGCATCGACTTTAGCAATGATTGCTTCGCCGTCGTAATGTCCACAATTCTTACAAACTCTATGTGAGAGCTTCATGTCGTGGCAATTTGGGCACTCAACGATGCTCGGTGCGGCTAAGGTGAAAGTCTGAGCTCTTCTTCTGTCTCTTCTTCCCTTAGAAGTTTTTCTTTTTGGATTTGCCATTTCTACACCTCCTTGAATAAATCCTTTAATGCGGCGAACCGTTCGTCCACCTGTTCCTTATCACAGTCACAGGTTTCTCGATTGAGATTGGCCCCGCAATTCTGACACAATCCCTGGCAATCTTCCTTGCATATGGGTTGTATCGGCAGACTGGATATTATACTTTTTGTGAGGAGGTCCGTTAGATCAACGGTGTCCCCTTCAGATAACAATAGTGTATCCATATCGTCATCCGAAACCTTCTTGGCCCAAACCTCATCGAGAGAAACATTGAGTTCTTCTCTGAATTCATCCAAGCATCGGCTACAAACCTGCTGGACTTCGGTTTTAAGGTTAACATCCAATTCCATTTTTCCAGAATCTGTCGTAACAGTTCCTTCCACTTGGACTGGCTGGGTGAAGGTAATCCCTTCCTTTTTTAATGACTCAATTTCCGGGACTTCAAATGAAAAATCTAATTCTCTTAAAACGGCCCGCTTCATTGAGTCGGCAACTGAGATGATCATATCATTCCCCTTTTCGGTTTTGAGTATAAAAAAGAGTTCCTTTTACGAACAACACTAATCATATCAATATTTCAGGTTGGTGTCAATATTATTTTGATCTTAATCCCCTAGAAATAAAGCCCGCTTTCAGCAGTGTTTAAAGCAGTCAGCCATTCTTTTAAAAAGGGTTTATTGGCCCATGGTAAAACCCTCTAGGAAAGCCACTTAAAAAAGTCTAACACCAATTACTGCCACCCAATAAGCACTCTTCCGATTGGCTATTAGCCAACCGAGCTGAGTTCTTCTGATGTTTAAAAGCCTTTTTAGCCTTTCAGATTTTTTCAAGACCAAAGACCTGTCTCATTTTAAGTACAGGTCTTTGGTCTATGTATTTAACTGTTTTTTAGCTTACTGATTCATTTCGTGAACTAACTCTTTGGTATCTTTAGCAATCATCAGCTCTTCATTGGTTGGGATAACCATTAATTTAACTCTTGAGCTATCGGAAGAGAAGATGGTTTCTTTGCCTCTCACATTGTCTTTTTCAAGATCAACTTCAAAACCTAAGAAGTCTAAGCCCTTCAAGATTTCTTCCCGTGCATCTGGTGAGTTTTCGCCAAGACCTGCTGTAAAGACAATGGCATCAACGCCACCCATGGCTGCTGCGTAGGCACCAATGTACTTTTTAACTCTGTAGTAGAACATGTCTAAAGCTAATTGAGCACGTTTGTTGCCTTCTCCTGCTGCCTTTTCAAGGTCACGGAAGTCTGATGAAACGCCAGAGATTCCAAGCACGCCTGACTTTTTGTTGAGTAGGTTGTCCACAGCCTTAGCGTCCCAACCTTTTTCTGCCATGAGGTAGGTTACAATCGCTGGGTCAAGATCACCCGTTCTTGTTCCCATCATAAGACCTGCTAGCGGCGTGAAGCCCATGGAGGTATCAATGGCCTTACCATGCTTAACTGCTGTAATGGAAGATCCATTTCCTAAATGGCAGGTAACAATCTTCATGTTTGTCACATCACGGTTTAGCATTTCAGCTGCCCGGTTGGCTACATATTTATGGCTGGTACCGTGGAATCCATAGCGACGAATCTTGTCTGACTCATAGAGTTCATATGGTAGGGCATACATGTATGCTGTTGGCTCCATGGTCTGGTGGAAGGATGTGTCAAACACTGCAGTCATTGGAGTGTTTGGCATCAAATCACGACAAGCCCGAATTCCAATTAATGCTGGTGGGTTGTGAAGTGGCGCTAGTTTAGAAACTTCTTTTAGTTCTTCCATAAGAGCATCGTCGAGCAGTACGGATTTGGAGTATTTTTCTCCGCCATGAACGATTCTGTGACCAACGGCTGAGATTTCATCAACACTTTTGATAACCCCAACTTCATCGTCTACTAACGCTTCAAGAACCAAACCAATGGCAACCTTATGATCAGGCATTTCTGTGCGCACAACATACTTGTCTTTTCCCTCTGGACGATGGGATAGAATGGACCCTTCAATTCCAATCCGTTCAACCAAGCCCTTGGCCAATACGGATTCGTTGCTCATGTCATAGAGCTGATACTTCAATGAGGATGAACCGGCGTTAATAACTAATACTTTCATTTTTTTACCCCTATTCTTTCTTTATTTTTTTATTTTTATTTTTGTTTTTGTTTTTGTTTTTTATTTTTTAAAAGGTACTCTTTATTGATTTAACAACGTTTTTATCCTTTACTTCTCTAAACATTCCTAGCGACTTCATCTTAAATTACATTAAGATTTCTCTTTTAATTCTTAGAGACATCTATAATCAAACCTAGAAACTTCATTTTTTGTTCTTTAAACTTTTGCTTGAGCCATTTAAAGGCCCAAAGTAAAATGATATCCGCTTTACAGCTGTTTGTCTATTGCTTTTAACTTATTTGTTTTGTTTAATTATTTTGAGCTTGAACCCCAGTGACAGCCACTACATTCACAATGTCTTCAGCACTACAACCTCTGGATAAATCATTGATTGGTTTTGCAAACCCTTGGCAGATTGGTCCGATGGCATCGGCTCCAGCAAAGCGCTGCACCAATTTATATCCAATGTTACCAGACTGAAGGTCTGGGAAGACTAAAACATTGGCCTGTCCTGCTACGTCTGAACCAGGTGCCTTTTGAGCCGCTACACTGGCTACCAAAGCAGCATCGGCTTGAAGCTCACCATCAATTTTTAAATCAGGGCGTTGTTCATTAGCCTTTTTAACGGCATTTTGAACCTTGGTGACCACGTCGTGCTGAGCTGATCCCTTGGTGGAGAAGGACAGCATTGCTACTTTTGGGTCAAAGCCCATGAGGTGCTTGGCAGTTTCAGCTGTTGAGATGGCTATGGATGCCAATTGATCTTCATCAGGCATGGGATTAACCGCGCAATCTGCAAATAAGAGAGTACCATGATCTCCTAACTGAGTATTGGTTTCCATGATAAAGAACGATGACACAACGGAGGTACCTGGTGAGGTTTTAACGATCTGAAGACCAGGCCTTAGTAAATCACCTGTGGTATGAAGCGCGCCGGCAACCATGCCGTCCACCGCATCCATTTTAACCATCATGGTTCCATAGTACATGGGGTCTTTCATAATCTCCTTGGCTTGTTCCGGTGTGACACCCTTCTTCTTTCTTAGTTCATAAAAAGTATTGGCATACTCTTCGAAATGTTCTCCCTTAATCGGGTCAATCATTTCACATTTCGATATGTCCAAAGAAAGCTCAGCGGCTTTATTCCGGATTTCCTCTTCGTTTCCTAAGAGTACAATATTAGCAATTCCTTCTTGCGTAATTTGAGCCGCAGCTGTGAGGTTTCTTTCTTCAAACCCTTCCGGTAAAACAATGGTCTTACGATCTGCCTTGGCTTGGTTCTTCATCTTCGTCATGAAATCCATTTGCAATATCTCCTTTTCTTCCGTTTTCGTTCAATATACGCTATTGTCTTTACTATACTACATCTTAACTTATTTGATTGCATATTATCAAGGTTTCGAGTAATTTAAAATAACAGACTAAAAGGAGGAATAGAACAGATGAACGGTATGCGAACTGTTTTTATCATAAGTGAATACAATCCCTTCCACAATGGCCATGCCCATCAAATCGATGAAATTCGCCGTACTTTGCGCCCTGACACCATTATCAGCATCATGAGCGGCCACTTTGTTCAGCGCGGCACACCAGCAATTCTCGATAAGTTTAGTCGAGCTCGTCTGGCTATTGCCGGTGGTAGTGACTTGGTATTGGAATTGCCCGCCATCTATGCCACTTCCTCTGCAGAATTCTTTGCTCACGGCGGAACTTCAATCGCCCACTGCCTCGACCCAAAGGGAACCCTTAGCTTCGGCTCTGAGAGCGGAGATTTGGATCAGATTGTAACAGTTGCCCGTCTTTTAGCGGAAGATCACGGCAGCTTAGATGCTGTAATTCGTGAAGAATTAGCCAAGGGACTCACCTATCCAGCGGCTCGAGCCCAGGCCATTCATCACTTAAGCCAAGAAAAAGATGTCTCCAGTCTTTTATCGAATCCCAATGACATCTTAGCGATTGAATATGTGAGGGCGGCTCTAAACCAGAAACTCAGTCTTAATTTTCATACCATCCAGCGCCAAGGCATGGGTTACCATGAGAGGCAATCCATCTCAAAGCTCGAGCACAATCACCCTTCAGCCACAGCCCTACGCCAGTCCATGGAAGAAAACGACTTTGATCGAGCCCTCCTAGGCATGCCTTTGGCCTGCCAAGCTCCTTTTCAGGATTTAAAAGAAAATTTACTCTTGGATGAAACTAAACTAAAGAGAATCATCCACTATCGACTTAGTTTATTTCCAGACGCTTTAACAAACTTACCTGAAGCAAGAGATGGTTTAGGCATTCGAATGGCTAAAGCAGCCGATCAACTCAATCATCTGTCCCTCCACAACTTTGCCCTGGCTGTGAAAACACGTCGCTTTACCTATTCACGAATTCGCAGACTCCTCCTCCATCTTGCCTTGGGTTTTGATGAGCTTGATTATGATGATAGGCGCAGGCAAACACCAAGCTACACTCGAATCCTCGCTTTAAATGAAAAGGGACAGCAGTTCTTAGCCAATACGAGAAAAACCCGAGAAATCCAAGTCATCCAAAGCCCTCGCGAGGTTCCCGCCAAGGATTTTAAACCAGATCTTCAAGCCGCTCGCCTGTACCATCTCCTCCAACCCTCCCTACCGGCTAACTCAGACTTTACCCATGGCCTAAGAGTCACAACTTAAACTAAACCGCCAAAATCCAGCTATCCTTTTCATCATTGAATAAAGGGTTTAGAACCTAGTAAAAAACTTAAAAAAGCAAAAAAGGTTAAAAAAGCAAAAAGAGATTCATAAGAAATAAAGCATTTGAAATCCATTAAAAAATCACCTGACAATTTAAACTGTGTCAGGTGATTTTTATTTTGGTAAATTGGCTATCTACTAATTAACTTGATCTAGACTTTTTCTACGGCTTTCATTAGACCCTTCAAGAAATTCATATCCAGGTAGTCATGCTCAATGGCATTCACGTCAAACTTTGTAATTTTAAAGGCAAACTTTACAAAATAACCAATGGATAAGAAGGTCAGTAGGGTTCCTAAACCAACCTGTCCGCCTAAAAAATAGCCTAAGACTGTCACGGTAAACTCCATGGCATTTCGAACCAAAGCGATATCTTTTTTTGTTAGTTTCACTAGCACAATCATTAAGCCATCACGGGGGCCTGAGCCCAGTCCAGCCGCTATATAAAACACAGTGGCAAAACCAATAATGAATAATCCACCTAAAAGCATGGGAACACCCACAAAGTAACTGGTTCCTCGGGGAATAAAAGGCATGATTAAATCCATCATAAAGCCAATTAAAACGGCATTGGCGATGGTGCCTATCCCAATTTTTTCTTTAAAGAAGGCGTTTAAAATCACGATACTCACGCCAGTTAAAATAGACACGGTTCCAATGGTTAATCCGCTCAAGCCACTGATTCCAACGTGGAACACATCCCAAGGCGCATAGCCAATGTTGGCTCGAATAGTCAGGCTGATTCCCACCGCATAAAGAAATAGGCCCACCACCAAGATAATCAGGCGAATGGGAAATGCTTTTTTACTAAAATCCATACTTAATTCCTTTCTCCGCCACTCGGGTTCTTTCGCATGCTAATAAAATAAGGCATATCTCGAAATCAAGCACGAGAAACCCGCAGGCCTTGCGGGTTTAGACGTAACTATTTTGTGGCCCTTGGATGCCTTTTAACCAGACACCAGCCAACCTTTTATTTCATATTGGATAATTCTTGAATGTTTTCCCGAACGGTTTGGGTTGTTGAATCAATGGACTGACGATAACCAGCAACAAAATCTTCCATGTCTTTCTTAAAAGAAACCATGGCATCATCTGAGCGCAGTTGCAATTCTTCTTCCAGTTCGGCTAAAAGTCCCTGGGCGTAGTCTCTGGCTGCTAGGCGCATGTTCTTCGCCTCTGTTTGACCCTTAGAAACAATATTTCGGGCCTTATCCTCAGCTGCACGAACAATGGTATGCTCATTAACCTGAGTGTGCATAATTTCTTCTGCTTCCATCCGAATACGATTGTATTCCCCATTCGCTTCTTCTAAAATCCGTTCTTTTTCGGCAATAACGTATTGAGCTGTATTAAAATCAGCCGGTACGCTTTGAATAATTTCATTAATAATATCAGTTACTATGTCCTGGTTCACCATCACTTTGTTGGAGAAGGGAACTTTGGAAGATTGATCAATTTCATCTTGAAGAATTTCCACTAAACGGATTAGTTCAATCTTGTTTTTATTCATATCGTTGCGTTCAAATTCCATTGTATTCCACCTTATTTCAGATTAACCGGGTTTCAAGCTAGATCCTGCCCGATCGATTTGTGATTATTTGTAATAGTTTTCCTTGAGCCGATCGATAATGGGCCCAGGAACAAAGCCTTCCAGCTTGCCTCCAAAATGCATCACCTGACGCACCAAAGAAGAAGACAGATAAGAGTAGTCTGGACTTGTCATCATCATCAAGGTTTCAATTTCAGGTTCCATGGCTCGATTTGCATTGGCCATTTGGAGTTCAAAGTCAAAATCAGAAATTACTCTGAGTCCCCTAATTATAACCCGTGCCCCTACTTCTTTCAAGAAGTTGACGGTGAGACCAGAAAAGCCTCTCACCTCTACGTTAGGTAGGTGGGAAGTTACTAGCTGAATCATCTCAATTCGTTCTTCAATGGGGAAAAAACCTGTCTTATCAGGATTGATCAAGACGGCTACGATTACTTTATCGAAAATTTTTGATGCTCGTTCTATAATATCCAAGTGCCCCAGGCTAATGGGGTCAAAGGATCCAGGATAAACTGCTGTTTGAACCATATTATTCCTTCTTTTCGTATTGATAAAATACTAATGTTGTATTGCCATAGCGTCGCTCTTCCACCACTTTTAAATCGCCTAGCCCTTCAAATATGGTTTCGCGACTGTCGACCTTGGTGATAATGACGCCATCTTGCGATAGCATTTGATGCTTGTCAACCAGTTCAATGGCGACGGGAATCATTTCATTTAGATACGGTGGATCAATAAAGATAAGGTCAAACACCTCGCCCTTTGCGCCAAAACGCTTCAAGGCCTCCCGGTAATCTAAAAGATAGGAGCTACACTCTTTATTAAACCCCAAGTGTTCAATATTTTCAACCAACAAGTCATAGGTCTCTTTAAAGGCATCCACCAAATAAACACTTCGGGCACCTCGAGATGCCGCTTCAAGACCCAAGGATCCCGTTCCAGCAAACACATCCAAGACATGGGCATTATAAATCTTGTTTTGGATGATATTAAACATAGCTTCCTTGACCCGATCTAGAGTGGGTCGGGTCGCCTTGACTTCACCGGTTTTTGTTTCTCGTCCTTCATTAATGGGACCTTTTATTTTACGTCCCCGCGCTTTGCCTGCAATAATTCTCATCTTGGTTTCCTCCTAGTTTAGACAGATTAAATGCATACTTTTGTCTAATCTTTTTAAAATCTCTTGTTTGATTTCTAAATGAGCTGGGTCCGTTGATTGAAATACCTGGCTTGCCCATTTGCTGGCTTCCATAAACAGTTTATAGTCAGCGATGAAATCCGCCAAGGTTAAACCCGAATCGCCACTTTGATTGGTGCCAAAGATGGCTCCAGTTCCTCGCATCTTAAGGTCTGCTTCTGCTATTTTAAACCCGTCGTTGGTTGACGTCATAATTTCCAGGCGTTTTCTAGTGGTATCACTTTGACTATCTGCAATCAGCAAACAGTAGGATTGCCACTCCCCTCGGCCCACTCGACCTCGCAGTTGATGAAGTTGCGATAAACCAAAGCGTTCAGCATTTTGAATAATCATTAAAGATGCATTGGGCACATTGACCCCCACCTCAATCACCGTGGTGGAAACCAAAACATCAATGGCTCCCGCTTTAAACTCATTCATAATGGCTTCTTTTTCTTTGCCCTTCATGCGACCATGAATCATTTCAACACGATCATTTTGAAAGACTCCGTTTTTCAGCTCTTCCGTTAATTTGCCCACTGATGTCAACTTTAAATCTTCGTTTTCTTCAATTAAGGGACAAACCACATACACTTGACGGCCTTGTTCAATTTGCGTTTTTGCCAACTTATATGCTCGGTCTCGGCTGGCTCCCATAAAGCTTTTTGTTACCACTGGACTTCTTCCAGGCGGTAGCTCATCAATCACAGACAGCTCTAAATCGGAATATAAGTGGAGGGCCAAGGTACGCGGAATAGGTGTAGCACTCATCACCAATACATCCACCCCTCGATTTTTACCAATCAAGCGCAGGCGCTGATTGACGCCAAAGCGATGCTGCTCATCGGTAACCACAAAACCCAAATTGGGGAATTCCACATCCTCTTCTAAAAGAGCATGGGTACCCACCACAACCATGGGGCGACCGGAGGCAATGGCTTCTTTAACTTTCACTTTTTCTTTAGCCTTTAAGGAGCCGACCAAATATCGCACTTCAATACCAAAGGGCTCTAAAATATCCAGCAAATCCTTATAATGTTGAGAAGCTAAAATCTCTGTTGGCACCATTAAAGCCCCTTGCAAATCATTCTCCACCACATTAAATAAAGCCGTTAAAGCCACAATGGTTTTGCCAGACCCCACATCCCCTTGCAGCAGACGATTCATAGGCTGGGGTCGCTTTTGGTCTAAGAGGATTTCACGAATCGATCGAGATTGAGCTTCGGTTAATTGGTAAGGCAAAGCCTTTTTAAACTCTAACAAACGAGGACTCATTTTAAAAACAATGCCTGATTCATCTTTAGCCCGTAGGGCACGAGCTGCTTGAATCTTCATGGAATAGGCAAAGAGCTCTTGAAATTTCAAACGCTCCAAGGCTTTTTCAAAACCAGCCGAATCGGGATTATGAATGCTCCGAATCGCTTCATCTAAGGTGGGATAGTGATAAGTAGCTAAGACTTCCGGGGGTAGATTTTCAGCAATTCGAATCTGGCCTAACACCTGATTGATCAGTTTGCGCAATAAACCTTCCGTTAAGTTCTCCCGCAAAGGGTAGCGGGCAATAAAGTTACCCTCTTCACCATTTCCGCCAATTCCTGCCTCTTCATCTTTTAAAGACTTAGGGTTTGTCACCACAAGATTGGCGCCCATGCGCTTAAATTTCCCGTATAAGTTGACCATTTGGCCCGCTTGGAAGGTCTTGGCCATAAAGGGCATATTAAAATAGGTGGCTCGGATGGGACCATGGATTGAGTTAAAGTTTAAATGGATCATGGTTTTGCCAGTGCGGGTTCGCATGGGTCGAGAGGCACTAATAAATTCTGCTCGAGCCATAAATTTTTCTTCCGCCGAAAAAGCGTAGGGATCAATTTCATCAATTCGCTCATAATCTCGCGGAAAATATAAGATTAAATCCATCACGGTTTTGATCCCGGCATTGTTTAAGCGGCTGGCCGTTTTATCACCAACCCCTTTCAGGCTCCGAATATCATCTTCTAACTGCATGGTCTTGTCACTCCTTCCTAGTCCTTAATCTTTTCACTTATCCCCGGGCATTCGTTATTAATCTCCATTTAGGAAAACCGGGAACTCTAAGAGAATTCCCGGTTTCATCTATTCATCCCCATCGGGCATCATTGTTATTCCACGGATAGGATTAAATAATACAAGGGTTGGCCACCGGCAAAGCTTATAATATCAAAATCAGGATATTTTTCTTCCAGTTTTTCCACAAAAGCTTCTACCTGGGCTTCTTCCGTTTCTTCACCATAGTAAACGGAAATAATGGAAGACTCTTCCGTAACCATCATTTCAATGAGTTTTTCCGCCATGGGATAAATTTCTCGTTCTACCAGTTTAATTTTATTTTCCAAAAGCCCTAGATAATCGCCTGCCTTTACTTGTTTGCCTTCGATTTCCGTGTCTCGCACGGCAAAGGTAATCTGGGCTGAACTAACGCTTAATCGCGCCTCTTCCATCAGACTTAAGTTTTGATCGATATCTAGCTCTGGATTAAAAGCAGCTAAGCAGCTAATACCCATGGGTATGGTAGTGGTTGGAATAACGTGAACACTTTCTTCTGTCAACTCCAAACACTGGTTTGCACTCAAGATAATATTCTTGTTGTTGGGCAGAATAAAGATCTCATCTGCATTTACCTTTTCCACTGCCTGTAAAATATCCTGGGTGGAGGGGTTCATGGTTTGACCCCCGGCGATTACATAATCGCAGCCTAAATCTTCAAAAATTTGTTTTAAACCATCCCCTGCCACTACTGCAATAAAGGCATAGCGTTTTCGTTCATGGTTCGCCTCGTGATCCGGAGACTCAGTTTCTGAGTCTAGATTTTCTAATACAAACTCAGACTCTTTATGATCATGCAAAGAACGGTTTTGTTCCCGCATATTTTCAATTTTTATCTTTAATAGTTCACCGTGTTTTTGAGCTTCTTGCATCACTTCACCCGGATCTTCGGTGTGAACATGAATTTTGGTGACATCTTCCATGGTAACAAACACAATGGAGTCACCTTTTGATTCCAAGTAATCCTTAAAGTTTGGATCATTAATTGCTCCGGCCACGATAAATTCAGTGCAGTAGCCAAAGGTAATTTCACTTGGTGCCTGAGCCGCTCCAGTGGAAGCCACACTACCTGAAGCAGTGATGTCTTGACGCAAAGTAGCCTTGCGCTCATCTAAAAGCGCTTCAAGCATTCCTTGGAATATAATAACCAGTCCCATGCCACCTGAGTCAACTACGCCAGCTTCCTTTAAGGGTGCTAGCATTTCAGGGGTTTGATCCAAGGTTTCTTGGGCCACTTGATTCACTTGACCCAACAGATCCACAATGGTGTTGGCCTCCATGTCTACAGCTCGCTCGCCAACGACACGAATAACGGTTAGGATGGTTCCTTCCGTTGGACGCATAACAGCTCGATAAGCTGAATGAGACCCCTCTAAAAGAGCCGCAGCAAAATCTTCTGCCCCAACTTCATCTTTATCTTCAAAGCCTTTGGCAATACCACGAAAAATCTGGGATAAAATAACACCGGAGTTTCCACGAGCCCCCATTAAGGCTCCCTTGGCAAAATCCCGAGACATCTTACCCATTGAAGTTTCCTTGGATTCCATAATGGAATCCACCGCCGACCGTAATGTCATGCTCATATTTGTTCCCGTGTCTCCATCTGGTACAGGGAAAACATTGAGGGAATCAACGTAAGCTTTATTTTCTTCCAGCTTATTGCTGGCCTGAACAAGCATATTTAAAAAATGTTGTCCATTAATTACCGTGTTACTCATACGACCTCCTAGAACCTTACGCCTTCGATGTTCACGGTAATTCCGGTCACCTTAAGACCTGTGAAATTCTCAACGTTGTACTTTACTTTTTTAATGATGTTGTTGGCGATGACCGAAATCTTCGTGCCATACTCTACCACAACAAATACTTCAATATTTAGCTCGCCACTTTTTTGGCTGACCTTGACACCCTTATTTAAGTGTTCAACCCTGATCAGCTCCCACAGTTCGTCGCCTGTATTTTTGGCCGCCATGCCTACGACGCCATAGCATTCCATGGTTGCCATTCCGATGATATTGGCTACAACGTCATCCGAGTATTGGACTTTACCAATTTCTGTTGTATATCCGATCATATTAATTCCTCCGGATTGTTGGATTTAGTTAAAAAGCCTCATGGCTCAGTTTACAAACTTGCATATAGTTGTACATACTCTCTAATAATATTATACAATCAACTTTTTATCAATGTTTACAAAAGAAAGAGGGTTTTAAAAACCCTCTGCTAATCCTTCTTAAAAATCTTTTCTCTATATTTTATTTACTTGACTATGAAAACAGTTGTTTTTCAAACGTACCGGTAACGTCTATTTGCTCTGAATTCACCATAAATACTTGAGGATCTAATTCCACAAGGTTTTTCTTTAAGTTAAGGAATTGATA
>LFRM01378229.1_pt1 | contig 21227 bp, 20 predicted proteins | sample 618341 | NCBI WGS metagenome assembly LFRM01 (sample SAMN03654438, study PRJNA283298) | anaerobic digester metagenome | isolation source: pool of bioreactors CSTR01a, CSTR02a, and CSTR03a thermophilic anaerobic... | place: Denmark: Kgs. Lyngby | collected 2014-05-21 | reverse complement strand
CGTTAAACATTGGTTCACCCTGTAATCAAACGTTATACAATCAAAAAGATCGGAGTTATAGACATTGTCTCGAATGGCTTAATAAAGCGTCTGGCAATGTCTATTTTTTATTCTTTACTTTTACTTCCACTGCCTTCTTCCGGGCATAGCTCGCTCGCCTGTTTTTTCGATTACGCTCGGCCTGGCAATCCCAATTATTACAATATAACTGGCGGCTTGAATGCCGCACAAAGTATTTCCCGCAGGCAAGGCATGACAGTATCGAGCCTTGCGATTCGAAATAGTTTAGATCTTCATCCACCGGCGGCGCAACGTCAGCTACCAATCTGGAAAAGGTGTACCAGCAAATATCGAATACCGATTGAATGTCGGCGCCGTACATCACTTTCCCGGTTTTCTTATCCAATTTCAGTCTCATAAGGAAGTCCGGGAACATATCTATCACTTGGGATATGTGTTCATTGTAATTCTCAAGTATTCGGGCCTTGTATTCCTCGTCGTCCTCGTATTGTCGGTATCTTTCAAGAAAAGCGAGGCTGTCGCAAAGCCTGCCTTCATAATAAAAATTCCTTGCGCAATCAATCTCTCCGTAGTATTTAACCCTTCTCAAGGCAAAGTAAAGCTCAAATACAGTACCCAGACTGCATAGATCCTTTATGAATTGATCTACATAGAATGCGGCATCTTTCTGAATCAAATCCATGTACGTTATATGTGCAAACCTCTCGCTATCCAGCATTTCATAAAGACTGTCTATGTTGTAGGGGTGAATATTGTTTCTGCACCAATCCCAGACGGCATCTGTAACCGGAACAGTGCTGTCTGGGTTATTTAATTTCCCGTAAAGATTGCATAGGCTGACCAATAGTTCCTGCCCGGTAAGCGAATAATCAGTACCGCTTTCCGGAGCATGAAGTCCTGTGAAAACGGGCTTCAATACTTCGCCACCATCGTCATAGTCCGGAACATACTCAGGGAATCGCACAGCCCTATATATCATCTCGCCAACGCCCCCAATTTCAACGAAACCGAGATTTTCTACCGGCAGTTTTTTCATGGCAATCATCCTTTGAATGTAATCGTTATTGTAAGCGATGAAAAATTTACATCGATTACATTGTATTATACAATGGCATTGAATACAAGAACAAATTGTAAAACTACTAAAATTCCGGTTCCTTGACAACTGAATAGTCCGCCCGTAAGAGATACTTTTGCAGCGTCGCCGCCACGATGGTGAAAGCCGGAGCGCTTCTGCTGCAATCGGATACGAGGAGACCACGATCAGGTGGCTGCCTTAGGAACGGCAGCGAATGTTGGATGTAGAAACCGAAACAACTATCAAGATAAGGAGGAAAGAGTATATGGAAAAGACGACCATGAGTGTGCAGGAACTGTCAGCACAGATGGGCATTAGTCTGCCGAAGGCCTACGAACTTGTAAAAAAGCCGGGATTTCCAGTCATACGGGTTGGTACGAGAATCCTGATTCCTGTTGAAGCCTTTAAGGAGTGGCTGGTCATAAACTCGGCGCACGAATAATGGCAGCACAAAAAGCAGCGGAGAGGAGGTGGACAAGACGGCAAACGCAATGCAGGAACTGATGGATATGAAGATATGGATGCTGTGGCGATGGGCAACGGATAAAAATGGCAAACCGACGAAGAAACCTTTTGCGGCTGGAGGCGGCCCAACCGGAACAGATGACAAATGGTCTCATACATGGGTCACATACAATGAGGCAGTAAAAGCAAAGGAGCATAATCCTGTTGCCGCCGGTATCGGTTTTAAGATACCGAAAGGCTATTACTTCATAGACATCGACCATAAAGCGATTACAGATCCGCTTGTGCAGACGATTTTAGCAAGGCATGACTCTTATGCAGAATACTCGGTCAGCGGCACAGGCATACATCAATATGGCAAATGCGACTTTACACAAATCCCTACCTACATTGATAAAAACGGGAATTTAAAACTCGATCGGCAGTTCTATACGAAAAATCCCCATAACAATTTGGAACTGTATATCGGCGGCATTACAAACCGCTTTGCCGCTTTTACCGGCAATATCATTAATGATAAGCCTCTGCGCGAATGTACCGCGGCAGTCCTTACGACGCTTGATAAAAATATGCGTCGCAAAGGAAAAGCCAAGTACAGTGCCAAGCGTGACGGCGACCGCGCCGTTTTCGATATTGTCTGCAACTTACGCAAGCAGAAAAACGGAGAGAAATTCAAGAAGCTGTATGACGATGGAGATATCTCCGGATATGGCTCTCACTCCGAGGCTGACGCGGCGCTGTGCGCCATGATTGCATTCCGTACCGGGCCAGATCCCGCTGCTATTGATGAAATCTTCCGCAGTTCTGCCCTCTATCGCGAAAAATGGGAGCGTGACGATTACAGAGAAGCCACAATCAATGCCGGTATTAATGCCTGTCATGGCACCTTTCATAAATCCAGGATGGAGCATCCATACTTCATCAAATTTCATGAACAGACCGGTGAACCCTATGTCAGCGTTCCGCTCCTTGCAAAGTACGTACGCGAGCATCTCCGCTATGTGCTTGTAAGGGATAACGGAAAGCAGGGCCTTTTGAAATATGTCTACGAAAACGGCTGTTATCGGCTCTATGCCGACAATATGCTGATGGGCATTATCAAGCAGTACATCGCAGATTATGACGAGGAACTTGTGAGAATGGGCATCGTCAGCGAAACTTTACAGCATATCACCACTGACCTTAATTATGTTAGCCAGGATGAATTGAACGCCGATGAGGATTTAATCAACTTCAGAAATGGTCTGCTCCGTATCACCGCAGATAACGCCATTCTTGCACCACACTCCCCGGATATCCTCTCCACCATTCAGATTCCGTGCAACTGGTCGGGAAGGGAAACGCCTACGCCGGTCTTCGACAGGTATATGCACACCCTCACGGACGGAGACAAGGCCATAGAACACCTGCTCCTTGAGTTTATCGGTGTATGCATCTCCAACATCAAGGGATGGCGAATGAAAAAAGCACTTTTCCTTGTCGGCGATGGCGACACCGGCAAATCTCAGCTAAAGAGTCTTGTAGAGCGGTTGCTCGGCAAGGGTAACTTCATAGGAATCGACCTTAAGGAGATTGAAGCGCGTTTCGGCACCGGCGCGATATATGGCACACGCCTTGCCGGTAGCTCGGATATGAGTTTTTTATCCGTAGATGAGTTGAAAACATTTAAGAAAATTACCGGCGGCGACAGCCTATATGCCGAGTTCAAAGGACAGCAGGCCTTTGAGTTCACCTACAACGGGCTGCTCTGGTTTTGCATGAACAGACTTCCCAAGTTTGGCGGCGATGATGGCAAATGGGTCTATGACCGCATCATGGTGGTGCGCTGCCCTAATGTCATTCCAAAGGACAAGCAGAACAAAACACTCCTTGACAAAATGTATGCCGAGCGTGATGGCATCGTCTACAAGGCTGTTAAGGCGCTGCAGTTGGTTATTGCAAACGGGTACAGCTTTTCCGAACCGGACAGTGTAAGCCTTGCAAGAGAGCAATATATGTCAGAGAACAATACTGTGATCTCCTTCTATGAGGAATGTATGTGCGAGCGGTCAGAAGGCAAGTTTAATGATTCCGCTACAACAAGCCGCATCTACGATGTTTACAGGGCATGGTGCCATGACAACAATAACGGCTTTGCCAAGACAGCCAAAGAGTTCAGAGAGACATTGGCATCCCATCTCGGCTGCACCTTTAAGGAGATGACCGTTCATACCAATAAAGGCACCTATTATAAAAACCTCACCCTCACTATTGAGGCAAAGGAGCAGTACAAGAAGGCTTATGGCTATGACAGTACGGATTTTCTTGCTTAAAGTGACAGAAGTGACAGTCGAGTGACAGTTCTCACAGGCAACTGTCACCGTTAAAAAGCCCATATATCAAGGGTTTCCAGCCACAAGTGACAGTAGTGACAGTCTTTCAAACTTCTTGGCGCGAAAAATAAAGTTTGGAATTGTACAGAGAACAAGGAAAGGATTATGAGCTGTTGTGAGTATGAAATGAAAAGTTCTGTCATTTTTGTCACTTAAGCTATAAAAGCCTTGCTACGAGTCGCTTTTCAGCGTGACAGTTCATCAAAACTACTGTCACTGAACTGTCACTTCTGTCACCGGAAGTATCACTGGAGGGAGGAACAGTTATAGCGATTCAACATGACGAACGTTCAGCAATTAATCTACAGGAAATATCATCAACCGCATTTAAACATCTTAATTTTGAGGAGGGAAAAATCATGAATTATCCGCTTATGAAAATGAACAAGGAAGGCTCTTTGCTGCGACCGCAGCACACTTACTATTCCGATGAGTTCGCCCATAACATGTGCGACCTGCATCTTTCCGATGTTGTCATCGAAGACGATAAAGGAAAGTTAAAATTGCGATACCGCCTCCATGCAAAGCATCCTCACACCATTGAAGGGGCTATGGCATATAACATTCTGTGTCCGAAATGCCACCACCACTTGAAACAGGTAGGAAGATCGCTCAGCTACCATGACCTCGGTCTCTATGCCTGTCCATTCTGCGATAAGATTTAAGGAGGGAACGCCATGAATTATACTGAAGTCAGAGTATATACTGGTCAGCCGGAATACAGTAAGCACTTCTGGAATGCCATGCGCGGCAAGGAAAACGATTATTCCGGACTTTCCGAAGGCCGCAGCAGCGATACAGGTACTTATGTCATGCCAAATGCCACAAATAACAAATATGAAACAGCCATCAAAAACGAAAGCCTGTTCCGTAAAATCGGCACAACATTTAATGTATATGAAGGCAGCTATCACATCCTTGCAAAGGAATATGATGACCTTGCGCAGTTTGTACCGGAAGGCGGCACTATCCCTGTTTTTGACGGACTAAATGATTTCACTCAGTACACCGTTGAAAGCCATAAACTCGCTGCTCTTGTAAAAATGAATTCGGACTTTGTCCGCGATGCCGCATTCGACATCGAAAGCTACCTTGTAAAGCGCCTTGCCAGGAACTTTGCCAAAGCTGAGGACAACGCCTTTATTAACGGTACCGGTGTGCATATGCCGACAGGTATCTTAAACGATGCAAACGGCTCTGAGGTTGCCTATTCCGTCGATGAAATCACCTATGATGATATAATCCGCTTGTACTTCTCTGTGAAGCCGGAATACCGCAAAAATGCTGTATGGCTCATGAACGATAAGACAGCCCTTGCCCTTCGCACAATGAAGGATGAAGCCGGAAACTACCTTTGGCGCGACAGCGATGATACCATCCTCGGTAAAAAGGTATTTATATCAGAGTTTATGCCCGATATGGAGTCTGATTCAAAGCCTATAGCCTTCGGTGATTTCAGCTACTACTGGATCATCTGCAGAAGCCCTGTCAGCGTGAGGGCACTCTCAGAGAAGTTTGCCCTGCTCGACCAGATAGGTTACCTTGCCTTTGAGTTTATTGACGGAAAACTTATCCGCCAAGAGGCAGTGAAGGTAATTCAGATGAATACCGAGACCAACGGTTAAGACATATGGTGGAAAGGCACAGTGGAATATCCTGCTGTGCCTTTTCTCCTAAAGAATGAACGTTCCCAAGATGAAATACACACCAAATTTATTTCAATTATATGAATTTTATCCCGGTTGTTCCTTTAATACCCCGTTTGAATTCGCGTTTTTTTGCGTGAAACCCCACGCCCGTTGCACGATCGAAAGGGTGTAAGGATTAATTACCCCCTACCCCCAATGTCAGAAAGGAGGAGTGCCTTATGGCTGAGAAGACCATCTGCGTTACCGAAAAGGTAATCGGTGATACTCTCTACATTATAGAATCAGCAGTCAGCAGCACTGCCAAAGAAACTGCCTATGACAAGCTGAAACGCATGATACTTAACGACACAGCAAAGCTTGAATTAAATAAGGCTTCTTAATCAAAATAACTTGACTTCTTCGCGGCAGTACGGGAACATAGAGTACCGCTTGAAGACTGTCGGAAAGGAGGTAAACATGAATAACAGGCAGTCTTATACTGCTGTGAAGAATAACGATAAAATAACCGCTCTGTATTGCCGTCTTTCACGAGATGATGAGTTGCAGGGTGATTCTAACAGCATTAAAAACCAGAAGACCATTTTACAGAAGTACGCTGATGACAACGGATTTACAAACACTGAGTTCTTTGTGGATGATGGCTATAGCGGCACGAACTTCGACCGCCCGGATTGGCAGCGCCTTATCTCCCTAGTGGAAGAAGGCAGGATTGGCACCATCATTGTCAAGGACATGAGCCGTCTCGGAAGAGATTATCTAAAGGTCGGCTATTATACCGAAGTGCTCTTTCCCGGCTCCGACATTCGCTTCATAGCAATAAACAATAATGTTGACAGTGCCAATCAACAGGACAGTGATTTTACTCCGTTTCTTAATATCATCAACGAATGGTATGCCAAGGATACGAGCAAGAAGATGCGCGCCGTTTTCAAGTCGAAAGGGCAGTCCGGCAAACCGCTCTGCACCAATCCGCCTTATGGCTACATCAAAGACCCGGAAGACAAGACACGCTGGATAGTCGATGAAGAAGCCGCCAAAGTTGTGCGCGAGGCATTCCGCTTGTGTATGCAAGGGTATGGCCCTTCGCAGATAGCCAAGGAATTCACAAGGCGCAGAATTATGAATCCAACGGCTCACGCCAGGAAAAACGGAATCAATATTCCGGACAACAGAGGCCATGACGATGATTATGTCTGGCGAGGCAGCACAATAGTTCATATGCTTTCAAGGCAGGAGTATTTGGGACATACGGTTAATTTCAAAACTTACCGCAAGTCCTATAAGCAGAAAAAGCAGATGAAAAATGACCCGTCGGAGTGGATGATCTTCAAGAATACCCACGAAGCAATTATTGAGGAATCCGTATTCGAAGTAGTGCAAAGAATCAGGGATGGCAGACGCAGGCTCACACCGATGGGTGAAATGCCGCTTCTCTCCGGCATGATGTTCTGTGCGGATTGCGGAAACAAAATGTATCAGGTGCGTGGGCGGGGTTGGGAACATGAAAAAGAGTATTTTGTATGCGCTACCTACCGCAAGATAAAAGGCGGATGCAGTTCACACCAGATACGCAATGCGGTCGTTGAGGAACTGCTCCTTGACGGTATACGCCGCGTAACGGCTTTTGCCAGAGACTGTGAGGACGAATTCGTGGAAATGGTAACTAAGAAAACAAGGTCAGAGCTTGACAAAAGTATGCGTGACAGCAGACGCGAATTGGAACAGGCACAGGCCCGCATCGCCAAGCTGGACGAGATTATTCAAAGGCTCTATGAAGATAACATAGAGGGCAAGATATCCGATGAGCGTTTTACAAAGATGACCGCAAACTATGAAGCCGAGCAGCAGACTCTTGAGAAGCGAGTAACGGAACTGAAATCCATTATGACAGAGGAAAAAGAAAGCGCTCTCAATGTTAACCACTTCCTCTCACTGGTAAGAAAGTATACGGACATAAATGAACTCACAGCCGAGGTTATACGGGAATTCGTTGAAAAAATCTTTGTTTACAAGGCAGAGCGCATTGATGGCCGACGGGTACAGCGTATCAAAATCGTATGGAACTGCATTGGCGAGTTTGAGCCACCGGTTTCTACATCCACCACAAAGAATGAAAAATCGGCATAGCCGGTAAATACATACCAAACTATGCCGATATTTTTCCGGGATTGAAAATCCCTAAGACGCACCCTCAAATAGCGGGGTGGCTTTATTTTTGAGATCCGAAATTCGGGAGGAGGGACGCTCATGGAGATTGTAGTCACGAACCATGCAGTCCAAAGGTTCCGCCAACGGCATTTTAAGGCGTTTGATTGGCCGGAAGAACAAATCCGTAAAACACTGGAATCCGTAGTGAAGCATGGCAAGGTAAAGAAGCGTTGTCCTGGGAAGGTTAATGAGGTAGTTTTTCAAGGCCTGGCTATTAGGATGGCCCATTCAAAAAACAAAATTATCGTAATTACCTTTTTGGGCAACAGCACTTACCAAAAATGGTACAGAAAGGTGGGGTAGTTTGGCAGATCTGCAAAAGATACTCCTGATTACAAATGACAGTGCTTTAGAAAAGCACATAAGGAAATTAAGCACGGTAGTTTCAGCAAAACAAATTTCAACTGCAATCAAGATGCTTGAAAAATACAGGGAAGATTGCGATCTAGTAGTTCTTGGGCCGCCCTATGGCGACAAAGAAAAACAGCAAATAGATCACCCTAATATATTTGTGATTAAGCATCCTCAAGATGTAGCCGCGCTATTTAATCTATACAAACCTCAGCAGGGATTGCAAACAGCCAGGCCACAGGAAGGTCAGAGGAAGATCAGACCATTAAAAACAGATATAAACTATGCGGCTGCCGGGGGGACAGTTTTGTTAATAACCACCAACCGGAGCATAGTCCAAGAGTTGAGTTGTTTTGATTTAAAGGTGGCTACAAATCTGTATTCTGCACAGCGTTTGCTAGGCAGCAACGAGATCGATTTAATTGTCACTGATATGGAGACAAAGCCAAAAACCAATTTACCAACTTATAAATGGGGGGTGGATATTCTAACCAAAAAAGACGTTTACTTATTGCTGACTACCGGGCGATTATCGCTAGAAACTATTGCCACAGAATAACTAAAGGGGGGGGATTTTATGACCGGTAAGACCCATGTTGCGGGTGGGTTATTAGTTGGCATAATAGCGACTCAGATCATGGATGTTCATATCGGATACGCATTAATTTCAGGTTTAGGAGCCTTGTTACCTGACATAGATGAGCCGCACTCAACCATAGGTAGAAAGATACCAGGCAGTTTCTTATTCAAATTCTTATTCGGCCATAGAGGTTTCTTTCACTCCCTGCTGGCAGCGGGGTTGTTTTATTTAGCCCTGTTTTTGGTGGCTGACCATGCGGTAGCACAATTGATGGCGGCAGGGTACATATCTCATTTGTTGTTAGATGCCTTAACTCCTTCGGGAGTGCCATTTTTATATCCCATAAAAAAGAGATACTCGTTGGACTTAATAAAGACAGGAGGAATAAGGGAGTACGCATTTTTGTTCGCAATGGTAGTAATTTTGTTAGCAATAGGAGGGAGAAGCCCACTATGAAAAACTATTTTATCCCGTTAATTGCGCTGGTGTTATTGGTTTTATTTTTCCAAACGCCGGCCGTTTTTGCAGAGGAAGCCATGATGGAAACCGTTGAAATCGGGACGGTAGCGCCGGTAAGCAGCGAAGACTTCATACAGAAGATCTCTACCATGTCATATGCGCTTTATAACGTAGCCGTTAAAGTCATGGCTCCGCTCACAGTAATTATATTGATAATTGGGGGGATGGCGGCAATATTCTTTAAGGCAGCCAGGACGATAATCGTTTGGGCAATTATTGGCTTAACATTGGTGTTCTGGTCGCCCATGATAGTGCAGTTGGTTATGAATTGGGTAACAATGTAAAGGAGAGTGGATTTATTTGAAAAAAGCTAAATTATTGTTTTTGGTTTTATTCATCGTATGTATGTTTACGATGCCTGCATTAGCTGATGACAATGTGATAGATGTGGGTTCCGGTTTAGCAGCAGTTGAACAAAACCTGTTGGCAGAAAAAATCCTGGATATAATAAAAGGGATTGGTTACTTCATCGGCGTGATTGCAGTGGGTGCATTGATATATAGTGCCTTCCAGCTCGCAACTGGCGATGAAAGAAAACGGGCCGAGGCTAAAACCCACATATTCTGGACTTTAGCAGCCGTTGTCCTGGTTGGGATGGCTCTTATGCTTGTAGGGTTTGTAGCAGGCTTAATACAATAAACAATCATTATCTTTCAATTACAAAAAAGATTTTTAAAACAGGGGCAGAGACATATCTGCCCCGTTTTTATTTAAACATCAAGGAGGGGTGCTATTGCGATTTTATCCAGTGCCATTTTCGACCAAAGAAGAAGATAAGCTGCTGTTTAACTTTACCACAAAGCAGGTTCTTATCATGGGAACCAGCATACTTCTTGCTTTATTGTTGGCAGGTATTTTAGCCACAATACTGCAGACGCATATGTTGTTTTGCCTGCCGATAGGAGTGCCGATTGTATTTATAGGGGTAATACTGGCAGTCAAAAAGTTGCGGATCGCAGGGTGCGAAATAACAGCCGGCGATTATATTTATCTGAAACATAAATACTCCCAGCGGAACCGTCATTACATAGCGCAAAGGGGAAAAGGAGAGAGTGCATGGTATTTTTAATGATTTTGTTTGCGATAGTCATTGTGGGCGGCCTACTGCTTCTCTTTATAGAAAAGAAACGCAGTCAGAAGAAGGCAACTAACACTAAATTTAACGAGTATGCCATCGATATTGAGGAATTTTATCAGATCGATGACATAAAAGAAGGGATCATATACAAGGATGGACAGTGCTATATGATGTCCCGTATAGGTGGGCTCAATTTCACCGTTATGTCAGAAAACGAGCAAAATGCCCGTGAAGATGCGCTGGTAGGCATATTTGCACGGCTTGATTACCCGATACGGTTTATTACAAACACAGTGATTGCAGATACTTCGGAAGAAGCCGGGAAGATTGCGGACTTGGCAGTAGCAACGCCCGAAGGAACCCTGCAGAAATACCGACTGCAGTACGCAGGAGAGCTAGAACTTATGAGAGCCAGCAGGGCTGTGACAACGCAATCCACATTTCTAATAATTCCCGGCAAAGACAAAACCGAATTAATCAATCGTTATCAGTTGCTTGCGGCCTCATTGAGACAGCAGGGCAACATGATAATCACACCGCTGACTACCACTGAAGAAGTGGTAGATACCTTAAAAGAAATACTGATGCCTAATACCATATACAGGCCATCAGAGAGGTTTACTCATGGTGTTGGGGCGAGCGTCCATTTGAGCAAGAAGGAGGTTGAGCGATTTGTCAACCAAGTTTGATATAAAGCAGTTATTTATGGCAGACAGGATCACCGAAAGGGAAGATCATCTTGTTGTAAATGAAATGTATTGCCGCACCCTGCAGGTGGATATGCTGCCGGAACAGATTTTATTTGGCTGGTTTAATTCGATTTCATATATGGAAGGGGTAACTCTCTCAGTAACCCTACACCCATATCACCCCGAAGAAGCGGCCAAAAAGATAGACACCGAGCGTATCAAACTGGGAGCTGACCTCATAGTTGCTCAAAAGCAGGGGAACACCCGCCGCATGGATGTATTGGCCGTTAAAGAGAGTTTTTACCGGCAATTATTGATGGAAATAAACCTGCACAATACCAACATCATGGCGGCCAGCGTGGTTATCAATGTAATTGCGCCCAACCTGGAAGAATTAAACCGGAAGTGCGCTAGAATCCAGGACTATATGGGGGCTACGAAGCTGACACCTTTATATTTGAGGCAGGCAGATGGGCTAAAGTCGTTACTGCCGGGCACAAGAATTAATACTGACCACTTGGATGTCACGGTTGGCAACGCAGCCTGTTTATCGCCTCTGATCAATATAAACGTATCTCATCCTCAAGGGATATATTTTGGAGAGAACCTTTACAGCCAATCGCCCTGTTTTATTGACTTATTCATAGGGCAGCCACGGTTAAGCGGGCCTCATGCGTTTGTCACCGGGATGACCCGATCCGGCAAATCCTTTACTTTAAAAGGGATTTTTGCGCGGTCACTTGCGATAGGCAGAAAGGTAGCAGTAATAGATCCCGAGGGCGAATATAAAGGGCTATGCCGGGAATTTGAGCAGGAGAGCAGTTATATCAGGCTTCATCCGAGCATGGAAGTATCTTTTAACCCCTTTGATCTTGAACCTGAGTACGATGACGATATAGGTGAGTATGTAGATATAGCCGCGAAGGTGGACGATATAGCGTCCTTAATAAGTACGATGGTAACGGCGCAGAGTGGCGAGAAGTTATCAGTAGAAGAAATAAGTACGCTATCCAACCATATTAAGGAACAGTATACCGAACGAGGGATAACATCATCGCCAGACAGCCTATATGAGTATGAACAAAGGGAGACAAGTCAGGGGATTATGGTGGGCAAGTCCAAGAAGGAAATGCCCACTTTTTCTAGTTTGACAGAATCTTTCAAAGGCAAAAACGATAAACTCTACAACATACTAACGCAATACTGCAAGGGAGGCCCGTTGGGGTATTTTGACGGGCAGACCGCTTTGGATTTAAAAACTAAAAGCCTGATAGTGTTTGATTTGCTGGCTCTGCGTAATGAGGTTTCCAAGATGTTTGCCATGTATGTCTTGTTGTCATGGCTATGGGAAAACTATGTAAAGAAAGAACGCAATATCCAGAAACATTTAGGGGTGGACGAAGCCTGGCTGATGATGATGCACCCGTATACAGCGCAATTTTTAAGTCAAATCGCAAGGCGCGGTGCTAAATACAATACTTCGCTTATAGTGGCTTCGCAGTCATTCAGAGAGTTTACCAGCGAGGAAGGAAAAGTATTCCTGAACCAATGTGACTCAAAATTCTTTTTAAAAATGCAGCCTTCGGATGCAGAACAACTGGGCGAAATATTTAACCTGTCGCCGGAATTGGTAAAAACCATCACGATGTTTACTCCCGGCCAGGGCGTATTGAAATTAGGGCACGAGAGCGGGATAGTAAGATTCAAAGGGTTTGTCTTTGAAGAACACTTCCTACGTTCCGATCCGGGGGCGGTGCATTTACGGTGAGAAAAATCCTAGCATTGATATTTCTATTTGTCTTTCTGTTGCCAACACCCGTATTAGCGGATAGCTTTAAACCCTTTGCTGGGTGGGACGGCACAAATATTGTTGTGAGTTATGAGGGCTATGAAAGGGACGACTTTATTACCACGGGGGTAGTAATAGTCGTCCAAAAAGAAGGCGGTGGTACGTGGGAAAGCGAGTCAATTGTTGGTTCGTCATTAAAGAAAACGAAGATAACCGACCTTAAACTCGCAAAAAACGGCAGCATACCACAGCCCCAGGAAGGTGAAGTCTGGACAGTAACCTTTAAGTACGATAACAAAACCTATAGCCAGACGGTTGAATGTACCCTCTCTGAACAATCACTCGAAGATGGAATGGGTGCTATAGAAACAGAAGAAAACTGGCGTACGGGTGCTATTTCCATATTCCCGGGGGACAGCCAAAAGGTTGTAATGTTTTGGTATTACAGCCTGGCAACTTTGAGTGGTGCTTTTATATTCCTGTTATTTATCAAGTCAGGATACCAGCACATATTCTCACCTGCTTCAAACCCGGGGGTGAGGGCATCTGTTTTATTATCGATCCAGAGAGGGTTTATAGGACTAATCATTATTATGCTTGTTCCGTTCTTTGTGAACCTTCTTATAATGGTCAATGATACGGTTGTAGACTTTTGCAGGCAGGGATTAGAATTTGTAGCCAATATACAGCCAGTTGAAATAGGCGATGTAAAGACGATAGAAAGTAAAAATAGCTTTTTGGATGCGCTGTTTTCCTGGCCGATAGATAGGCTTAATGATATTATGACCACTATTCTGGGGCTAACCCCGCTAGGAGATATAATATTTAACCAGACTCCCGACTGCTCTATATTTCAGCCGGATGTCACCAGCGGAAGGTTTATTAACACCAACAATCCTTTTGCTGATGCGTTGCTACGATTGGTGATGTTGCTATTCACCTTTTATTTTAATGCGGTATATGTTATCCGCAGATGGGTTGTCACAGCGATAATGGCAGTAACTCCGATAATTATTTGGCTTTGGGCAATATCAGACCATAAGCAAATAATCGGGCTTTGGGGCGCGGAATTAACGCAAACCATTTTCATGCAGACATTTCATGCGCTAACGTTCGGGATTGTATTCAGTATATTGGCCTTCTCCGGCGGTGATATAGGTTATTATTTGCAAGGGGTACACATCAGCGCACTATTAATAGGAATCGGCAAATACATTGCCGCTTTTGGCGGGGTATTTTGCGCTGCGGTCTTGGTTAAACAGGCGTACAGCATAATTCTCAATGCAGATGAAAGAGAACGAGCCGTTGCACTTTCCAGGATCAAAAGCGCAATTGCAGGGTTAATGATTCTGGGGTTATCCTACCTTATAGCCTCAGCAATATTCCCGCAAGAAATCTCAATATACAGTCAGGGGACAATAGATGCTGGTGGCACTATTTTAAACATAGGGGAGTTTGAAGAAGCTGAAACCCATAGGATATCATTATTTGTTTTGATATTCGCTTTATTTGCTGTCATCCCTATATCAAAAATGCTATCCAACATCTTTATGAACATCCTGGCCAGATTCGGTACGGTAGATGAAATGAGGGTGGCCTCCGGTGGTTTAAGTGGTCTTGGCAGGCTGGCCGGGGCAATCTCAGGCGCAATAGTATTGGGCGGAGTATTTTCAGGCGGAATGGCATCTAGTAAGCCAGGCATCAGCATAGGCCACCATGATACCAGCAATCAGTCGCGGGTAGATAACCTTACGGCTGGCGGCACCACAGGCAGTAGTGGAGGCAGTTCCGGTATCAACCCGGGTGGCGGCTCCACTGGTGGCACAGGCTCTAGCGGCAGTATTGGTGGCGGAGGTACTACTGGCGGCTATGGGGGCAGCCCTGCTGGTGGTTTTGGCAGCAGTCCTGTTGATGATGCGGATTATGGTAGCGGTATCTCCGCTGACGGCTATGGTTATGGCAGAGACTACTATAATAGCGGAGATTTGGATAGTGGCGGCTACAGTATACCAAACAGCCAAAATCCGGCCAGCGCCGAGGATGAAATCGATCTGGACTTGCGGATCTGCAATTATATTCCTGATGAACCGGAGCAAGACAACGGGCCTAGCTACTTCTCTGAGGTAAGAGATGTATTGCAAAACAATAAAGAAAAGATTGATAAAATTACCAAGACAACCACTAAACTATCTATGGCAGCAGGGGAAGCCATCGGTTCAATTGTGCCCGGCACAGAAAAAATAGCCGGGGCTATCGTTGGAACGGGAGCCTTTTTAACAGCAAAAACGGCCACGCCAATTGCGGTAGGCGCGGGCGTAGCTTTAAAAAGAGTCTACCGAACGGCCAGAAACACTGAATGGTTCCCTGCAACAAGAATGGACGATCAATAGATCAGCTTAAAGCCTACCTTCGGGTAGGCTTTTTTTATACTCGGATCGTCACGGAAAGGAGGCTCGGGGCTTATCCCTTTCTAGGGATAAGTTTTTTCTATGACATATAATGATCAGTTGGACCAAGACTTGGAGCAAGCATCCAGGCAATTGGGCGGGATAATGGGTAAACAAGCTAAAAATCTGGGTAAGATGGCAGCCAGGAAAATAGCCGCAAAGCTATTGCCTGTACTGGTAAAGTTTTTAGCGGCCACATGGCCGGTTTGGCTTATTTTAATAGTCGTGATATTTGCGATTGCCGCGATATATGCGATATTCCCGGTATCGAACCCTGCATTGGGGCATGATGCCCGGCAAATATTCTTTTCTTTGGATGACACAAAGGCTAACGAAGAAGTGAAACAGTATTATAAGGAGATAGCAGATAAAAACAACTACCGGGATGCCTGGTTGAATACAACATATGCAGAAACCAACACTGATATACTTTTTGCAGGTAAACACGAAGGTATATTCACAAAAGAAGACATTGACAGACTGTTGGACAGCTCTATATATAAAGGCATACATTACAAAGACGCCGAGCGCACTCTGAGCGACTACTATGGCTTGGATAAAGCCCATAAAATTGATTTTGGCACTATTCATGCTGCTAACTTAGTCCAGATATTAACTTTTGGCGAATTAAATACCACCGATGAATTTAAGGAAAAAGTGGGTGAAGCGTTCAGACCTTATCTGTACTACAAAGATTCTGCTCGTACTTATTGCAGTTTGGTTGAGACAGATGAAGGCCCGGAATGGGTTTGTCACACCTATGATGTATATTTATTGACCGAGGCTAATACAATAAGAGGGCACTATGTATATGAATACGAGTGGGTGGAAGAAAGCGGTGACACATGGTCTATTACTTACGAAGCACTGAAATCGACAACACAGTTGAGTCGAGAGTGGGAACGACTGGATAAATGGATTATAGAATTAATGCAAAACCCAGCCGAGGATCCCTCTATGACGCGCGAGATGCTCATCCAGGCAGGGGTAGGGTTCAAAACCGAAAAAGACAATTTAAAATGGCTTTTTAAGGGCTACTACTCGGATCATAATATATCATCAGGCATAATCAACCCTGAGTTGATACAATATTTTCTTATAGCAGAAGAAGCGTTTGGGATACCTGCATGGTTTTTACAGGCCATAGCATTTGTAGAAAGCAATTTTGATCCAGGAGCCTATAATCCTAAAACCAAAGCGGCAGGGTTGATGCAATTAACTCCGGAAACACAAAAGAGTACGATTGACAAGCTGGTAGCCGAATACCCTCACCTGTTATCGGAAGATTTCAGGTTAAGCTATTATAATACGCCCAACAGGGACGAAGATTTTTATAAACAAGCCGCAATGAACCCTGCGATCAACATCCTTGCAGGGTGTATAGATTTGCAGAATAAAGGATTAAACCCGTCAGAGGTTGATTGGGACGGTAACTGGCAAGATCAGACGCTAAAGGTGTTAGCGAAATACGGAGGCCACTTATATGTCCCTGAAAAGCTATGGTCAAAGTACGGGGTGAGTGGCAAGCAAGACGCATACTCCGAAGAAAAGGTGCTGACCTGGGCTAAAGACAATTATGCTCAAAAGATATTTGACTATGCAGAAAAATTCATGATAGGGACAGGCTGGCCTTTTGATGGGGCTTATGCGATAACTGCTGACTTTGGGCAAAGGGGAGACTGGGCGATAGGCTGGCACACCGGCATAGACTTCGCCCTGGACATAGGGACTCCTGTAAAATCCGTATTTAATGGGGAGGTGCTAAGTGTTGGGTATGAAGGAGATTATGGCAAAACTGTAATCATAACCAACTATATATATGATGTATGGTACTGCCATTTGTCGGAATACACAGTATCTAAAGGGCAAAAAGTAAATGTAGGCCAGATGGTTGCGAAATCGGGCAACAGTGGTCGCGGAACCGGGCCGCATTTACACCTTGAAGTACGGCCACATGGCGGGGAATACGGGGATGTAATAAATCCCTTGTCAATTCTAGGCAATATTTAAGTCACAAATTTGCACAGTGGCTAGGAAAATGGTTGCAATTTGTATTGCTTGGAGTTATTATGGTAATAATACAATAAATCCCAAACAGAATAAAAAAGAGGCAACAAATTTGTCACAAAATTTGTGTCGCTACCCGTATGCCCTCTGGCGGATAAAAACCCCTTATAATATAGGGGTTTTTATATATTGCATCTCCTTTTCTTTTTAGCCGGATTTTTCTCTATCGAAGATCCGGCTTTTTGTTTTTAGATAAGAATAGGAGGTACGCGCGTACCTATTAAAAGGGATTACAGGGGTGATTTTATGAGGTTCTTGGTAACTGTAGTGAATTTTGCAACCGTCTGCTTTATATATTTGGTGTTGTTATTGCTATCAGCGGGCGTTGTAATTGCCATACTCGGGGTGGATATTACCAATCTTCTGTTGGTGCAAGCCTACATCGGGATAGCTGTTGTACTTTTTGCTGTGAGCTTTTATTTATTAAAGACCGGGTATGTGACCAAAGACTGTTTAAGAAGCATACGGGGATTAAGGCGGGCAACAGAAGTAGACCGAAAGAGGTTATTCCACGTTCTTGATGATGTATGCAACAAGCTGCAGGTTAAAAAACCTACAGTGTATTTCACTAATTCACCAGAAATAAACGCAATGATCGTAAACAATAACGTGCTGGTGGTCCATCAAGGTTTGATTAACTTCGCCACGAAGCCGGAGCTGCAAGCTATTCTGGCGCACGAAATGGGGCATACCATACACAACGACAATATGTATGTGCAGTACAATTATATACTCAGCATGATAACTCAGCGTACATTCGATTTATTGTACCGTCCTTTCTTTAAAGACAATCAAGATGAAGCCATAGGGTTAGTTTATGTTCTCTTATTACCTTTAATGTTTTATGCCGCAATTCTGGCAGTGCTTAACCTTGTGGTTAATTTATTGGTCGTATTAGTGGAACGGCTCGCTTCTCCTTATGCGGAATACCGGGCTGATCGATATGCAATAAAGATAGGGTTAGGAGAACATTTAATATCCTTTGGTGAAAAGATGATGGACAAATTTCCGTCTGAGCGCAAAAATTTTAGATTTCTTTGCACTCATCCAACCTGGAAAAAGAGAGTATTAGCAGCTAAAAAACTGCTGGGGGAGGTTGCTTCTGCCAATGAAGGTATTGCTTGCAACGGGTGTTAAAAAACTTGAAGAAGAATTAATGAAATACCAGGGTTTTCACCAGAGCTACAACCGGTTTATCACGATGGACATAGCAGCAACGATAAAACCGGATGTAGTTGTTGTATCGCCTTTATTAAGCGGCGAAGAAGATTTGATTAGCAGCGTAATAAAGCCTTTAAGGGACGAAAACATACGCGTGATTTTCTGTCCCGGCAATCCTGAATACAACGATGCCCGGGAATGGATGCGGCAACTGATCGGGTGGGGGATCTACGATTATGTTTACGATCCCGTAACAGCAGACAAGATACTTCACAGGATAGAAAACCCTGGCAAGCTGGGAGACTTACCCAAGGATATAGTCAACGAAGCCTCAAAATCCGAGGTTGCCAGTTTTATTGATCTACTGCCCGAAGAAGATGACGAAGAAGATTTAGAAAAGGCTTTTAAAAATCCTTTTAAAAAAATCAAACCCAAGGCAAAAGAGAAGCCCAAAGAGTTACCGGCATCGGGCAGTAACCTGCCGGCAATCGTGGAAAAACCCGAAAAACCCGAAAAGCCACAAAAGAAAAAACTTAAAATTAGTTTTCGGGGATTATTTGTAAAGACCGGGTACATAAAAGACGGGAAGTTTTATAAGCACAAAGCGACCAGCGTGGCTGAACTGCTTGAAGCTGAAACCGGCATAGAGGCTATTGTCGTTCCCAAGTCATGGGATATAGGTGAGATTAAAAAATTCCAACGAGATCGAAGAAGCAAGACCATACTATTGATTGTTTTGAAAGGAAATAAAGAGCATCAAGCCATCGGTGCCGATTACTGCGTCAAGAAGGTAACGCCTCAATTAGCGCAAGAGGTAAGCATATTAAGCCGTAAGGCGAGTGCTTTGTGGCGCAGGGTGGACACTGACCCCTTGACAGGGGCTTATACAAGGGCTTTTCTCAATGAATGGTTGGAGGGGCACGAATCCCGCAAAACCCCTTATAGTCTGGTTATGTTGGATTTAGACCACTTCAAGAATGTAAACGACACCTATGGGCATGATGCTGGCGATGCGGTATTGGCGGCTTTTGGGGATTTTCTGAAATCCAACATACGGACAACTGGAAACGATATAGTTTTCAGGTATGGTGGGGAAGAATTTATCCTGGTATTGCCATACACCAATTTATCCCAGGCATATATAGTGGTAGACAGGCTAAGAAAAATGTGGGCTGAAAGAGTCATAACCCTACCTGACGGCCGCATTATCAAAACCACTTTTTCAGCCGGGGTAGCAGAATGGCAAGAAGGGCTGGATACCTGTAAAGAAGCTGACAATATGCTATATAAAGCCAAAAACGAAGGCAGAAATAAGGTCAAGGCCGCCACTCGAAGACCCCGGGTATTAGTGTTAGGGAAGATACCCTTAAACGAGATTAAGGCTAGTATTGATGTGACCTATGATCCAGAGCTGGCGACAGCAGTTATTTGCGACAAAAACAATTTGGAATATGCGCCAGCAGGGTTGCCGCTTTATGTTCTTGGAACTGGCCAACTATCCGATTGGGCAATTAAAAAGCAGCGAGAAGATGCCATATTATGTATGTCTGTATCGGAGATAATCGAAAAGATAAAACCTAAAACCAATTTACAGGTCTTGCCGGGGGTAAGGACACATGATAAGAGCCATACGATACCCAAGAACGGCACGTTATATGTTGTCTGTCCTTCAAGACCAGCAGCCGCCGGTGAAATAGCTGTGAAACTGGTAAACTCCATATCTAACGCTGCGCTGGTATGTGCATCACCTGAAAGTACCGGAGCAATAACGATAGGAATACCGGAAAAACAGCTAATAACATCGGATTGGAGGATAATAAACGCCGATGCCCCTGTAAAGTGGGCAGGGGTATATGTATGGCCGATAGATCCGTATAAGCATATATCAGTTCCATATGATGTCCATGCGCTGGTTGACCAGATAAAGAGCAAATTCTCGATTGTTGTGGTTGACTGTGGAGCCAGTCTGGATATATGCACCCGCATATCCAACGATGAAGGGGTGCTGCTTTTATATAAGGAAGGCGATGCGTCCGATGTGGCCACCAAACACTGGCACAAGAACCACAGGGGACAGAACGTATTGGCCATGTCGCCCAACGAAGTACCCGCAATAATCGAAGCAGATAACGGGTATATCATATCCTACCAGGATATTAACAACCAACGCCAGTTAATCCGGTAATTTCTCAACTTCATTATATCCTCCTCTTTAAGCCACCCGTTTAAGGGTGGCTTTATTAATATTAAAAATACTTTGATGGCATGGAAAATTGCTGTAACTAGAGAGAATAGCCATGTTATATACAGTTCAAATAGCACAAATCAAGAATCTGCCACCTGAAACACAAGTCATAGATATTTCTATCAAAACCAGCAATCCACCCTGGAATGTATTTGCCCCTACCTGGGACATGGTTAGCGACTTCAAGGCCGGCAGGTTAACCGAAGAAGAATACACCGAAAAATATATCAATTTAATGAGGTATCGATTTAAGATTAATAAAGGCGTTTTTTATCAGTTGGTTCAGATGGCTATGGCCGGGAATGTAGCCCTGGCGTGTTACTGCCCGCCTAATTCGTTTTGTCACCGGTATTTGTTAAAGGATATTTTCTTGGCAATAGAGCCAAAACTGCAATACCAAAAAGAAGAAATGCCAGTACAAGTCGAGCAAATAGCTTTATTTTAAATTTTAACTTCTTCCGACAGAAGTCTCCCATCCTCAAGGAATGTGCAGGGCGTAGCCCAATGA
>LFRM01348491.1_pt1 | contig 21236 bp, 19 predicted proteins | sample 618341 | NCBI WGS metagenome assembly LFRM01 (sample SAMN03654438, study PRJNA283298) | anaerobic digester metagenome | isolation source: pool of bioreactors CSTR01a, CSTR02a, and CSTR03a thermophilic anaerobic... | place: Denmark: Kgs. Lyngby | collected 2014-05-21 | reverse complement strand
ATATTTCCGCCACCATTTCTCGGTGTCAGCTCTCTTATTCGCTTCTTGAACTTCTTTATCTTTTCGGGCTGGATGGTTATGTAGTTCTCCCAGATTATGACACCTAAAAACGATATGCCCTCGCTTGCGCTGCTTATATGTGTCTTCTCTTCATTCACTAGCAGTTTTAAATCTTTGACTATTATTTCAGTTGCTTCTTTCTTGCAGCGGCTGGCTTGTCTAGGGCTTCTCGCGAAATTTCAGATAGGGCAAGTTCATCTACTGTCATACCGTCCACTCCAGGTCTGCCACCGTTGGCCTTTAAACGCTTGTAAGCTCGGTTCAGGTTGTCCCTGGCCACTATTGCCTCAAGCAGGTTGCCGGAGTACTCGCTTCTGCCGCCTCTTCTGTTCTTGGACGCCGAGATTACGCTCGGCACTCCCTGCATACCTTCGGGCTCCACCCTATTCTCTGCAGGCCAGCCCTCATTTGAGGTTTTCTGCTTTCTTTGCGTATCCGTCGAGTACCGCAAACTTCCGAACCTTCTGACGTTCGGCCCTTCAGCAGATGTCATCGACAGTCTGCCTGCTATGGCCTCTGCTGACTTCTGACAGTTCAGTCGTGCATTACTGCACGGGTTACCATGTCGAATTTTATCTCCATGGCGCATCTGCCAGACCTCCCCGGGTAAGAGCGATAGCCTTCATCCCATGTACCTGCCGCATTTACTGCATGGAGCTCGGGCAGTGTTGGACTTCGTCTTGATTCGCAGACTCGTCCGCTCCATTCAGCCTCGTATGCGGTTCTTGTTCATCAGGTCGGGTCTTTGCCGCCGGCTTCCTTCAGATTCCACCTTGCGATGGACAGCCTTGCCCTTGGCTAGTGGTTCCCACTGCCAAGCTCACAGCGGACTTTCACCGCCAAGCTATCGCCCAAGCCGGGCGCACCACCACAGAAAACCACTAACATTTGTAGATGCTTTTTTAATGTAACAGGAGCACCCCAAAAGGTGCTCCTGTTCTACTCAGGCAGAACACTCTGCAGCATCTGAATCGTTTGGCAAAAGACCTGCGAGAATCGATGTGCGTACAATTATTCCCAATAGCCTATCTTCATCGTTCACCACAACTATTGGATATTTTGTTTTGATCGCGTCTTCTAGAAGGTTTTCAACAAACTCGTCTTTTGTGGTTTTATGATAATCGTGCCGCAACAATTCCTGCAGCGAGGTTCTTTTGTTTTTCACAGCCTCTACACAATCATCAATTGTCACAATCCCTGCTATTTTCATTTTGTCGCCTACCACAAAAACGCTGGAGATGTTGTTGGCTTGCATTTCTCTGATGGCAACCCTTACCCCGTCTTTGATTGATACTAAAGCATTAGGTCTGATCATTATATTTTTTGCCTGTACTACTTTTGTCCGATCAATGGTTTTGACGAAATCCTCGATATACTCATTTGATGGATTATTTAATATTTCTTCGGGGGTTCCCTGCTGCACGATTTTGCCATCCTTCATCACTGCAACTCTATCCCCTAGCTTAAAGGCTTCGTTGATGTCGTGGGTGATAAAAATAATGGTCTTTTTCAGTTTAGCTTGCATTTCTAAAAGTTCAATCTGCATATCTCTTCGAATTAGCGGATCTAATGCACTGAAAGGCTCATCCATAAGGAGTATGTCAGGATCATTGGCAAGGGCTCGTGCCAGCCCCACTCTCTGCTGCATGCCGCCACTGAGCTCTGTGGGCATTTTATCTTCCCAGCCTTTCAGCCCCACATTCTCCAAAGCCTCGAGAGCTATTTTCCTTCTCTTCTCTTTATCTATATTTCTGACTTCCAAGCCATACTCCACATTGCCGAGGACAGTCCGATGAGTGAAGAGACCGAAGTTTTGAAAAACCATGGCAACCTTTTTTTGTCTAAACCCCCTCAGCTGTTTTTTATTGTATTCCACAATGTTTTCGTCATCTACTAGTATCTGCCCTGAGGTTGGTTTGGTTAACAAATTAAGGCATCTTATAAGAGTGGACTTCCCGCTACCGGACAGTCCCATGATCACAAAAAGCTCTCCTTCATCTACAGCCAGCGAAACATTGTTCACACCTACTGTTTGTCCTGTTACCTTTAAGATTCTCTCCTTTGACCAGCCTTCTGCCAACCTCTTAACGGCCAGCTTGGGTTTTGAACCAAAGATCTTGACCAAATTTCTAACTTCTATTTTTTTTGCCATTATCAATTCGCTCCCAAAGATTTATACGCGCTCATATTTACGAGAGATCATCTGTGTGACTCTGTCGATTATGATGGCTAAAAAAACTATGCTTATGCCCGAGTTAAAGCCCATGGCAATATCTGTTCTGTTGATCGCGATCAGTACATTTTCACCAAGGCCTTTAGCGCCGATCATCGAAGAGATAACCACCATAGACATAGCCATCATTGTAGTTTGATTGATGCCTGCCATAATAGTGGGCAAGGCTTGAGGCAACTCTACTTTAATCAACGCCTGCCACCTGGAAGATCCGAAGGCAACAGCTGCCTCTTTCATTTCTTCAGGTACTCCTTTTATAGCTAAACAGGTTAGTCTTACACAAGGGGGTGTGGAATACACTATAGTTGCAAAGACCGCAGGCACAGTCCCCAAACCGAAGAAAATCATCGCCGGTATAAGATAGACAAAGCTGGGCATGGTCTGCATGCCATCTAATAGCGGTTTTAAGATCGCTTCCAGCTTTTGATTATATGCTGCATATATGCCAACAGGTATGCCGATGATGATGCTGATCAATACCGAAGTTATGACAATAGACAAAGTGAAGATCGTTTCGCTCCAAAGTCCGATAAAGCCAATGGCAGCGAGCATAACAGCGTAGCCTAAGCCTGATCTGATGTTTTTGAGCCTCCAGCCCAACAGAAATATTAAAAGAATGAACAAAAACCACGGTATGGAGGCTAATAGGGCCTGTATATTGAAAACGATCCAGTTTATGATTACTGTCAGCGCATCGAAAAATCCTTGAAAGTTGACTGTCAGCCAATTTACTAATTCCTTCACATATATTCCAGGATTGAACTCAAACAAAGAAAGAAGACTATCCATTTTTAAACCTCAGCTTTCTTATAAAGCAAGTGCATCTTTAACCTTGCCTGCTGCATCTTCCGGCAGCCACTGTGTCCATATCTCTTCGTGTTCTTGTAAAAACCAGATGGCTGCTTCATCTGCATCTGCGTTGTTTTCTTGCATATAAGCAAGCATTTTGTTAGTAAGCTCTGAGCTTGTTTTGTAGTTTTTCAGAAATTCTACAACCTCTGGCGCTTTATCAAGCATCCCTTTATTTACAGCAACAGTGACCTTAACACCCGGAAATTCACAGGCAAAGCCGTTTTCCCACCTTTCAGCTGCATACGGCTCGTCTGCAAGCAGGGTCATGTCATATTTGCCCATGATCCATGTAGGTTCCCAATAATAGCCAACCCATGGCTCGCCTTTCTCAAAAGCAGCAACAATAGAGGTGTTCAATGCTGTATCAGAGCCCGGATTAAAGTAGTCAAAGTATTCATCCAAACCATAGGTCTTAAACTTGCCTCGCAGCACCTCATCTGCAAACCAGTTGGGGGGAGAGCCGTATATTCTGCCCTGCTGCGGATTATCTGGATCTCTGAAGACCTCCCAGTACTTGGGTAAATCCTTAACAGACTTCAAATCAGGAGCAAGGGGTGCAATTCCCCTTTCTGGATCTCCCTTTATTACGTAAGTGGGAACGTACAGCCCTTGGGCGTTATCATCAAAGTTAGTGGAAAGCTCTATTATATCGCCGCTATCGATGCCGGCGGAGTAAACTTCCATGAAATTATCAGTCCAGGCCTCCATGTAAATGTCAATGTCTCCCTGAATTAGACCTTGCAAAGTTATAGGGGATGAGCCAGTAGTTACATCAGTCTGATAGCCGTAACCGTTTTCGACGATAAAACCAGCTATGGAATTGTGAACCCGTATACTGTCCCAACCTGCATCAGCGAACACAAGTTCATTCCTCGCTCCATCCCACTGCACGGAACAAGATGTGAAAAGCACTACTATACAAACCAAAACTGCCAGCAGAAACAATTTGCTTTTCCTCAGATAAAAGATAATGAACCACTCCTTATAAAAAAATTTAGCTATTAACTATCTTCTTATTATACCCTAAAATTAAAATCCTCACAAATTCGCCCTTTGGCCTTCTGGTGTGGTATGTTTACGTCAACTGCAAAATGGCATGTTCTCCTCTTGCTAACTAAGATACAGGAGCCTACATAATGAGTTTGCTTTTTATCCCAAAAGATCTAACTTGCTCACAGGTCTTTTTTGCAGTCAGTCTTGATTTTGCCCATATGATGGTAAAGATGGGCAGCTCGCAGCTCCTTCTATAGCCTAAAAAACTGCAGGCAATGTTTTTCGGCCCCTCAAGCATTAAGCAGTTCGCAAAAATCTTCCTCGCCGATGATGCTGATTGTACAGCCTGCTTCATTATACCTTTCAGCCTTCAGAAGTTTGGATGATTTCTCTCCTCGGATCTGCCTGTTACCTTCAAAGGAACCAACTACCAGAATATCTGTCCTTTTTGTTACACTATTGGCGCATTTCCCGCCGAGATTTTCCACTTCCTGCATTGCCCGACTGCGGGACATCTCTTTGAGTTCTCCGGTGAAGACAACTACCCGGCTGTAGAGGGGATGGGCAGGATTGCATTTTTCCCTCTGCTGCGCATCCCTCTTCCTGAGGATTTCGTTATACTTCCTCTGCAGGCGACTGCGGTCTCTGATAAACTCATCCAGACTGGAAAACTCTGCCTTTCCTATCTCCTCCAACTTCAAAAAACACCGATAGGTTGCTTCACAATCTTTCAGAGCGCGGTGCATAATGCGGCAGTCGAGATCAAAAAACCTGCTCACCGTCTCCAGCTTATGATTCGGCAGGTGCGGGAGGAGGTATCGCGCAAAATAAAGGCAGTCGACAAAATCGTTTGAGAGGGGGCAATCCAATATTTCCGAAAAGCTGTGGTATAAAAAATTTACGTCAAAGGCAACATTGTACCCGACCAAAATATGATTGCCAATAAAGCTTTTGAAAGACGGAAGCACCTCTTCAAGTTTAGGGGCGCATCTGACCATCTCATCGGTTATTCCTGTTAAGTTCGTAATAAAAGGAGCTATCTCTACTGAAGGCTTGATCAGGGACTGGAACTTTCCCACAATTTTCCTGCTTTCTACCTTCAGCGCAGCGATCTCAATTATCTCGTCCCTGCCTGGCTTGAACCCAGTGGTTTCCAGATCAAGGACGACATAAGACTGGGGAAAGGCTAATAAGCTCTCCCCTTTCAAGCTTCTAGTTGTTTTTTGAGATTGTGGATAGCATGTGTCTTGGTCCAAAGCAACTTTCAATTGCAAGCCCCCCTTTTCAAGATAAAGACAGTGAGCAACAACTCCATACCTGAAGCTGCGGAAACGCTTTTTCATTGCTGGCTGCAAATGCAAGACAAAATTCATTCGGGTTTTTGTGCTTCGACTCTGGCTCCACCCGAGTAAACGCAACTGCATGAGCGTCTGTCTCAAGAACTTTATTTGACCTTCCATCGCAAAATATTACCTGTCCGTAATAATTAAAAAGGGCTCTTTCTGCACCCAAACACAAGACCTGACACTGCCTGGTGTTTTCCTTCTTCTCGAAATCTCGCTGCCATCCCAATTTACCATCTGAATAGTAGAGCAGGCGCAGTCTGTCCTTTTCCTCAATCAGCTCCACCCTATCTCCTCTCCACTCGTCGCAAGCCATAACCTCCTGCTTTACTTGCGAAACCTCGAAGTTATCGCAAGTCAGGCGCCAAAGCTTCCCAGATGAGCCATGCAGCCAAAGGTATTTGCCATCTGCTGTTAACCTCTTCATTCTTTCAGGCAGCTGAAGCAATTTAAGAGGAGACTTCTTGGCACTGGCCTGCCAGAGGGTATCGCAGGCTGCAATCCATACGCCCCCACCTTGTCTAGGTGCTAAGCAGTCTATCTGCAGGGGAAGTTCATCTCCCTCTTTTCCCTTTCTGCCTGCTTTTTGCCTGACGAACCGCCAAGGATCTTTCGGATCAACCCTCAGGATAGTTTTCCCCCATGCCAGCCAAATGCCGTCTGTGGAAAGAGCAAGGCTATTGACAGGTTCGCCAAGATGAAGGGTTCCCCACACACATTCCAAAGCAGGTTCTGCTTCCCAAACGTAACCGTCTTCTGTTGCTACAAGAAAACGATCCCTATTTAGGCAAACCAGCCCATGGGCTAAAAGTTGTCCCTCTCCCACAAAACATTTTGCCAGGCAAGTTAAGCTGCCTTCTTGCAGCTTATTTTCTTTTGTCACCATGAATAGTTCCCGCAGCGGCTTATTCCAACGCCAAGAGCCCTCTTCTGTTAATCCTCGTTTTTCGTGATCAAGGGTGTGAACTTTTAGGCTATTTGAGCTGAGATCCACCACTCGCGACACGCGGGAGCTGTCTCGCGCTGCGGAGCTGTGCACTCCTGTATTGAAAAAATACGTGCCGTAGCGAAAAGAAGCAGTGTCTGGCAGGCCGTGACCCAGATGATAGTGAGCCGAAAACCAGCAGACAATCTCCGGAAAGGATTTGATGAGCTCCAGCCACCTGAGAGGGTTGTGGTTTTGATCCAAATAAGCGTTTGTTGCCCGCACGTGAACAGAGGGCACAGTTCTCAATCCACACCCTACCGGAGGAGCATGGGAAAAGAAAATGGCAGGTACCCCTGGGCGCTCTTTTAATTTTGCAACCACCCAGTTGAACTGCGCATCTGAAATAAAAACCTCCTGCACCTGATAGCAGATTTCCGGCTTTTGATAGTCAGTGCTCAGGAAAAAGAGGCGGAATTCTTCTTTCTCCACCGCTCCGTACGGTTTGTCCAAATTAAACAGCGCTAATAATCGATTTGTCATAGTGCCAGGAGCCTGCGGCCCACCGCCTGATTCTCTCTGCAAATCGTGATTGCCTAAAATAGGGCGAATTGGGGCGCCGACAGTTTTCAAAAAAGCGTACGCTTCTTCCAGTCCGGCAGGGGACCCGATCTTGTCGCCTGAACCAAAGTCGCCGAGAGGAACAACCAGATCCGGCCTGCAATTAGACACATCTTCTACCGCTCTTTTGGTTTCTGCATAATCCTTAATATGAAAATCTCCTAAAACAACGATTCGAAAAGATTCGCTCATTTCCATTATGCTCTCTTTCACCTAAACAATTATTGCTTCTAGAATGCAGATCAATAAGTTCCATCAACAATGGCACCCTGTGATTTCAAGGTTTTCCGCAGAAGGCTGACATCCAGCTGCCTTACATCCTCCAAATTGCTTGCAGCCAGCATTGACGCAGCTGTGCCTGCAGCCTGGCCCATGGCCAAGCAGCCCCCGATTACCCGGGCAGAGCCCAGTGCTTCCCTGTCAGCAGAAAAGCACCTGCCAGCTACTAACACATTTTTCAATCCTTTCGGGATCAGACAGCGAAATGGAATATCATAGGACCCGCCATTTGCAATGGGGATGCGGATCTGTTTGGTTCCTTCTTGATGAATGTCGATGTGGTGGCAGCCTTTAGCTACACCGTCGCTGAACTTTCGGCCTGATCTTGCATCTTCGCCAGTGAGGACGTACTCGCCGATAATTCGCCTGGTCTCCCGGATGCCGATCCTCTGTCCTACTGCAGACAGCTGGGCATTTTCAAATCCAGGCACATTATTTTTCAGAAATTTCACGCTCTGCCTCACTTGCGCCAGCAGCTCCACCATGGTTCCACTTAAGGCTTTGGTATCCAATCCGCTTACATGCGCCACCCTGGTGCAGTTGATGCATACTTCTTTCCGCTGGTTGGAAGTGGGCTGAATCATAATCAGAGCGGTGGGAAACATTTCCCCTCTTTCAATTGCCTTGCGCAGCAGGGGACCATCCCCTTTGAAGAAAACCGTTGGCTGACCCTGCTTATACAACTCCTCTGCAATTTCCTCGTCTGTCCGGCCGCCGCGGATCTCGTCGCTCTCGCCAAGGGCAACATGCTCAGGATGTTCCTTCACAAATCTCAGTAAGGGTTCGGCCTCCACCCCGCTCATTCTAAACATCATGGATACAGGCTGCAGATCCCCATTCGGCGAACCTACCTCATACAGTGCTCCGCACATGGCACACAGATCCCCATCTCCGGAACAATCGATGAAGCAGTCTGCTTCTACTTTGGATTTGCCGCTCTTGTTATGGATAATCAGCTCCTTGACAGCCCCGTCCTCTACCACAGCCTGTTCAGCAACAGTGTGCAATAAGAAATCCACTCCATATTTGTTGAGCACATTCACAACAGCAAACTGCATAACTACAGGATCATAGCACAGATAGCGGATCAGCCGCCAGTCGTTGAATGCACCTACGAAACCGTCCATCCTCTTCAGCTCTTCTATGAGCTCCGTTAAAATTCCGCCAACGATCCACTGGCCTCTGGCGTTAATGGCGCCGTCTATGGTCATTCCTGTGAGCAGTTCCCCGCCGAGGTTGGGACCTGCTTCAACAAGCAGTGTGCGGGCACCTTCTTTAGCAGCACTTGCCGCTGCTGCAATGCCAGCACTGCCTCCCCCAACAACTACAGCATCATATTTCAACACAGAACTTTCCTCCTCTAAGAGCCTCTCTGCTTTTTTCGTTCCTCGGAAAACAGCTCAATCTCTTTGCCTGCAGTCAGAAGATGTTTTTAAATACTTATCTTTTCAGACGGTTCAGGAAACTGAAGGTGCTTTTCTCCTCTTATCCATATTCTACAGCAGAGCAGGCTATTCCTTTTCAAGCCCTCAAGGTGATTAACCCTGAGGGGAACCAAGTGCATGGTTCCCCTCAGTAAGCACGTGCTTAATACTTAAAAAACAAACTGCACAAGCAGCATATAAGCCACAGTTCCCCCTGCTATGGAAAGGAGGATCTGCCTTTTCCAAAAGTGGAGGCCTGCCACGATGGATACTGCAAGCAGTTCTGGAATGCCGCGACTTGGTCCAAGCACATTAACATCCTTCAGGGAGTAGATTACAAGCATCCCGATCACTGCCGGCGGCAGCACTCTGCCAAGATACTGGATAAATGGTGGCGTGGGCCTGTTTGCTGGAAAAAGGATGAAGGGCAAAAACCGGGTGAGCACTGTCCCCAATACTATCATGCCTATGGTGATAATCTGCTGATTTAACGTCAATTGGATTCTCCTGCCTTCTCCAAAGGTTTTTTGAGCAGCATAAGGGCAGCCAAAAGCAAACACATGGAGGGAATGATGAAATTCGAGCCCCCAAAGATGATTAGACAAAGAAGGGACAAACCCAGCCCCAACAGAGAGCTGTAGTGGGTTTCCTCCTTCATCCACTGTTCAAGGAAAATCACAACAAACAGTGCTGTCATTACAAACTCAAGCCCTGTGGTGTCAAACTGGATCAGCGAGCCGAACAGGCCGCCTATTGTCGAAGCGACTACCCAATAAATCTGATTCAGCAGGGTCACAAAGAACATGAACCAGCCTCTGTCCACATCAGGCGGAACGTCTGCTGTGCAGTTGATGGAAAAGGTTTCGTCGCACATCCCGAAAATAAGATAATACCTTTTCAGTCCAGGCACGTTGTATTTGTCCAGCATGGACAGGCCGTAGAAAAGGTGTCTGGCATTGATCATCAAGGTAAGCATGAATGCTTTCAAAGGCTCGAAAGGCCCAAGGAGCAGCCCCACAGCCACAAACTGCATGGAGCCTGCGAAAACCGTCAGGCTCATCAAAAGAGGGAACCAAAAATCAAAGCCCGATACGTTCATATAAATGCCGTAGGCCATTCCCAAAAACATAAAGCCTGCCAAAATAGGTATGGTCCTGGGAAAGGCTGCTCTGAAAGCTTTTCTGATTACTTTTTCCTGCATGTCCTCCACTCTTTCTGGTACTGAAATCTACTAAGAAAAGCACCTGCCGGGCAGGTGCTTTTCCTCTACTCCTCGAATACCCCGCCTGTGTTGGCGGATGTGACAAGCTTTGCGTAGCGGGCGAGATAACCGGTTTTGATCTTGGGCTCCTTAGGCTTATAGGCTTCGCGCCTTCTAGCAAGCTCTTCATCTGAAACAAGAAGCTCTAGTTTCTTGTTGGGAATGTCGATCTCGATGAGATCTCCTTCCTGCACCAGAGCAATGGGACCGCCCCTTGCTGCCTCAGGGGAGACGTGGCCGATAGCAGCGCCGCGGGTGGCGCCAGAAAAACGGCCGTCTGTAATCAGGGCCACATCTTTGTCAAGGCCCATTCCCACAACTGCAGATGTGGGCTGGAGCATCTCCCGCATCCCAGGACCCCCTTTGGGGCCTTCATTGCGGATCACGATCACATCGCCTTTGTTTATTTTGTGGCCCAAAATCGCCTCAACAGCTGCTTCTTCAGATTCAAACACTCTCGCCGGACCCTTGTGGGTAAGCATCTCTTCTGCCACTGCAGACTGCTTGACAATCGCACCGTCGGGAGCCAAGTTCCCCCAGAGGACTGCAAGGCCCCCTTCTGGGTGGTATGCGTTCTCCACAGAGCGGATCACCTCAGGATTGAGGTTGCGGCTCTCTGCTGCGATCTGGCCGATGGTCAAGCCGCTGACAGTCTTCTCCTCGAGGTTAAGGAGATTCGCTTTCGCAAGCTCTCCTAAAACAGCAGGAATGCCTCCTGCCTGATCCAGATCGATTATGTGGTATTCTCCTCCTGGCCTGAGGGAACAAATATGCGGAGTTTTTTTGCTGATCTCGTTGATCAGGTTCAGGTCGATTTTAATGCCTGCTGCATGGGCGATGGCAGGCAGATGCAAGGCAGTGTTTGTGGAGCAGCCTAGAGCCATATCAACAGTCAAAGCGTTGATAAAGGCTTTCTCAGTTAAGATCTGGGAAGGCCGGATCTGTTCTCGCCACAGCTCCATAATCCTCATGCCTGCTTTTTTGGCCAGCCTGATCCTGGCAGCGTAGGCAGCCGGAACTGTGCCGTTGCCGGGCAGGGCCAAGCCCAAAACTTCGGACAGGCAGTTCATGGAGTTGGCAGTGAACATCCCGGAACAGGAACCGCAGCCTGGGCAGGCTGTATCTTCCAGTTCAGCCAGCTCCTCGCAGCTCAAAGTGCCTGCGCTCACTGCCCCTACACCCTCAAAGAGGGTGTTGAGATCTGTAGCCTGGCCGCGGTAGCTTCCCGGCAGCATTGGACCGCCACTGATCACTATCGCAGGCAGATCAAGCCTTGCTGCTGCCATCAGCATCCCAGGGACAATTTTGTCGCAGTTGGGAATCAGCACTAATGCGTCTAGCGCATGTGCCTTGGCCATGATTTCGATGGAGTCAGCTATCAGTTCCCTGCTGGCCAGAGAATAGTGCATCCCCTCATGGCCCATGGCAATGCCGTCGCAGACGCCGATGGTGCCGAATTCAATTGGGGTGCCCCCAGCCATTCTGATTCCTGCCTGGACAGCTTCGCTGATCTTGTCCAGGTGAATGTGGCCTGGGATAATGGTGTTTGCTGCGTTGGCGATACCGATTAGCGGTCGCGCCAACTCCTCATCTGTATAACCCATGGCTTTAAAAAGGGAACGGTGGGGTGCCCGCTCTATTCCCTTTTTCGCTCTGTCGCTGATCATTTTGCCACCCCCAATAAATATTAGACAATTAAAGATCTATTCGCCTCTACTGCTGCTTTTCCTGCCGGCCGGCAAGGATCTTTTGGGCTCTTGCCAGCTGCTTTGCCACCTGCCTCGGGGCAGTTCCCCCAAGGTGGTCCCGCAGCTCGACGCTGGCCTCAGGGGAAAGTAAACCGAGGGCTTCTCCATCGAAAAGGGGAGAAAAGCTTGCCAGTTCCTCGAGGCTCAGTTCCTCCAGCTGTTTTCCGTTTTGGATGCAGTGGTAAACCAGTTTTCCCAAGACTTCATGTGCTTGCCTGAAGGGCAGGCCCCGCTTGGCCAGGAAATCTGCGAGATCCGTGGCTAGGGCAAATCCCCCTGCTGCTTTTCGTGTTGTCTCAGGCCGCAGCTTCATGGTGGAAATCATTGGCGCCATGATCTCCAAACACCCTTTGAGGGTGTCTACGGCATCGAAAACGCTCTCTTTATCTTCCTGCATGTCTTTGTTGTAGGCAAGGGGCAGGCCTTTGAGGACTGTGAGGAGGGCTACCAAATCTCCGAATACCCGTCCGGTCTTGCCCCGGACAAGCTCTGCCACGTCAGGGTTCTTCTTTTGGGGCATAATGCTGGAGCCTGTGCTGAAGCTGTCTGAAAGCTCAACAAATCCAAACTCCTGGGAGGACCAGATCACTATCTCCTCCCCAAGGCGGCTCAGGTGGACCATGATCAGAGATGCAGCAGCCAAAAACTCCACTGCAAAGTCCCTGTCGCTTACTGCATCCAAACTGTTTTGGGCAATTTGAGAAAAGCCTAAAAGCTCTGCAACCCGCTCTCTGTCTATAGGGAATGTAGTGCCTGCAAGAGCCCCTGCGCCGAGGGGCAGCACGTCTGTACGCTTGTAGCAGTCTGAAAGGCGCTCGTAGTCCCGCTGGAACATCTCAAAATAGGCCAGCATGTGGTGGGCAAAGAGCACCGGCTGTGCCCGCTGCAGGTGTGTATAACCCGGCATCACCACATCCTGGTTGCTTTCTGCCTGTTCCAAAAGAGCCCTCTGCAGTTCAGTCAGAAGCTCCTGCAGGGCTTCTATTTCCCGCTTCAGGTACATCCGCAGGTCCAGTGCCACCTGATCGTTGCGGCTGCGGCCTGTGTGGAGCTTCCTGCCTGGGTCTCCGATCTGCTCTGTGAGGAGCTTTTCGATGTTCATGTGGATATCTTCTGCTGCAGGATCAAATTCCACTTTGCCTGCTTCTATGTCTGCGAGGATCTCCTCTAAGCCCTGGCAAATGGCCTCAGCCTCTTCTTTGGAAATAATGCCGCATTCGCCGAGCATGGTAGCGTGGGCAATGCTGCCTGCAATGTCCTCTCTGTACAGGCGGCGATCAAAATGGATGGACGAATGGAAATCGTCCATCCGTCCATCGGTTTCCTCTTGAAACCTACCACCCCAAAGCTTCACTCTTAGTCCTCCTTGTCCACCATGGCTTCCACCCACAGGGGGAGGCCCAGCAGCTTGATGAAGCCCTCTGAATCTTTTTGATCGTAAACCTGATCCTCACCGAAGGTAGCCAGATCCTCCCGGTAGAGGCTGCGCTTGGCTTTCCGGCCTGCCACAGTGCAGTTGCCTTTGTACAGCTTCATCCGCACGGTTCCTGTGACGTTCTTCTGGGTTTCATCCACAAAGGCATCTAAAGCTCTGCGGAGGGTGGTAAACCAGAAGCCGTTGTAAACCAGCTCTGCGTACTTGAGAGCAATCATTTCCTTGTAATGCAGGGTGAACCGGTCCAGGGTAAGCTGCTCCAGCTCCTGATGGGCTTTGAAGAGCACTGTACCGCCAGGGGTCTCATAGACGCCCCGGGACTTCATTCCCACCAACCTGTTCTCTACAATATCTGTGATCCCGACGCCGTTTTCACCAGCGATTTTGTTCAGCCTCTCAATGAGGGTAACTCCGTCCAGCTTTTCACCATCAAATCCCACTGGAATTCCCTGTTCGAACATGATCTCCACATAAGTGGGGTTGTCCGGCGCCTTGTGAGGGGGTACTGTAAGCATATACAGATCGTCCTGGGGCTCGTTCCACGGGTCCTCAAGGTCTGCGCCCTCGTGACTCAAATGCCACAGGTTCCTGTCCATGCTGTAAGGCCGCTCTTTAGTTACAGGCACCTCGATCCCACGAGCCAGGGCATATTCGATTTCCTCTTCCCTGCTTTTGATCTCCCACTCCCGCCAGGGGGCAATGATCTTCACATCCGGCTTCAGAGCTCTGAAGGTGAGCTCAAAGCGGACCTGATCGTTTCCCTTTCCTGTGCAGCCGTGGCAGACAGCATCTGCCCCTTCTTTCTCTGCGATCTCGATGACCTTCTTGGCGATTAGGGGTCTGGCAATGGAAGTGCCCAAAAGGTACCTGCCTTCATAGATGGCGTTGGCTTTCAGCATGGGCCAGAGGTACTCTGTGACGAACTCTTCCCGCACATCTTCAATATACAGCTTGCTGGCTCCGCTTTTCTTGGCCTTCTCGTGCAGGGGCTCCAGCTCTTCTCCCTGGCCAACGTCCACAGCCACTGCTATAACTTCGCAGTCGTACTTTTCCTTAAGCCAGGGGATGATAATTGAAGTGTCCAGTCCTCCGGAATATGCCAATACAACTTTGTTTACCTTCATTTTCTTTCTCCTTTCATTATCAGTGCCATAATTGCCTTTTGCACGTGCAGCCTGTTCTCTGCCTCGTCAAAGATGGCGCTGTGAGGTCCTTCCATCACTTCATCTGTGATCTCCTCGCCTCTGTGGGCAGGGAGGCAGTGGAGCACTATGGCATCTGCTGCAGCCACATCTAGCAGCTCCTGATTGATCTGATAGCCGCAGAAAGCTTTCTGCCGCTCCTTTTGTTCCTCTTCCTGGCCCATGCTGGCCCACACATCTGTGTAAAGAACCTGGGCGTTGTGCACTGCTTCCTTTGGTTCCCGCACGATATCGATGCTGGCACCTGTCTTCTCTGCATCTTCCCTTGCCTTGGCCAGCACCCCAAGGTCCGGCTCATAGCCTTCGGGACACGCGATGACAAAATCTACGCCGAACTTTGCTGCGCCGAACATGAGCGAGTGGGCCACATTGTTGCCGTCGCCGATGAAAGCAAGCTTTAAGCCTTCCAGCTTGCCGAAGCGCTCGTAGACTGTAAGATAATCTGCCAAAGCCTGGCATGGATGGAGGAGATCTGTCAGGCCGTTGATCACAGGAATGGTGCTGTAGCGGGCCAGCTCCTCTACGTCCTCGTGGGCGAAGGTTCTGATCATAATCCCGTCTAGATACCTGGACAGGACCCGGGCTGTATCAGCGATGGTTTCGCCCCTGCCCAACTGAATATCCTGCTGGTTTAAAAACAGCGCATACCCTCCCAGCTGAAACATGCCAACCTCGAAAGAAACTCTGGTTCTGGTGGAGGATTTGGCAAAGATCATGCCCAATGTTTTGCCTTCAAGGAGGGGAATGTTACGCTGTGCTTTTAGACTGCTGGCTAACCGCATAATGTGGAACAGCTCTTCTGTTGTGTAATCGTGGAGACTTAAAAAATCCCTGCCCCGAAAGCTCTCAGACAGTGGTGTTTCCAAAAGCAAGCTCACCTTGCGCAAAGAGGATCTCTCCTTCCCTAATTCACCTGCCGCAGTGTCTTCTTATAGTTTAGCAGAAAAAATTTCCTTTAGAAAGACCCCGGGGGCAGGAATTACACTGGAAATCTCGAATTCTTCGAAAAAAGAGGTGAGGTAAATGTATCTTCGCTGGTTAACCCGCACTGCGATTCTGCTGGCACTGACCATCGCTGTGCAGATGTTCGGCTGGCCTCAGCCTGTCACAGGGCCCCTGGTCAATGCCATGCTGCTTTTAGCCTGCATTTTCGCAGGTCCCAGCTCTGGTGCAGTAATAGGCCTGGCAACGCCCCTTCTGGCTTATGCCAGAGGGATTCTGGCACCGCCTTTGGCTCCTATGATCCCTGCAATCATGCTCAGCAATGCTGTCTTTGTCCTTCTGTTCTGGTTTGTGAAGAAGATGAACAGCCGCTGGGGAGAGTTTCTGGGACTTCTTGCCGCAGCTGTGGTTAAATTCCTCATCCTCGCTGCAGCAGTGAAGCTGGTAGCTCAGCTGCCTCCGCAAGTGGCACGTGCCATGCAGTGGCCGCAGCTGGTTACAGCCATCGCAGGAGGATTAATCGCTATTGCGGTAAGCAGGGCGCTTCCGCAGCTGAAAAAATAGGGGCAGGCATCCTGCCCCTTCCTTATTTGCAGCAAACGCTGAATGCCTCTTCCAAAATGGCCATTGCCTTGTCTACTTCATGCTCTGTGATTGTAAGGGGAGGAAGGAATCTGAGAACTTTCTCCCCTGCAGTGAGGATCAAAAGCCCCCGCTCCCTAGCAGCTGCAACAAATGGGGCAGCAGGAACAGATAGCTCCACCCCTAACAGCAGCCCCAGCCCCCGGACTTCTTGAACAGTCGGCCACTTCTCTTTCAGGGAGTTCAACTGCTTCTTGAAGTACTCTCCCACACGAGCTGCCTGCTGCACAAGTCCCTCTGAAATCACCTCGAAAGCAGTCAGTGCTGCTGCTGTGGCCAGCGGGTTGCCGCCGTAGGTTGAAGCGTGATCTCCTGGTGCGAAAGAACCCGCCACCTTGCTGCCTGCAAGCATGGCTCCGATGGGCACGCCGCTGCCCAACGCTTTCGCCAAAGTGAGTATATCGGGCTTCACCCCATAATGCTGACAGGCAAACATTTTCCCGGTCCTGCCGAAGCCTGTCTGCACTTCGTCGAAGATCAATAGCACGTTCTCTTTCTCTGTGAGGCGCCTTACAGCCTCGAGGTACCCAGCGGGAGCTGGATGGACCCCTCCTTCGCCCTGCAGGGGCTCTAACATCACAGCCAGGGTCTGAGGCCCTACTGCTTGCGTCAGAGCCTCTAAATCTCCGAAGGGAACCTCTCGAAAGCCCGGCACAAGCGGCATGAAGTCTTTTTGGTATTTGCTTTGGGCTGTGGCAGAAAGGGCTCCCATGGTACGGCCGTGGAAGGAGTGGGCAGCTACAATGATCTCAGTTGCACCGCTTTTATTGAGCTTTCCCCATTTGCGAGCGAGTTTGATGGCAGCTTCGTTGGCTTCCGCACCGCTGTTGCAGAAAAATGCCTTTTTCATCCCGCTTGCCAGGCATAGCTTTTGGGCGAGAAGGGCCTGGCTTGGAATGTGAAACAAATTGGAGCAGTGGATCAGCTCTTCCGCCTGCTTCTGTATCGCTGCCACGACCTTCGGGTGGCAGTGGCCCTGGCTGGCCACAGCAATGCCGCCGATGAAATCGAGATACTCGTTGCCGTCTGCGTCGTAAAGGTAGCAGCCCTCACCCCGGACTGCAGCTATGGGCAGCCGGCTGTAGGTGGGCAGCACGTATTCTTCAGTCAGGGCAATAATTTCTTCAGTTGTCATCTGCATCGCCTCCATCCGGGACCACCATGGTGCCGATTCCCTCATTTGTGAAAATCTCCAGCAAAATAGAGTGGAGCTTGCGGCCGTCGATGATGTGGGTTCTGCCTACCCCTGCCCTCAGCGCCCCGATGCAGGCTTCAACTTTCGGGATCATGCCCCTTGCGATCTTGCCCTCTGCGATGAGCTGGCGCGCTTTTCCAACAGTGAGAGAGGAGATCAAAGTTTCGGGCTTTTCAGGATCTTCATAGATGCCTTCCACATCTGTGAGCAGAATCAGCTTTGCTGCCTTGAGGGCTCCTGCCAATACACCGGCCACGAGATCTGCGTTGATGTTGTAGCTCGCTCCGTCCTCTCCCACCCCTACAGAGGATACCACCGGAATATATCCCTCGCGGTTGAGGATCTGCAGCAGACCTGGATTGATCAGCTCCACATCCCCAACAAAACCCAAATCCACCTGGGAGCTGTCGTGTTTTTTGGCTTGAATCAGGTTGGCATCTTTACCGTTTAAGCCAACTGCTTTGCCGCCATATCTGTTGAGCAGTGTTACCAGCTCTGTGTTGATCTTGCCCACAAGCACCATTTGGGCTATTTCCATGGTTTCGTCGTCTGTAACCCGCAGGCCGTTGACGAAGGTTGGCTCTTTGCCCAGGCGTTTCATCATGCTGGAGATCTCGGGCCCTCCGCCGTGGACGATCACAGGATTGAGGCCGATGTATTTTAAAAGCACAAGATCCTGGCATACTGCCTCTTTCAGCTGCTGGTTGATCATGGCATTGCCGCCGTATTTCACCACAATGGTGGTGCCGTAGAATGTTCTGATATAAGGCAGGGCTTCGATTAGAATCCCTGCTTTATCTATACCTGTCATTTTCATTCCTCCCTAGCTGCGGTAGCTGGCATTGATTTTCACGTAATCGTAGGTTAAATCACAGGTCCAGGCTGTGGCGCTGCAGTCCCCTGCGCCAAGGTCCACTGTGATCTTCACTTCTTTTTGGCTTAAGATTTTCTTTGCCTCTTCCTCGCTGAAGTCTGTGCCCCGGCCTGAATCTGCCACTTTGAGGTCCCCTAGATAGATGGCAACTTTATCTACAAGAAACTCTGCGCCGCTGTAGCCGGCAGCACAGAGGATCCTGCCCCAGTTTGCGTCCTCGCCGAAAATGGCAGTCTTCACCAAATTGGAGCAGGCAATACTGCGGGCAATGGTCCTGGCAGCATCTGTGCTCTCTGCCCCCTGCACTTGAATCTCTACAAGCTTTGTGGCCCCTTCGCCGTCTTTGGCGATGAGCTTGGCAAGCTCTCTTGTCACTTCAAGCAAGGCCTCAAAGAAGATTTGGTACGCTTCTCCTTCAGTTGCAATGGTGGTATTGCCTGCAAGGCCGTTGGCCATGACCAGGACCATGTCATTGGTGCTGGTATCTCCATCCACAGAAATCATGTTGAAGGTTTCTGCTGTCGCCGCTTTCAGGGCCTTTTCCAAAAGGGGCCGCTCGATGGCCAGATCTGTGGTGAGAAAGGCCAGCATGGTTGCCATGTTGGGGTGGATCATGCCTGACCCCTTGGCCATGCCGCCCAGGCGGACGGTTTTATCGTCTATTTGAAACTCAACTGCTACCTCTTTCGGAAAGGTGTCTGTGGTCATAATGGCCTTTGCAGCTGTCTCGCTGTCTTCACCAAGAAGAGGCACAATGTTTTTTATTCCAGCTGCAAGCTTATCCATGGGAAGGTTGACTCCTATAACCCCTGTTGAGGCCACTGCAACCTCTTCCTTTTGGCAGCCTATCTCCTCTGCAACCAAAGCTGTCATTTGGACAGCGTCGGCGATCCCCTGCTCCCCTGTGCAGGCATTTGCATTGGCGCTGTTTATGACCACAGCCCGCAAGGTGCCTCCTTTGGCAAGGTGCTCCTCTGTTACGATGAGAGGCGCGGCTTTGGCAAGGTTGGTTGTGTACATTGCTGCAGCGGCAGCTGGCTTTTCGCTCACTAAAAGGGCCAAATCAGGTTTGACTTTCTTCAGCCCCACGTGCATGCCTGCGGCTTTGTAGCCTGCCGGAGCTGTTACTCCTCCTGAAATCTTCTTCATAGTATTTCCTCCTTAAGGGTAGATGGGCAGCTGTTCGATGCCGAGCTTTTCATCCCAGCCCGCCATGATGTTCATGTTCTGGACTGCCTGGCTTGCTGCTCCCTTGCCTAAATTATCGATGGCAGATACGATCACTGCCCTGCCCAGCCTTTTATCTACTCTGGCTGTGATCTCGCAGAAGTTGGAGCCTAATACGTCTTTGGTTTCTGGAATCCGCTCAGGTCCTAAAATCCGCACAAAGTATTCGCCTTTGTAGAAGTTGCGGTATACTTCTATCAGCTCTTCTGTTTCACAGTCTTTTTTCAATCCCACTGTGATAGTGGTGAGAATGCCCCGGATCACAGGCACCAGATGCGGGGTGAAGGTAACCTTTACCTCCGTCCCTGCAAGGAGGGAGAGCTCCTGTTCGATCTCAGGGACGTGCCTGTGAGTTCCCACGCCATAAGCTACCAGGTTCTCAGCACAGTGGGGGAAGTGATATAAGGGCTTTTCAGCGCGGCCTGCTCCAGAGACGCCTGAGAGAGAATCGATGACGATGGTGTTCTCTGCTGCAAAGCCTGTTTTCAAAAGGGGCGCCAGGGCCAGAATGACGCTAGTTGGATAGCAGCCTGGATTACCAACTACTCTGGCATCTTTGATTTTGTCCCTGTAAAGCTCAGGCAGGCCGTAAACAGCTTCAGTCAGCAGCTCTTCTGCCTTGTGGTCTACTTTATACCAATGTTTATAAATATTCAGATCTTTGATTCTGAAGTCTGCGCCTATATCGATTACCTTCTGGCCCGCCTCAACAAGAGCTCCTGCCATCCCGCTGGCAACGCCGTGGGGCACGGCCAAAAAGACCAGGTCGCAGCCGTCCATTTCTTCAGGCGCCACAAAAGTTAAGGGCAGATCAGTGGCGGCCAGGGAAGGAAAGGCTTCGCTCAAAGGCTTGCCTAGATAACTGCGGGATCCGATGGCGGCTATCTCTACTTTCGGGTGTCTGGCAAGAAGTCTGATCAGTTCTCCGCCTGCATATCCTGAAGCACCAACAATGCCTATCTTCATAATAAACAAGCCCCCTTACAAACTTTGGTATAATTATACTATGATTATGCATAAAAATACAACCCCTGACAAGGGGTATTTTAAAATTTTATCTTTTTGTAACATTCTCGTAATAAGCTTGCGCAATTTGCCAGTTCCAGGTTATAATTATTAATAGTAATTATTGACAAGAAGGTGATCTGTTATGTTAGACCAAGCAGCAATGGCCCTTTTACTCACCCTTTTGGCTGGTTTATCGACTCTCCTAGGCACCTTTATTATTTTATTTGTGAAAGACAAAAACGAGAAGATCATCACCTTTTCTCTTGCCTTTGCAGCTGGTGTGATGATCAGCATTTCCTTTACAGATTTATGGCCCCAAGCTCAAGAGGCAATGATTCAGCACCTGGGGAGAGGTTGGGGAATCATAACTTCCCTCGCCTTTTTGGTCTTGGGTATTCTCCTTGCTGCCGCCTTAGACCGTTTGGTTCCGCACCAGGAGTTTGACCCTGAAACACAAGAAAAACCCCACCAGGATCTCTTTCGGGTAGGGTTTGTTTCCATGCTTGCCATGGCGCTGCACAACTTCCCCGAAGGAATAGCCACCTTTATGGCAGGTGTTCATGACCTGTCCATGGGCATTTCCCTCTCTATTGCCATTGCCTTTCACAATATTCCAGAAGGAATTTCTGTTGCCATGCCCATTTACTACTCTACAGGCAGCAAAAAGAAAGCTTTCCTGGCCACCTTCTGGTCTGGAATTGCAGAGCCCCTCGGGGCGCTGGTTGCCTTTTTACTCCTGCGGCCCTTCATCAACGATTTGGTCTTGGGCGCAAGCTTCGCTTTAGTTGCAGGGATTATGCTCTACATAAGCCTTGAAGAGCTGCTTCCCTCTTCAAGACAATACGGCCAGAACAGGCTTGCTCTAATCGCCACTTTTGTGGGCATTTGCATCATGCCCCTGAGCCACCTCTTTTGAACGAATTTAAAACGGCGCATTCCCCACCCAATACGGAGTATGGGTGGGGTTAGCCG
>LFRM01304950.1_pt2 | contig 21254 bp, 13 predicted proteins | sample 618341 | NCBI WGS metagenome assembly LFRM01 (sample SAMN03654438, study PRJNA283298) | anaerobic digester metagenome | isolation source: pool of bioreactors CSTR01a, CSTR02a, and CSTR03a thermophilic anaerobic... | place: Denmark: Kgs. Lyngby | collected 2014-05-21 | reverse complement strand
TGTTAATTTTATGTTAATTTTATGTTTTTTATTGTTTTAAACCGCTGTATCCCATATATATCAAGCTTTTTTCATGGTTGTTAAATTACTGTAAACTTTCATGACCTGCTTCTTCAGAATTAAGTATGATACTTCTTTTCGCATCCAGCTTTACAAGAGTTCCGTCAGCTAAAACTGATAAAGCTTTTGTAGCATCAGATACAACAGGAATATCATGGGCTATTATCTCGTCTAATACTTTTGATGATATTTGATTAGTTTCTACTATTACTCCCGAAATCCTATGGAGTATATCTAGATATTCATCAGTTAAAGAATTTACTACTAAAATATCTCCTTTTTCACAAATAGTATTTGCAGCATCAAAAGAACTAACCTTTCTGATAACTCCACTTACTGTTTTATCAACATTATGAACACTCTTACCTTGTAGAAGAGCTTCTCCAATTAAATGAACTTTAATCATATTTGTTGAACCTATAAAGTTTATTGGTAGACCCGCTGTAATTACAACTAAATCACCGTTTCTTACAAATCCTCTTTCTTTTGCAAGTTGTGCTGTTTTTTGTATCATTTCGTCTGTCGACTTAAATGATGTAGAGACTATAGGATATACTCCCCAGTATATACTAAGCCTTCTTGCAACTGATTTGCTAGGAGTAACTGCAAGAATCGGTGCTTTTGGTTTATATCTTGATACATTTTTAGCAGTACTTCCAGAAACAGTAGCTGTAATAATAGCCGAGGCATCAAGTTCATATGCAGTCGTTGCGCTTGCAAGACTTATAGCTGTTGGAACTGAGTGAACATGCATTGACATGATATTGTCAAAAACTTTTTCATATCTTATCTTTTTCTCAGATTCTACGGCTATCTTATCCATAGTTTGTAAAGCTTCTATTGGATATCTACCATTTGCTGTTTCTCCTGAGAGCATTATGCAGTCTGTTCCATCATATATAGCATTGGCTACGTCAGATACTTCTGCCCTTGTCGGTCTTGGAAATCTTATCATTGAGTCAAGCATTTGAGTCGCAGTTACAACAGGTTTCCCATGTTTATTGCACATTTCAATGATTTCTTTTTGAGCTAAAGGAACTCTCTCCAAAGGGATTTCTACGCCCATGTCTCCTCTTGCAACCATTATTCCATCAGAATATTTTATTATTTCTTCAACATTATCTACGCCTTCTTCATTTTCTATTTTAGACATAAGTATAATATCTTCTGATCCAAAATTTCTAAGGGCTTTTCTTACTTCTAAAACATCATCAGCTTTTCTTATAAAAGAAGCTGCTATAATGTCTACTCCCATATCAATACCAAATTTTAAATCATCTAAATCTTTTTCTGTTAAAGCGGGAAACTGAGTTTTAATTCCAGGAAGGTTTATACCTTTATGATCTGATACAGTACCATTATTTAACACAAGGCATTTTACTCTATTTGGATTTACTTCAAGAACCTCAAGAGCTACAAGTCCATCATCAATTAATATTTTTGATCCTACTTTTACATCTTCAGAAAGTTTATCATAAGTTATTGAAAATTCTTTTTCATTCCCTAAAATTTCTTTTCCGGAAACAATATCTACAGTGTCACCTTCGTATAGATTTACAAGTCCATCTTTAAAATTATGGGTTCTAATTTCTGGTCCTTTAGTATCCAAAAGTATAGCAACACTTTGACCTAGCTCCTCGGCTATATCCCTAACCCTATTAATCTTTTTTTTATGGGACGCATGGTCTCCATGAGAAAAGTTAAATCGTGCCGTGTTCATTCCCGCCATTATTAATCTTCTTATAACTTCTTCTGATTCAGAAGTTGGTCCAATTGTACAAATTATCTTAGTTTTTCGCATACATACTCTCCTAATTTTTTATACCAGGTCCATAGTTATATCATATAATTTTTCATTAAATTCTTTCTTTTTATTTAATGCTGTATTTATATCCATATCAACTATTTTTCCATTCACAATCCCAATTACTCTTTGCGATTTTCCTACCATTAAAAGTTCAATAGCTCTGTGACCCATTTGCGAAGCTAATATTCTGTCAAAAGCTGTTGGTGCTCCCCCTCGCTGTATATGCCCAAGAACAGTAAGTCTTGTTTCTATACCTGAAATTGTTTCGATTTCTCTAGCAATTTCATCTGACTTACCAACACCTTCTGCAATAACAACTAAATTATGATTCTTTTTCCTTTTTTTACCTTCCATAACAGTTTTAATTAGTTCTTCTTTAGAAAGTTTTTTCTCTGGGACTAAAATTGTTGTCGCTCCACCTGCAATTCCAGAATGCAGAGCTAAATCTCCACAATCTCTTCCCATAACTTCAACAACAGAAACTCTTTGGTGTGAAGCAGAAGTATCTCTTATTTTATTTATAGCATCAATAATTGTATTTTGTGCTGTATCAAATCCTATCGAATAATCTGTATAAGCTAAATCATTATCTATAGTTCCAGGTATTCCTATTGTATTTATTCCTAGTTCTCCAAGGCCTTGAGCGCCCCTAAAAGTACCATCTCCACCTATAACAACAAGGCCTTCTATACCATATACTTTTAGCACCTGGGAAGCTTTTCTTCTTACTTCTTTTTTTGAAAAACTATCAAAACGTGCTGTTTTTAATATAGTACCACCTTTTTGTATAATGTCAGATACAGATCTCCTATCCATAGGATATATATCTCCATTATAAAGACCACTATATCCTTCTCTGATACCCATAACTTTTATATCATTTTTTATTGCTGTCCTAACAATAGCTCTAATAGATGCATTCATTCCAGGTGCATCTCCACCGCTAGTTAGTATTCCTATTTTCCTCATTCGTGCTCCTCCTTACAACCAAAGAAGTTATCTATTTATTATTTGCTTCTTTAATCGTATATAGCCTATACTATTGTATATCTTTTATGATTGTTTTTCAAGATAACAAATTTTAAACAAGTTAAAGTGTGTAAGCTTTAGCAAAATTTAATTTTCAACATATTTTACATTCTCTACTCCAAGTCTTTCTTTTAACAATTCTGAGATATTAGAAGAATTATCTACCCATAATTCTCTTCCAAGCATAAAGGTCTTATTTTCATCTTCAAAATAAATTTTTATTGGAGTGTTTCCCTTAAAAGTAGTAAATACTGGTCTTAACGCTTTAAGAGCCATATCACCTTTAACTTTACTTTTAAATCTTAAATATAAAGTTCCTTCTACTTTAGTATCTAAAAATTCAATATTCTCAACTATTATTTTAGGACTTTCCTCTTCTCTTTTGGATACCCTTCCTTGAATCTTGACTATATTTTCTTCCTCTAAAAAAGAAATAAATCTGTCAAATGTTTTCGGGAAAACAATGCACTCAATTTCTCCATTCATATCAAGTAATTTAACAAAAGCCATCATATCGCCGTTTCTCGTTATTTTTCGGGAAACCTCATCTAAAAGTCCTCCTATTATAACTTTTTCGCCATCTCTTACCTTTTTATCATTAAAAGTGTTTCTCTCTCTCATAACTGTTTCAGTAAATTTATGTGCTTCATCAGATATTTCATCTAGCATTATATCTTCTTCGTCTAAAATATCAGATGAAGTATGACTAGTTGCATTTTTCAGTATTTCTGTATAATCATCCAGTGGATGTCCTGAAAGATACATTCCAGTCATTTCCTTTTCCATTGAAAGCAAATCTTTTTTGCTAAATTCTCTAAGAGATGGAAACTCAATATGGTTATCTTCGGGATCTTCTATAATATCTCCAAATAGGGAGACTTGCCCCTCTATTGTTCTTTTCTTTTTTTCTGCAAAGCTATCTATAACTCTTTCATATACAGCAAGCATCTGAGCTCTGCTTCCATTTAGTCCATCAAAGGCACCTGCTTTAATTAAAGATTCAAAAGCCTTTTTATTTACAGTACCGGGCTTTATTTTTTCTGCTAAATCCATTATAGATGTTATCGGTCCTCTTTCTTCTCTCACTCTCATTATCTCTTTTGCAGCATTTTCCCCAACTCCTTTTATGGAGCCAAGACCAAAAATAATAGTATCTTCATTTACTCTGAATTTGTAATTAGATACATTTACATCTGGCATAAGTACTTTAATTCCTTCATTTTTTGCATATCTTATATAAAGGTTACACTTTTCAGTATTACCTAAAAAAGAATTAAGCATTGAAGCAATAAACTCTTGAGGAAAATATCTCATAAGATATCCTGTTTGATATCCAATAACTGCATAAGCAGCTGCATGGGCTTTATTAAAAGCGTAACTTGCAAAATCCATCATCTGTTCAAATATAGTTTCCGCTACCTTTTTATCTATCCCATTTCTTATGCAGCCAGGAACTATTATATTTCCATCTTTATCATCAAGGCCATATACAAAGTTTCGCCTTTCTTCTTCCATAACTTTGTGGTCTTTTTTAGACATTGCTCTTCTTACAATATCTGATCTTCCAAGTGAATAACCAGCAAGGTCTCTTACAATCTGCATAACCTGCTCTTGGTATATTATTACCCCATAGGTTACAGAAAGTATAGGTTCAAGTTCTTTACATAAATACTTTACTTTCTCTGGATTTTTTTTGTTTGAAAGATATTTAGGTATCTCAGCCATTGGCCCTGGTCTATAAAGAGAGATTCCAGCTATTATATCTTCCAGGTTATCTGGCTTTAAATCTTTCATAAAACTAGTCATTCCTGAAGATTCAAGCTGAAAGACTCCAAGAGTCTTACCTTCTCCGATCATTTTATAAACTTTTTTATCTTTTAAATCTAAATCATCTACAAAAACTCTAATTCTTCGGTTTTCCCAGACCATTTCCTCTGTATCTCTCATTACTGTTAAAGTTCTAAGACCTAAAAAATCCATTTTCAAAAGTCCCAGTTCTTCTAAAGTATTCATTGTGAACTGAGTTACAATAACATCATCATTTTTTTGAAGAGGTACAAAATTTACTATGGGCTCCTCTGATATAACAACTCCAGCGGCATGAGTTGATGCGTGCCTTGATAGGCCTTCAAGCTTTCTTGAAACATCAATAAGCTCCATAACCCTTCCGTCATTATCGTATCTTTTTTTTAGCTCAGAGTTCATCTCTAGGGCTTCATCAATAGTTATATTTAAAACTGTTGGTATCATTTTTGCTATGCCATCAACTTCACCATATGGATAGTTCATTGCTCTGCCTACATCTCTTATGGCTGCCCTTGCCGCCATAGTTCCAAAAGTTATAATTTGAGCAACATTATTCTCTCCATATTTTTTTACAACATAGTCAATAACTTCTCCTCTTCTTTCATAGCAAAAGTCTGAGTCTATATCTGGCATAGATATTCTCTCAGGATTTAAAAACCTCTCAAATAAAAGATTATATTTAATTGGATCTATTTTAGTTATATTTAAAGCATATGAAACAACTGAGCCAGCAGCGCTTCCTCTTCCTGCTCCAGTTGCTATATTATTATCATTTGCATATTTTATAAAATCCCATACTATTAAGAAATAATCTACGTATCCCATACTATTTATTGTATCAAGTTCATAATTAAGCCTATTTATAATTTCAAGTTCTTCTAGATTATCTGTGCTTTCGATTTTATTTATATCTATTTTATTTTCTCTAAACCTTTTAAATTCATCGTATTTTTCAACCATTCCTTCAAAAGTTTTTTCTTTTAAATATGAAAACGGATCTACATTATCATCAAGAGGAAATTTTGGAAGTTTAGACACATGAAATTCGTAGTCAAAATTACATTTCTCTGCAACTTTAACAGTATTTTCTAAGGCCTCTGGAATATAATCAAAGATTCTATACATCTCTTTTTTAGACTTTAAATAGAATTCTTCTCCGGTAAACTTCATTCTGTTTTCTTCATCTACCGTTTGTCCTGTTTGTATGCATAGAAGAACATCATGAGCTTTTGCATCTTCTTTTTTAAGATAATGAACATCATTAGTAGCAACAAGCTTTATATCAAGTTCTTTTGCTAGTTCAATATTAAGTTTATTAACTTTTTTTTGCTCAAGAATTCCATGATCTTGAAGCTCTAGATAATAGTCCTCCCCAAATATATCTTTATAAATAAGGGCTGTTTCTTTTGCCTTTTCATTTTGCCCATGATTAAAGTATCTTTGCACTTCTCCTCCAAGGCAAGCTGAAAGGCATATGAGTCCCTCTGAATGTTTTCTAAGATAAGCATGATCAACTCTTGGTTTGTAATAAAACCCATCTAAAGAACCTTTAGATACGATCTTCATTAAGTTTTTATATCCAATGTCATTTTTTACAAGTAAAACTAAATGATGGGTAGTATTGTCCTTATCAACAGTTTTAATGTTCATATCTTTACTAGCTACATAAATTTCACACCCTATAATAGGTTTAATTCCTTGTTTTTTGGCTTCTTTGTAAAAATCCACAGCGCCATACATTGTTCCGTGGTCTGTTATAGCTATATGATCCATATTAAGTTTTTTAGCTTGTTTTATTATATCTTTTATCTTCCCAGAACCATCTAAAAGACTATATTCTGTATGAAGATGTAGATGAGCAAATTTTAAGTCCATACTTTTCTCCCATTTATATTAATTATCTAATGAATGCATAATACTTTGATTAGATCTTGCAATAATTTCTCCTTTTGATATAAGCATCACATTTACCTTTGAATGAAGTTTTGATGTCTTAACTATATCAATTTCAATATTAAACTCTGAGTCTATACTTAGAGGTTCATAAAAATCTGTAGATATACTATCAAGGGTACAGCTATAATATCTACCTTGAAGTATTGACATAACTGTTTTACTTAAAAGCATATTTAGGACTCCTCTAGAAGCATTTCCGAGAGGATCTAAAAAGTCAGGTGTAACCACTCCATGATAATAATATTTACCGCCTTTTTTTTCAAACTCAAGCTTTCTTAAAATTTTATCTTCAATAGTATCTGTTTCCATTGGCTTTGTATATCTTTCTTGAAGAGTTTTCAAAATATCTGTTCTTGTAATAACTCCTACAAGTTTTCCTTTTTCAGTCACAGGACAAAGTGGGAGGTTTTCCCAGTCCATAATATGGGCTGCATAAGATACTGTAGACTTTGGCGTCACAGTTACTTCTGTTTTATGGATAACATCTTTGAGTTTTATATTATCTTTCTTATTTATTATTTCTCTAGGAGTAATAAGTCCAAGAACTTCCATATTACTATCACATACAGGAAATCTCTCAAGCTTTGTTTCTTCAGATATTTTTTTATAGTCTAATATAGTATCTTCTTTATTTAAGTATATTGGACTAGTTTTTAAGATATCCCTTACATATGGTATTGTTTGCTTTATCAGGTTTTCAGAAATTGCCCTATTTATCATTGATGCTGTTGTAAATGTATCATGAGCTGTTGATATAATAGGCAGATTTAATTTATCAGCTATTTTTATATTTTTATCACTTGTTTTAAATCCTCCAGTTATAAGAACTCCAACCCCTGAATTAAGAGCAGCCGTATGGGCTTCATTTCTATTCCCCACTATAATTAAGCCTCCAAGTGTTAGATACTTTTTCATAGCATCAACAGTCATCGCTCCTATTATAAACCTGTGAATTGTTTTTCCAGCACCTTCTCTTCCACCAAGAAGTTCTCCTTCTACTATTCTTATTATTTCCTTGTAAGTTATACTTTCTATTTTCTTTTCTTTTTCACTTTCAATTCTTATGCTTCCAATCCTAGGAAGAGTTTCAATAAAACCTTCCTCTTCCATAAGTTTTAATGCCTTATATGCTGTTGCATCTGATACGTCTTGGATTTTTGCAAGAGTCCTTACTGAAAGCTTAGAGCCTATCTCAACTTTTTTTATATAATTCATAACATTATCAACTTTAGACATTAAAAACCACCCCGTTTAATCTCATCAGCTATCTTCTCGATTTTTCTAAGTCTATGATTGACTCCCGATTTACCAAGAACTGGATTTAGTTTTTCTCCAATATCTTTTAATGATTCATCAGGGTTTTCAAGTCTAATTTCTGCAACTTCTCTAAGTTGATCTGAAAGTCTATCAAGTCCAATTTCTTTTTCAATTAACCTTATAGCTCCAACTTGCCTAACTGCCGCATTTACAGTCTTGGAAAGATTTGCAGTTTCACAGTTTACAAGCCTATTAACGTTATTTCTCATATCCTTCATTACTCTTACATTTTCAAATTTAAAAAGACTATTTACAGCTCCAATTATTGTTAACATATCGGATATCTGCTCGCCTTCTTTTAAATAAACAATATATGAGTTTTTTCTCTCTATTACTTTGGAATTTAAGTTAAAAGAATTTATAACTTTACTTAGCTCTTTAGCATATTTAAAAGAGTTACACACAAATTCCATATGATAGCTTTTCTCAGGATCTGATACACTTCCAGAACCTAAAAAAGCTCCCTTTATATACTGCTTTTTAAGCTCATTTGTACTAACAAATTTCTCACCTATAGAATAATCTATAGATAAAAAAGATTCTTTGTTTTTTATAATTTCATTTTCAATTAAAAGATTTTTCAGTCCCATATCTTCAACTATTTCAAGAATGTATATATTATTCTTTTTAAAAGACTGAGCTTTTTTAACCATTAAATTTCCATGTATTTTATAAATATCTTTAAGTAACTTAAAGATAAATCTAGCCGTTGAAGGGTTTTCAGTAACTATCTTAAAAGAAAGTTTGCCACTTGAGTAACTTAGAGTTCCTGCACTTTTCATTACTGCAGACATCAATGAATATGTTTCTTCTTTATTTAGTTCTGTATCTTTTGTTATTTCATTTTTCACATTTGATGAAAAAGACATTTAATCACCTACAATCCTTACTTTCTTATTTAAATTATACCATAAGAAATATTAATTCTTTTAACTAAAAAAGACTTAAGAATACTAAACTCTCAAATCTTTTTATTCATGTTATAAGATTTTTTCTTATGCTTTATTTTTAATTTTTCCTATCTAAATTTTTCTTTTTGAGTTTTTCTGATAAAAGTAAATACTCAAGCACTCTTTTTTCATTTCCTGCTAAAGAATCTTCAAGAACTACTTTCATAAGATCTCTAGATAATTTATCTGCATCGTGTCTTATAGAATTCCTTTTTGGAACTATATATTCTCCGGATATAGTTTTTATTTTTCTTTTTTTAAGTTCATTAAAATCTGCTTCAACTTCATATTGATTTTCACTATGGTACTTAACTTTTAACTTTTCATCTTTTATTTTTTTTGTGTTTACAAAAGCATAATCAATAGGTCCAATATCACCGTGCCTATAAATAGCATCTAAATGATCTGTTACAGAGAAATGATCTGTTTCTCCAGGTTGAGTCATAACATTTGCTATATATATCTTTTTTGCTTTACTTTCCTTTATAGACTCTGAAACCCCTTTTACCAAAATATTCGGAATAATTGAAGTATATAAAGATCCTGGACCGAGTATAACAGCATCAGCTTTAAGTATTTCATCTCTTACAGCTGGGAGACAAACTGCTCCTTCTGGTTTTAAGAAAAGCTCTTTGATCTTTGCTCCTTCTAAAATACTAACTTCTGGTATGTGGCTTTCACCTACAACAAGCTGACCATTATCTAGCTTAGCATTTATTTTAACATTTTGAAGAGTTACAGGAAGGACTTTCCCTGTAATTGCAAGAACATCTGCCATATTAGAAACTGCTACTTCAAAGTTTTCTGAAACTCCATCCATTGCAGCTAAAAATAAGTTGCCAAAACTTTGACCCTTTAAGCTTCCATCTTTAAACCTATATTCCATAAGCTCTTCCATTAAAGGCTCTGTATTGGCAAGAGCAACAAGGCAGTTTCTTATATCTCCAGGAGGAAGCATTCCAAGATCATCTCGTAAAACTCCAGATCCTCCCCCGTCATCAGCTACGGTTACTACAGCAGTTATATTGTTTGTATAGTTTTTAATTCCTTTACAAATAGTAGAAAGACCTGTTCCTCCACCTATTATTACAATTCTAGGTCCTTGAATTAAAAGCTTTTTCTCGTGAATAAGACTTCCTATTTCTCTAGAGTCTACATTAACTTCAATTAGTCCATCTTCTAAAAGACTTATAAAACTTTTAATCAATTCTTTTAAAGCAATATATATAAAAGTAGATCCTACGATAAAAATAAATCCATAATATAATTTGTATTCCATAGGATAATCTCTTTTAAATATAAGTTCTATAACGGCAAACACAATTAAAACCATGCCTAGAACGCCTACGCCAAGCCATCTTTTAACTGCATATCCTGAACTAAACCATTTTTTTATTTTCATTTTGGATTCACCCTACTTTAAAGATCTATTAATCTTTATCTTCGTCTTCTCCAACAATTAAAACTTCAGTATTAAGTTCAACCTCGTATTTTACATAAACGGTTCTTTGTATGTGCTCTATTAAATCTAAAACATCTTTAGCCTTTGCACCATTTCTATTGATAACAAAACCACTATGTTTTTCAGATACCTGAGCTCCACCCATTTTNNNGGAAATTCTAGGGGCTGCTTATCTTCTCTGCGTTTTGTTAAATCATTTATCTTTTCTTTTATAACTTTTTTGTCTCCAGGAACTAAATTCATTAAAGCATCTAAAACTATATAATTATGCTTTTTTACTGCAGAGCTTCTATATCCTAAATCAAGTTCATCCCTATGCAAAGTCTTAACTTCTAGCTCTGGAGTTAAAACTCTCACACTCTCAAGAACAAAAGACATCTCACCATCATAGGCTCCTGCATTCATAAACACTGCCCCTCCGAGAGTTCCCGGAATTCCACATGCAAATTCAAATCCTGTTAAAGAAGCATCATAAGCTGCATCCGATATATCGCTAAGCATAGCTCCACATTCTGCTATAATTTTATTTCCATTTATTTCAATTTTATTCATTTTTTCTGATTTAATAACTATACCTCTGATTCCACCATCTTTTACAAGTAGGTTGGAACCATTTCCTATAAAAAAAACAGGAACTTGTTTTTCAGATAAAGCTTTTATTACTTTTATCAATTTTTTTATGCTTTTCGGAGTAATAAAAATGTCTGCATTACCTCCAATTTTGAAATATGTGTGATCCCTCATAGGTTCATCGAGCAATATTTCATCACTATCTAAAAACTTAGATAGCTCATTATATATATTAACGTACTTATTCATTCCAATACTCCTTAACTTTTCTCTAGTTTAACCTTTCATATCTCTTTCCAATATAAAAGGTTAATTATAATCTATTTTTCTCTACACTCTATAATACATCAAAACATCTTTATTATAAAGTTATAAGCTATAAAATATCTGAAACAATTTATTATCTAAAAGTAAAAATTATTACCCTTAGTATTTAACTAATTCCCATCGCTTTTTTCTTTGTTTTTATTTTCAAAAAATTCTATTATGCTCTCAGCTGCAAGTTTATTAATCGATGGAGTCTCTAGAAGTTTTTCAAAACTTGCTTTTTCTATATTTTTTATACTTCCAAATTTAATCATAAGATTTCTTCTTCTTTTTTCTCCAATATTTGGAATATTATCTAGTATTGATTTTGTACTTGATTTTGCTCTAAGGCTTCTATGATAATTAATTGCAAACCTATGTACCTCATCTTGAATCTTTGTCAAAAGAAGAAGGGCATCCCTCATATCATCCAAACTATACTCTATATTTTCGTATATTACACCTCTAGTAGTATGACTATCATCTTTTACCAAACCAATCACTGGGATTTCAAGATTTAAATCTATAAGAACCTCGAGGCACACATTTACTTGTCCCTTACCGCCATCCATTATAATTAAATCAGGAAATACAGAAAACTTAGCGTCTTGATAATAAAGGCTGGAATCTTGAATTTCTTTTATTTCTTTTAAGCCTCTTCTAAATCTTCTATATAAAATTTCTCTCATAGATCCATAGTCATCTGGACCTTTAATTGTTTTTATTTTAAATCTTCTATAATCACTTTTTTTAAATTTATTATCCTCATATACCACCATAGTTCCTACAGAATCCATACCCGATATATTTGAAATATCAAAAGCTTCTATCCTATTTGGCAAACCTTCTATTTCTATAAGTTCAGAAAGTTCTATAAGGGCATTCTCATTAATTTGCTTTTTCCGAGTTTCTTTATGGCTTTTTTGCATTAATCTTAGTTTAGCATTACTTTTAGCAAGATTGAGCATTCTGAATTTATCCCCTATTTTAGGATTTACTAAAGAAACCTTATTTCCTCTTCTTATATGAAGCCATTCAATCAAGACCTCATCCGTAATCTGAGCTTCTGTGTATATTCTTTTAGGTACAAATTCTACCCCACTATAATAGCTCTCTATAAACTCACTAATAATAACCTCATCTTTTTCTTCTTCTAAATTATCAAAAACAAATGACTTTCTACCTAAAAGTTTTCCGTCTCTTATTTTAAAGACTTGGATAGAAACATCTTTGCCTTCTTTATATAATGCTATATAATCTTCATCTTCAAAAGATCTTGTAAACACTTTTTGTTTTACTACTGTTTTATCTAAAGAGCTTATCTTATCTCTAATATTTGCTGCTTTTTCAAATTCAAGGTTTTCAGCAGCCTCCTCCATTTGCCTTGTTAGTTCCTTTTTTACTAAAACATCTTTCCCCTCAAGAAGTCTAATTATATCTTCTATCATTACTCCATATTCTTTCTTGCTTATAAGCCCATAGCAAGGAGCCTTACATATTCCAATATGGTAATTAAGGCATGGTTTTGTTTTTTCTCCAAATTCGATTATCTTTCTTTTACAAGTCCTTATTGGATATATTTTTTTTATAGTATCTAGGGTTTCATGAACCGCAGATACATCGGTATAAGGTCCAAAATATTTGTTTCCATCTTTTTTATATTCTCTTGTGAGATAGACTCTTGGAAAATCCTCTTTTGTTGTTATCTTGATAAAAGGGAAATGTTTATCATCCTTTAAAAGAATATTATATCTTGGCCTATATTTTTTAATAAGGTTCATCTCTAATATAAGGGCTTCCATTTCATTATCAGTTATAATATATTCAAACTCACTCACTTTAGAAACCATAATTTCAGTTTTTTGTGAATGGCTTTTATTTTTTCTAAAATAAGACCTTACTCTATTACTTAGATTTTTAGCCTTACCTACATAAATTATAGTACCTTCTATATCCTTCATTAAATAAACACCAGGATTTTTAGGAAGAATACTTAATTGGTATTCAAAGTCAAACATTTAATCACCTATTTTCTAAATACCTAGACATTAATATCCCAGCAATTCTACTAGCTTCTCCGCTACCATACCCACCATCAATTATATTTACTGCTACAACAATTTCCGGATTATCATAAGGGGCAAATCCTACAAACCATGAGTTATCAACAGATCTTTTTATACCTTCTTGTTCAGATTCAGAGCTTTCGACAAAAAAATCTTCAGCTGTACCAGTTTTTCCAGCAGCTTTTATGTTTTGAAGTACCAAAGCATTTTGATTTGTTGACGAGTTAACAGCATTTACCATATAGTTTTTAATTATATCTGCATTTTCATAGCTTAAAGATTCTTTGAAAACTGTAGGTTCTATTTTTTCTTTAACGCTATTATCAGCTTTTAAAATATGACTGACTACATAAGGTTTCATAAGTTTCCCATTATTTGCAATTGCCGAGCCTACCATAGCCATTTGCAGAGGATGAGTTGATACTCCTGTTTGTCCTATTCCTGAAGCTGCAAGGAGTCCATCATCATTTTTACTATAAGGAGTGAAAATACTTTTTGAAACTGTCATATCTGCTAAATTTAAATCTTCATTAAACCCAAAATCATTTGCTGTTTTAGAAAGCTTTTCTCCGCCTAGTTCTATGGCTAGGCTACCAAAAACAACATTTGATGACACGCTAAAAGCTTTATCTAAACCTATATTTCCAAAGGAAGTCCCATTGACATTTGGAAGGTCCTTACCTACATTAACTTTAAGTATTCCTTCATCTTTAAAAGTTCTCTCAGTTATACCTTCTAAATTTTCAAGAGCAGAAGCTAAAGTTACTATTTTAAAAGTTGAACCTGGGAAAAAAGTTCCCCTAGCCGCTCTATTTAATAAAACTCCATCATCTTTAGTGTTTTTTAAAAGTTCTTCATAGTTTTCATCTAGATTGTTTGGATTATAGCTTGGTCTATTAACCATAGCTAAAACCTCTCCTGTTTTTGGATCTAAAGCCACAATATTACCCTTTTTCCCAAATTCATCTCCCATTAGATCATAAGCTATTTCTTGAAGCCTTGGATCTAAAGTAGTTTTAATATTATTACCTTTTTTTTCTCTTCTAATTTTTTCTCCAGGGTCTTTTATAAACCCTTTGATATACTCAGGACTTAAATCAAAAGTAAAATCATCTTTTATAAGATATTTATCCATATAATGTTCTATACCGGTAATTCCTCTATTTGAAACATAACCAAGTATTTGAGCATATTCCTTTTCTCCACTGTAAACCCTATACTGTTTTCCACTGGAGTCTCTTTCACTATAAGATAAAACATTTTCCTCTCTATCATAAATACTTCCTCTTAAAACTTCATTTCGTTTGGCTGCATAACGCACATTTCCTTGCTGAGTTTTTATATCTTCCGCCTTAAATACTTCAAAATATATCATATAACTCATTATAGCTAAGAAGCCTATAAGTATTGCAGATGAAAGAACTAGAATATTTCTATTTAAATCTTTCTTTTTTAAATCTTCTTTCATTTACTTATACCTCCTCAGATATTTTTTGAATTATTCCAAGTGTAAAGAAAATTGTAAGCATTGAAGTTCCACCGTAGCTAACTAAAGGAAGTGTTATCCCTGTAAGAGGTATCATATTTAATACTCCACCAACAATTACAAGTACCTGCATAGCTATCATAACTGAAAATCCAACAGCTAAAAGAGAAGTAAAGTTACTTTTAGCTTTTAAGGCTGTTCTTATATTCCTATAAAACATAAGGAAATATATAATCAAAACTCCAAGTCCAAATATAACTCCAAGTTCTTCAACTATAACTGCAAAGATATAATCTGATTTGTTTACTGGAATATACTGGGGATATCCAAGGCCTAGGCCTGCTCCGAAAAGTCCACCTGAAGCTATTGCATAAAGCCCCTGAACTATTTGATAACCCCTATCGCCGACATACAAAAAAGGATCTTTCCATATTCGAATCCTAATTTTTATATGATCAAAAATAGCATAGCTAAATAAAGCTCCAATAGCACTAAATGCTAAAGATCCAAGTAAATATCTAAGCTTTGATGTTGCCACATAAAGCATTGATATAGCTATTGCTGTAAAAATAAGTGCAGCCCCTAAATCTTTTTGAAGAACCATAAATGCTAAAGATAGAATTACAACAATTCCAGGTTCAATTAAAGATTTAAAACTTTTGTAATCTTTAAGGCTACTAGCGAGATAAAAGACAAAAAATATCTTTCCGAATTCTGCGGGCTGAAAACTCATACTTCCTATTTCCACCCAGTTTTTGGCCCCATATTTTTCAACACCAAATATAAGTGACATGCTCATAAAAACTAATGTGAAAACCAAATAAACATATTTAAATTTTGCAAACCTTGTTAAATCCGGAAGAATTATAACAAGAGAAATAAAAGTACTAATACCTATAATAAACCAAAGTACCTGCCTTATAGCAATACTTGGATCCAGTCTATATAAAACTGCAATCCCAATAACCGGAAGTATAGATATATAGGTAACTAAAAACTTATCCCCATGGGAAAAAAACTTCTTAACAACAAAATGTGCATAGCTTATTAATATACACATAACAAAAGCCATAATTATAGCTCCTATGTCAAAAGGATCTTTTAAAATAGCTATATTAAAAAACATACCAAAGGTCAATAAATATATTGGAATCAACATTTTTATTTTATTATCTTTCATATAAAACTCCTTATTATTTAACGACCTCTAGTTTTAATTTACCTATCCAAATTACATCCCCATCTTCAAGATATGTTTTAACATCAAGTAAATCTCCATTTAGTAATGTTCCATTAGTTGACTCAAGATCTTCAATAACAAAGCGTCCTTTATTTCTATAGATTCTAGTGTGATAGCCTGATGTATAAGGATCTTTTAACACTACCGTGTTATCACTTTCTCTGCCAAAGGTTGCTTCCTCTTTAACTGTGATAGTTGATCCTATATTTATATTTTCATTTTTTCCTTTTCCAATTACTTTTAAATTTAAAAAGGAAACCTTATCTTCTTTTGAAGAATGTCTCATATCTCTGATCATTAAATTTAAAGATTTTAAAATTATATAAAACAAAATAATAACAAATAAAACTGTGAAAATAAGACCTAAAATTCTCCTAAGATCCATAAACTCTATCCCTCCTAATTCTTATCCTTACTATTATATCTCTTATTTATTAATATATCTTAAATTCTATTTTATATGAAATTAAGATATCATAATTTACATTATTATTAAAATCTCAAATAATAAAAGAAGGCATAAATAAAAGTAGGACAAAATTTAATCCTACTTTGATTTATATATTTTAATTTATATAATTTAATTTTACAGATACTTCTTTAAGTACTCACCTGTATAGGACCCACTATTCTCAGCTAATTCTTCAGGAGTACCAGTTCCTATAACTGTGCCACCTTTTTCGCCGCCTTCTGGTCCTAAATCTATTAGGTAATCACAAGACTTTATTATATCTAAATTATGCTCAATAACAATTACAGTGTTGCCAGACTCTACAAGTCTTTCTAATATCAGTATAAGCCTTCTCACATCTGCAGTGTGAAGCCCTGTGGTTGGTTCATCTAGGATGTACAGAGTTTTACCGGTAGATCTCTTGGAGAGCTCTGAGGCTAGTTTTATACGCTGAGCCTCACCTCCAGATAGTTGGGTGGATGGTTGACCTAGTTTTATATAACCCATTCCAACATCTACTAAGGTTTCAAGCTTATTTTTTATTCTAGGTATATTTTCAAAAAATTTATAAGATTCTTCTACTGTCATATCAAGAATATCTGAAATATTCTTACCCTTATACTTTATTTCTAAAGTTTCTCTATTATATCTTTTCCCACCACAAACTTCGCAAGGTACATAAACATCTGATAAAAACTGCATTTCAATTTTTATTATCCCATCACCGGAGCAGGCCTCACATCGGCCACCTTTAACATTAAATGAAAATCTTCCAGGCTTATATCCACGAACCTTAGACTCTGGGGTATTTGAATAAAGATCTCTAATAGAGTCAAAAACGCCTGTATATGTTGCAGGATTACTTCTTGGAGTTCTTCCTATAGGGCTCTGGTTTATATCTATTATCTTATCAATATTCTCATATCCCTTTAAATCTTTATGTTTTCCTGGAAGTATTCTTCCCTTGTTAATTTTTCTATGAAGACTCTTATATAAAACTTCATTTACAAGAGTAGATTTTCCAGACCCTGAAACTCCTGTAACACCTGTTAATACACCTATTGGAAACTTAACATCAATGTTTTTAAGATTATGCTCCGCTGCTCCAATAAGTTCTATAGCCTCACCATTCTCTTCTCTTCTTTTTTCTGGCAGAGGTATCTTATATTCACCTGTTAAATATTTTGCTGTAATACTATTTTTATTTTTCATAACTTCTTTAACAGTACCGGCAGCTATAACTTCACCACCATGTTCACCAGCGCCAGGACCTATATCAACTAAAAAGTCTGCACTTCGCATAGTATCTTCGTCATGCTCTACTACTATCAGAGTATTTCCAATATCTCTTAAATCTTTGAGTGTTTTAATAAGTCTATCATTATCTCTTTGATGCAGTCCTATACTTGGTTCATCTAGGATATATAAAACTCCCATTAAACTAGATCCAATTTGAGTTGCAAGTCTTATTCTTTGAGATTCTCCACCAGATAAGGTTCCTGATGTTCTAGCCAAATTCAGATAATCAAGTCCAACATTTATTAAAAATTTAAGCCTTGATTTAACTTCTCTTACTATCTGGCTTCCTATTATAGCTTCTTTTTTAGTTAATTTTAGATTTTCAATAAAATCAAGTTCATCCTCAATACTCATTAGTGTAAACTCATAAATATTTTTTCCCCCAACTGTAACAGCTAAAACCTCTTCATTTAACCTACCTCCACCACAAGTAGGACAAGGATTATCACTCATATACTGCTCTATATCAGCTTTTATGTAATCAGAAGAACTCTCAAGGTATCTTCTTTTCATGCTATTTATCTCACCTTCATAGGCATGATTATAAACTCCCTCAGAATAATTTTTAGTGTAATGAACTTTAATTTTTTTACCTGATGTTCCATAAAGTAATATATCAACTATTTCTCTAGGTAAATCTTTTATCTTTGTATTTAAATCAAATTTATATTTTTTAGAAAGTGCTTTAAGTATACTAAAAGTCCAGGAATCTTCTTTTAGTCTTCCCTCTCCCCAGGAAGCAATCGCTCCTTCAAGTATGCTTTTGTTCTTATCTGGAATAACTAAATCTTCATCTATTTCAAGTAAATTTCCTATTCCATCACAATGTTCGCATTTTCCATAGGGAGCATTGAATGAAAAAATTCTCGGCTCAAGCTCTTTTATTCCTATATCATGGTCTGGACAAGAAAACTTTTCAGAGAAAACTAAATCCTCTTCATCTTTAACACTTATATATACAGCACCATCTCCATGCCTTAAAGCAGATTCAATAGATTCGCTGAGCCTACTTCTTATATCTTCTCTTACAATTAACCTGTCGATCACTATCTCTATATTATGTTTTTTATTTTTTTCAAGATTAACTTCTTCTTCAGTTAAATCTACTATAACCCCGTCTATTCTAGCTCTAACATAGCCAGATTTTTTAATGTTTTCAATTACTTTCTGGTGCTCACCTTTTCTTCCTTTTATTATAGGTGAAAGTATCTGTATACGAGTTCTCTCTTCTAATTGAAGAACCCTATCAACCATTTGATCAATGGTTTGTGAGGTTATTTCTTTACCACATATTGGGCAGTGAGGTATTCCGATCCTTGCATATAAAAGTCTTAGATAATCATATACCTCTGTTACAGTACCAACTGTAGATCTTGGATTTCTAGATGTAGTTTTCTGATCAATTGAAATAGAAGGACTAAGTCCTTCTATTGATTCAACATCTGGTTTATCCATTTGACCCAGAAACTGCCTTGCATAAGATGATAAAGACTCTACATATCTTCTTTGACCCTCAGCATAAAGGGTATCAAATGCTAAAGATGATTTTCCAGATCCTGAAATACCAGTAAAGACTATAAATTTGTCTCTTGGAATTTCAACACTCACATTTTTCAAGTTATTTACATTTGCGCCTTTTATCCTAATACTATCCATATATTCTCCTAATTTTTATTTTTACTTAACTCTTTTCTAAGTTTAAATATTTCATCTCTTATATAAGCCGCTTTTTCAAATTCAAGATTAGCTGAAGCTTTAGACATTTCTCTATTCAAATTTTCTATAGTTTTTTCAATATTTTCCCTATTAACTTCCATAGCTTCTTCAAGTGATGAAAACTTTTCTACTTCTTCTGTTATTTTAGTTATTTCAATTACATCCCTAATATCTTTTGTAATAGTAGTTGGTGTAATATTATTTTTTTCGTTAAATTCTTTTTGAATTATTCTTCTTCTTTTAGTTTCATCTATAGCAAATTTCATTGCTTTTGTAATTGTATCACCATATAGTATTACCCTACTTTCACTATTCCTAGCTGCTCTACCAATTGTTTGTACAAGTGATGTTTCAGATCTTAAAAATCCTGCTTTGTCAGCATCTAATATAGCTACAAGAGCTACCTCTGGTATATCAAGTCCTTCTCTTAAAAGGTTTATTCCAATTAATACATCTACCTCACCAGTTCGAAGGTCTCTTACTATTCTCATTCTTTCCATTGTATCAATATCCGAGTGCATATAAGTAACCTTGACTTGTAGTTCTTTAAAATATTGAGTAAGGTCTTCAGACATTTTTTTAGTTAAAGTAGTTATCAAAACCCTAAAACCTTTCTTAATTGTTTTTTGTATTTCACTATAAAGGTCATCAATTTGTCCTTTTATTGGTCTAATTTCAACTTCTGGGTCAAGAAGTCCTGTAGGTCTAAGTATTTGCTCAGCTACCACACTTGATTTTTCTTTTTCATATGCGGCAGGAGTTGCTGAAACAAAAACAACTTGATTTATTTTTTCTTCAAATTCTTCAAATTTAAGTGGTCTATTGTCAATAGCTGAAGGAAGTCTAAATCCATAATTTATAAGATTTTCTTTTCTTGATCTATCTCCGCCATACATAGCTCTAATTTGAGGTATTGAAACGTGACTCTCATCTGTAAAAATAAGAAAATCATCAGGAAAATAGTCTATCAGTGTTTGAGGTGGGGTCCCAGGTTTTCTTCCATCTAAAATTCTAGAATAATTTTCAATTCCTGAGCAGTATCCCATCTCTCTCATCATTTCTATATCAAATCTTGTTCTTTGTTCTATTCTTTGAGCTTCTAAAAGTTTTCCTTCTGACTCAAATACCTTGACTCTTTCTTCAAGCTCTCTTTCTATCTCTACTATGGCATCTTCAATATTCTCTTTTGAAGTCGCAAAGTGAGAAGCCGGAAAAAATACAGCATGATTTAAATCATTAAGAATTTCACCAGTTAAAACATCAAATTCTCTTATTCTATCTATTTCATCACCAAAAAACTCTACCCTGATACCTTTTGCTGTTTCTGAGGATGATATTATATCAACTGTGTCTCCTCTAACCCTAAAAGTACCCCTTGTAAAGTCAATGTCATTTCTCTCATATTGTATATCTATTAAAGACCTAATTACCTTGTCTCTTTCTTTTATCATTCCTGGTCTCAAGGATACAGATAAGTCTCTATATTCTTCTGGATTTCCAAGACCATAAATACATGAAACAGAGGCGACTATTATCACATCTTTTCTTTCAAATAATGCAGAGGTTGCTGAGTGACGAAGTTTATCTATCTCATCATTAATAGAAGCATCTTTTTCTATAAAAGTATCTGTCTGAGCAACGTATGCTTCAGGCTGATAATAATCATAATATGAAACAAAATACTCTACAGCATTATCAGGAAAAAACTCTCTAAACTCTGACGCTAACTGGGC
>LFRM01214480.1_pt1 | contig 21262 bp, 17 predicted proteins | sample 618341 | NCBI WGS metagenome assembly LFRM01 (sample SAMN03654438, study PRJNA283298) | anaerobic digester metagenome | isolation source: pool of bioreactors CSTR01a, CSTR02a, and CSTR03a thermophilic anaerobic... | place: Denmark: Kgs. Lyngby | collected 2014-05-21 | reverse complement strand
CTCCATTATGGGCTATTCTTTTACCCTGAGCAGGGTGGCGCACTTCAGTTTACAATCTAGCTCTTCTTTAATTTTTATACGGAAATTGCAATCAATTGTTTTATAGCTAGGTTTTTAATTTAGTTCTAGCAGAATAAGAAGTAAATAGTATAGAAATTACAGAGCGGACTTGAAATAAAACCCTCTGGGTATGGGAAGGTAGGACAGATAATGCGATATAAAGGTTCTTTTCCTCTAACAGCAGCACAGGAAGTAATTTTATTACAACAGAGGTATTCGGTTAATAAAGGAATCTCCAATATTAACGTCATGACTCATTTTGAAAAAGAGGTCAATGATGAGCTGATGCTCCAAGCCCTCAATATGTCGGTTTCCAGAAATCGAAGCGCTTCCTTGCAGATAAAGAAAATCGAAAAAAATAAATATGAGCAGTATTTTTCGAACACAACTCCCCAGGCAATCGAAATTGTGGATTTTAGTGATGCTAGTGAAGAGGAGATGAAAAAATATTTAAAAGAAGAGGGGTCTAAAGCTTTTCCTAATGGGTGTTATGACGTTCCTCTATATAAACTTAAATATATTATAAAACCCGATGGCAAGCGCGGAGTTTACATGGTTGCAAACCATATGATTTTTGATTCTTACTCAATGTTCTTTATGATCGAGGATGCTTTTGACATATATGAATCGATGATGGAAGGTAGAAATCTTCCTAAACCTTTTCGTTCTAGTCTTTCTTTGTTTGATAGAGAAAAAGAATATATTGATAGTCCTAAATATGCCGAGGATTTAGCCTTTTGGGATAATGTGTATATTGATGAACCCCTGTATAATTCTTTGTATCCCTCGGGTTCCAAGGATTACCGCCGAAATAAAAGGACGGGAAAAGCGGCATATTTAGGGTTTAAGGGAAAAAGTGATTTTTGGGTAGGAAGAATTCCCTGTGAACTTGTACAAAAGACTCGAAAATTCGCAGAAGAACATAGGGTTTCGATGCAGAGCATTTATCTTCTTCCCATCAGAAACTTTCAGTCTAGAGCCAATAATTTTTCAGAAGATATCATGTTTATGAATTCCGTAGCTCATAGGGCCACCCTTGTCGAAAAAGAGGCTGGAGGGATGTGGGTGACACCAATTTTCATTCGTTTAAGATTTGGAAACGAGGTGAGCTTTTGCGATGCCGTAAAACAAATGACTAGCTCATATACCGCATACTATAAGCACTCTAAATTCCCTTATATGCCAATTAATGTGATGTTAAAAAAACGCTTTAAACTTTCTATCACAGAAGGTTATACCTCCACCGGAGTAACATTTCAGCCCTACGCCATTAAAAATCGAGAAAATCTTCCCGTGCATCTTGAGTACGTATCCAATGGCCAATCCGCTCAAGGTCTTTACATTACATTTGCCTATCTTGATAATTCTGGAGATTTACAAGGAATTTATGAATACAATCTTTCACTTTATAAAACTCCGGAACTTATTGAGAAAGTCCACCAGTATCTTTTGGATAGCTTAGATTACGCTGTAGAGCACCCCGATGTGACGCTCCGAGAGTTGATGGAAAATTTTTAATTCTATCTTTGAAATATGAACCCGACGNNNNCCTCTTAATATGATGAACTATTGTTAAAGATATAGTATAATGACGGTGGAGGTGGCAATGCACAATAAAAAGCTTTATGAATATGGTCCTTTGCTAGTTCTTGGCGCAGTTCTCTTTTTCTTTGCTAATAATATAGGCTATGTAAAAGAAATATTTCGGGTTACCCAGCCGGTTTTATGGGGCATTGCCATCAGCTATGTTATGAATCCAATATGTAAATATTTTATGGAAAAAACCAAGCTTCCTTGGTCTTTAAATATATTATTAGGCTATATTTTGCTTATTCTTGTTCTTTCCGCCTTTATCTGGGGCTTAGCACCTTTTATTGGACAAAATATCGCCGACCTTCTTAACAGCATACCGGTGTTAATCAAGACCATACAGCGGACCATTATTGATATTGAAAAGAATCTGTCCCAGGGCCCCTTGGCCCCCCTAATGGATCAGTTTGATTTAAAAAATCTTATAAATACTGTTTTAGGTAAAGTAGGAGTTCTAGTAAACAACCTTTCCAATTTACTGGTGGTATTTATAAAAGGCTTTAGCCAGTTTATCCTAGGCCTTATTATTTCGATTTATATGCTTCTTAATAAAGATCCCATCAAAGAAAAGGTTTTTCGCTATATGCGAGTGCGACTAAGCCCTGAAAAAGAAAGGGCCCTTGGCGATTTTATGCGTAAAGCCGATAAAACTTTCGGCGGGTTTCTTGCAGGTAAACTACTGGATTCCATGATAATAGCCATGATAAGTTTTGTGGGATTTATGATTCTAGATGCACCCTTTCCGCTGCTTCTTGCGATTATTATTGGTATTACAAATATGATTCCCTACTTTGGCCCTTTGATTGGTGGGGTCCCTGTAGTTTTCCTAATACTCTTCATTGATCCCAAAAAAGCGGCTCTTGTTGCTATTTTCATCATTGCTCTCCAGCAGCTCGATGGTTACTATATTGGCCCGAAGATTCTAGGCGAGACCATTGGCGTATCCCCTTTTTGGGTCATTCTAGGGGTTACTATAGGTGGTGGGCTCTATGGAATCGTTGGGATGATCCTTGGAGTTCCAACTTTGGCACTGATAAATAGCGAGTTTGATGATTATCTTCTAAGAAAAGAAAAACTCCTTTATAAAGAAGTGAAAGAGTCTGATTAAGACTCTTTTTTGTTGACTCAATAAATTAAAATTAATAGTCAGAAAATAATTAAATAGTTATTGTTTTATTAACAAATTACTGTTATACTAAGGAACATATAAAAAGAGGACAATGTCCTAGAAAGGAAGGAACAATGAATCGAGAAAGAGAAACTTGGGGATCAAGAATAGGATTTGTTTTAGCGGCAGCCGGAAGCGCTGTTGGTCTTGGCAATATCTGGAGGTTCCCTTATATTACAGGCGAAAATGGCGGAGGAGCATTTCTTCTTATTTACATTTTCTTTACATTCGTCGTAGGCGTCAGCATTATGACGGCAGAATTTATTCTCGGCCGCAACTCTAAACTCTCTTCGGTGGGTGCTTTTAAGTCAAAAAACCGTAGTTGGACCTTTGTTGGAGCTCTTAGCGTACTGGCGCCCTTTTTAATCATGGGCTACTATCCGGTAATCGGAGGCTGGTCACTGGCCTATACGGTGAAATCCCTCACAGGCCTTTTGGCTTCTCCAGATATTGAAGGAACCTTTGTCAACCTAATCACCGGAACCTGGGAGCCACTAATTTGGATGCTTATTTACCTATCTTTTAATGTTTTTATTATTCTTAGAGGTGTAACCAAAGGAATTGAGAAGGCTTCCGTAATTCTTATGCCGACACTTTTTGTACTTTTACTCATTATTATTGTTAAAGGTCTTACACTTCCCGGCGCTTCGGAAGGTCTCAAATTTTTATTAAAACCCGACTTTTCACAGGTTAGGCCAAGTTCATTTCTTGTTGCACTGGGTCAAGCCTTCTTCTCCCTTAGCTTAGCAATGGGGGTTATGACAACCTATGCCTCCTATCTTGGAAAAGAAGAATCCCTGCCCCAGAACGCCCTTATCATTTCCACCATGGACTTTACTGTTGCTCTTATGGCAGGTCTTGCCCTTTTCCCAGCACTTTTTGCCTTTGGCATGGAACCATCCCAGGGACCTGGACTGGTCTTTATGGTAGTACCTAAGATATTTGCAGCAATGGGTGGTGTAGGGCCAATATTTAGCTTCATATTCTTTGCAGCCCTTATGGTTGCGGCGCTTACTAGCAGTATGTCTCTTCTAGAGGTTGTTGTTAGCTATCTAATGGATGAAAGAGGAATGGAACGTAGAAAAGCCACTCTTTTATCTGCCGGTGCCATGTCGGTGGTTTGTATCTTTGCCTCGTTAAGTCAAGGGCCTATGGCAAACTTTACAATTTTTGGTGTAGGAACCTTAGATTTTCTAGACCTGGTAACCGATAAGATATTCCTTGCCGTTGGAGGGCTCTTTATCAGTATCTTTGTTGGGTGGAAGCTTGATAAAGAAATGCTATTTAATGAGTTTACCAACCATGGTAAGAGTGCTGTCGGAATCTTTCCCCTTTGGTATAACCTGATAAAATATGTAATCCCAGTTATGGTTACCGCCGTTGCTGTTTCTGGTATCTTATCTATTAAACAAACAGGCGTTATGTTAACAGGGGTTGCGATTATTGCACTTCTAGCGATTTTCTCAAAGAAACTTTAAATTACAAATTACTAAAAGCACTACTAATGTGTGTTCATAAATTAGAAGTTTGTCTAGACAATAAGTTGAATGTACTGTTCCTGAATTAAATCCAGGGCAAGGCATTCAACTTTTCTTTTATTCTATCTTTGCTATAATGGTCTATAGGCTATTAATTAAAAAAAAACACCCCAAAAGCTCTTGTTATGCTCTAGGGGTGCTTATTATTTATAATTATTTTGTTTGAACAGGATCAGTTTTCTCTTCCCCCAGGAAAAACTAGATCTTCCCTATAGTTAAGGCAACTTTGGATAAGAAGCTCCAGGGCCTTAACGATGTCTTCAAGGGACATTGAGGGAAGATTCTTATCTAGAACCTGCTCCGGTAGATAGGGAAGGTGAACAAAGCCACCCCGAACTTGGGGGGTCTTGCTTATCTCCTGTAAGAGTCCATACATCAGATAATTGCATACAAAGGTTCCGGCAGTGTTTGATATAGAAGAAGGAATTCCATTGTTCCTTAGGGTTTTTACCATGGCTTTAATGGGTAAGGAAGAAAAGTAAGCTGCCGGGCCCTCGGGGGCAATGGCTTCATCCAGGGGGGTCTGTCCTTTATTATCGGCTATAGGAGCATCAAGAATGTTAATGGCTATCCTTTCTGGTGTAATACCGGCGCGTCCCCCGGCCTGACCTAGGCAGATTACCACCTCGGGACAAAAATCTTGAATTTCTTTTTTTAGAATCTCAAGAGAGTCACCGAATACCGTAGGTAAGACAAGTTTTTTTAGCTCGACATTTTCTATGGGTATAACTTTTTTAAGGGCCATAGCGGCAGGATTAACCGACTCGCCGCCGAAGGCATCAAAGGCTGTCATTAGGATTTTCATAAAAGCTCCTTTCTTATCTATTCTATAGCTTTTTATTAAAAATGCATCCCATTTCATTTGAAATTCATAATAAAAATATTTTTTGAGAGGAAAGCAGTATGGTACAAATTATCACAGATTCATCTTCCGAATTTCTGGAACAGGATTATATAGACTTAGAGGTGATTCCTCTTCATCTTGTGATTAGCGAGGGTGAAAAGGAGTATCAAGATGGAAAGGATATCTCTGGGAAAGAGCTTTTCAAGGCGATTAAAGAGGGAAGAGAGTTTAAATCAGCCCAGGTTCCCTACATTGATTATCTTCTTCTTTTTGAAGAGCTGGCTTCCCAGGGGCAAGCCTTCATTTACTTATCGATATCTTCAGGTATATCGGGAAGCTTTTCCACTGCCAGTCTGGCTGTGGAAGAACTCAGGGGGGCATATCCTCAGCTTGACATGGCTGTAGTGGATTCCAGGGCAGCTTCCGTAGGCCAGGGGCTTATGGCCACAAAACTTGCAAAGGCGGCAAAACAAGGCAAAAGCTTTGATGATTTGATGGAGCTAGCGAGTTTTTTACAAAAACACATACGCCACGGTCTGATTGTTTCGGACTTGGATTATCTTTCCAAGGGAGGTAGGCTCAAGAAAAGCGAAGTTATCCTGGGTAGTCTAATGGGGATACAGCCACTGATTACCTTTGATCCTCAGGGAAATCTTGTTGCTAAAGATAAAACCCGCGGAAGAAAAAAGGCCTATCGTATCCTCTTAAATCAAGCCCTAGAAGAAAGTGAAGGCCCCTACGAACTGGCAATTGTATATAATGAAAAAAAGAGCTTAGAGCAATTTCTTCAGTCAGTGGATGAATTGATTCCCAGTGCCAAGAAGCATATTCGCTTTCTTGGCTGTGCCATCGGAGTGCATACAGGCCCTGACACCCTAGGTTTTGCCTATTTGACAAAGGAAGTCCCCCAGCACCTTATTTCATAAGGTCCTTGGGCGGGAAAGTTTCTTCCATATCTGTTAAAGCAAATATATCCTCTCCGGGGCCGAGAATATGTTGTACCCATTCCTCTTTGATCTGCCAGAGATTCGCCTGTACCACAAAGGGATTCCACTGATCGATTTCGAAAATCCTTTCCCAGCTATGGGTAATCTTATTTTCTAGGTGGGCATAGATGGATTTGTTTCGATCAAGAAGTAGTTCGTAGGAATTGCTTACCCCATAACCCATAAGTTCCTTTTGATAGGCCAGCTTATCTTCCTTATCCAGGGGAATGTAAAGATTATTAAGGACAAAATCCCATTTACCGCCATCGAAGTATATAATCTCATCCCTGGGCACTTTAAGGGCATAGACCAGCTCCTTTTCTATTGGATGCAAACAATTTTCTTTACTTACCGAACACCAGATGGGGTATTCAACTCCCTGGGGCTTGGCAATGCGCTTATTGGTCATTTTAGTGAAGATGGAATATTTTTCTAAAAAAAACGGAGCAATATCCCGCATATGGAGCCGGATATAAATTTCTTTATTGGTAATTTGCCCCTTCTGCCTTAGTTCATAAATAGAGTTCTCATGTTGTCTTGTATATAAGTTTATATAATCCATGCTTTGCTCCTTTTTGAAATAGTATTAAACCTTTACCCCAAAAAGTTCTAGGGCTTACAGAAATCAGAGGCAAAAAGCCAAATATAATTTTGTTGTTGTTATTACTCATAGTCCTTAAAATATGGTATACTTAATACAAACAAACGTTCGCAGGAGGTGTCCTATGGAGTTTAAAGTTCATGCCCCCTTTGAGCCCACTGGTGATCAGCCCACTGCCATTGAAGGGCTCATTAAAAGTATAAAAGAAGGCAATAAATATCAGACGCTACTGGGTGTCACAGGCTCGGGAAAAACCTATACTATGGCTAAACTTGTCGAGGGTCTACAAAGACCCACTCTCGTTCTTGCCCATAATAAAACCCTAGCTGCTCAATTGGCTGCAGAATTTAAAGAATTTTTTCCTGATAATGCCGTGGAATTTTTTGTCAGTTACTATGATTATTATCAGCCCGAAGCCTATGTGCCGGGCCTTGATTTATATATTGAAAAAGACAGCAGTATCAACGATGAAATTGATAAACTACGCCACTCGGCCACAGCGTCCCTTCAAGAAAGACGGGACGTAATTATTGTAGCCAGTGTTTCTTGTATCTATGGTTTGGGAAGCCCCGTGGATTATCAAAATCTAGTTCTCTCCCTTCGTCCAGGAATGATCAAAAGTCGCGATGAAATTATCACTCGCCTTGTAGATATTCAGTATAAGCGCAATGATTATGACTTTAAGCGAGGAACCTTTAGAGTTCGGGGAGATATCATTGAAATTATCCCCGCTGCCAAGGAAGAGCATGCCTACCGCATCGAACTCTTTGGCGATGAGATTGAAACGATATCCGAAATTCAAGTTCTTACGGGGGAGTGGGTGGGCAACAGAGACCATATAGCGATTTTCCCTGCCAGTCACTTTGTCACCGATAAAGAAAATATTGAAAAAAGCCTAGTGTATATTGAAGAAGAACTAGAGGAGAGAATCGCCTATTTTAGAGAGCACGGAAAGCTCCTAGAAGCCCAGCGCATCGAGGAACGTACCCGTTACGATATGGAAATGCTCCGGGAGATGGGTTTTTGTTCTGGAATTGAAAACTATTCCAGGATTCTTTTAAATAGGCCACCGGGAAGTAGGCCTTTTACCCTGATTGATTATTTTCCCGATGATTTTTTAATGCTTATTGATGAGTCCCATGTTGCCTTACCCCAGGTGCGAGGCATGTCTGGGGGCGATCGCTCGAGAAAACAGAATTTGGTAGACTTTGGATTTCGTCTTCCTTCGGCTTTGGATAACCGGCCCCTTAATTTTGAAGAGTTTCTTAGCGTCATTGGACAAACGGTTTTTGTGTCTGCCACCCCAGGCCCCTTTGAAAAAGAACATTCCCAACTTCAGGTGGAACAAATTATACGGCCCACAGGACTTTTAGACCCTGTAGTGGAAGTTCGACCTTCTCGAGGTCAAATGGATGATCTTTACAGTCTTATTATGGAGCGGGCTAAAAAAAATGAGAGAGTCCTTGTAACCACCCTTACTAAGCGCATGTCCGAGGATCTTACCGACTATCTTAAAAGCCTTGGTGTCAAGGTTACCTATATGCACTCGGATATCGATACCTTGGAACGTATGAAGATTATTCGAGATCTTCGTCTGGGTGAGGTCGATGTGCTTATAGGTATCAATCTTCTTAGGGAGGGACTGGACCTTCCCGAGGTTTCCTTGGTGGCCATATTAGATGCCGATAAAGAGGGTTTTCTTCGAAGCGAGACGGCTTTGGTTCAAACCATTGGCCGATCGGCGCGCCATAGTGAGGGAAGAGTAATCCTTTACGCCGATGTGATTACCGGTAGCATGGAAAGAGCCATGGCAGAAACCACGCGGCGCAGAGAGATCCAGATGGAGTATAATGAAAAGCATGGGATTATCCCCACTACCATAATTAAAGCTGTGAGGGATGTTTTGGCAGCTACAAAAAAAGAAAGTGCCCCTTCTTCCTTTAAGGCACAGATGAAGACATTAAATAAAAACGAAAGAATGGCTGAACTTGAGCTGGCGATGTTTAAAGCCGCCAAGGATTTGGATTACGAGAGAGCCATTGAATATAGAGAGGCAATTGAGGAGCTAAAACGAAAAAAATGAAAGATGAAATTTTTGTAAAAGGTGCAAAAGAGCACAATTTAAAAAATATAGATGTTCATATTCCTCGCAATGAACTGGTGGTGATAACGGGTCTATCGGGTTCGGGAAAAAGTTCCCTAGCTTTTGATACCATCTATGCCGAGGGACAGCGCCGCTATGTCGAGAGCTTGTCGGCCTATGCAAGGCAGTTTTTGGGTCAAATGGAAAAGCCCGATGTAGAGTTTATCGAGGGTTTGTCACCGGCCATTAGCATTGACCAAAAATCTACCAGCAGAAACCCCCGCTCTACAGTGGGGACCATAACCGAGATTTATGATTATCTGCGACTTCTCTATGCCAGGGTGGGTACCCCCCACTGTCCGGTTTGCCATAGAGAAATTTCGCCGGCCAGTCTTGATGAAGTGGTGGATAAGGTTATGGTTCTACCCCAGGGGAGCAGAATCTATGTCTTAGCACCGGTAGTTCGGGGCAAGAAGGGAACCCATGCTAAGATTTTCGAAGCCCTAAGAAAAGATGGGTTTGGAAGGGTTAAGGTCGATGGTGAGGTTCTGGACCTTCAGGAAGCCATAGTTTTAGAAAAAAACAAAAAGCACGATATTAGTGTTGTAGTTGACCGCCTTGTTATTAAAGATGACATTGCCGGTCGTTTGGCAGATTCTATTGAAACAGCCCTGGGCCTTGAAGAAAACATGGTAATCATCGAGCTTTTGGGTGAAGGCGAACGAATCTTTAACATGAATTTCAGCTGTCCTGAGCATGGACAGGGGATCAACGAAATGGAACCCCGAAGTTTTTCTTTTAACGCACCCTTTGGTGCCTGTGAGAAATGTAAGGGCCTTGGATTTTTACATGAGCTCGATCCCGAGCTTATTTTCCCCGATCGAAGTTTAAGCATTGAAAAAGGAGCCATTGCTCCGATTAAGACGGTGAAAGAAGGAAGTTATCACGGCACTATGATCCGAAACCTTCTTAAGGGAACAGGCTACACAGTAAAGACCCCCCTAGAAGATTATAGTGAGGAGGCAATGAATCGCCTTCTTTATGGGGAAATTGGAAAACAAGTGGACGTTGAGTATGAATCCAGTCGTTATGGGCGAAAAGTAGTACGAACCAAGCTGGAAGGAATTATGCAAAATCTTCAGCGCCGCTATCTGGAAACCAATTCTGGATATATGCGAGGAGAAATAGAGAGCTATATGGCGGAAATCCCCTGTTCCGCCTGTGGAGGAAAGCGGCTCAAACCCGAAGTACTAGCCGTTACCCTGGGCGGGCTGAATATTGTAGATCTTACCACCATGAGTGTCGGCGATATTCGGGAGTTTTTTACAAAACTAGATCTCACTGAGCCCAAAGCAAGTATTGCAAAACAGATTATTAAAGAAATACTATCCAGACTTGATTTTCTTATTGATGTTGGGCTTGATTATCTCACCCTAGCCCGTAGGGCAGGTTCCCTTTCCGGAGGTGAGAGCCAGCGTATTCGCCTAGCTACGCAAATCGGCAGCGGCCTTACCGGTGTTTTGTACATCCTAGATGAGCCCAGTATAGGATTGCATCAGAGGGACAATAAAAGGCTTTTGACAACCCTTAGAAACCTTACAGATCTTGGCAATACGGTCATCATTGTTGAACACGATGAAGAGACCATTGAAGCCGCCGATTATATACTGGATATTGGACCGGGAGCCGGGGAACACGGCGGCTATGTTGTGGCCGAAGGGCCCGTAGAGGATATTCTTAAATCCGAAGCCTCCATTACCGGCCAATTTCTTTCCGGTAAAAGAAAAATCGCTATACCTCACATCCGTAGAGAGCCTAAAGGAGAAATCCTTATTAAAGGGGCTAAGGTTAATAATCTAAAGAGCATTGATGTTAAAATACCCCTGGGAGTTTTCACTTGTGTAACTGGTGTTAGCGGTTCGGGTAAGAGCAGCCTTGTTAATGAGATTTTTTATAAAGCCATGTATCGCCGAATCTATCGCAATCTTTCAGTAAAACCCGGTAGCTTTGATAGCATCGAGGGCTGGGAACAAATAAATAAGGTGATTGCCATTGATCAGTCTCCCATTGGAAGAACTCCCCGCAGTAATCCTGCTACCTATACCAAGGTCTTTGATCCTATACGGGACCTTTTTAGCGAGCTTCCCGAATCAAAAAAGCGAGGCTATGCCAAGGGGCGTTTCTCTTTTAATGTAAAGGGTGGCCGCTGCGAGGCATGCCAAGGCGATGGCATCAACAAAATAGAAATGCACTTTCTTCCGGATGTTTATGTTAAGTGTGAAACCTGTAAAGGAAAGCGCTACAACAGGGAAACATTGGAAGTCAAATACAATGGTAAGAATATCCATGATGTTTTGGAGCTGACCGTCAGCGAAGCACTGGCATTTTTTGAGAATCATAGCATCATACGTCGCCGCTTGCAGACCCTTGAAGATGTTGGGCTGGGCTATATCAAACTCGGTCAACCTTCCACTCAACTTTCCGGGGGGGAAGCCCAGAGAGTAAAACTGGCCTCGGAACTTTCTAAAAGGGATACGGGCCAAACCCTCTATATTCTTGATGAACCCACAACGGGCCTACATATGGCCGATGTGGATCTTCTTATTCAGGTCCTTCAGCGCTTAGTCGATGGGGGCAATACTTTAATGGTCATTGAGCATAATCTGGACGTAATAAAATCTGCCGATTATCTTATTGACCTTGGTCCAGAGGGAGGACATAGGGGTGGCGAAGTCATTGCGGTAGGAACACCAGAAGAGGTTGCCTCTATACCGGGATCCTATACAGGGAAATATTTGAAGGATATTTTAGGTGTATAAAGTACCCATTAACATTAGAGAACAGTTAAATAGCGTACCACAAAGCCCCGGGGTTTATGCCATGAAGGATGCCCTGGGGAAGATCATCTATGTGGGTAAGGCAAAAAAATTAAAAAACAGGCTATCGAGTTATTTTAGAGGAGTGGATACCCATCCGGTAAAAACAAAGGCTTTGGTTGTCAATACGAAAGAATTTGAATATATTCTCACAAATAGCGAAGAGGAAGCCTTGTTTTTGGAAGCCAATCTTATTAAGACCCACCAACCCAAGTTCAATGTGCTCCTCAAAGATGATAAGAGCTATCCCTATGTGCTGCTGACCCAAGAAGAATATCCACGACTTTTTAAGGTACGCCGCCTTGATCCCCGGGGGACCTGTTTTGGGCCCTTTACCGGCGATTTTGATGTCAATAAGGTTCTGGAGGCTCTTCATAGTGTCTACCCTATAAGAAAATGTCATTTGCCCCTAAATAGGATAACCAAACCCTGTCTCTACTATCATATGGACATGTGTCTTGCTCCCTGCGCCTTTAGAGATGTAAAGGAAGACTATGATATAGCAGTAGAAAGCATTAGGGATTTTTTCAAAGACAATCGCCAACCCCTTATCGATATTTTGGAGAAAAAAAGAGACGAGGCGGCAGAGCGCTTGGATTTTGAAGGGGCTATTATTATCAGAGAGCAAGTAGAAGCAGCCAAAAGACTATCCTTCCATCAACAGCTCAGTCAGTTAAGGGCCGATGATGTGGACTATATCAGTTTTTCCGAAAAGGAAGAGCGAGTTTGTATTACTCTATTTGTGCGCCGCGATGGTAAGATTATCGATAGAGAGAACCATATTTTTGATAATCTATTAGAAAAAGATAGAAGTGAAACCCTTCAAGAATTTATTCTTCAATACTATCAAGAGGCGGCCTTTATCCCGGGAGAAATAGTAGTAGAGGCCCTCAGCGAAGTTGCACTTCTCAAAGACTATCTAAAGAAAGTTTCCGGCCATGGCGTTGAAATTACCATCCCCAAGCGGGGGGAAAAGAAAAAGATGTTGGAACTGGTTAAACGCAATTCCAGCGAGTTTTTATATAAGTTTTCCGAAAAAATCGATCGAGACAAGGATGAAAAGGATGAAGTGGATCTCATTTTGAGTACAATTTTTTCAAAGGAAATCCATCGGTTGGAAGCCTATGATATCTCCCACCTCTCGGGAACCTTTACCGTAGGCTCCATGGTGGTCTATGAAAATGGCAAGAAGAAGCCCTCGGATTATCGTCGCTTTCGCATAGGCCATGAAGAGGGCGTTAACGACGTAGCTTCGATGCAAGAGATGCTAAGGCGAAGGCTTAAGCGTCTTCATGAAGAAGGTTTTGGAAAAGTGCCAGACCTGATTCTTATCGATGGTGGCATTCAGCAGGTAAGGGCTGTTCAAAGCGTTCTTGAAGAAATGGAGTTGGATATCCAGATCAGCGGTATGGTAAAGGATGATCGTCACCGTACCCATGGCCTTTTTGTGGATGAACAGACCCTTCCACTGGATAAAACTACGGCCATCTACCGCTTCATTTACAAGATCCAAGAGGAAGTTCACCGCTACGCTTTGAGCTATCATCATAAACTTAGGGGAAAGGGACTGGAAGCCTCGGTATTGACGGAAATCCCCGGTGTGGGTGAGAAGAGAAAAAAGGCACTGCTTACCCATTTCCAATCCTTGGAAAAAATAAAGAAAGCAGAACTAGAAGAACTTCGTGAGGTTTCAGGCATTGATACAAAGACGGCAGAAGAAATCTATGCCTTCTTTCGATAAGGAGAAATAAATGATTGGAAAATGGATATCCTTTGAAGGGGGCGAAGGCAGTGGCAAGACAACACTGATAGAGGGCTTAGTAGAAAAGCTCGAAGAAAGAAATCTCCCCTATCTTGTCACCCGGGAACCCGGTGGGGTGCCTGTGGCTGAAAAAATTCGTGAAATTCTATTGGAGAAGACCGATAGCCCCATGGACCCGATGACAGAGGCCATACTTTTTGCCGCCTCTCGTCGACAGCATTTGGTAGAAAAGGTTCTACCTGCCCTGGAAGAGGGGAAAATTGTGCTTATGGATCGCTTTGTAGATTCTTCTGTGGTATATCAGGGATATGCCCGGGGGCTAGGCATGGAGCGAATTAAAGCGCTAAATGAATTTGCCACCGAGGGCCGCCTTCCTCTGATTACCTTTTATTTGGATATTGATCCAGAGAAAGGGCTGGAGCGCATTAGAAAAAACAAGAGGACCATGAATCGGCTGGATTATGAAAATTTGCTTTTTCATAAAAAGATACGAGAGGGCTATCAACTGCTTTGTCAAAAAGAACAGCGTCTACAATGCATCAGTGCAGATAAAGGGCCCCGGGAGCTTCTAGAGGAAGTATGGCAAATCATACAGAACATTCTATGACAAAGGAGAAGGGAAGTTACACCATAGAACTCAGTGTACTAATTCTAGCGATACTCTTTGTGTTTATGCTGTTTTTTTCTCTGACAGGGGCTGCACTGCAGGGCCTTTACCTGCCAGGAAAACAGGCCATAGACTATGAGGAAGCTTTCCTGAAAAAGGCAGAAGAACTCCGCCACGAAAAGGTTCTAAGAGAAGAAAGATAGGATCGGTAAACCGATCCTTTTTTATGTACAGAATGGTCTTTATCCTGTAGGATAAAGAAGAGTGCTAGAGTTAAAGTTTTCAGCACCAAAGGAGTTTACAATGAGAAATAATAAAGCTTTATCTTTAGCCTTACTGGCCCAAGTTATCTGGGGTCTTCTACCCATTTACTGGAAAATCCTAGATTTTCTACCTCCCTACCAAATATTGGCCCAGCGCATGGTTTGGTCCGTGGTCTCTTTACATATACTCCTGTACTTCTTAAAGGGCCCTGGATATAGCAAGAAACTGCTGGTGGATAAAAGCCATCGTCGCATAAGCTTTCTGGGGGGGATCTTTGTAACGGCCAACTGGTTTGTTTATATTTGGAGCGTTAACAGCGGACACGTTCTTGAAACAAGCCTAGGCTACTATATTTTGCCCCTTCTTACCGGACTTTTTGCCCTATTTTTAGGAGAGAAGTTTAATAAAAATCAGTGGCTAGCCTATGGTTTTGCTGGTGTGGGCGTTCTTATCAGCTCCTTTGCCCTGGGACGTTTTCCCTGGGTAGCACTGTTTTTAGCCTCTACCTTCGCCATCTATACATACTTTAAAAAACAAAGCCCCCTAGATGCCATTGACTCTTTGTATACTGAAACCATTTTTGTAGCACCCTTAGCTCTGATTTATCTTATTTATGCTGAAGTTACAGGCAGTGGAATCAGTGGAAATTTTCCTTGGACAATTTGGCTGTTGGTGTCAACCACGGGAGTGGTCACGGCCCTTCCACTGCTTCTTTTCGGATATGGTGCAAGGGAACTTCCCCTCAATGTTGTTTCCTTTATTCAGTATATGAGTCCCAGCTTTACTTTTCTTCTTGGTATTTTTGTCTTTAAGGAATCCTTTAGTGTCGTGCGCCTGCTATCCTTTGTCTTTATATGGTGCGGTGTAGCAATTTTTACCCTGGATCAAGTAAAAAGGAGAAGTAAAAAATCGCTGACATAAAAAAGAGCCTAGGCTCTTTTTTTATGTCACTAGACTCTTGGAGTAAAACCTCTATGGGAAGAAGCTGGTAGTACCATTAGTGAATCAATCCCACTCTTTGGGTTGCTAAATTGTTCTTCCAATAGGCTCTGAGTAACACTCTGAGTAATTGTTGAGGGTACAATAAGAAGAAGAATTTCTTTTTCCGGATCCATGTTAAGGCTAAAGCCCGAAAGGGCGTGGGCTCTGGCGTCGCGTCCATGGAGGATGGTAGCACCCCGAGCCCCCAGCTCTCTGGCTAGTAGAATGGTTTCATCAGATTTTCCTCGCTGTAGTACTAGGAAAATAAGGTCTTTGTGGTAACCATCAGACTTTATTAGGGGAATTGCTTCATCGGTATCTTCTTCTGATAGTATTGGGAAAGTGGCTCGTTTTTTTCGATAGGCGATTAGGGTACCTAGGATCATTAGACTGAGTACTGGTGTCATGGCAATCATAGCAATCACTCCAAAACCATCTATTAACACATTGGCCGTAGGGATTATATCGGCGGCCCCCTGGGCAAAGGCTAAAACAAAGGTGGCACTCATAGGCCCCGAGGCCACTCCACCAGCGTCATAGGCAATTCCAACGAAAATGGGTTCTGCAAAAAAAGAAAGAAGAATGGCCAGGGAGAACCCGGGAAGTAAAAAGTACCAAAGCTTAATAGCCGGTATCATGATTCTAAGCATAGAAAGGGCAATGGCGGTGCCCACGCCCAGGGATAGGGTAAGGCGAATGATTTTTAAGGGGATGGCTCCAGCACTTACCTCCTGAATCTGTTCACCCAATACATGGACGGCGGGCTCGGCAAGAACAACAATGAGTCCCGTGAGAAAACCCAAAAGCGGAAGTAGATAGGGATGGGTTCTAGCAATGCCCATGCCAAGAAGCCTGCCCATCTCCATAAAACCTTGATTGGCTCCCACAAGAAAAAAGGTTAGACCGATTAATGAATAGATAAGTCCGCGGAGAATACCAATGAGTTCTTTTTTTTCAAGTTTAAAACTACGACGATTATAAAATAAAAAGAGTAGAGCAATAGGGGCCAGAGCGCGAAAGGATTCCAGGAGCGTCCTGGGAATACTTCGAAAGACAGGCCCAAATACCCCCGTGGCTTGAACAAAGTCGGCGGCTTCGCCTTGAATATGAGTTTGCTTTGTAACAATAGCCATAAGCATTACCGCTAGCATAGGACCGGCACTCATAGCTCCCACAAGGCCAAAGGCGTCTTCTTCTGATTTGATTCCACCCTTCATTTTTGAAAGGCCAATGGAAATGGCTAAGATAAAAGGGGTGGTTAGGGCTCCTGTTGTAGCCCCCGATGCGTCAAAGGAGATGGCGATAAATTCATCGGCCACGAAAATACTTAGAAGAAAAATAATAGCGTAGGTTACTCCCATCATGACATTGTATCGTTTACTCATTAGAATCTGAACAGAACCCAGGGTAACCATTAAAGCCACTCCAACAGAAACCAGTGCCACCATGGCTTGACCGGCCATCTGGCCTCCCGAGGCAAGCTCTACCTGGGAGCCCAAAATTATCAGATCGGGCTCAGCGATATTTATGAGAAAGCCCAGAATAAATGCCAAAACTAAGGCTTTACCAAGTTTCTTTGAGGTGGCAATCTCCGAAGCCATATGATATCCGATGGGGTTCATACACTGATCAACACCCCATAAAAAAATAGAAAGTCCAAAGAATAAAAAGATAGCGCCCAGTAGAAAACGCAGGAGAACTTCATAGCTGACATCGACGATGCCAAATAGAATAAGCAAGACCAAAATAACGATTGGAATAAGGGATTGCCCTACTTCTTTTACCTTTTGCTGGAGTAGATTCATTGGCTTGCACCGACCTTTGCATCGGTTTCAAAGAGCCCTGTGGCCCTAGTTACCGGTAGGGCAAAGATAATTCCCTGACCTTCTTCTTCCAGCTGCATTTTTATAACGATTTCTTCTTGCACTCGATCGACAATTTCTGTGGGAACAACAAAAAAGACAATTTCTTTTTTGGGCTCAATTAAGAGATTAAAAAAACGGTCTTGAGGTACACCGGCACCACGTCCGTGGAGTATAGTACCCCCGGGAGCGCCGGCATTTTTGGCATGCTCTACACAGTCCTTGGCTTTTCCCTGCTCAAGGATAGAGATAATGCAGTGGTACTTATAGCGGGCAGAGTCTAAGCGCATTTGATCTTGGGTAAAACGCAGGCGCTGAAAATGGCTTAGTGGCAGAGAAAAAGATATTCCTCGGCGGCGCTTGTGGATTTTAAATTCCTTCAGCATGAGCTCGTGGAGGGGGTCCTCAAGGCTGGAGAGGATGGGTAAAAAAATGACATCCTTTTGAGATTCATTTAGGCCTAAAATCTCAAGCCATTTATTAGAGATGGTGCCCTCACCGGGCATGACTACACCGCCTCCCACACTAAAGGCCTGTGTTTTTTGAAGTATGGACTCGGCCTGGCCTCGATCGACCACAGTTATAAAAAGTGTTTGAGCTAGCATCAGAAACCTTTCTAAAAAGTATTTATTCTAAAAATATCATAGCACATTATAGCTTTTATTTCTTAAAAAGAGGTATTTTGACATGGTTATAAAGCCCGGTGAGCTTCCTGTCTAAGTCCTTTTTTTGTTCCCAGAGCAAGGTCGATGATCTCTAAAAGCTTTTGTCTATCTTCATCCAGATTGCCCCCGAGGGCTAAATAGTTCGAGGCATGGTTGGAGCGAAAAAGTATATTTTTCCCCTCTACCAGACTGATAAAAAGTCGGGTTTCTTCTAGGACTTCTTCGGGGGAAAGTAGCTCAAAGGAGCCCCCTCTAATTTCTCTATCCAGCTCTGTACCAGGCTCTTGCATCAAGGTTAAAAGACCAAGATAGTCCGGTGCCATTTTGCTTACAATGGCAGCACTTTGGGTGGCATGCTTTTTACTTAGCTCTTTTCCACCAAGGCCAGAAATTAGTGTTACCGAAAGAGTGATGCCTGCATCTTTTATTCTTTTTGATAGGGTAAGAATTTCTTCAGCGGAAGAGCCTTTTTTTACTTTTTTAAGAATTTCTTCACTGCCACTTTCAAGCCCTAAATATACAATACCAAGGCCTAGATTCTTAAGCTCCTTTAATTCTTCGGTGGTTTTTGTGGCTATACTCTTAGGAGAAGCATAGATGCCAATTCGTTCTAAGGAGGGGAAAAGCTCATTGATTTTATTTAGGATCATTCTCAGAGATTTCATAGGAAGAATTAGCGCATCGCCATCGCCTAGGAAAACTTTTCGGTAAACATAGCCGTAGCGGGACATTTCTTCGATATCTGCAAGGATATCTTCTAGGCCCCGTAGCTGAAAAGTATCCTCTTTATACATACTGCAAAAGGTGCATTGATTGTGGGAACAGCCTATGGTGCACTGAATAATCAGGCTAGAGGCTTCCGAAGGGGGACGAAAAACTTTTCCGAAATATTCCATGATAAACTCCTTTTCTTTTTGGGTAAGTATGTACTAATTATAGCAGATTGTCCAGTGAAGGAGATAACCATGAAAGAAATGATGCTAAGTGCTGATAATAAAGAACTTTACTACAGATATTGGCCGGCACCAAAGGAAGAGAAGGTTTTGCAAATTGTCCACGGCGCCAGCGAGCATTCAGGGCGCTACCATGAATTTGCCCAATGGATGAACGAAAAAGGGGTCAGCGTCTATGCCCTTGATAATAGAGGTCATGGCATGAATTCCCTTGCGCAGGGCTATGTACATATCGATAATCTCCAGTGGAAGAGACTCCCTGAAGATGTGCTCCAATTGGGAGACTTGATAAAGGAAAGAACAAATAAGACCCCCTATCTTCTTGGCCATAGTATGGGTTCTTTTATCGCTAGGATAGTGGCCTCAAGCGGTGGCGATTATCAGCGCTTTTTCTTTACTGGAACCGGCTGGGAGCCCCGGGTAAAACTGGAAATGAGCCTGGCTCTAACCGATGGCCTTATCGCCCTCCATGGCGTTCATTACCAAGACCCAATAATGGAAAGGCTAAGCTTTGAGATGTATCGCCGTGAAATGATTAAAAAAGGCTATACAACAAGTTCTTTTGGCTGGCTCACCCGTGATGCCGACAAGCTTAAGGAAGCCGAGGCCGAAATGGCCTTAAAAGAGCGCTTTAGTCTAGGTGCCTTTAAGACTCTTCTTTTACTAGTGAGGGCTGCCCAGGATACCCGTTGTCTTCCAAATATAAAAGCTCCGATTCATTTTTTAAGCGGGGAGCATGATCCCGTGGGAGAATTTACAAAGGCCGTTGATAAAGCCTACCATAGCTATAAAAAAGCTCCGGTAGAGGTATACCGCCATATTTATTCCGGGATGCACCACGAGATCCTCAATGAATTAGGAAGAGAAGAAGTTTACAAAGACATTTACTATTTTATGCAACTCTAAAGGAATTTTTAAAAAGATGCCAATATGTAAAAAAAGAGGAGAGTTCTTCTCTTCTTTTTTTATTGGCGTAAAATAAGTTTAGGAGGTGCACCATGAAAGATCGGGGCTCAATTAGTGTGTTTTTCAGCCTTCTTTTGCCTTTTTTTCTTATTATTCTACTTATTCTCTCAGAGCTGAGTTATTATCATTTTCTCCATCAAGGGGCCATAAGTGAAAATTATCTAGATATCGACGATACTCTTTCGGGCTACCATCGTGAGCTTTTTAACGAGATGGGCCTTTTGGCCTTTGAGGGAAGGCAGGGATTTGCACCCTTGTCCGATAGAAGGGTTTTGGAGGAGAGCATTATGCTACTTATGAAAGAAGCTCACCTTAGAGACGGTGTGTATTTTGCAGAGAATCTGACTTCTGAATTCTTAAAGACGAAAATGGGACTGGACTTTCCGCTATTTGATCTTGCAGAGCTCAATAGAGAACTTTCTTCCATTATCTCCAGTGCTAAAAACGGAAGCCTTTCCGAAGCCCTTAGAATTGACTTTTTTGCCCGAGCTTTAGCCATGCAGCCCTATGTCCACCTTAAGGGAATAAGCCTCTCCCAGTTGGAGAAATACATTAGGGAGGGAAATATTGAGGCGCTGGAATTTATAAGCCCTATCTTTATTCTCGATGAGGGTCTTAGAGAAAGCTATGATAAGTGGCAAGAGGCGCTAAAAAAATACGATGTGCTCAATCTCCTTGGTAGTTACGCTCTAGCTGATTATGGAGTTGACTATTTGGGCTATTCTATGACGAGGATGGAAAAAGAGGATCTGCGCTGCGAATACTTACTAACAGGCCTTGTCCCTGGACCTGTGCAAGAAACTCTTGTTAAGGCTGAGCTCTATGGTGTACGTCTTGTGCTTAATCTCGGCGAATGTTTTTCCAATCCCTTAGTAAGGGAAAGAATACTATCCCTTAGTGGTGGCGAGCCCAGCCTTTTTGCCCTTTTTGCTCTTGCTCAGGCGGCCCTTGAGAGCAATGTGGATGTTTTACGTATACTAAAAAGAGAGAAGGTTCCCCTCTATAAAGGAAAGGAAGGCTTTACTACTCTGGGGAAAACCGGTCGCTATAGTGGGGGCTGGTCCTATCCCGATTATCTCAAGGTCCTTCTGGGCCTTCTTCCGAAAAGTCTTTATTTCTCAAGACTCAATGTCGCCCTGGAAGAAAACTATGATCTAATACTGGAATGGTGCCATACGGGACTTGAAAAAAAGAAAATTCTGACTTTTAAAGGGCACTATCTCCCCTTTGAGATAGAAAAAGAAATTAAAGGAAGGCTCTATTATGTACAACCGCCAGAGGGGTAGTTTAAGTTTAGAAGCGGGCCTGGTTATGGCAATCTTTTTAGTTTTGCTGATGCTTTTTTATGGGGTGGTTTATGGCTATAGAAGCCAAAAGATTGCCTTTGAAGTCGCCACACTTTTTGTACTGGAGAAAAACACAGAGGTGCTTACGGAAAAGGATTTCGATAGGAAGC
>LFRM01373070.1_pt1 | contig 21268 bp, 18 predicted proteins | sample 618341 | NCBI WGS metagenome assembly LFRM01 (sample SAMN03654438, study PRJNA283298) | anaerobic digester metagenome | isolation source: pool of bioreactors CSTR01a, CSTR02a, and CSTR03a thermophilic anaerobic... | place: Denmark: Kgs. Lyngby | collected 2014-05-21 | reverse complement strand
ATCCGCTGGATTAGTGCCTGGATTTTCTACTGCTTGGCTCTCTACCTGTATAGTCTGAGAAAACCCCATAGAATCTGCCATGGCATTGGATTCACGTAATTGCTCATCTATTATAAGTATCAGTTTCTTCTGCTGGATTTCCGGTAAAAATTTCTGAGAAGATTGACCTATGGATTTCTGGAGGCTGTCTATTTCTCCAACCAGCTGTGGTATAGTTTCAATTTCTGCTTTAACGGCTTCTACTTCTGTTGTCTTAACATCCAACTGCTCCCTTGCTGCTGTCAACTTATCCAGCTCAGGTGCAACGACGAAATAGTAGGATAGGGCTATAAGTAAGACAAATCCAGTTAACTTTAAAAGAAATAGTTCTCTTTTTGATAATTTCATTCGACAATCACATCCTTCAATTGACAGCTCATAGCAAAGGTGTAAGTTAGCTCTTCAGCTTGAGTTTCCTCATTTTCGGTAGTTACAGTTGTTACTGTATTTACAGTTGTTATATTTGATACATGTACTTCTTGGAACAAATCCAAAGCCTGCATGTTGTTAAGGTATTCTGCAATAATCTGGCGACTGGGGGCTGTTCCCTGTATTTGTAATAGTCGGGCATCCATTGATATATTCTCAAAATATAGACCCTGGGGAACTGCTGATGTTATCTTTCCAATATACTCAGTTCCTATAACGCTGATACCCCCAAGATGTTGGTTAAAGGCTTGTAGCGAAGCATCAAACTGCTGTAGATCCTGAATTTCTCTTTGCTTTTCAGTCACTTGTTGTCGTTGAGAAATTACCTCTTCGGATGTCAAATAAGCATCCAAGTTTGCCACCTCATTTTGTGTTGATAATATGGTTCTCTCCAGTAAAAAATAAGCACCCGCTATCAAAGCAAGATAAAGAAGAAGTAGAATTATAAATCTTATTCTCTTTTTTTGCGTCGATTCCTTTTTATCCAATTCTAAGGAAAAAAAGTTATAATCCCTTTTATTTAGACTTAAGTTACTCATAACGAATCAACCCCCCCAAAGCATTTATATAATTTCTGGGATTTAATTCACCTATCTTCTTATCTGGTTTTACAATGTCAATATTATCTATTGTTTGGGTTTTCAGGTTTAATGCCTGCTCGACATATTTAGACAAACCCTTTAATCCAGAAGCTCCACCTAAAAGATAGATCCCATCGATTCGATTTCCTGTGGTTCTACTGATATAGTATTGAAATATTTTTTGTATTTCAGATAACCAAATATCCACCTTGGAACGGATGATGTCATTGCAATGGTCTGACAGATGTTCACTGAAACCATCTGGATCAAGATTTGCCTCTTTGATTTTCTTATTTTCCGAATCCTCCAAGGATAGATTGAAGATAAGGGCAATCTCATTGTCAATTTCTTTGGAGCCCAGATTGATTATTCGACTGAAAGCAAGATGACCCTTATGTAAAATATGAATTGTGATGCTATGATGGCCTAAATCAATGAATGCAATGGTCTTCTCTTGGTTAAATGCTTCCCCATTTATAGAAACCTTTTGAAAAAATAACTTGGCTACTGCATTAGAATGTAAGTCCAAGGCTACTGTTTTTAAACCACATTCTGATAGCAAGTTTGCAAAATTTTCTACCATGTTTTTAGGCATGGCCGCTACCTGAACACGATATTTGCTTACGCCATCTTCAATGACCTCTCCTGCAACGGAATATTCAATGACATATTCATTTGCAACTATAGGTAGGTACTGTTCAATTTCATATTTGACCATATTGTCTAATTGCTTTCTTTCTGCTACTGGCAATAGAATATCCCTAGTTATAACCGAGGTACTCTGGGCAGTAATTACGGCATTTTTTCCTTTGATTTTACTACTGGCCAAACTTCTTCGAATTATTTGCCGTAAGGATTCAAAGTCCTCTATTCTACCATCTTGGAATACACCTACAGGTATAGGACATTCTATGGCACCTCGTACTACTATTGAGCTTTTATTGTATTTTCCCTGTACTATGTGTATGTTCTGATTGCCGATATCCATACAGACTAAATTCTGGCTCAAAGAAATCACCCCTTTACGTTATTCTCACGCTTTATATTTTTTTATCCTACGTCAAGACGCCCACTTCTATAAGTGGCGCGTTCACTCTTATTAATTCAGGTGGAGTAGAGTCTCCATCTGAATCCCCGATGTTTTGCCAGAGGCAAAACGAATTCACTGTATTGTTTGCATCATATCCATCATGGGCATATACATTGCGATTACAAGGAATCCAATAACAACAGCCATAATAATTATCATTATTGGCTCCAGCATGCTTGTCATCTTCTGGATAGCTACATCCACTTCCTCATCATAAAAATCGGCTGTTCGCTGTAGGACATCATCCAAAGAACCGGATTCTTCTCCAATGCGAATCATAGAATGTACCATTGGCGGAAATAAATTGAGCCTTTGAATGGGCCCAGCTAAATCATAGCCCTTACGCATATCTTCTTTAACACTAATGATACCATTAGCAATAACTCGGTTTCCTACAACCTTAGCCACTATATCCATAGCCTGTAGCAGTGGTATACCACTGGCAAGCAATGTGGATAAGGTTCGAGTGAACCTTGAAGTGCTAACCTTTATTACTGTATTTTTAATTACAGGAATTTTTAGCTTTAACATATCGAACTGCTGCCTACCAACTGGCGTTTGTATATATCTACGAATGATATATACGAGGAGGATGGTGCCAACTAAAAATAAATACCAATAATTCTGAAGTGCATCGCTTATATTCAGTAAAAACAAAGTGGGACCTGGTAAAGGTACATCAGTGCCCTCGAACATGCCTAGAAAGGTAGGAAGAATAGCTACCAACATAAAGATTACTACCGCTACTGAAACCACTGCCAAGACCATAGGATAAGTCATAGCGCCTTTTATTTTATTTTGTATCTTGTTTTCCTTTTCATAGTGTGTAGCCATCCGTTCCATGATGATATCCAGATTTCCACTTGCTTCTCCAGCCTCTACCATGCTAACGAACAGCTCAGGAAATACGCTTTGATGTTCTTTCATAGCCTCTGATAAAGTGGAACCCTTCTGAACTGACTCGTAGACCTTCTCAATTACCTCACGAAAATAGGGCTTTTCAGTTTGCAAGCGAAGTATATCTAGACATTGGATAATGGTTACACCTGCGTTTAGCATGGCATAAAACTGCCTGGAAAAAATGGCGACGTCTTTGGTTTTGACTTTATTGAATACTTTCAGCTTGCTTAAATCGGTGCCTTCAGACACTTCTTTGATCTGGACAGGATGATAACTTTTGCTTCTAAGCATCTGCATGATTTCACTGCGATCCTTTGCATTATATCGTCCATTGATGCTGTCACCTGCCTGGCTGATTGCCTTATATTCAAACAATGGCATATTTATTTCCCCTTTCTCAGTATTCTAAAAAATCCATAAATCACTATTGTTAAGACATTCTTAAATGTTGTTTCAACATTTCTGGGTCCATAGCTCTTTCCATAGCTGATTCATTGGTAATGCTACCTCTTCTAACCAATTCGGCTAGTGAAAAATCCATACTTCTCATTCCAGACCTCATACCGGTTTGGATGGAGGTTTGTATCTGATGGGTTCTGCCTTCACGAATCAGGTTACGTATAGCGCTGTTGGCTAATAGAATTTCCAATGCAGCAACTCGACCATCATTACTCTTTAATGGTATTAGCTGTTGAGCAATTATGCCTTCCAGAACAGCAGACAGCTGGGTTTTTATCTGGGATTGCTGATATGACGGAAAAGTGTCTATTATACGGTCAATAGTTTGGTCAGCGCTCATGGTATGTAGCGTAGACATAACAAGGTGACCAGTTTCTGCAGCTGTTATGGCAGTGCTAATGGTTTCCATATCACGCATCTCACCTACCAAAATGACATCCGGGTCCTCACGTAGTGATGCTCGAAGTGCATTGGCAAATGTTTTACTGTCACTACCGATTTCTCTTTGGTTGACTACACTCTTGTCATGTTTATGAAGGTATTCTATAGGGTCTTCCAAGGTAATAATATGACATCGCCTATTCTGATTTATGTAATTTACCATTGCAGCCAGGGTGGTAGATTTACCACTTCCAGTAGGCCCGGTAACCAATATCAATCCTCGAGGCTTCATTGACAAATCCTTTAAGCTTGATGGAAATCCTAGTCCGTCTAGGTTTGGAGGGTTTATGTTGACCACACGAATTGCCAGGGCGTAGCTGCCTCGCTGCCTGTAAGCATTTACACGAAATCGTGCAACACCCGGCATGTAAAACGATAAATCCCACTCACCATGCTCTTTCAATAGCTGTACCTGGTTTTCATCTAAGACTTGCTTTACGTATTCCTCTGTATCGTCGGGTATCAAATTGTCACCTTCAAGAGCTCTAAGTTGTCCATGAACACGTATCATTGGAGGTACTCCAACAGTAATATGGATATCAGAAGCCTTATCATCAACAGCTTCCTTTAACAAATCTTTGATACTTATCAATTCCATCACCTTCCTATTCTAAGCTATATGTTACCTTTAACATTTCGTCTTTGGTTGTTATTCCTTTACGAACAAGTACACTACAGCTGTCCTTTAGGGTGATCGTCCCATATTTGGCTGCTGTAGACCTGAGTGTATCTATGGATTCTCGAAGGTCCACCATTTCACGGATCTCACGGGTCATAAGCATGACTTCATGGATAGCTGTTCGACCTTTATAGCCAGTGTTGCTGCATACGCTGCAACCTTCCCCTTTATATAGCATATCGTTTTCTTGTAAGTCGAGGAGTTCTATTTCTGTTTGACTGGCTTGGTATTCTACTTTACAATTAGTACAGATTTTTTTAACCAAACGTTGAGCAACTATACCGACAACAGAAGATGATACAAGATAAGGCTCAACACCCATATCGGTCAAACGTGAAACGGTTGAGGCAGAGTCATTGGTATGCATGGTACTTAAAACAAGATGACCAGTAATAGCAGCTCGAACTGCAATTTCCGCTGTCTCAGTGTCACGAATTTCACCAATCATGATAATATCCGGGTCCTGACGCAGAATAGAGCGCAAGCCGTTAGCAAAGGTCAAACCTGCCTTAACATTAACTTGTACCTGGTTGACTCCGTCCAGCCTATACTCAACAGGGTCCTCAACGGTGATTATATTTCTGTTGATTTTATTTAGTTCTCTTAAAACAGCATAAAGAGTGGTGGTTTTACCACTTCCTGTAGGGCCTGTAACCAATATGATGCCATTAGGACTTTGAATGATTTTATCAAACATATCTATGTTTTTTTCACTAAAGCCTAATTGAGATTTGGTCAGTATGGTACTACTTCGATCTAGAATACGGATAACAATCTTTTCTCCATATACAGTAGGCAATACAGAAATTCGAAGATCTATATCCTTGTTATCTATCTGCATCTCCACACGACCGTCCTGTGGAATTCTTTTCTCTGCAATATCCATTTTACTAATGATTTTTATACGTGTAACAATGGCCGAATGAGTGGTTTTTGATGATGTCATAATCTCTTGTAGTTCACCATCTATACGAAAACGGATTCGAATATTCTTTTCATAAGGTTCGATATGTATATCACTGGCGTTTGCTCGAACGGCATGCTGAACAATAGAATCCACCAAGCGAACAACGGGAGCATTGCTAACCTCGTTAAGAATCTCCTCCTCTATTTCAGAAATTTGATCAAAACGAGCTTCTTTAGCAAAATCCTCTGCAGCTTTTTCTGCACTTTCATTGCTATAATACTTATCCAGTGCGACCTGTATATGACTTCGTAATGCCAAAGCGGGCTTTACATTCAAGCTGGTTGCAATATTAACATCATCGATAGCATAAATATTCAAAGGATCAACCATAGCTACTGTTAGTTGGTTTCCTTCTTTCTCTACCGGAATGAGTGAGTGTCTTCGAGCAAGGCTTTCGCTAATTAACCTTGGAACCTCTGGATCAATAGTATGTATAGTAAAATCAATATAGGGTATTTTAAGCTGATATTCCAAAGCTTCTATTAACTGTTGTTCGCTGATGATTTCTTCATCAATAAGGAGCTCACCTAGCTTTTTTCCTGTCGCTTTTTGTTTAAGAAGCGCTTCATCTAGTTGAGTCGATGTAAGAATACCTGAGTCTATGAGAATCTCACCTAATCCTCTTTTGTTTCGATTAACCATATAAACCCCCTTGTTTGCTGCATCTCTATCTATATTTTATAAAGTCATTTCCAGGTAATCTCTTATGTATAGCTTGCCTAGTCCTTCATAATTAAGCTCATAAATTTCGGAGCGTTTATTTTCTAGTATAGCGTCTTTCATAGATACGACTAACTCTGGATCCAATGACCAGTTAGCAAGATTATCTATATTAAATGCTGCTCTCTTATATAGATAAGATGCATCCTTATCCTTCCCAGCATCTATAACTACATGGCCTGGTAGATAAAGCAGCATTATATGTAATTCCGGATACCATTCTGTCTTTTCAATTGCAGTATAATAATTTCTCCAGAAGTAATACTTCTCTGAGTGAATCCCCATATACTTCCCTAAATCCTTTAGCTTACTCCACTCTATTAGCTTAACCTTTAATTTTTCAGAGATCGCAGCCCAAATCCCACAGCTATCATCCTGACTGTTATAGAGATTCAACAGGTAATTATTGATATCCTCTACATACTCCAAAACATTCATAACTTCCAGATAGTGACTTATCTGAGGAGAATGTGAATTTTTCGGATTTTGGATTTCAGCCAAAAATAGTTGTGAATTTTTCTGGAAACCATCGCTATCGCAATGTAGAAAAAAATCTTGTATTAGGGCCTTTCCGAAGTTACTTTCCTTTTTTATGCCATAGCGCGTGAAAAAATCGTTAAGCGTGCTTTCTTCTGATTTTAATACATCTATAGCATGTTCTACTATATTGTCATCCTCAAATGAAACCTTACTTGCTAAGGATAAATTATACTTTGAAGGTACTTTTTCTTTCATATGCTCCGCAATCAATGCAAAAGATTCCTGTAAATTAACATTGGTATAATGCTCTAGAAGCATAATCCAATTATATTTATAGAAACGTTTTTTCATGCGAAGATTCATAATTGTAAAAAGTTTTTCTTTCTGTTCCAGAGTTACCTCTTTCATTAATGCATGAAAAATCAATTCCAGCTTGCTATTTGGAAGGGAAATGGCATATTCTTTCAAGGCTAAGCCTTTCAAAGAATCTATTTGATGGAGCAGTTTAATTACATCATCATTCCTATCCATCCAAGCGATTTCTTCCACATAAGGGTGACTTTTACGCACGGTGTCCAGGGCATTATGAAATTTTAACTTGGGAGGAACAATGGCGAATTCCATTAAGAGTCGGTCCTTTCATCAATAATCTTTTGTATATCATCTATTAAAGCTTCGTCCTTTAAACGAAACTTGAATTCTACTCTTCTTGATTTTTCTTTGTCCATGTTGCCATCTGTAATGATGGGCTGGCTAAATGACTTGCCATTGGCAGTTATATATTCAACAGCTATATCCTTATATTGAAAATTGGACATATCTTCGCTAAGTATGTAACGAGTTACTTCACGTGCTCTTTTCTGAGATAAATTTAGGTTGGAAGAATATGAACCTTGATCATCACCATGGCCTTCTATGATAATCTCGGATATGTAATCTCTATTTTCTTCGTTTAAGAGTATGGAAAACCAGGCAGGTATGAATTCCTTTAAGTAGTTAGCTCCAGCTTCTGTGACATCGCTTTCGCTTGACTGAAATAGAATACCATCACCAAAGCCTATGGTACCAGTTTGATTATCAACGTATAGGGGCTGATCGGATTGGGAAAACTGACTTTTTAACGCATTTATAATACTTTTGCGTCTCTCTACTAATTTAATTGTGTAAGAGTCTTGAGCTGTTAGTTGTTTTTCCCACTGGATAAGCTCCTCTTCCTTCTTCTGTAAGTTTGATTCCAGAGCTTTTAGCTGCTCTTCTTTCTCTTTGAGCTCCTTATTTGCTAGTGGTCCTCCAATAGTCGGTTCATCCGGATTACTAGGGGTTGATGGGCCTTGGGAGGCTTCAACAAAATCCTGATAAGCAGAAAAAAGCAATAAAGAAAGTATCAGCAGAGACAAAAGAGCTACTGCTGTAGTATTGATATGATTCCAAACAGAGTGAGGGTTTTTTTCCTTCATATGAACCTAACCTACCTCTCTTCCGTAATACCAGTCTACAAAGCTTTTCCAAACAAAATAAATCACTCTAGATGTCCTTTGAAAGATTCTATAACTTCAGGCAAATCATCAATGGAATCTCTAATTTCAATGATTGTTTGACTTAAACGCTGGGTTATTTCACTAAGACCTTCATCGAACTCAGCGATGGTTTTCCCTGTACCCTCTCCTACTGCTTCTGTAAACTCCTTCATAGTTTCCTTCAAACTGCCGTTCAATTCCTGCAAGCTCAGGGCAATTTCACTGGAAACATGGTTCATACCCTTGGATTGTTCCTCTAAGCTTTGATTTAAGCTTTGGTTGGAATTAATCAAGGTGTTAATAGCCTGAGAAACAGAACCTTCCAATTGAGTAAAGCTTGTGCTAGTCATTTCAGAAAAACGAGTCATTGCATTTTCCCATTTGCTAGAGGTATCCTCTTGATACCCTTGTATCTGCTTTGATAAACATTGGATATAGTTATCATATTCACCCTTTAGATTTTCACGTTCTGCTTTCATGGTTTCCAAAGTATCTGAATTGAGGCGAACTATGCCACTAAGAGACTCGGAAAGCTGCTGTAGCTCCTGTAGACCAGTAGTTAAATGATGACTGCTGTCAGCCATTTCCTGCTGATATTGTGCGATGGAGGAAACAATAGAATCTGAAGCTTTATTAACCACCATTTGGTTTTCGACTCCTCTAATAAGCTCGTTAACCAGTGTCCGGCTTTGTTCTGTTGTTTGAGACTGATTAGCGCTAAAACTGCGTAGAGACTCACCTAAGCTTTGTATCTGTCCATGGGTTTCCCCATAGAGGCTTTCCAGGAAGGAATCTACTAGGTGATTCATACCATCCCTTTGCATATCTGCTGTATATTGGGCGTAATTTGTAAGGTTACTGGTCATATCGTTAATGGCTGTACTTATGTATTCAAATCTGTTGTCATTTTTACTCTGACCCATTTTACGGTTAAGCATTTTTTGAATTTCAGCTACCGAGGTCTTCAATTTTCTAAATGATGAACGTGTGATCATGCTAAAGAGATAGGAAAGCAAAATAGCAAAGATAACTATTAAACTAACTTCGCTGATAGTCGGGTATAAACTAGTAGATAAATCAGCACCTTCCGGAAGAGCAGCAAAGGAAATCAAAAGGCAAAAGAAGGATGCCACAATCCCTATACCAAATAAAAACGAGGGTATAGATTCTGCCTGCTCTCGTTTGGCATGGATATCGATTATATCTACTTCATTAAAATATGCTTCCAGCTCTGGCTCTGCATCGCGATTTTTTTTATAATCCTTCCAAATAGGGTTTAGGACAGATTTGCTATTTAAATCACTTAAATATTTGCTTATAAGGGATTCATTTCGTTCTTCCAAGTTACTTAATCTGGAAACAAATAAAGAAAAATTCCCTATTTCTTTTATTATTGGCATAATAAGGTATAGATGATATCGGATAAAAAATAGTAACCAAAGCAAGATCAGAAGCCCTATGGAAATTTCTAAAGTATAAGGGTTGACTACCATAGCAAGATCCTTTACCCATTGTTGAGTCAAAACAATAACCTCCTTAAAAGTATATGATTATTAAGTTAATTCCTTTGATTGGCTGCATTAATCATAATCTGCCAAGCAGATGGTGGCAAGGATTGATCAAGCCAGATCTCAACGGCTCGTAACCCCTGTCCAATTAGCATACCTAGTCCACCCATTGTTTCACATGACTGGGACATAGCATATTGCATCATAGCAGTTTCTCGAGGATTATACACAATGTCACAAACGAAGGTGTGTTTGTTTAATGTATACCCCTGCATCGGATTACCTTCGATGTTTGGCCACATTCCTAAATTAGTGGTGTTGATAATAATATCAGCATCATTAGGAATAGCCTTAGCTGCCCTGACCAGTTTCTGATTCTTATACTGGTTTATTATATCGGCTAAGTCTTCCGCTCTTTGGAAGGTTCGATTAACAATCGTAATAGATTCGGGCTTTTCCCCTGCTACAGCAACACCAATGGCTCGAGCTGACCCACCAGCTCCTAGGATTACCACTTTAGTTCCATAAGTAGAAAAACCTGACTGACTTAAGGACTGAAGAAAGCCCTGTCCGTCTGTGTTATAACCGATTAGTTTTCCATTATCTATCTTTATTGTATTGATAGCTCCTATAGCCTGAGCATCACTGTCAATATGTTCAACTATCTCAAATACAGCCTCCTTATAAGGAACTGTAACGTTAAAGCCTATAAATCCAAGAGCACTGAAGCCTTTAACTGCCTCTTCCACTTGATTAGGCATAACATCGAATGCATGGTATACCATATCAAAACCTAATGAACTATATAAACTATTATGTATAACAGGTGAGAGGCTATGTGCTACCGGATGCCCTATAAGGCCGACTACCTTTGTTGCCGGTGTAATATCCATTAGAGTCTCCTTCCGGTTATCAGGCTTTCCAAAAGCCTAACCAAGCGAGTTCCTATGAACTCCTTATTATCTATAGGTTCTACCAATATTGTATATAGTCCTGCTCGGTTGCCACCTAAGATGTCGGTAAAGAGTTGATCACCGATGATTAATGTGTTGCTGTTGCTGGCATCAAGTGCTGAGATAGCACTTTGAAATGCTTTGAGGAATGGTTTTCCGCCTCTGGGAGCAGCTATGACACCCAGCTCGGAGGCAAATTTTTGAACCTTTTCTTGATTATTGTTGGATAGTAAACAAATACGAAAACCTTTACTTTTAAGCTTTAAAACCCATGTCTTTAACTTATCACTAACATGATAAGTATTCCAAGCAGTAATGGTGTTATCGACATCGATAATCAAGTTCTTATATCCGGATTCCCAAAGGGGCTGCAAGTCGATGTCAAAAATAGTAGCCACCGCCTGTCGGGGTTTTAGCATACTGCGCAATATCATCTTCCTTTTCATAAGACGGATTTCTATATATTATATTATATAATATATAAATATCCTATAATTGTCAACGAATAAGAGAGCTTGTCCAAATTAATTTCGTAAAACAGCGAGCTATTTAATCAAGCCCGCTGTTTTGTTCTCCACCTAAGTTACAATCTGGGTCCATGGCCTTAGCCAACTTCAATATAGCTCTCTTTTCGATTCTAGATACATATGAACGCGAAATACCTAGTAATTGTGCAATTTCCCGTTGTGTTCTAATTTTTCCGTTTGTAAGCCCGTACCGCATCTCCAAAACAATCTGTTCTCTTTTTTTTAAGACCAACTGCATTATATTGTACATCTTCTTCGTTTGCAACTTAAGCTCAACTTGATCTGTCACTGTGTTTGGATCGGATCCCAAGATATCTATCAGAGTAATTTCATTGCCTTCCTTGTCAATTCCTATAGGATCTTGTAGTGAAACTTCTCCTTTAGTCTTTTTGGAAGCTCTGATGGTCATTAAAATCTCGTTTTCAATACAACGGGCTGCATAAGTTGCCAAGCGGGTTTTCTTTTCCAGGTCGTAAGTGGAGATGGCTTTAATAAGTCCAATTGTACCGATGGAAATTAGGTCATCTACCTCTTTACCTGTATTACTGTATTTCTTAACGACATGAGCGACCAATCTCAAGTTGTGCTCAATAAGTATATTGCGAGATTCCTCGTAGCCTTCTGCATATCGTTTCAGATGGTATTCCTCTTCTTCCTGGTTTAGCGGCTGTGGGAAAGAATTGTTACCGGTGACATGTGCCAGAACGAAAAGGCATTTAGCTAAGATGAACAAAGTTCCAGTAATGGTTTCCATAATGTCACCTCCATAATACACCTGCTTTTTAGTATATGAAGGTATCTATGGAAAAGTGCATGGACCTATTTTTAATTTTTTCTTCGGAACATGGACCATGGCTTTAAGGATCCATTAAAGGGCAGATATATCCTCTGTTGTGGATGAGGTGCTACACTTATGGAATTCATGTCCTCGTCGTACATCTCAGTTACCTCATAATTAAGAAAGCTTTCCCCTGGTTGCATAATTTCCAAGTGCTCTCCAACTTTAAAGTGATTTCTTTGCTCAATAAGGATTCTTTGCTGATCCTCCTTGTTTTCCAGCAACTGTGCTACAAATTGATAATCCCTTATATATCCGCTGCCTTCATATTGGTTTCCTTCAGCTCCAAGCTTGCCAAAATAGAAACCAGTTGTGAAAGGCCTGTGACTGGCCTTTTTTAGCTCTACCAAGCTCTCAGGATCAAAAACATAGCCCTCAGGGTCTTTGGCATAGCGATCTATTTCCTTTCGATAAGATGCTGCTACATTAGCAACATAAAAACCGGATTTCATCCTACCCTCAATCTTAAGGCTTGACAAACCAGATTGCATCAACTGAGGAATATGATCTAGCATACATAAATCCCTAGAATTGAAAAGGTAAGTACCAGTTTCATCTTCAACAATGGGCATAAATTCCCCTGGTCTCTTTTCCTCTACTACATTATACTTCCATCGACATGGCTGAGAACACTCACCACGGTTTGCATCTCGACCATTCAAATAATTACTGATTGTGCATCTGCCTGAGTAGGACATGCACATGGCACCATGGACAAAAGCCTCTAGTTCGAGGGTGTCTGGTGTGTTATCACGTATATGATGAATTTCATCCAAGCTAAGCTCGCGAGCTAGAATAATCCGCTTAACCCCAAGCTTATGCCAGAAGCTGGCACTTCTATAGTTAGTGTTATTGGCTTGGGTACTTAAGTGAACCTCCAAGTCAGGCTCTGTTTCTTTAACCAACTCTAGTATTCCTGGATCTGAAAGAATAACCGCATCTACATTTATATGCTTAAGTGAGCGCACATAGTCTTCCATGCCTTCAAAATCTTCGTTTCGAGCAAAGATATTCATTGTAACATAAACCTTTTTACCTAGCTGATGGGCATAATCAATACCTTCTTTCATGTCCTCTAGACTGAAATTATCTGCAAAGGCACGAAGGCCGAATTGTCTGCCTCCAAGATATACAGCGTCTGCCCCATATGCTAGAGCAACCCTTAACTTTTCCAAATTTCCAGCAGGTGCCAGAAGCTCAGGTAATTTTTTCATAAGTCATTCTCCTCTTTACACTAATGGACATCCCATCTCCGATGGGTAGAATGGTGGTGTCTAGCAATGGATGATCTGAAATAATGCGCAAAAATTTCCTCATTCTCTTAACAATGGTAATCTTTCTTTTTTGCAGTAATTCTTTCTTTGCCACCATTCCATAAAACAAAACATCATCACAAATTAATAAACCGTCCTCTTTTAGTAGGCGAAGACAGTCTGGTAAGTATAAAAGGTATTGAGCCTTAGGGCCGTCTAGAAATATTATATCAAATTTATTCTCTAGAAAATGAAGGACTTCTTCCCCATCCCCTTGAATTAAGGTAACCTGATTCAATACCTTCTGCGTTTCAAAATTAGCCCTGGCAGTTTTGATAAGCTCGTCTTGAATCTCTACTGTTGTTAAATGTCCTTCACTTCCCATTGACTGCAACATCAGAAGTCCGGAATAACCTATGGAAGTACCAATCTCCAATATAGATTGGGGCTGTTTTATCCTAATGATTACGTTTAATAAGGCAGCTACCTCTGGCCGAATTATAGGATAGCCATTATTCGCAGCTATACTTCGCATTTCTTTCATAACTGGAGTCTCAGGATAGCTAACAAGACTAGACAAATACTTTTCTATATATTCCCTATTTATGAGATTCATAAAAATCACACTCTTTATACAAAATCATCTTCTAAAAAAGAAAGCTCACTTAAGTAGTGAGCATGTTAAGGTCTAAATTTCTGCTCGGCTATACCGGGCAAACTTATCTCTTCCAATTAGGGCTGTATTTGTTAGTATCTCTATTATGATCATCTAAGTTGGTGTTAAAAGCATGCAAACCTATATCAGGATCTATAAGAGTATAATACAACATAAATCCCTCTTTATCTTTATCCATATAATCGGGAAATGGATTTAGAACCGCTTCCAAAGCTGCCTTGCCTGGTGAAGATATAGGCCCCATGGGTAAGCCGTCCACCTTATAGGTATTGTAAGGCGATTCGGTATCCATGTCTTCCCTGGTAAGAGTTATTTGATTTACTTCTTTATCTTCCAACACATAATTAATGGTTGCATCAGCCTGCAATCGCATATTAATACTCAATCGGTTATGGAAAACAGCAGATACCTTGGTAAATTCCTCAGTTATTGCTTCACTTTGAATAATAGAAGCCAAGGTTACTACATCGTCCATTGACAAGCCCTTCTCTTCTGCTAGATCCTGCATTTCAAGAGAAAATGTATTTTCAAACTGTCTTAGCATTGTGCGAATTATACGTTCAGGATTGGAATCGGCATAAACATAATAAGTTTCTGGAAAGAGATAGCCTTCCATGGGATACTTCATACTTCTTCTTGCTTCTGGGATATCCTTAAGGAATGAAAACTCCTCTTCGTATTTTTCTACTTTCTTTGTTTCTTCTATAAACTGTACTTCAGTAAAATCCAGATTATAGTCGTTGACTAGTCGTTCGGCAATCTTTTCAATATCATCGCCTTCACGTATGGTAATTGAAACAGTTGTAACTGACACCTGACCAGTCATGAATTCGTCAATCAACTCAGGTATTGTCATGGATTTAGCAAGCTCGTACTTTCCTGCTTGCATCTTATTATTCTTATTAGATAGATCAACGGCAAGCTTAAAAACGCTGGCATTACGAATCAAATCATTTTTATACAAAATATCAGATATACCATTAATAGTCGTTCCCATAGGAACTTCGACTGTGATTCGGGTATCGTCCTCTGGGTCTACAGGTTTTAAAAACTTATCATATAGAGTTTTAACAACAAAGAAAAAGCTACCTACAACTATAGCCAAACTAACCAGGAATATCAGAATCTGGCGAAGCACCTTTTTCAGTACTGGTTTCATTCTATATTTTTTCTTCTTATTAATTTCCGTTTGTGTAGATTCCTTATTATTGACTGGAGTAGAATCAGCCATAGAACTCCTCCTAACTAGGTAAGCTGCCGACTTTTTGGCTATCATTATTATAACGCTATGTTAGCTATTTGGCAACTCCCCTATATTTCCATTATAACTGGAAGTATCATAGGCTTACGCTTAGTACGCTCGTATAAGAAGGAACGCAACGCATCTCGGATGTGCAGCTTTAAAGAACTCCAATCGGTAATTCCTCTATCTTCACAATCTTCCATTGCTTTCTTTACCACTTCTTTGGCATCATCCATAAGACCCTCAGATTCTCTTACATAGACAAAACCTCTGGAAATGATGTCAGGCCCTGAGATAATGCTATAGTTGTCCTTTGACATGGTGATTACAACCACCATAAGGCCGTCTTGAGAAAGATGCTTTCTGTCTCTTAGAACAATATTGCCTACATCTCCGATACCCAGACCATCTACTAATACTCTGCCAGCAGTTACAGTACCATTGATTTTACATGTGTCGGGGGTAAATTCGATAACATCGCCAAGGTCGGCTATTTGAACATTTTCCTTGGGCATGCCCAGAGACCTTGCCAATTTGCCATGTTGCATTAAATGACGATATTCACCATGAACCGGAACAAAAAACTTAGGCTTTAGCAACCTATGGACCAGCTTTAACTCTTCTTGACTGGCGTGACCGGATACGTGGGTTGACATAACCCCTTCATAAATAACATTTGCGCCTTTTTTAAATAATTGATTTACAATCTTCGATACCATTTTTTCATTACCAGGAATGGCATGTGCAGATATTATAACCAGATCATCCGGCTTTATTTGAATCTTGGAGTGATTGGAAGCTGCCATTCTGGCTAAGGAAGACATAGGCTCTCCTTGACTTCCTGTAGTTAACACAACTACACGGTCATCTGGATAGTTGCTAATACGGTCGATATCTACCAGCATATTCTCAGGGACTTTCAAATATCCTAATTCCGTAGCTACATTGACAACATTAACCATGCTACGGCCTGATACGCATACTTTACGATCATGCTTATCAGCTGCATTGATAACCTGCTGGATACGATGGATATTGGATGCAAAGGATGCTACGATTACCCTGCCCTCTGCATCATCAAACATTTTTTCAAAGGCCTCACCAACAGTCTTTTCAGACATAGTGAAACCAGGGCGTTCTACATTGGTGCTATCGGCAAACAGTGCCAGAACCCCTTCTTCTCCCAAGCTGGCAAAGCGAGCTAGGTCCATAACTTCACCATCGATTGGTGTAAAGTCTATTTTAAAATCGCTAGTGTGGACAAGTATGCCCACTGGTGTATGAATGGCAAGTGCTACAGAATCGGGTATGCTATGGCTTGTTTTCATAAATTCTACCTTTATGCTACCGAATTCTACAACTTCCTTAAACTTTACCACCTGTAGATGAACATTTTCCATTTTGTGTTCGTCTATTTTGCTTTTTACCAAGCCTAAAGTTAGCTTGGTTCCATATACCGGTACATTAATTTGTCTAAGAACATAAGGCAATGCGCCTATATGGTCTTCGTGACCGTGAGTTACCACGATTCCCCTAATTTTATCCTTGTTTTTCTGCAAATATGAAATATCGGGAATTACCAGGTCTATTCCCAACATTTCGTCCTCAGGAAAGCTGACGCCACAGTCTATGACAATGATATCATTTCCATATTCCACCACTGTCATATTCTTTCCGATCTCGCCAAGTCCTCCCAAAGGGATGACTTTCAATAATTTAGTTTTTGGTGACACTAAAAAAATTCTCCTCCTTCTATTATTAAGTTTAGTTCCGTTCAAATAACAATATTATAATTATACTTCAATTTCTTCCAGTTTACAAATGAAAAGTCTAGTTCAACAAATTCTCAGGTTGGCTTGAATGGTCGACTGGTAGGTCTTTCCCCTGTAGTGCTTGTATCTTATTTTCGTAAAAGACTGCCAATTCTTCAGCATACTCTTCATCTATACCTTCACTGTATACACGACAAACGGGATCCTCCGAATCAGGTAAAATCAACGCCCAACCCTTATCACTACTGATGCGGATGCCTTCAAATAATTCTATCTTTCCCTTTCCTTTGCTTTCCTCTTCAATTAGAGAACGCATAACAGTGCCTTTTTTGTTCCATGGACAGGGTATTTCCCTCTCCTGCATATAAAACTTCGGAATTTCTTCAATCAGTCCAGAAAGAGTGGAATGATCCAAAGACATTCTTTCCAAAAGCTTTGCCAACATGGCAACGCCATCAAAGTACAACAAAAACAGACCTGTTCCCATTGATTCCAGCATAACAGCCTGCTTACTGGATTTGGTTCTTACAACATCACAATTGTAAAGTTCAGCTAATTTATCTATTACTCCAGAAGCAGTATAGGGTACGGCAATCTTTCCTTCAGGCTTGTCCTTCAGATAAATTAGATTAACTAATGCATTTTGCATTTCCTTGCTAATTGGAGTTCCTTTTTCGTCATATAGACTAATGGTTTCTCCATTGGAATCAAGCGTGCATCCCAAATCGTAATTACCTGCCTGAAGCTCCTTCTCCATATTCATGTCTCTTTTGGCCTTTACTATTTCACAATCCAATTCCTTTAGTACCTGATGAAGTAGGTAGTTAACCAAGCTGTTACCGCTGGTATTTACCAAAACTCTATATCCCTTCCTGCTTACAGCAGATTTATCTATAAGCTCCATAAGAGAGCGAATATAGAAAACAGGAATATCTGACAAGCTATGAACCCGTTTTATATCCCGATAATCCTGCCTTTGAAAATCATCACGGATATATAAATTTTCAATTTTTCTTTCTATTGCTGGAGTAAAATTGCACCCACTGGAATCCATAAAGTGTATCCGTACATTACCTTCTTTTTCATTAGAGCTAAAAAGATGTATACCTGCATCCAAGGCGAGATTCTTTATAGAATATCGAAGTACTGGTGTAGTTAAAAGCCCTAGATCAAATACCTCCAGTCCAGCTGATAGTAAACCGGAAACTAGTCCGTGCTTTAACATACTGCTAGCAGGATGTGGATCACAACTGACTCCTACCTTTTTATCAGGCTCAAGAAAAGCAGCAAAGGCAGCACCGATTCGAGATATGTTCTGAGGGTTTATTTCTATATTGGCAGAGCCGCTAATACCATCTTTACCAAATAAGGTACGATTTTCCTGGGTACCCCAGATGACATTGGATTGTACAATATTACCTTCTTCGATGGTTTTCCCTGGCCAAATCTTAACCTGAGGTTTAATGGTAGCTCCATCTTTCAGATGACAGCTATCACCTATTACAGCACCTTCATAAATTGAAACCCGATCTCCAACTACAACCTTGTTACATATGGCAGCACCACGAACTTCAACTCTTCTACCCAGCTCTACATGATCCCAGAGAATCGATCGTTTTAAGCTTGTATTCTGCTCTATTACGCAGTGAGTACCTATGACAGTGTATGGTCCAATTATTGCACCTTTTTCAATACGGCTGTAGTCTCCAATGTAGCAGGGTCCTTGAACGATAGCTTTTTCGTCTAATTTTACACCCTTGCCCAAATAAACATTCTTATGGCTTTGATTTGCATCAAAATTATGTTTAACCTTAGCGGAAAGCATATCATAATGTGCTGTTAAATAAGTATATGAATTTCCAATATCACACCAGTATTCATCGCTGATATATCCATACATGGGTTGTCCGTCTTTAAGCAGCATGGGGAATAAATCCTGACTAAAGTCGAATTTCCTACCTGCTTCAAAATAGTCCAATACTTCCGGTTCCAATATGTAGATTCCGGTATTTACCGTATCACTGAACACTTCCCCCCAATTAGGTTTTTCGAGAAAACGAACTATGGCACCCGATTCGTCAGTAACTACCACACCATATTCTAAGGGTATGTCTACTCTTTTTAATATCAAAGTAGCTACGGAACCCTTATTTTTATGAAATGCAATGGCTTTCTCCAGGTCTATATCTGTCAATGCATCACCACTGATAACTACAAAGGACTGGTCTAAAAAATTGCCTGAATTCTTTACGCTTCCTGCTGTTCCTAAAGGAGTTTCTTCAATGAAATAATGAAGATTGACTCCATAATCGGAGCCCTCTTGAAAATAGTCCATAATTTGTTCTGGACGATACTGGAGAGTAACTCCTATTTCGCGAATTCCGTGTCGTCTTAAAAGTTCAATACTATATGCCATAACAGGTTTGTTCATGACAGAAACCATGGGTTTTGGCAAATCACAGGTTAGTGGGCGGAGCCGTGAACCCTCTCCCCCAGCCATTATTATACCTTTCACTGGAATCATCCTTTCGTTTTCCAAAGTATAATAATAGTATGTACATTCTAACCTTGAATATTCTGCCAGTTAGCCAAGCTTTACTTTATCAGCACATTTCTGACAATAACCTATAAATTGGACGCGATGATCTTCCACGTGAAATGAATATTTCTCTTGAATAGTTTTTTCCAGGGCATCCAGTAAATCCTCTTCTACCTCTACTACCTTCCCACATCGATTACATATGAGATGATGGTGATGATGATCTTCTTCTGGATGATTTAATTCATAACGGTTACGTCCGTCGTCAAAATTGTGCCGCTGGAGCACATCTATTTCTTCAAGAAGAAGCATGGTACGGTACACAGTAGCCAAACCAACCTCGGGGCAAAGCTTTTTAACCTCCAAGTAAACTTCCTCCGCACTCATGTGTTTTCCTTCATTTTGAAGAATCACATCTAAAGTGGCACGACGCTGTGGTGTTAGCTTGTATCCTTTTGCCCTTAGCAAATCCTTTATTCGATTCAATTCATTTGCCATACGAATCACTTCATTTCCTTGCCAGTTTTTATCTTTACTTATTCTTTTGAAGCTCGGTGAGCAATTCCTCGTTTAGAACCTTTATATGGGTACCCTTCATACCTAAAGAGCGAGATTCTATGATGCCGGCACTCTCCAGCTTTCGTAAGGCGTTTACGATAACAGATCGAGTAATACCTGCCCTATCAGCAATTTTACTGGCAACCAATAAACCTTCCATACCATCTAGCTCATTAAAAATATGCTCAACTGCTTCCATTTCTGAATAAGACAGGGTATCCATGGCTAATTGAACAACAGCCTTCTTTCGAGCATTTTCTTCTTTCTCTTCTGTTTTGGAATGAGTAATTTCCAAGCCGACTACAGTTGCACTATATTCCGCAAGAATAATATCTTCTGTTGTCATTTTCTTTCCGAAAAGTTCAAATATAAATGTGCCCAAGGTACCGTTTCCAGAATGTATAGGTACAATAGTTATTTCAACATCGCTGTTTTTACCCTTATATATATTTAATTGAATATCTTCATATTTCAAAAGTTCCTGATTATAATCATCTGACAAATAGCAGTCTTTAGCTTCAGTTTCAATAAAAGACTGGGTACTTTTTTCTTTTGGTACACTCATACCTAGCATGCGTCCCCTTTTACTGACTATAAAAACATTACAATCCAGAATTTGGCTTAAGACTTCAGTTATATCAGAAAAAACAACCCCATCAGAACCTGAGGCTTGAAGAATTTTATTCAGCTTTCTGGTATTCCCCAATAAAGCATCGGACACTGGCTGGTCACTCCTCATAAATCGATCTACCTATATAATATATTTGTGTATATCTGTATCTTTTATAATATCATGCAAATTACGCTTTACAAAATCTCCATCGATGGTAACTGTCTGGCCTTCATAGTCTTCTGCATGAAAGGAAAGCTCCTCAATGAGTTTTTCCATAACCGTATGCAGTCTCCGTGCACCAATATTTTCCTTGCTTTGATTCATAATGAAGGAAATACTAGAGATTTCGTCAATGGCATCCTCGGTAAACAATAAATGAACATCCTCAGTCTCCATCAAGGCAATCTGTTGCTTTATAATTGCATTTTCAGGCTGAGTTAGAATCTGCTTAAAATCATCCTCGGTTAAGCTTTTAAGCTCTACCCG
>LFRM01328353.1_pt1 | contig 21288 bp, 24 predicted proteins | sample 618341 | NCBI WGS metagenome assembly LFRM01 (sample SAMN03654438, study PRJNA283298) | anaerobic digester metagenome | isolation source: pool of bioreactors CSTR01a, CSTR02a, and CSTR03a thermophilic anaerobic... | place: Denmark: Kgs. Lyngby | collected 2014-05-21 | reverse complement strand
TGCACACAAGCCGACACATCCCCAGACCTGGCGGAGTTATCGGCTTTTTGTTTGCGCAATAATGCAGTATTAGAAAATAGTGGTATTTTATTAAGAAGTAGTTGTATATTTGGCTAAAAAACTTCAATAAAAAGCGGTACCGCTTTTTTAAGGGCTAAAATCGGCCAAAATATGCATATAAATGAGAGGATTTTAGTTTCCTTTAGTCGTTTCTAAAACAAAGTGTTTTACTTGTTTAGGTACGATCCGCTCATACAGTTTATTAAATGTTTCTACCAGTTCAAGCTCAACAGTTGAATCCTTTTGTTTAATAAATATTTCTAATGCATTTAATTTGTCTTCACTAACTTCAATTGTTATCTTTTTTGTTTTCATTTGTCTTCCTAAAATACAATGTCATATCTTATATTTTCTCTTACTTCACTTTGGTCAATCATCTCTATTTCAGAAAAATGTTCTTGATATTTTCTAATGTCTTCACTAGTTATTGATGTGAAATGCTCACCACCATCATTGCCTACGATTATAAATCTGCCAGCTAAGACATCATTTGTTATACGTCTGTTTGCTGGTAGGTTTCTAAGTTTACCTTCTTCATTACAAATTATTTCTGCAGTATCACTTAAGGGTAATAGTTCAATTGGACCATCAACCATCGATTGTAACATCTCTAAATCATTATCAATAATGGCGACATATGGTCTGGTTTGTGGTTCAACTACAAGCACTTTTATTTTACTGTAACGATTATTATCCTCATTAACATAGGTATTAGTTTCTAGTAAATCATGCACATTAGTTATATAACTTTGATATCTTGCGTACTCAAAGCCTTCAGATTCAATTAATACACCATCATCTTTTGTGTCAGTGTAAACTAAAATACTATGGTTTACATTGTTGTCATCTAGATACATTTCTTCTTTAAACTTTGCAATATAAGCTCGATCTTTCATTGGATCATTTAGTAAATCATTAAACTCTTTTTCTGATACTTTGATTGCAACTTTAACCTTATGGTCTAGAGGGTTTAGAAAATCTTTTCTTACGAGTGGTGCTTTAATTTTTATGTTTACAGGTTTTGTTTCATAAGTTTGATCTGATGGCTGTATTACAGTAAAGTCATCTTCCCCAACAATTAGACCTAGATTTCTACCATTATCCCAATTGACATGGATTGTTCCAATGTCATCAACAAAGGCAACGGTTCCCTCAGTGTCAGGTGGAATAGGGTATTGGTCACTCATTGATAAATTTTTTATTCTTGTACCCTTTGGATACATCTCTTTAATAGCTTTTATTTTCATATATGTATTTATTCCTTTCATTTAAAAAGCACACCTAAGTGTGCTAGTGGTTTTTATTGATTAGTGTTTTAAGTTGTCTTTTTAAATCTATTTCCAATAGTTTTTCTTTAACACTATCTTCATGAATTGTAATAATTCTATCTTCTAATAAATTAGTAATTGATTTTAAAATATTTTGTTTATCTTCATCTAAGTAGTCATTTAAGTCATAACTTTCATAAAATAACTTTGATTTTGTTACTTCATAGTAGTTAATGACATCATTGAAATCTATTTCATTTTCTAAATAATCAATGATCCAAGTTATACACTCATCATAAACAGTGAGGGCATATACTTTTAATTTTTTATCCATTCACATTTCCTTTCATTATTTTAAATATTTTCTTGGGTTTACATAGTTTCGATCTTTAATAATTTCTAAGTGTAAGTGTGGGCCAGTACTGTAGCCAGTAGAACCTACTTCACCAATTTTATCTCCAACATTTAGTATTTGATTCTCTTTAACATAAATGCGCGCCATATGACCATAGACACTAAATACTCCACCTCCATGATCTATAACTACAAATAATCCAAGGCCAATGTTGGTATGTCTTACAGCAACAACTTTTCCATTACCAATACTTAATAGTGAAGTTCCAAGCGGTCTTGCCATATCTATTCCTGTATGATAATCGCCAGTGTTTGTTCCATCAGGAAGAATTATTGGTGTTCTTGCACCAAATTCAGAGGATACATGTTTGCGCCAATCATCCTCAAAAGGACTAGAAAAGATTCCACCAATATAGGGTGTGTTTTCTGACTCTATGTATAAGTCTTTTAACAAGGCACTCATTGGTATATATTGTTCTATGTCTTGACTACTTCCAGTTAAGGCAACATTGTAGATTTCAGATACTTGAATTTGTTTTTCTAATAAATCAAAATCAAGAAAAGTAGATGCATTATTTAAAAGTCTATTTGTATCTAAGATTACCACTTTATAAATTACTTCTTCAGTTATACCTTCATCATTGGTTTCTTCAACATTTTCTAATTCATAAAAGTTAGATAGATAATTATCGATACTAATTAGATAATTAAAATCTTTATTATTAATAAAGTAAGTAAGAAGGATACTTTTAATCAAGGTATTATCAAAGCTGCCTCTAACATTTTCTAACAAAGATATCTGCTTATCAATTTCATCAAAGAGGTTTTTATACTTTTCAATAACTAGTTGATACTCTTTGGGAGTGGAATCAGAAACTTGGGCATCATGAAATAGTGTTTCTATTAGATGGTTATTATGTTTTGAGGTCCCATCCGCAATACTTACAATCATTAAAATTATAAGTATTAGAGGGGAAACTGCAATAATAAAGGTAGTCATTAAAACCTTTCTACCATCCTTGCTAGTAGCTAAGGAGACAAAGACCTTTATTAATTTGGTCATTATCTGCCGCCACCACTTCCAAATAGTTTTTCTTTATAATCAGGGGCTTGAACTTTTAAATTATATCTTTCATTGCCACATTTATATAAACAAACTCCACGCTGTGGATATCTTATTAATTCAAACTCTGATTCTTCAAGTTGTAGTGTGTCTATGTAAAACTTTTTATCTATGCTTCCTGCATTAAAGAGGAATTGATGTGTAGGGATTGAAAAGAGTGGTTTTGTATATTCCCGAATTTTTGGAATGTTGAAATCTTCAAGATTTTGTGAGGCGATAATTATTGAACTGTCTTTCTTTCTAACTCTTTTCATGAAATTTCTAATGTACTCAACAGCGGTTAAATTAGTTAAAAACAAATAAAATTCATCTAAAGCACCAACAGTATTTCCTTTGGTTAAAAGTTCATTAGACATATAAGATAAGACATTAAAAAGTAGAGCATTCTTTAAATTTTCATTTGAGTTAAGTAATCCTTTAACACCAAAAGTTACAAGATTACCGTGAGAGATATTAGTATAGCCATTAAAATACTTTGATTCTGACCCAATACTAATAGAGTAGATTGCCAAAAGAATATCTCTTAGTATTTCTTCTGAGTATAAGTGCTTTTCACTATTCTCATATGACTTGTATTCTAAATCAATTAAATAATATAAATCTTCAAGAATTGGATAATCATTAGCATTTATTATTGATAGATCACTATCATCATGGATATTGAATTTATCGTATAATTTTTTAAGCATTATTTCTAAAGTATCCAAATGCGCATCACTCAAATCTTTATAACTTTTAAAGAAATCTTTTAGAAAAGAAATATGTTGTGATAGGGCATTTGATATTTTAAAGGCATCTGGTGCAGCCTCATCATAAGTATCTTCTAGCAAGACTTCATCAGTCCACAGTTTAGGCTCTAAAACATTAATAATGTATTCACCACTTGTTAAGTCAATGTAGTCACCTTTAAGATTAAAAGTTAGGTCTGCGTACTCACTTTCTGGATCAAGTACGACAACATTTAAACCAGATTCAAGGATGTTACAAATAATTAATTTTAAAAGAAATGACTTACCTTGACCAGAGTTTCCGAGAATTATTATGTTAGAGTTTGTTTTGTCATCAGTTCTTTTATTAAAATCAACTATGATATTTGAACCATACTTATCTCTGCCTAAGTAAAAACCATTTTCATCAGTTTTTCCAGAATAGTTAAATGGAAATAAATTAGCAACAGATGAGGCTGGGAGGACTCTTTCAAATTCATCTTTAAAACTGTTATAGCCAGAAGGTGATACAGCTAGATAGCCTTCTTTTTGTCTTAAAAGCAGTTTGTCAATATTTATTTTTGATCGGATTAGTTCGGTGGCGACATCTGATTGTAAGATTTTTAAACTTTCATAATCATAAGCCATCATTTCAATAAAGACGGCTGCATGAACTAGTGGTTCACGTGATCGATGCATATTCGCAATCAAGACAGTTAAGTCATGGATGTCCGCTTCAGCTTCAATAGTTTCTTGAACTTGGGTAGATGAAACACTTTGCATCTTATGTTTGTTAGTTGCATTTGAAATGATTCTTCTTTCTTCAAGTGGTGTTACAATTCTTGAATATATTTTTAAGGTAACATTTTCTTTTTCACCAAGATATCTAAGTAGGGCTAACTCTTCTGTTGAAGTTGGATACTCTCTTATTGCCCAGACGCATCGATAAGTATTACCAGATATAAAGTAATCAGTATAAAACTTAATAATTGAAGGTGCAATCATATCAATAAAATCTTGGGTTGCAACTTTTTCTGATTCTACTTCTTTTCTTTTAAAGAGATTAAACTTCTTCATCTAATAGCCACCTTTCACCATCAATATCTTCAAAGTGATCAGTAGTAACGTTTTGTTCATTGTAAACACCAAGCAAGGTTTTAAGTTCTTCTTTGCTTAACCTTTGAGTTGTAAAGCCAAATTGTCCAAATGATTTTTCAATTCTTTTAATGTAATTTATTGCTTCACGGTCGATTTGATGTCTAATTCTAATACAAATTAAAAAAGATCTAGCAGTAGCACTTCTCAATTGGATTTCATCAATGTGTTTTAGATCTAAAGTTAATAGTTTTTTAATGCTGGGGTTTAATTCTTCATTAATTCTTCTTAAAAGGTATTCTTTATTAATCCTGAAGTTCTCGCGCCCATTAAGACAGAGAATTTCGACAATATCAACTCCTTTAATAAGATTCATTAGTAAAAATATTTTGGCTTCAATGTTTTCATTGGATAAGACCGATAAGTTATAGGGAACAATTGAATAATAGATTAGGTTATGGTTGTTGTAGCCAATTAATCTATCGCCATCTATTGTCTTAAGATTTAATAATCTTCGAGTCGAGGTTTTATTTCTTCTAAACATTATTACATCATCATTTCTATATAATTATAAAATTCTATTTCAACAGGCTCACTGTCACCTAGTTGTAGTGGTATTAATACAGGAAGTAATTTATTTGTTAGATAATGTTGATCATAGCAAACATCAACAAAGCCACCGACAGTAGATTTCAATATTAAATTGTCAGTCATATCAGTTATGGTACAAGTATTAAGATTATTTTGAGTAATAAAGTTTGCGATATTTTCTGGTGTATTATCAAAGTAATGTTGTTGAGCATAGATACCATTTGAATCATGAATATATCCTATAACCTTATTTAAATTATTTGACAATATTATCAGTCCTTTCTTTTTCCCAAGTATAAGTCTGGGCATGTAGTATAAAAAAATGACACGAGTGAACTAGAAAGTCCATAATACTCATGTCATCAAATCTTAATGATAATAGTGCATATACTGCAGTTACCACTAAGAAGTGTATGAAGTTAAATTGAGTGTAGATTACTACTGAAAATAATCCAGTAGCACCTATAATCAGAATATCTTTTAATTGCCAAAGCCAAAGGGTTGGCTTGGCTTTGAGGTTATTTGGGTATAAGTACATATTGTCCTTTCTTTTATTTTTTAAGTATATACATAGAGTATAATAGTATTGATAGAATATTATTATATCTAGAAAATGGAGGAACCTATGCATGAACTAAATCTAAACGGAGAACTTAATTATAATGATGTTAATGTTAAATTTTCATTTAAAAAAAATGCTTTAACTATAATGCCGAGCGGTGACATTCATTGTTTTATAAGTACATTCAAAGAAGGTGAAAAAATAGAATTATTGAAAGGTAAAACTACTAATAATTCCATCGTTATTTTTCTCGATTTAGAAGGCTATATGAGATACCCCAATATATATCCAGAGTATAAAGTGACTGCTTTACTATTATCAAATAGCCATGATTTTGATGGTATACCTACCATCAATTCTATAAGTCTTGAAAAAGGTATATTGAATAACTTTGGTGATATTTTTGAAGACACATTCTATTCTCACCATGGTGTATTCGATGTTGACAACTTTGATGGAGTATTTAAATTTGAAACAAAACCATTCAAAGAGACAAACATCGAGTTCAAAGTCTCAACCTCAAATGACTATGAAACTTATAGTTTTAATATTTTTAGAGCGACACCACTTAATGTGAAAACTATAGAAAACATTTATAGAGTATTTACCTATAAATCAAGCAAAGGATTTCCTTTAACAAAATCTGTAGATATAATGATAGATATGTTAAATTTTCTTAAACTTTTATCCTGGAATAAAAAAGCAAGTGTTAAAAATGTAAGAGTTGGGTATATAGATGGTCACGACAAAATTAGAAATTGTGGTGTATTATATGTTAACTTAGAACCCTGTATGGATAAGATAGTAAATATATCATTGTATGACTATTCTAAAAATTTAGATGCTTTTGCCAAATTATACAGTTTAAGTAAGAAAATAAGTAAGTCACACATATTTTTGTTAGAAGAAAAACATCTTAGTCGGTCATTTGATGCAAAAGAAATATTAAATACAATCATAACATTTGAACAGTTAATTGATCACTTTAAACTGGCTAAGAGTAGAATGAATAAAGAAGAAAAACAATTAAGAAATACTATAATCAAAGAGTATAATGAGAAATTAGAAGTCTTCAAAGACTTGAAATCTCATATCAATAATTATAGAGGAAGTACATTGAAAGATACATTAATAAAAACATTAGATGATAATATTATCTTGAAAGATAATCTGGTGTCGAAATCATCAATTATTGATAGTTATGAAGACTTAAAAGAATTAATAGAAAAAATAGTGGTATTCCGCAATAATGTTGTACATAGTTCTAAATTCGACATTGGGGTTGAAGGTCTAGCTGATGGAGCAATGATTATTACATACATTAATTATTATTTAATATTAAATGTAGCAGGTTATTCTGATACAGAAGCATGCGATATTTTAAACAAATTGTTTAAATTTTAATGTAAATCATTTTGATGAAACAGTTTTTACGATATTCATAGCACTTTGAGTTGCATAAATAGTACTCATCATATTGCCACGAGTTGATGTATCAAGTCCAAATTGATCAGCGATTCGTGGTATTTCATTTGCAGACATCATAAGTCCTATACCTAACAACAAGCTATCTTTAAATACCATGAGTCCTGCAACAAGAAAGACTGATTGTAGAAAGGTAGTTAAAGACAAAGCAATGATCTGCTTGCTCCAGCCAGTAAAGCCATCGATAAAACCTCTGGGTACGGATATCATATATAAACTTCCAACTGCGATTTGTGTAAGTAGTATGCCACCTCGCTTTAAGTTATTAAAGAAGACTTTAATAACTGAGTATCCTAGTGCTATTAGTACAAATATTCCAAAGATCAAAGATACTGATAGTTGATCAATTACATGCAGCGAGCTAGTTGCTAAATTACCAATGCCTTGGACATCACCTGTTATTTGAGTAAGTCCAAGTGAAAGTGATGTCTGCATTGATATCGCAAATTTGAATAATTCTATTGGCAGTGTTGTAACTAATGATGTGGCGATAAACCCTTTTAAGATATTTAAAAAAGTATTACCAACATTACCTTGACCATTTTGATATGAAATCGCAGTTTCAAAGACCGCAAGTATTAATCCAACTGTAAACATTGCCCAGGCTAGATAGCTAAAGAATAATACTATTGCTTTTACCCACACAAGATCAAATAGTTCGGCTCCCATATTGTTTATCATTGAAAAAAATTCAACAAGAAAATTCATTATTTGAGTATAAAGCCAATCAATTATTTGATCGAAAATACTTTCTGCGACAAAGTCCCATATAAACATAAATACAACCCCTCACTATAATAACTTCCAAATATAACTTGGTGCAGTTAATGTAAAAACCAAACATACAAATAGAATGGATGGGGCAGTCCACTCAAAGCGGTCATTATTTTTCTTATAATCAAAGTAAGAACTACCTAATTTGATAAATAGAAATATTGCTAAAATTATACTAAGAGCTGGAAATATTACATTATTTACCACCTGCCTTATTTGCGATTCAGCATTTTTCCATGTTTCTTCAATAACACCAGATACATTACCACTTGCATTAAGTCTTATAAATGAATTTAAAAACAGCAGATAAAGATTCGATATTACTAAAGTAAATCTCTTAAAGTAAATACTAATTTTCTTCACATAAATCATCCTTTCTAAAATAACGCAGATTGCTTAGCTACACCACGTTTTTTGCTAATATCATAATTGGCGATTAATAATTCCTCATAAACACTACCAGGGTCATATCTTTGTTTTAAATTGTTAATTCTTGTCACACTTACAATATAATAATCTTTATATAAATCTCTAATATAATTCGAGTCATTATAAGATAAAAGAAACATCCCTTGAATGTTATCTAAACTATTTTTTAAACGCAGATGATCCTCCGTTTTAAAGGGTGCATCATAATGACTTTCAGTTTCAAAGTATGGGGGATCACAGTAAAAGAATGTATCTTTGCGATCATACTGTTTAATCAATTCTTCAAAGTCTTTGTTTTCAATCACAACTCTTCTTAGGCGTTGGCTAGCACTTAATATTGAATGATTAACACTAGCTAATGATATTGGTCTTGCACCATATGATTTACCCCCTGATGCATATGAAAACCTAATCACCTTATAAAAGGCCACAGCTTTATTAACATCTACTTGATTCGCCTTTGCTTCTAGAATCTTTTTTATTTCGTGAAACTCCAAGGGCTTTAAATACTTTTCTCCAATTTCTAATTCATCTTCGATATACTTATAAAAATCAGTTTTACCATCAAGTAGATTTTTTAAATGAATAAACTCATCTCTTGAGTTTAAGGGAAAAAAGCCTAACTCATTTAAAAATGAAAGAGGCTTTTCTTTAACAACCGTAAATAAATTGACTAAGTTAACTTGAAAATCATTATAAATCTCAAAGTTATCTGACTTACTTTTGGCAAATAGTACTGAAGCACCACCACCAAAAACTTCAACATAGCGATAATAGTCAGTCGGAAAGCGTGGTAAGATTTCATCTATTAAAGCACCTTTTCCACCAATCCATGGTATAAATGGTTTCAAATAATCACCTCCTTACCTTTCATCTTTTGTGAATAAGTCTGATAAACTGTCTGGTAACATCAGTGCTCCAAGCTTTGTATCAATGACAGCATCTTTATCTATTAAATATTTCCCTATTAATGTGTAGTCTAAGAAATTGCTTAGTATTGTTTGATATTCTAAATAATCATCTGATTCAAGCATTTTCAATCTTTTTTTAGCGTACGTATCAGGCTCAAGTTTAGTATCTTCTAATAAAATGATATCCCCAAGATTGTTAAGGATGTGGATAAGTTTTGTAATACTATTTAGCTTATATTTATTTAGTAAAATAATAAAGATTTGAGCTTCTTTAGAATTTAAATCTTCTAGTAGTCTACAAAATTCATTGACTTCATTAATTTTTGATTCACGAAGGATATTTTGTGTTTTTATAAATATCTCATAATTAATATTATTTGTCATAAAATCAAAGATTACGGCGAGCTCGTTAAAAATATCTGCCCTGTATAGATGTTCATTTAGCTGATTATTATATTGGGGTAGGGGTACTATTAATTTTTGTTTATTAGTAGTGTTAAGTATCCATGCATTAATTTGGCCATCACTAGGATAATTCTTTAAGATAGGTATCTCATTTTCTTTTAGTAAAGGTACTTTATCTAATTGAAATAACCATCCATATTCTGTTTTATACTTGAGTAAGTTGTCTTTAGCTCTATCACCAACAATTTCCCATTCATTATCGGTTTTAGGTACATTTAAATCTTCTGGAATTGTTATATCATAAATTTGATTGAATAATTCCTGAGTCAATATGATTGAATCATCATAATGATCTAGATTGCTAATTAGTCCATAGTAGTTTAAATAATTTATTGTATGGATTAACTCATTTATACTCTTAAAGTTCTTTATACTGACAATTGCATTTAACTTTTTAACTTGTCGATAATCTAAGTAGCTAATTATGATTTTGCATAGGTAATTTAAATCATAGACATTTACTGTTATGTTATTAAAGTTATCTAGCCATTTGTAATCATCATTTTTGGCTAAAGTAATTTGATTATCATTAAATGTATCTTTAAGATCATTTAAATCTTTTGGGAAGTTTGTGGCAACTATTTCTTCATTGTATTTGTATTTGATCTCTATCATTTTCTATAACCTCCATCTCATCTTTTTTTAATAATTCACTGCTCTGTTTTATATTTAAGCTTTTAAATTCTTTTTGACTTAGGCTAGTATTGTTTAAATATTTAAAATTGCTTTTATCTAAATAAAGCCAACCATTTTTATCAAGTAAAAGGGGCTCTTTTAAAATAATTGAGCCCCAATGATTAACCATTATTGTTTTTCTTATTGCACGTGGATTAAATCCATCATCACTCGATTGAATGTCATATGTATATAGGCCATCTAAAGTCTCTGATGTTTTTATTCGACTATATGTTAAAAGTGCTAATTTATTATTAATAGAAACTACATCATATTTTTTGTTTTCGCTACCCACGACATCCTCCTTTCATTATTTGTTAAATAATTAAAACTCCATTTTTAGAATTAGCTAAGATTACTAACAGAGCAATAAATAGTAATATATAAATAATGATTGTAAAGCATTTCTTTAATGCGTCTTTATTCATTTAAACTTCCTTTTTCTTGAGTAATGTTATTAGCACAAGACCACTGGCTATAATAATTGTCATATAAATAGGGGTGTTGTTACTTATTCCAGTAATTGGAACTTTACTGTTAATGTATTCAACCTTATAAAGGTTATCTTCTACTTGCTTATTGGTATCAATTTTAAGTACTTTTTTAGATAAGCTATAGCCAGCTGGTGCCTTGATTTCACTTAAATAGTAAATTTCTAAAGCTAGAGTATCCCAAGTGTAAATACCATCCTTAAATGATGCTGGCTTAATCACATTGTTATCACTATCTTTTAACTCTAGGATAAAGTCATTACTTTTAATTGCTTCTTTGCTACCTCCATCTATTTTAGTTGCTTGAATTTGTGTTTTTAGACGTTCATTTAAAAGTGTTAGATCATTTTCTACAACTTGAGTATCTTGATCAACATAATGAAATTCAATTATTGATATATCACTACTTTTTTCATATCCATATGGGACATCTTTTTCAATTAAGGCATACTTTCTTTCGATAGCTAATTTATCAATAGATGCTATTCCATCTTTATTAGTTTTTAAAGTAGCAAGAGGTGACATTAGAATTAATGACTCATAAGTAACATCATCCATATTAGTAATATCATATAGACTAAATGTTACATCTGCTATTGGTAAACTTGTCTTTTTATCGACCTTTGTTAGATTAAATTTTCCAGTTGCCTTTTCATTTTCAAATTTAACGGTGTAATTATTGCTATCACTACTTAAAGTAAACTCTTGAATTTTGTTTTTTGGATTAATGATATAAGGCTTTGGAACAAATATTTCTTCTATAAAATAATTACCAAAATCATATCCCAAAACTTCTACTAAGCCATCTTCATCAGTCTCAATTGTTTCAAGTAGATTTTTATTGCGATCATATAGATTAAAGATTGTATTAGCAATTGGTAAGCCAGTATTTTTATCATTTTTAGAAATAGTAATACTAGTGGTTTGATTTTTAAAAACAACTTCATAGACTTTGCCATCTTCACTAATAAAGATTTGTTGAATAGCATGATCGTTAGCAATTACATATGGGTAAGGAACCTCTATTTCTTTAATAAAGTATTGACCGTAAACTAGATGATTTAGTTTTGCTAAACCATCACTGTCTGTAGTAATAGTAACGATAAGCTTCATTTGACTATCATAAATTTCAAAGCTAGTATTTGCAATTGATTCATTTGTATCTTTATCAAGTTTTAAAATGGTTAAATCGCCATAGATTTTATCATTTTCAATATTACCTAAATCTAAGACTTTACCAATAATATCAATATCTACATATGTCTGTTTTTCATCAATACTAAACTTAACTGGAGTTGCTGGTTTATATCCCTCCAGTGGACTACTTTCAATTATAGTATAGTTACCATAAGGAAGACTTGCTTCAAGTAAGAATTCACCATCAATATCAGTAAACCATTCACTTTTTTCAATGACATCTTTACCATTTTGAAATTTAATAGTCACAACATCATTATTAGAATCAAGAATTTTAAATCCTACATTTTCAAGGGGTTCTTTGTTTTCACTATCAATTTTCGAAACTAGGATCTTAGCTTGAATATATTCATTAGCAATAGGTAGATGAATAATAGACTCATGATCATTTTCACCTATAGTAAAGTAATGCTTACTATCATCTAAATGGTAGCCAATCGGAGCGACTAACTCTTTCCAATAATATGTACCAAACCTTAAATTACTTGATGTTACTTCACCTTTTCTATCAGTTACATATTCATCAAGTTTAACTCCATCACTTGTATATAGTCCAAAGGTTGCATTAGCTAAAAATTCGCTTCCACCTTTGCCGGTCTTATGGATTTTAGATTTTCCATAGATTATTTGATTTGTAAGTGTTGAATTCGTATTAGTTACTTCTACAGTAGGTTTGTCACTAGCGTATTTAATTGATATATTCCATACTCCATCAAAGAGGACATAACCTTTAGGTGCGACTGTTTCTTTTGCGTAGTATTCACCAAGAGGTAAGTTGTGAAACTTAACTTGACCATTAGTATCTGTAACTTCTTTTCCTACTAGCTGATCTTGTTTATATATAAGTTTACTTCCCTCGTATATTGAGTTTTTTGCATATAGCTCTATTGTTGAATCACTAAGTTTAATACCGTTGAATTGTGGTTGTATTTTATCCCAGTCATTCTCTATCTTAGTTAGAGTAAGATCTGACCTTTGAAATTTATTTAAAACTTTACTTATTGATTTAACTACAAGTGTGTTTTGATCTTTATAGTTTATCGTTATTGATCTTGGAGTACTATCTAAAACATACGGCTCTGGAGTATAGACTTCACTAATACTGTAAGTACCTAATGTAAGATAATTACTTTGGGCAATACCACTGGTGTTAGTTGTTAGAGTATCCACAAGCTTTCCATTTGAATCTTTAATCTCAAAGATAGCACCCTTAATATAATCATCATTAGTCGAAACTTTAAGTATTTCAATTTGAGCTTTTGATACTTTATTAAATACCTTTACTTCAGTATCAACGCCAGAGTCTATTTTGACTTCTTTAATTTCTGAATTAATAACAAGCGGACTTGGAACAAATGTTTCCCGATAGTAGTATGTTCCTGCAAGTAAATCTAACCTATTGGTGTAACCATTAGATCCTGTTGTATAAGTAGTTGCGTCTGACATATCTTTATTTTTTGATAGTTCAAATTTAGTATTTGAAACTAAAGCATTTGTTTCTCCATTAAATTTTCCAATTCTTAGTGTGCCATTATGTTCTACATTAAATGTTACATTATAAACAATAGGATCGGGGTTGCCGCCAGCTATTACATTTTGTTGGGTAGGGTGTGAATACAGTAGTGGAGCAGTAGGTGTGTTATGGGTAATATTTTTAAACTTCTTTAATTTAACTACTGCTTTATTAGGACTAGTGCCTTTTGCAGTTACTTTCAATTGATTATTGTTGATTGAAGCATCTAAGCCACCATTATCAATAATTGTAGAATTGGCCAGTACACCATTAGTATCAGTCAATGTAATACTGTTGTTTGAAGTTACGTTGTGTGTGGTGTTGTGAAAACTAGCTGATTTGTTATGGGCATTTACTTTATTCATAATTATTGTTTTTTCTGCATTATAGTCAAAACCTTCAAACCACCAATTTCCACTAATAGTTAAATCATCTCTAATAGTTGCAATATACTCCCATAGCACATGTTGGGTTACTACCCAATCTTTATTAGTTTTATTTGTATTATCATAGCCATGGTAGATAATTCTAGAAAATATTTCGCGTTCAGCATGATTAAAGCTATTGACTGTATAACCATCGCCATTAGTAAGCAAAATTTCTGGTTCAATACAGAAGGCTTCAACACCATTGGCGAGGATAATTTTCTCTTTATATCCATCTCGATTAACAATGGTATAACCTTTAGAGTTTCTTGCCTCAAAATAACCACGTTTAACAATGTTGGTTTGACTAGTTGAGATGTCGATATTGTTGGCACTTATCGGTAGTGGGTTTGTCACTGTACTAAGTGCAAAGACCATAAACAGCACCATAAATCTTTTAAATTTATTCATTTAGTTACTTCCTTTCATTTAACAAAGCAAAAAAGCCAGAAATGATCTGGCTTATAAAATATTAAAAATAATGTTTATCACACCCTTTCATAATAAAAGCACTTAAATTAATAAGTGCTTAGTGGTTCATATTGTTTAATTGGCTTCACATACTTTAAGATAAGCGAAGAAGAATTGTTTTCCATCATTTTGATAACCGTCCATTCGAGTAAATCCACGACAGCTATACTTTGATGAATCATCTTCTATCTGGGCTACACCCCAATTCCAGGCTTCTATTGATGTCCAAAAGTGTGGCACGCTACGTCCTAGCTCATCTGTAGGTTTTAAGTTATCTGGTATATAGTCACAAGGTTTAGTTTCATCAAACCATGCATTGTCACATAGTGCATTATCATCTTCTACAACTTCTGGCGGAATAATCTCTTCGGGTCTTACTATTTCCTCTATAAGTGCTTCAGGTTCTGTCTGTTTATCTTCATTTTTTGGTTCCACTTTAATTATTGGTTGTTTTGGGATCACTTTCTTATCAGACTGCTTGATATTTGAATTTAAGTTATCCACAGGTTTATTATTCTTGGGGAAAACTCCTGGATTATAATTAACTGATGAATTATTAATGGTAATTGGAGTGCTTTTTCCTTTATTATCATCTTTTAAATATGTATCCATTTTATTATTATTTTTAAAACATTTATCCTTAAATATAAGTTTTTCTTCTGATGTATGTAGCATTTTCTCTATAGAAATTTTATCATCAGATTTTTTAGAGCTTCTTTCATTTGCTCTTTCCTGGATTGCACTGCAACCTAGCAATATAAATGATACAATAATAGTAATTAAGAATATGTTTAATAATTTTTTGTTCATTTTAAGATCACCTTTGACATCAATATACCAAAAACCGGGGTCATAGTCTAGATAAATCTTCTTCATTATAGTAAAGGAAACTTTAGAGTATATTCAATAAATAAATCTTTAACCTGTGTAAAAAGGATGATTTCTATAATAGAGTCTTAAAAGGATAAGCTATATTTGAGTAATCTAAATAAAAAGTAATGTAATTATGAATATATATTAAGATAATAGTTAGCTAGGAGAATAATGATGAAAATACAATTTAAAGATGAATTTTATGACGGATTTTTAAAAGATCCATCCAAAGACAAGTTTCGAAAATTAATCCAGCATAATTATGGGGAACTTGATGAAATTGATTTCAAAGAAAAATGGATCAGTAAAGGCAAATTATCTAAAACTATTTTATCAATGGCAAATTCTGGGGGTGGAATTATAGCTTTTGGTATTGGTGAAAATTCTGATGGAGTTGTAGATCCTGTAGGTCTTGACAAACTCAAAGACAAGGCAAATATAAATGACGACTTAGCTAAGTATATTAGCCCTAATCTGGATTATGTTGTATATGATTTTACTTATGATGCATCTGAATATGGAGAAATGGAAAATAGAAAATTTCAAGTACTGTTTGTTAATAACACCCCTGATAGATTACCGTTCATTTCTTTAAACGGAACAACTGATCTAGAAAAGGACGTTATATACGTAAGAAGAGGAACCAAATGTGTGAAAGCAAAATCTGAAGAAATAGAGAGTATAATTAACAATAGAATAGACTCTATTTTTAAAGACACTTCTGATTTATCTCTTGATAAGCATTTAGAGCAATTAAAAACATTATATAATGAATTGCCAAAGAAGATTAATGTGCTTGTGAGAAAAGGAAAGCCAACTTCACTGCAGCTTTCACTTACAAAAATTACTTCAGCAATGGATTCATTTATGAGGACTAAAGATGAATATGAAGAACAAGATAATCCAAATTATCCTGAGGAGAGTTATGAATTATTTATTTTTCAAATGATAAACTTAAAGAAACTGAAAATTCAAAAACACCTCGGCTTAAAATAGACGATTTTATTTTACATGAGTTTGTCTTAATGTCAATTTAGTAAAACTTGATTAATAAAGCAAAATAAGAATAACAACTTACCTATCAAATTATGGGTAAGTTTTTAAATTGAAGAAACAATCATAAATACAAGCGCTAATTCACTGAAATGAATAGAAAAGAATTGCAGAAAACAATAAGCATAGTTTTGGCTTACTTTATTGATGTAGTTTATAACGCCCTAATCAAAAGGATCATAAAATAATTAATAGTGAGAAAGAAAATCAAAATGACTGACAGACAACAAAACTTGTCTTAAAGACAATAAAACTTTACATTAACGATACTTGGTGATATAATTCAGATATAGAGGTCTTAGGAGGTAAGTATGGATATAATGTTTAGAAGAAATTATTTCTTTTTTGTAATTTTCTTAAGTTGGATAATTGGCACGTTTGCTTTGTTGTATATCATCTTTATATAATAATTTAAAAATTTTTTATAGTATATTCAAAACCATTTAAATAAAACTGGAGGTAACAAATGAAAAAAGAAGATATTTTGAAAAGAGCTCAAAAAGAAAAATATGATGAAAGAGAAAATCAAATAAACATAAAAGCCTTTCATATTGGTTGGATAGTAACATCTATTGCTATGTTACCAATTTTATTTTTAAGATTTATCTATAATGAATCGGCGATTGATTTAGTGTTTATTATAATGGTTCATTCTAGTGCTAGCTTATTTTATCAATATTCAAAAACATCTGATAAAAAATCATATTTAATCTACGGACTTATAGCTTTAATAGGAGCTATTCTTGGTTTTGCAGCTCTATTAAGTTCATATGGTGTTTACTAATATGAATAAAGGTAGAGAATTAATACTAAAAAATAATTTGAAAGTAGCTAGAGCAGAATGGGATTTAACTCAAGAAGAATTAGCTAACCTAGTTGGCGTATCTAGGCAAACTATAGGATCAATTGAAAATGGACAATTTAATCCTACTGCAAAATTAGCACTTATTATTTGTGTCGCTTTAGAAAAGAAGTTTGAAGAATTATTTTATTTTGAACAAGCTTAAAGTTTGCTTGTCTGAATTTTTTAGAGTATGTAATGTTAGTAAATAATTAGCAGTATTTGAATATCGAAAAATGGAGGTAATATAATGAGAGTTTGTAGAAATTGTAAATGTAAGATGGTAAAGGGCTTTGATGTTAAAGTAGAGGGGGGAGCTTATGGCATTAAAATTTCTCGAGGGGAAGGAATTTTTGCAAAAAGACTAGAAAAACCGCAAGTTGCAATATGTCCAAAATGCGGAGAAATTTCTTTGTATATTGATAATATTGATGAAGTATCATAAATATAAATAGTTATGGAGTTTGTCTTAATGTAGATTATGACAAACTGACTGAATCAGCAAATAACCTTTATTTAAAGCCTAACAAGACATTATTGAAAAATTGTGTCTTGTTTTTTATTTTTGAATTTGTCATAATGTTATATATAGAGAAATTATGACAAACTAGTGACGGAGGTCTAAAATGATTGCGGTTGAGCCAATACGGGATAAAAGAAAGCTTAATGATATGAAAATTTATCTAAAAGGTAAAAATTTAAGAGACTACACCTTACTTATAGTTGGGATTAATGTGGCCTTAAGGATATCTGATTTATTAGCATTAACTTGGGGTGATCTACTAAATGTTAATCAAAAATCTTTTAAATCAATAAATCTGAGAGAAGGTAAAACAAAGAAGAAACGAAAAATAGAGTTAAACAAAGCAAGTCAGAAAGCATTAAGTGAATTACTTGAAACATTAGATGGTTATCAACTGAATAACTATATATTTAAATCGAGAGAAAGTATTAATAAGCCTATTACAAGACAACAAGCTTTAAATGTTTTAAAACAAGCAGCCAAGGCAGTTGGGATTAAAGATAATATAGGAACCCACACCTTAAGAAAGACTTGGGGCTACCACGCTTGGAAGCAGGGCTTCAGTCCAGCGTTAATAATGGAGACCTTAAACCACAGTAACTTAAACATGACTAAAAGATACCTAGGGATCAGACAAGATGATATAAATGCGCTTTATGAAAATTTGAATTTATAAGTAATTGCATATTTACATTTGATTTTATCTTAGAATGAGTATGCATTTATATTATAACTGTAATTGTGTACGTTATTTTCTATTTTGAATGTTGTATTTGACTGTAAAAGTATGGTATTAGTCTAGTTTATTACTATTGTTATAGATTATGACAAGGTAATTTGGTAAACTTATAATAATTATCTATCGTTGTTGCTAGTGATTAGTAGCATTACAATAATAGTTAAAACTATTTATTCGGCTGGTTCTACAAAAGGTTTTGCCAATCAATGTAAATAACTGTGTTGGGTGAAAATCTCTTTTATTTATAAATGTATTGTAGAAAATAGATACCTATTTAAATCAGAATATAATAAACTTACTATGAGAACCATTGGAGGAGCTTTATTATGAAAGAAGTCGTGTTGCGAGTAGAAAAATTAAATAAATACTACAAGAAATTTCATGCTATTAAGGATGTCTCTTTTGATGTTTACAAAGGTGAAATTGTTGGTTTTATCGGACCTAATGGTTCAGGAAAGTCAACAACTATGAAATGTATTAGTAATCTGCTGTATCCTGAGAGCGGTCTTATAGAGATATGTGGCTATAATTTAAAAGAAGAACGAGATGTTGCCTTAAGTAACCTTGCATCTTTAATAGAGTCGCCAGGTCTTTATTTCGAATTAACTGGTCAAGATAATTTGGAATTAATGGCGGGTATTAAAGGAGTTGGAAAAGATAAGATTGAAGAAATAAAAAAGTTTGTTAATATAGGTGATAATATTGATCGAAAAGTTCATCAGTATTCTATGGGAATGAAACAAAGGCTAGCAATTGGAATTGCACTGCTAGGTGATCCTAAATTTTTAATATTGGATGAACCAACTAATGGCTTAGATCCAGCAGGTGTAATTGAGCTAAGAAATAATTTATTAAAGTTAGTTAAGGAAAAAGACATTTCTATTTTATTTTCATCTCATCAATTAGGAGAAATAGAGAAAATAGCCGATAGAATTATCGGAATTAACTATGGAGAGCTTGTTTCCTTTGATAGAAGTGTATCACATCAAGTTAATTATTTAATTGAAGTTAAAGATGAGGTTAATGAAAATATTTTTAAAGATGTTGATGACGTTTTAAATTGTATTATTTCAAACAAAATTATTGATATAACAATATCTAGTAATGATTCACTCCAACTAGTCTTAAATATAATTTCAAGTTATACTCAAATCATAAACATAGAAAATTCTGTTGTTTCAATTGAAGAGATTTATATAGAAAAATTTGGTGCTGAACATGAAGAGAATATTTAATTTACATTTAAAATATTCAATTAAAAATAAAGTGAAGTTATCAAGTCTATTACTTTTAACAATGTATTTTATCCTAGCAATATTCGTGTTTTCAATTATGGAAAATAGTGATATTCAAGTCCAATCTAAGAATTATTATAAATATGTCACAAAATATAGTCTACAAGTAAAAGACTATGAAGCTATTCTAGAAAATGGTCCAGATGAAGAATTAGAAAGATCTAAGAATTTATTTTTAAATGCTTCTAAAGCGGCAGATAAATTATCTTCTATATATCAATACAAAACTTCTGGAGAACACGCTCAAGCAAAAATGAAGTTTTTGGAAGCAAGAGTTGATTTATTTAACGCAAAATTAGATACTGAATTAAATCTGGAACTTGTCCAACAAGAAATTTTACAAGCAAAATCAAGAGTAGATAATAATCAACTACTAGAAATGAGCATGTATACAATAACTAGTTCAAATATGCTAAGTAAACTTTTAAGTGGCTACTCTTTAATTGCGCTTTTAATACTTATATTATTATGCAATTATGGTGTTTTTAGTTCTGACTTTGAAAACGGTGTTTTTAAACAGTTATATTCTAACGAAATAAACAGAACTAAAGTTTTTACTGGCAAACTACTATTTTCTATAACCTCAACTCTTACTTTACTATTTGTTGGTGCCGGACTCGGAAAGCTAATATTAATACTATTGTCAAAAACGGGTAGTTTTAATGAATTAGTGATTGTAAACCAAAACATATTTAGTTTTATTAATAATACATATGGTTTGCGTTTAATCACCTCTTTTGAAAGAAATATAATTACTCTAATTAATACAATATTATTGGTAATTATGTTTTTAAGCTTAGTACATTTATTTTCAATAGTAACAAAAAGTGCATCTACTACTTTATCAATATTGTTTGTACTCATATTATCCGTAATCCTATTGAATGGATTAGAAATTTATAACTATTTAACTTACACAAATAGTCTATTTAATTATCAATATAACAATATTCTTTTAAAGGAAGTATCAGTAGGAGTACTTTATAACTATCTAAGTTCAATAGTATATGCTTTCGTTTTCACTTTAGTGTCAGTTTATTTATTAAACAAGCAAGATATGGTTGGTGATTAATATGCTGAAATGGATAGCAAAAGAAGTTAACATTAATTTAAAATCAAAAAAGAATTTTATTATGCTGATCATGGTATTTTTTACTATTTTTGCATTTATGTCGAATGAAAAAATCTTAAGCCTAAAGGATGACAGTACTTTAGTAAGATTAAATGAGACTGTTTTAAAAAACGATAATGTGGCAAAGCAAATTTGCGGTTTTGGACCTAGTAATAAAGACATGTGCGAATTTTTTAAAGAGAATCTAAATTGGTCAAGAAAACAATTGGATGCCTATTTAAATAATGATAGTGAAT
>LFRM01311688.1_pt1 | contig 21289 bp, 11 predicted proteins | sample 618341 | NCBI WGS metagenome assembly LFRM01 (sample SAMN03654438, study PRJNA283298) | anaerobic digester metagenome | isolation source: pool of bioreactors CSTR01a, CSTR02a, and CSTR03a thermophilic anaerobic... | place: Denmark: Kgs. Lyngby | collected 2014-05-21 | reverse complement strand
TTAAATGATGAACAACTCGCGCAATACGGCATTCGAATGATCTCTCTTCGCGTAGTTTGTCAGAACGCAGAATACCGCGATCGAATCGATATCACTGAAGACGAACTCTACGAACTGCTAACCAAAGAATTGCCCAAGACCAGTCTCCCGCTGCCTGAGGATGTAACGCTCCTATATGAAGAGCTTGCACATGAAGGCGTGACGGATGTCATTCACATGTCCATTTCCACTGGGCTCAGCGGCACCTATAACATGGTTCGCATGATCACAGAAGATTTTAAGGATCGTATGAACATCCATATGGTTGATTCAAAAACGCTCTCCACAGGTCTTGGCATGATGGTGCTGGAAGCCGCCAGAAAACTCGAAGCAGGCGCAACGCCTGAGGAAGCAATCGAAGCGGCCATGACTGTTCGCAAGTCGCAGCTGGGCATGTTCGTTATCCGCACCCTTGAATTTTTACGCAAGGGCGGACGAATTGGCCTTGTCGAGGGCATGGTTGGCAGTCTGCTGCAGATCAAACCTATCATCTTTGTTAATGATGAAGGCGTATACCAGACCCTCGTCAAGGCACGTGGGCATAAATCAGCCATTGATACAATGGTCAATGAAGCGAAGCGTTTCTTTGGTGATTCGAAGGTAACACTCTCGGTCGTTAACGCCAAGGCCTACGACGATGCTGTAGCGCTCCTTGAGCGGCTCAAGGGAGAGATGAACATCGAGGATAATGCGTTCATTTCATCCATCAGCCCTGTTTTGGCCATCCACACCGGTCCCGGTCTCCTTGGCATTGTTGCCAATAAGGCGGAGTAGCGCAAGGCTGGGGATAGAGCGGAATCTCAGGGCAGTCGCGTTCGGGTTTGTGCATCATGCAGGGCTCAGGGCGCACCATGAATATATCCAGCGAGATTTGAAGCTCGGCTTCAAATACGCAGTCCTCAGAATAGCACTCCGCTGCGCACAGGCGCACACAAGGCGAGATAAAGATGCTATGGCGCCAGCAGTCAGACATGGAGCATGAGGGACGCAGGCTTGCTTCCACTTCCACAACTGCGGTTGCATCATAGAGCTTGCCGCAAGAATCACATACTTGGCAGCATACAGGAATGCACACTTTAAAGCATAGTCTGCCTTTCGAACTTTGATTTTCTAGCGGTGTCCACCATGGTTGGGCGCCGCTTTGTTGTACCATCACAAGCTTGAAGGGCGGCTGCGCGCAGTGGGGCAGCCCTTCGATTTTCAGCTGAGTGCAATGTCTGGGGATGTTGATCCTTTCGGATGCAACGATCTTTTGAAGCAGCACACCCTCAGCTCTTTCTCTCTTTTCCATCCTTGGCGGGGTGCATTTCTGCGGATAGGTCACAGGCATGGTTGGCATACAAGACTGAATCGGTCTTGTCTTGGGCCAACTGGGTTTGCCGCAGGGCTTCTGCTTTTCGCAGGACGGCGGCGGGGTAGGCCTGCATGGTTTGTTATGATCAATGCACATTTCAGGCATGATCTCATCACATTCATGCATATGATGCTCACAGGGCATCTGGATGGGACGACAGGGTTTGGGAGCGGGGCTTGGGCGCTGATGTTCGCAACCGTTCATCCATTCATCGTGGCAGGGCTGGGGACGCGGGCGAGTTGGCTCGCAGGTATTCATCCAGTCGTCCTGACAAGGCTTATGTGTATGTTCGTGCTGATGATTGGGATATTTTTCAGGTGATCTTCCTTCACCGCATACATGACAATCGCAAGGCGGGTGTTGCATCACAATTCCTCCTATGATTAAAAATAGCCTGACAGTAAGCGTATTTGCTTACCCGTCAAGCTATCCTATGCATTCAAATGGCAACCGTGCGATTATTGAAGATCAATATTGGATGCGGTTGCAACACCATTGGTCAGCTGCACCAGCACGCCGATTTGAGCATTCTGTGTGACTGCGACCCCTGCCTGAATATTCCACAGGCGTGTCATCACCTTTGGGTCCGGTGTGTCGGGTTCTTCAGCCGTACTGGTTGAGATCACTGCCCATTGCGGATTCACAGTGTATACAAATGTATCGCTTGAGGAATCATCTTCACCATGGTGCGCTACCTTTAGCACCGTTGCTTGAGGGATCAAGCCTGCATCCAGCAGCTCTTGCTCCTCTTCAAGCTCCATATCGCCTGTCAGCAATATGTTGCCCTGCGGGGTTTGCAAGTCCATCACAAGCGAGTTGTTGTTTTCATTCTCAGCGTCTTTGCTTATCGGACCTAGAACCATGAACACCATATCGTCCTGCGCCCTCACTTCATCCCCAGCGGAAAGCCAAGTAAGCGGGACATCATATTTTTCTGATGCTTCAAATACCGGATGTTCATCAGCATCAGATTCGCTGTTGATGCTACCGGCATAGAGCATTTGAACCTGAATATCGCTCTTGAGCAATTTTTTGAGGCCGCCGACATGATCCTTGTCCGTGTGCGTAATAATCACGCCGTCAAGGCTTGTCACCTCATAAATTTCCAGTGCTCTCTCCAGTGCATCAAAGCTTCCCTTTGAACCTGTATCCACTAAAAATCGCTTCTCGCCAAGGAAGATAAGTGCGGCGTCTGCCTTTTCCACATTGATAAATAGCGCACTTACTCTCTCATTCTCAAGCGTAGCTGCAGTTGCAAATGAAGCGGCTAACGAGAATGTAAAAGCCAGCACCAAGAGCACAGTTAATATACTGCGAGTTCTTTTCACTTTAGTCACCTCCATTCCTCCCCATTATAGCCTATTGGCTGATAAAATCAAATGTCTCCATTTACCGTCTTCCTACAAAGACCGTGACATCTCCAAATAAATGGTGTATACTGCTTAATCATTGCCCGAAAGAAAGGAACGAAAAACTATGAGTATTTTAATGGGTGCATTGCTTGGTCTTATACAAGGACTAGCTGAGTTTCTCCCCATTTCATCAAGTGGTCATCTCAATTTATTACAAGCGCTTTTCGGTATCAATATGGAGCATCAGCTGCTCTTTAATATTCTTTTACATGTGGGAACACTAGTCGCTGTCGCCATTGTCTTTTGGAAGGATTGGATCGATATGCTGCTCCATCCAATCAAAAACAAGACGCTGCTGCTGCTGTTTATCGCCTCACTGCCCGCATTGTTTGTCAAGATTCTCTTTGATGAGCAAGTGGATTATCTGGAAACGCATAACGTGATACTGGGCATTTGCTTTTTAGTGACGGGCGTCATGCTCATGCTGACCCAGTGGCTCTCCCAGCGCAATGCGAAAAGGCAGGTTGAAAAAACGCAGGTTGGTTATGGCGAAGCAATTGCTATGGGCTGCTTACAGGCAGTCGGCATTCTCCCAGGCATCAGCCGCAGCGGTTCAACCATCTTTGGCGGCGTGAGCGCAAAGCTCAACCGCGAAACGGCTGCCAAATTCAGCTTCATGATGAGCGCACCCGCGATTGTTGGCGGACTGCTCAGCGAGGGTATGGCAGTGATGAAGGAGGGAATCACCATCGGCAACGATCTTCCCGCTATCATCGTCGGCATGATCGTAGCAGGCGTGAGCGGCTACTTCGCCATTCGCTTCTTCCTAAAGCTCATCAGCAAAGTTACCCTCAATTGGTTTGCGCTATATGTCAGTGTGCTTGGCGTTCTCGTCATCATTTTGCAGCTCACAGGCGTTATGGTAGATCCGCCTGCACAAGACATTGTAAACATCGTTGGTATGCTCCATTAATTAAGTTTTCCATGCTTTGTATACAACAAAAAAGCCCGTGCCTGATTTGCAGGCACGGGCTCTCTGTTTTACATATCTAGTTTTTGGCTTCTGCTTTGACGTGAACGCCGTCCAGCAGCGCGTGAAGGCTGATCCTCATCATCGGGCGAATCCTGTGTATCATCTGATTCATCCTCTTGATCCGCGAGGCCATCATCGTCGTAATCGTCATAATCACCATCATCTGGCTCGTCATCATCATCAAAATCCGAATTGCTCAGCTCCGTCTGATCATAACCTGCCTGATAGGGATCATTATAGTCAAAACCATCATAGCCCAGTTCATCGTCATATGCCAGGGGCGCTGTGAGCTCCTCATCATCGCCTGCATCCACGTAGCCATCCGTATACCCGTCGCTTTCTTCATCCAAAGCCTCTGCAACATAGGCGTTGCCTTGCTCCTCATCTTCAAGCTCTTGGTCATAGGGCGCTTCATACATCACATCATTTTGATCAAGATCATCGTATGTGCCAAGATCACTGGTCATTTCCTCATCGTATAGGCCTTGACCAAATGCGCTGTAATCGTCCTCTTCTTCATCCTGTTTTGTTGCTGCTGCAACGCTTCGAGCGTATTTCATATGAGGAAGCTCAAGCTCTGCCTCATCAATATCCTCCAGCACCAACGCGGTCTTTACATTCTTGTCCTTGTCCTCTGCTTCTGCGGGTTTTTCTTCTACTACGTCTTCCTCAGCAGGTGCATTATAATCACGGCGTTTTGCACGATCCAAGTGATCAACTGCATTCTTGGATGCACGCTTTGCGTCTGCGCGGCGCTTGGTCGACATGATCAAGAGCACACCAGAGGCAACGAGCAACAGTCCTGCAATAATGAGAATGGGTGTTAATATGGACTGAATCGTCTTTGGCACTGTGCCAATGCTGCGATCGGTGATCGGAGGAACCGTTACAGCGCTGAAGGTGGGTTCAGCAGTTGGATCTGGCGGCGGTGTGGGCGTTACGGGTGCAGGGGTCGGAACGGAGAACGCGATCTGCACTTCGTTGCTCTGGAAGGTGAGGGAATTTTCAATCGGATCAAGCGCTGTGGCTGTAAAGCGATATTTACCCGCCATAGAAAGCGTTGTATCGCGCGTAAGCGTACGTGTTTCGCCTGCAGGAATCGAATCAAAGGTATAAATCTCGCTATCGCCGTGGGTGACCTTTACTTTTTTCGCTTCCACGTTGCTAATGTTGGCAAGCTTCATTGTGAAGCGAACCAAGCCGGGATTGTCAAACACTTCCGTGCGGTCGGCTGTTGCCGTAATGGTTAAGACTAACACATCGGAGGGATCGACTGCCTTGACTGTTACCACGCCGGTTGATGTTGTGGTTTCAGTGCCTGTGCTGTCGATGGCTGAAATATTGAACTGATAGTCAGTGCTCTGCGTCAGCGTGATTTCTTTTTCAAGCTTGATGGTCTTCCCCTTTTCGATTTTCTCGTTGGGGAAAAGATCATTGCCGATGGTTGCATCTGAAACTTTGATATTGCTATAGTCTACGCTGCCCGTATTCTTAAGCTCAAGTGTCAGCGTTACCTTGTCATTAATGGCTACACCCTTAGCGCTTGCGGTCAGGGTAGCGACAAGCTTGGAGTCTCCATACGCGATGCTTGCAGCATCCTGCGTATAGGTCTTCTTTTTGTCGTTCACCTCATAGGTGATCGTTGCGCCGCTGGTCAGGTCTTTTTTCTTCATCGTAACGGTATATTTGACCGTCGCGACCTTGCCTACCGGCAGTGATTCGATGGTTTTCTTTTTGCTGTTAATATCCGACTTTTCCTGAATGGACAAGTTGGATATATCGGTTGTACCGCTGTTTTTAATATTATAAGTGATCGTAACGTCCTGCCCGTTGCGCGCAGTCGTATGGCTGATGGTGCGTTCCACCGTAATGCCATCCTCAGCGCTCGAGCGAGTGATCGTACCTTGAATCGTCTTGGTCTCTTCTACAGCTTGGCCGCTCTCTTTATAGATATTATACTTGATGAAATACGATACTACGCCGCTGTCCAATGTACTATCATTGACTTCATACGTTCCTTCCCAAGAAACGCTCTCGCCTGCCTTTAGCAAGGCAGCACCATTTGTGCCAAAATCGGAAACGATTTGAGCATCAGGATCATATAGCACAACAGGATCCTTCATGTCCTCATCCGTTGCGTTGGACAAGGTGATATTGACCTCAATTTCACCTGGCCCTGTTAGGCCGGTTGGATTCAGTTGAATTTCCGAGACAATTGGCCCATCCTCCGCTACCGCTGCGCATCCGCAGAATAGAAGCGCCATAACCACCATGCATAGGACTAACACCTTGCGTTTCATCATGTATATCGGGTGGAAAAACCACCCTTCCTCCCTTCGGCATGCCGTCGACCGCTATTGGTACAAGCAAAGATCATGGTTATTATTACCAGAAAACCGCTTGATGATTCCACAATCAAAAAATTTTAGAATATATCTATGTTATTTTATTGCAAAATCATTAACATGTCAAGTCAACTGTTGATTCTGTTGATCACCATATACCAAACGAAAGAAAGGGCTGTTTTATTGCATTTTCTCTTATGGAACAAGGTTTAGCATGTCTTCTTGATCAGTCACATCTACAAAGCTCTCAGGAACCTCCCCAACAATGATGCTCTCCGCAATCGGAATCGAACTTTTTACATCTACTTTTTGCGAACCCGTGGGGACAATCAGGCTGACAGTCGTCCTGAGGGAGAGGAAAATTTTATGCCTTGTTTGGTTGATGCCAGCCGATTCAAACTGCGTTTCAAAGCTTGTGCTTACCGCCCCAATGGGCAGAATCTGCACAGAAAGCCTTGGTCCAAAGCCCGCCAGAAACCGCACCCCCATTGCCGCGCCAAGCGGAACGCTCACCGTTTGGTTTTCAATGCTATTGAGCTCCTCCTCCGCCATCAATGCTGTTTTAGTCGCTATCTCGTTCATTCGCATGGTGTTTGCACGAAGCATTGTCACCCGTCCCTGCGAATCCAGCTGTGTGGTGATCAGTTCATCATAGCCAACACCCTCCTCAATCACCTTTTGCACCGCACGGTTTACCGTTTCAATCGCAATCGAATACGCTCTGGCATATGCCATATCCAGTACCGTCTGGCTTAAATTCTGTTCAAACGAAATCCACAGCGCTGCCATCACCAGCGCCACCAATACCAAAATACGCCAGCCTCCGCGTTTTCCAGCCTTCTTTGCAGTCATTTTGATCACTTCCTCGTTGCATTGATATGCAGTATTTCTGAGGAAAACAACCACCAAGCATTGTTACACTGCAGTATGGCACGCGTGCCCCCAGTATGGTATAATAAGCTGTACTAGTTTTATATATTCGGAGGTATCACCTTGTATCAAAATCCTGATGAACAATACAATGCGCCACAAGATGCCTATACAGATCAATATGAGGAGCAGGACTCCGAGCAGTATTACTCCGATGAGCCTGCCGATCCTGACATGACGGACGATCAATTTGACCAACCCAAACGGCGCAGCATTTTTAAACCAAGGCTCAAAAAGCCAAACTTTGCTTTTTCCGTGCTTGTGAACGCAGTCCGCATTTTCGCCGTGGTCATCGTCCTTTGCGGGCTTGCCTTAGGCGGCGCGGTGCTCGGCATTGCAAAGGGCTATATGGAAACCGCACCCACGCTTGATCTTGCTCTTTTGGATGCGCAGGATCGTACGTCTTTTCTCTATGACTCCTCAGGCAATGTCATCACTGACTACAAAGGCACAGAAAACCGCGTTATGGTCAATATCTCACTCATGCCTGAGAATCTTCGAAATGCATTCGTTGCAGTTGAGGATATGCGCTTTTACTCGCATAATGGCATCGACATCAAGCGCATCATCGGTTCTTTTGTGAATAACTTTGTATCGGGCTCCCAGCAGGGCGGTTCGACCATCACCCAGCAGCTGATTAAGAACACCGTCTTGAGCAACGAGCTCAGCTACAAACGAAAAATCCAAGAAGCATATCTCGCGATGCAGCTTGAAACCAGATATTCCAAATTGCAAATTCTTGAGTACTATCTCAACACCATTTATATGGGCGAGAACTATTATGGTGTTCAGGTGGCCGCAGAGGGTTACTTTGGAAAGGAATTAAGCAACCTTACGCTTCGCGAATGCGCCATGCTTGCAGGTCTGACCAATAACCCCTACTACTATAATCCGCGCCGTAACTTCTATGTCCGCACATCGGAGACCACAGATTATGAAAAGCTTACCAATGACCGCACCGATTACGTGCTCAGATGCATGTATGAGAACCAATTCATCACCCAGCAGCAGTATCAGGAAGCGCTGATCACCACATCCGCAAGCGTTCTTGAATCCTCCACCACGCAAGGCGACGGGATGTATGAATATGCTCACTATGTTGAGTATGCGGTTAGGGATATTGTGGATTGTTTCCTAGAGCTTGACGGGCTTGAGGACACGAGCGAAAACCGCTATAAGATGGAAAACAAGCTGCGCACAGGCGGCTATCACGTAACGCTCGCGATTGATACCGAAATCCAATCAATCGTTGAGAGCACCCTAGAAAACGCAAGCTATCCATCCCTTCGCGATCCAAGCGATAAGATTTACCGTGGGAAAAACAACGATGGTACTTATGACGAAATCATACAGCCGCAAGCCGCTGCCGTTGTGTTGGATTACCGCACGGGCGAGCTCAAAGCCATTGTTGGTTCGCGCTCAAAGGTAACCCAGCGCAAAACCTTAAACCGCGCCACAGATATGAATATGCCGATCGGTTCGACCATCAAGCCCATTGCGGTCTATGCACCTGCGCTTGAGCTTGGTTACTCCCCCGCCTCGATCGTCTACAATATTCCCGTTCCCATCACAGGATGGACAGGCGCCGATGGCAAAGATACATGGCCCAAGAACTATGGCGGCGGCAATTACGAAGGTCCCCAAACACTGCGTGAAGCTATGAAAAAGAGCCGCAACGTATCTGCTGCGCAAACCCTGGTCAACCTCGTCGGCGTTGATCGTTCCGTCGATTTTCTGCTTCGCATGGGTGTTGACCGCGACAATATTGATGCAACGCCCTTTGGGCTATCACTTGGTTCCAGCGGCATTACGCCCTTGCAGCTAACGGTTGCTTATGGCGTGCTTGCCAATGGCGGCGTTTATCAAGAGCCCATCTCATTTCTGGGCATATCAGACAGCAACGGCAACGTGGTATATGACAGCCATGCCCAGCAAGACAGGCGGCAGGTATTCCGCCCATCCACTTCATGGATGATCGTGGATATGCTAAAGCACGTCGTCAGCAGCGGCACAGGCTCAAAAGCACAGATCAGCGGACAAACCGTCGGCGGCAAAACGGGTACAAACTCCGACTCTCGCGGCATTACCTTTTCAGGTGTCACAGGCTGGTATTCCTCCGCCATATGGGTTGGTCACGACAACTATAAACCTCTATCCTCCAACACCACAGGCAGCGGAGGCGCTATCCCGATCTGGGTTAGCTACATGAAGGAAATTCACAACACAAAGAACCTCAGCAATCGCGATATCGTGGAAGCAAGCGCTGAGGATGTGGGACTGGTAAAAGCCACCACATGCGCAGTCAGCGGGCAGCTCGCAACAGATGCCTGCCGCAATGATACAAGGGGCTATGGAACCGTAACGGACTATTGGTATGAACCAACCGTCCCCACTGTCTATTGCCAGATGCATCAGTCCATCGAGGTTTGCTCTGAAAGCGGGCAGCTCGCAACGTCTTTTTGCCCAAGCCTTACAACCGCCGGTGTAGTCGTTATTCCAAGCGGTCACCCGCTCAGCAACTATGCTAACGATCCGGACTATGCACCCGTGATTGCTGAATACCTCGGCACCGCAAGCACACTCGGCTATTGCTTCTATCACCAAGAAGGCTACGAGCAAAGCGATGACAACAACTGGTTTGACGATGGGGGCAGCAGCGCCAGCAGTGAAAACGAGCTAATGCCTGACGCAAGGCAGCTCTTGATCAACGCCTATGATCAAACCTCCAACATGGACAGCACCTCGTCAGCATATTTTGACATTCAAAACGCCATATCCAATTTGGAAGGCGTGATCAGTCAAAGCAGTCCCAGTACCTCAGATATTGCATCCGCCATGGCCGTGCTCACGCAGGCCATGGCCTCAGGTTACTAATCACAAGCAAATCGAAAACCCCTGCCAAGATAGGCAGGGGTTTTCGATTTGTCACGGTTCCCATTTTTCAAATAAATAAAAGGTATACAGGCAGAGTTTGTCCCAGTCTTCAAGCTTCACTCGCAGCAAGCCGGGCTGGATTTGACTGAGAATCCCATCTTTGTCCGTCTTGCAGTAATCATCCTTTAGGAACGGATCGAGGATATATACATACGTATCATCCACGGCTGCCAGCGTGACATAATGTCCGCCTCCTGTAAACGGGCTTCGCTTCCCGCCCGTCACCGCCGCCGCCATGCCGCCGCGGCGCAGCACACTCACCGCATCCTCCGCTTCTTTGCTCACCATCAATGTGAGCGCATATGCATCGCTCACTCGCTTCATGAATACGGGCTTTGTGCCATAGGCAGAGGTGCGCGATTTTTCATTCCATTGGTTATTGCCTGTCGCGAAGTTTGCAATGGCAACGGGCAAATAGTTTTGATATTCTGCCGCCATCCTCAGGGTATGCTGCGGGTGTTTATGATTGCAGAAATACTGGTTCACAGAGCAATTGCAAAAGGTGATCCCTTCTTCTCTGCCCGAGTAATAGGACAGCCACCACAGGTTTTCTGCATCCACCAAATTGGCAACCACCATCGCCATGCTCGTAGGTCCGCATCCGCCCGTTCCAAATCGGCGAGACTTTCCGCTGCCGCGCGATTCGTAGCGCATGGTCGCCCATGTCGGATCATTCTGCGCATAATACTGCATTGCGCCTCTGCCCGGCACATCCACCATGCCGCTTGTACCGCTGTCCAGCGATGCCTGCATCACAGAGGAGATTTCCGGTGCCTCATAGGCAATGGGACGCATGCGCAAAAACAGGATATAGCGTTCATTGCGATCATCATTGGTGCAGGTGCAAAGCGCCATTACCTGATCGCCCCACTGGGGCCGCACGGACGACGTAATCAGGGACTGCGCCCCAATGGTTTGCATGAACTGATCAAATTCGCCTTTGCCCTCAAAGTGCTTTGTATGCCACGAGTCTTTTTCATCAACCGAGGAGCGAATACAGCCAAAGGCCTCCAGCCGATAATCGTAGTACGGTGTTAACAGATAAAGTGTTTGATGCTCCTCATAATAGGCTTGATCCTGATACTTGGGAATGCTGGCGAACATCGTATCGTCCCTGCGGTTATGCCCATAAACATAGGTGACCATATCCGTAAAGTATTCAGAATTTCCGCTGTCCATAAAAATGGCACCATTTCGGTTGGTAGCGCGCGTATACAAACGCGTGAGATAATACTCGTTGTCCTCGCCCTGTACAATGGGGTAATTGATCTGCGTCCCTTCCCCGAGAATCCACCCGACAACATCCTCATTGATCTCCTGCAGACCCCCGAAATCAACCACATACCGTGTTTTCTCCTCCACAGCGCCGCCCACCAGCGGCAGGCGGGGAGTTGGCGCGGGCGTAGGGGTTGGGGGCTGGCTAGGGGCTATGGAGGCGGTTTCTCTTGGGGTAATGTCCGTATGATTTTGCGTGGATTGGGTCGCTATTGATGCACTCAGCGAGGGTAATGCGGCGGTAGGCGGAGGGGTCGGCATGGGCGTCACCGTATCAGCGCCTTTCGTCTTTCCCTCCGCCCGCTCGATCATTTCCAAAAGCACTTCATCCTCCTCGACGCTTTCTTCCTCAAGCTCGGCATCTGGGGGCAATGTGCTCATCACTTCCTGCGGGACAGGGTTTTGCGCCGGATCGCCTTCATAAACAAAGGACTCAAGCGCATGAAAATCCTCATTCGCCTGCTCTCGTTCTTTTTTTTCATCAATATAAAAGGAGACCATCGTGCATGCTGCCGCGAGGCATAACACCACCGCGGCAACAATCAATCTTTCTGCAACGCTCCAAGGCTTCCGATTCTTCTTACTCATTGGTTTTTACGGCGACGGCGGTATAGCAGCATCGCCAGTATGCATGCCGCTCCCATCAGCACAAATGCAGCCACCACATATAGCATCATGTCGCTCTCATCGCTCGTTTGAGGCAACGCACCAAGCGGCGTACCGTAATCATCGTAATAGACCCATTCCTCGTCAACATAGCGCACGCTGACAGGCACCAAAGGTTGAGGCGAGGGCGAGGGCGTAGGCGGCGGGGTAATAAAGGAGGTAGTAACAGGCGGCGGGGTGATGTTTGGATCAGGTGTGGGCGTTGCATGGATATTGGTAATGGTGAAACCATTCTTGTCATACTTTGTTTCATACCCGTTTACCCCTACCTCACGCACCAGATAATCATAGCGATTGCCGCTGCTATCATAGCGCACCAAATCATAGAACGTGAACTTCCACTCGTTCCCAACTCCTGCCATATCCACCGTCAAATAAGGCGTCGTGTCGTATTCCAGCGCACTGGACAGCTTCTGATACAGATGGATTACAATGTTCTTGGGGCGCAGTGCATCCGCGTCGCTTGAGTCCTTCCAGCTCTTTGTCACCACCAAGTTGATATAGGACGGATAGCTTGGCACAACCGGCGGATCAGTCGGAGGCAAGGTGATGAGCGGCGGCGTTGACGGTGCAGGGCTCGGCGTTGGGGTTGGGGTAGTCTCTAGTTTTGGGAATGCTTCAATCGTTTCTGCCCAGTGAGTGCTTGAGCTGTTCATCACAGGGATCGCCACCAGAAATGGCGCGATGAACTCGAACTCGTCTGCCATTCCTTCCGACTTCGTTTGTCGGATATAGTAGATACCATGGGCAAGGCTTGACCAAGTCGCCTGTCCGTTCGCATCCGTGGTCATGCTTACACCTTCCAAGCTATTTGGTTTGGCAAATACTGCCGCCAGCTTTTCTATGACCGCAGTGCCTTTTTCGATTGTGAAATTCTCAAATGATATGCCCTGCTGCGTATAGGGCTCGATCGCCTCAAATTCGCCTGTTTGCCCCGACTGCTTTGTGCGTCCAATCTGGTAGACCGTCAGCGTTGCCCCCTCGACCGGCGACCCTTCGAATTTCAGGCTGACATTCACCATGCCCATTCTCTGCCCTATTGCAATGGCAGGCAAAAGCGCGGCGCAAAGCATCAGCAGGCACAGTCCAATGGTTAATGCACGTTTCATTTTCACACCACCCATTTCATCACCTTCTACCCTTTTGCTTGATCAGCAACACAATGAATAATAACAACAGCACGCCCGCTACGCCAAAAATCAATTCTTGCTTATATCGAATGTAGATGGGCTGTATTGCTTCCTCTGCCGTCTCCGCTTCTTGGATAACCTCTCCCTGCAATGCCCCGCGAACCAAAAGCCTATGCGAGTTCACTCCGTATGGCGTGCAGGTCATGAGGGTTACATAGTTCTTATCCCGATCAATCACCAGAGATTCTACTTCCTCAGGAAGAATGACCTTGATGTCATCCACCGTATATCCCCATGCACGATTGAGCACATGGATCGTAAACGCGTCACCGACTTCAAGCTCTGCAAGCTCGGTAAACAGTCTGGCAGAAGGAAGCCCTCTATGTGCTGACAGAATTGAATGAACGCCTTCGCCCTCAATCGGTAACGATGTTCCGGGTAAATGACCCACCATCCTTTGCAGTACATCTTCCTCCACCGTATGTGCAATTGTCAGGTTCACGTCAATTTTCGGTATTTCAATATAACCCATAATGCCATCATCATTGGGGTTAAGGGTTGATAGATAGGTTGGCATTTCTTCGTCAGCCAATGAAGACAGCGACCCCTTTTCGCGCAGCTTTTGATTATACTGTTTTGCTTGATCAAGTATTTCTTGATTATGCGCCAAATTATCCAAATGTGCTTGCTCATTGTAGGTCTGGATCGCACGGCTTTGGGTGAAGGAGTTAATATAATTTGAAATGGTAGGATACAGCAGTATCATCAACCCCAGCACAAACACAAGTATTAACATGATATTAAATAGCTTTTTCTTCATCGTAAACTCCCATCATTCCCTATCGGGGGAGTGTTTCTCCCCCGATAGGATGATTCGCGCTTGGACATCGGTTGATATTATACGTTTTTCTTGCGATTCCTAGAAATAAGGAGAATGACTACACCAGCCATAATGACAATACCAACGATTGTGAAAATCGTAGTACCAATTCCGCCCGTGGGGGGCAGCGCAATACCCTTTTTGTTTTCCACTTCGAGATGATAATACTGGGAACCATTCTTAAGTAACTCACTACTTCCATCTTGAACGATTTCGATTTTGGTATAACCGTCGACAGCATTATATCCACTGGGTGCATTGATTTCCTTAAGGTAGTATATGCCCTCGTCTAAGCCTGTGATATACAGCAGACCATTTGCATCAACAACAAGGTCTTTGCTTCCAGCTATACTTAGCTTATATCTATTTATGGTATTTCTTTTTGGTTCAAGATCCAAAATGGCAATGTCCCGAGAATCGGTTGTACTCTTAAATAATAACGGTTCGTTTATTATTTTTCCATCTTTGTCTGTAGCGTATAGCTCGAACGTCGCACCTGGAAGCAGTTCTTTTGTTTTTGTTCCATCGCCAGCCATATGGTATTTGACCAGCTCAAAACCAAACGTATAGACAGGAACCGTCTTTTTTTCTCCCTCTGTTACTGTAGTAGGCGTGGTTGAGTAATACAATTGTGCAGCGTTGTTGTTTGCATCCTTTACCATTGAAACCTCATCATTAATCAGCACATCGTAATTAACCGTGATTTTTCTACTTCCGCTATCCGCAAAAGGTAGGGTTTCGTAGTTGAATTCAATAGTAAATGTAGGACCACTTTCCTCACCTTTAACAACTCTGTAGTGATCTAGATTAGTTAGTGGTTCATCCCCAAGCTTAATAGTAAAGTTGTCACTAATCGGCTCCTTAATTATCAATTCAAGACCAGCTGATAAGGTATCAATGATATTGAATGTGACATTTTCGTAGTCCGAAGAGTACACAGGCACGGTTGTTGTGATTTCAAAAGGAACAATACTGCCGACACCGACACCATTATCTACAATCTCGTCTTTTTCAGAGATCGTTTTTTCGATAATTGGGCTTTCTGATTTCAATTCAAAGTCGTTACAGATCAGTTCCCCGCTAACAGGCTTCACTGATAAACCAACCGGTGAGTATATAGTAGCTGTGCCTTCAATTATGAGTATGTATTCGCCCATAGCTAGTTCCAGCTCCACGGCTGCCGGTTTTTCCGCATCGTTATACACCTGAGCATATGCTTTGTAATCTTCTCCAAAGGTTTTATTATTTTTCGCTATTAAGAACTCGATATAAAAAGCTTCCAAAGCTTCTTCGCTAAGAGTTTCAGAAAACTCATGTGCCAGACCATACTTGGGTACAGCCCAAGCTTCTATTTCCGTTGCCCACTTGACACCCGGGTTCACAACCATATGCAAATCTTCACTATACGTGACGTCCATAATCTTATATGCATAAGCGGTTGCCTTATCGTCAATTTGGGGGATTTGCACTGTCATCGTAGAATCTTTAGTAATCTCCGCCAACGCCCCGCCGCAGATAGACAGCAGCATAACCAGTACCAATAGCAAGCTTGCTAGTTTCTTCATCATTTCCATTCCTTTCTTTTGTAAACAAAGTTCTTGGGTTCATCCGTTTCATCTGTTATTTCGCCTATATGGGATCGGAAACGAAGTGTGACATTTCGTTTCATACCACCATCCTTTTTTTACGCCAGCTCCATGCGAGCATGAGTCCAGCTATCAAAGAAAGTAATAATCCACAGGCTGTAAACCAATGAGTACCCATTCCTCCTGTTACAGGCAGCTCAATGATCTTTTGATTGGCGAGGGTGAATGCATCTTTCTCGCCTTGGAGCGTGATGCTTCCGCCCTCAGGGGCGATCTGCGTGGCAATCGCAGTGAGCGTTCCATCCTCATCGGACTTGACAATCTCGATTTCCCATTGATTTCCGCTGCCCAGATATCCGCTAGGTGCCTTGGTTTCCTCAAGCAGGTATTTGCCTTCTGCCAGTCCCTCATATACGAACCTCGTGGGGTCTGTTGATATGTTTGCTATGGGAACCTCAGAGCCTATCGGCGTAAGCGTGAACTCTGCTCCCGTTAGCGAAATGGTTGCTCCTTCAGGATCTTTGGTTTTTTTAACCTTTGTAAACGCGAAATCCATGACGGTTTGATTGATGGAAACACCGACACGCGGCGGAGAGGTCAGCTCCTTGTTTTGATTTCCTTTTTCATCTGCCGTATTCCAATAATATCCAAAGTTATTCCATGCGACCAAGCCCGCCTTTGCATTTTCGCCTAATGTAGCATTAAAGGTGATCATAAGCGTCTCGCCCTGTTTTAGCGCGTATGTGCTCATTAGCCTAAATGACCTCGCGCCATCAAAATATGTGCTGCTCCACTCCCCTGCATCCGCCTCCAAGTACTCCTCTTGGTCAAAACCATCCGCTTTGATCGAGTAGTACATCTGATACTGAGTGACTTCAAGTTTGGCGGACGTTCCATCCATGTGCGACACATAGACAGCAGGCATAGTTTTGAATTGGACATCAAAGGTACTGCCGCGTTCAGATGTCACATGCACTGGGTTTTTATCATCACTATGCGGTAGATTATCAATGATGGTGATGGTTGGCACCGTACTTTCGCCTACATTTTGCAGGTATAGCTTGTACTCCACTTGATTGGCTGCCGGATCTACAAGGATGTAATTCGTCCCAGCAGCGCTGGCTTGATCACTGGACGCTTTATTGGAAGCATTGTTGTATTCCGAAACTTCCTTCCACGAAGACATCCCTTCTCCGCTGAATACATTGATGGCATCCTTGGCCGTGAGCGTGTTATACATATCCTCAGCGATATCGCCGTCCGCGCCCGGTTCACCCTTGGAATACTGCGCAAAGGAGCTTACCGTTTTCACAACAGCCGTATTCAGATGTCTTCCCGCATAATAATTGTTATCAACACGTTTGGTTCTCACTGTTAATGTAGCCGTTTTCCCGGGCTGAAGTGTGATTGGATGACCTTGGGCGCATGTCAGCAAATCAAACTCATACGAGCGCGCCGCCACAGCACCGTCGTCCCCCATCAGCTCGGTTGCGGTCGGAATATCAAGTTCGTACGTCTCCCCGTCTTCAACCTTCAGAATCGCGCTGAAAACCTCGTAAGGATGATCCATGATATCTGTAATACTATCCAGCTCGATTGGGTTTAGACCATCATTTGACACAACCACATCCCATTCATGATGGTCATCGGGCTTGATAATCGTCCTCGGGGTTACGTCATACCAGTTGTTACCATATCCGCTCGGTGAATACTTCTTAATGTTCTTGATGATACCCGGATAGATTTCACCCGCTTTGGTTGGGTAAATCGTAACCGATGATGTGAAGGTGGTTTGATCATTCTCTTCGTCATACCAATTTGTACAATTCCCATCATTGGGATTACCGCCGCTGCTGGTCTTTGACGTGACATCCAAATCGCCCTGCGACGCAGCACCGTCAACCGTTACCTTCATCTGATTGACTAATGGATTGACAAGGCCGGTGTCTATTTTGCAGAGAATTGGGAAGGCAAAACCACTCACGACGTCTTTTCCATTTGCTTGCGTAACCGCTGGTATGACCAGACCCTTCTCGCTATTTTTCAATGTAAATATCAAAGGCTCTTCACTTTCTCTAGCGACGGTGACACCAGTGATCAGATTAAATGTCACATTGCTATTGTTGACATCGACATAATTTTTCCCCCAATAATTTGCCGAATGTGAATACCCCCAATTAGTAGTCCACTCATCGCCTGTCAGCAAACCTAAATATGTTACCCCAGGCGGCAATACATCCTCCACTTGACTGATGGTCATGTCGCTCTCTCCGGTATTAAACACAGAGAGGTAGTAAACCACACAACTTGTATCCATATAGTGGCTCAGGCTCAGTCCCTTATCCTGTGCCTCTCCAACGCCATCACTATCACAACCCGCTAAATGCCTTACCCCTTTTTGGATATAGAGCTTCGCCTTGTTCTCTGGTAGAACGATGTCATGCGTGACCGATTTTTCCTCATTGCCATAAACCATCGTGTTCTTTACATGCGTAACATTATTGCGTTTTAATGCCTCACAGTATGCATGCCATCTTGCTCCGCTTGGATACTTGACGGTGATATAATGGGTATAGGTAGTCTTTGCAGGTACTGTCATATGTTCAAATGGAAATTTAAACTTATCTATTATATTGATCTGATCAAACAGACTCATCTGCCCTGTCTGTGTAATCACAGCATCGTCGGAAGTCCCAGTGGGAGCTTTGTATTCAAACGCTCCATAGGGATTGGGCAGAACATCGATAATCTTTCCCGTCTCCACAGCTAAGGACTTTTCGGTGTTGTTTGTGAAGGTGAGTTCATAGGTTACCTCTGCCCCTTCTGATAGCGACAGTGAATCCAGTCTTTTCTCGTCATCCGTTCCTTTTCCGACAATGATCTTTTTGTCGAAATCAACTCTCGTATCTGCAAATTTAATCTCGTCTTTGACTTTTTTATCGGTATTAGATTTAACTTCATTCAATTTATCAACGGGCACGGCCTCCACTAACGCGTAGACAATCCATTCAACCTCATAGCCATGTTCCAATGTTCCGATTGGCAATATCATAGAAGGCGTGCGATCATCATTGTGGATGCTGCCGATTGCCGTAGCATTGATCTGGGAAGACGGTGACTCGATAGTTCTCACGCAATAACCGATTGAATACGCATCATCATTCTGAAGTCTATTCCCCGCCTCATCAGAAAACACAAGACCTGCCGGAAGCGTATCAGTAAGCTGCAAGTCATTCAGCGGCTCTGCTGGTTTACCATTATGCTTTGCGACAATGGTAAACTTAATGACATCTCCCACTCGGTAAGCTTTGTCCTCATGCTCTTTTGTGAGCGTAATATTAGGCTCTTCAAATGTCACATTCACGTTGACTTTCTTATCCTTATAGTGAAGCCAGTTGGTGAGTATCGAATTTGGGCGGTGTTTGAATGCTGCATTTAGCTTCGCCTTCAAAATGATGGTTACTAATTCTCCCGGTTCCACCTTAGGAATAGACCATTGAATTGTTGTTACATCATTCGCGCTTGTATAATCCACATCCACCGTACAGCTAGCATTCGTAGGTGTACCTACGGTTGGTTTTGCACCATTGACGCCAAGGAAGTATTGGTAAGGCACATTGGTCATATCCCGCACTACTTCATTGCCGTTTTGGTCAAGCATGATAAGACCCGCAGGGAGAATATCTTTTAAGCTTGCATTTTTAATTGCCGCATAACCCACATTCTCCAACGTCAATGTATACGTAACCGTATCGTGACCTGCGCTCATCGTAGCTTGATCAACAGATTTACCGATATCTCCCACAGGTGCTTCAACCTTCACTTCACCACTGTCACCTTCGTAATCATGTGTAGTTGATTCCCACTCGTTTATGATTGTTGCGCCTTCCCTCTGGTCGTTGTGTCTGACCATCGCATCAAAATTAAATGTGATTTGCTCCTCTTTTCCAATCTTGACAATCGTCCATGTGATGGTCGTTTCTTCATTTTCAACCGTAACTTTCACATGGACATTTACTGAATTTCCAGCCTTATCTATTGCTGTAATGGTCGTTTCATACCCCGTAAAGCCCGACTCGTGCGGATCAATCTCTACCTGTTCACCATGATCGTCTGTGTAGACATAATGCAAACCATAGGGCAGTTTATCCTTGAAAATGACATTCTCCGCATCAACTCCGCCAATGTTTGCAGCAGACAATGTGTATGTAATAATTTCGCCGTCTTTGTATGGTGCGTCGCCTTCTTTTTGAGATGGTACTTTTGTCAGCTTGAGGTTAGGTTTACGGATTTCGACGCTTTCTACAGCCTCTCCGCCTTTATTCGAAGTGAGCTTGTTTTTAATGATCGGATTATCTGCATTAGGTTCTTTATTCACAACCGTCTCCGTCGTGATATGGACTTTTCCATTGGCGGGTATTTCATTTGAAAACTTCCATGTCAGTTTTGTTTCACCCGCTGCTCCTTGCGAGAGCCTCAAGGTACAGGTCAGCTGCGCACCTGATTCATCGGTATAGATGTATTCCATCGTTTTCTCAGGAGTATGTGTCTGCCCTTCATAGTAGAACGTTAATTGGGATGGCAGCGTATCATACAACTCCAGATTCTGTATGGATGTGGTTTCATTGTTGGTGAAGCAAAGATCAAACCATATATGATCACCCTTTTGATAATGCTTGTTTTCGTCAGCAACCGCCACTCCCTCTTGGGTGACGTTCCACTTTTCGAGCAATATATCGGGCTTCTTTACAATTATCGTATCGCTTGCCGCATCGTTATCGTTTGTTCTTGCATAGTTATATAGATGTCTCGTGTTCTTGTCATTCCAATACTCCGTTAAGGGGATTTCTTCTATTCTTACCGGTATCTCAATATTCATTGACCCCTTACCAGGAATCGTACCAACATCCCAAGTCAGCGTCTTACCATCAATTTTGCAGGTATAGCCGCTGATTTGATGGGTTCCATTTGCAAGCGGATTTCCATCTGCATCAACAAAGTGCAAATAGGATGGCAGGTTGTCCGTAATGACAACATTCGTCGCTGCAACGTCCTTTATATTGGATACAACCAACTGATACCTGACAATATCGCCTGCGAGGAAGTGATCTACGTCTACGTCCTTTTTCGTATGCGTTTTGCTCAACGTTAGATCTGTTCTACTATAGTAAACGGTAACTGTGTTACTGCGTTGGGTTTCGAAGCATGCTGTGTTCTCAAAGTAAGTAATGTCATTGGATATATTCGCTCTTGTTGTCACCTCAAACGTTTTGGTGCTCGTACCATCAACCTGTATGGTTTCTTGAGGCCATGTAATTTTGGTAACATTATTATCGATCGTCCAGATGACGTCTGCGTCTGTAAACGCTTTTTTCTGTTGATCCGTCAACATCAAACCGATGGGCAGCGTATCCGTAACAGAACCCGTTTCCGCTTTAGCACCTTTGTTTTTCACGTGCACTGTATAGGTGAAGCTCTCGCCCGCGACTATCTTTAACTTCTCTGCCGCTTTCGTCACTTCAATCACTGAGTCTGCCTTTGGAATCACAACCTTTACATTAGCATCAGAACCTATCGGCGGGTCAGCATTATATGGAACAGCTACAAAGTCCACTTCATTGTTGATGAACACATCGCTGCCGCTATTAAAGTCATCTGCCACAACCAAAGCCTCTGCATTTAGCTCCGCAGACAGCGCGACATGCTCCATTTCCGAATCATTCTTAGCATCCGCATCGCGCAATAATTGATTTAGCATTTTGATT
>LFRM01337416.1_pt1 | contig 21296 bp, 15 predicted proteins | sample 618341 | NCBI WGS metagenome assembly LFRM01 (sample SAMN03654438, study PRJNA283298) | anaerobic digester metagenome | isolation source: pool of bioreactors CSTR01a, CSTR02a, and CSTR03a thermophilic anaerobic... | place: Denmark: Kgs. Lyngby | collected 2014-05-21 | reverse complement strand
TAACGTTCTTTATCTGGGGAACCTCGGAGAAAGGGAGGTGCGGCTGAAGGATGCCCGCATAAACACCGTCAAAGAGGCCATAATGGAGTACGGTGCGGTAAGCATAGGGATATACCAGGGAAAGGACGAATCATATCTCAATCCAACAACGAAAGCATACTATATAGGTACGACGGAGAAAAGTCCCAATCACGCTGTAACGATTGTCGGCTGGGATGATGATTATGCCACATCAAATTTCAACGCATCACCCAGGCCAACCGAGAATGGTGCCTGGATCGTCAGAAACAGCTGGGGAAGTTCTTGGGGGGCTTCAGGCCATTATTACGTTTCCTATCAAGAAGGTTCTTTGAATGACGGCGTTGTGTATGACACAGTGGCTGCCCCGGACAAAGAGAAGATCTACCAGTATGACCCGCTCGGACTGTGCAGGTTCGTGACATATGAGTCTGCGGACCCTGTCTGGTTCGCCAACATATTCACGGCATCGCGCAATGAGAAGATAAACTCAGTATCCTTCTACACAAGCCACGCTAACAGCACATGCACCGTTAAGATATACAAAGACTGCGGAAGTGACCCTACGGGCGGGGCTCTTGCGGCCCAAAAAAGCGTGACGGTCGCTGCTCCCGGATACAATACGGTCGAGCTTGATGAAGAGATCGACGTGCTAAAGAACAGGAAGTTTTCGGTCGTTGTAAGCGTAGCGCTTCCCGAACCGACAAGTTCTTCACGCAATAACGCGGGAGGGTCTGCTTCAAGGACGACGGTATTGAGCTCTCCCGCTATCCCGGTTGAATACCCGATAACCGACTATTCTGAGAAGGCGGACGCCTCGGCGGGCCAGAGCTTTATCTCTTCGGACGGGATAGAATGGAAGGATCTGACGGAAGAGTCCGGGTATGGAAATGCCAACGTATGCATAAAAGCTTTCGGAACTTCGGAACATGATCCTGCAGGAAGCAGCAGCGGCGGCTGTTCGACCGGACCGGTGATGCTCATATTGCTTGGTCTTGGAGTCCTGCCTCTTATTTATAAGGGAAGGAAGCAGTGACATCAGATAAAAAGGTCTCTGGAAAGATAAAAACCAGCAATACTTTTAATATATAATATTCAATGAGGGCTGTGTTTATTTAACCGGCCCTCTTTTCTTAAATTGATCAAGAAAGGAACTCATCCTGATGATTTTTTTTGTGAGAAGCGGTCCGGAGACTATAGTATTTACTTTCACCGAGAATTTCGACAAGGCTGAAAAGATATTGCTCGGTTGGGGCGAATATGCCGGCAGCGATATAGAAGAGGCCTTCTCCCTTTCCGGAGAGTTCAGCAGGATAGTGATCGCAAGGATCATAAAGGGGCCCGGGCAGAAGGAAGAGGTCAGGGTCTATATCTCAGAGACCTGTATACAGCGTCTGCTCTGCACTATGCTCAACGCCGGGCTTGGCGAAGGCATAGCTGAGAGCAGGATGCAGCCGGGCTATATCCTTATGAGACTGCTTGGCGACATAGAGAAGGGGATCGAAAGGATAAAGGAGGACTTTGGAGGGGATTACGTTCCGAACGATCCGTATTTCACTGAACCACTTCCTGAAGATTCCTCTGTGATCTACTTTACCTCTGAACCCCTCAACCACCGGATCCCTCACTCAAAAATGCATGACAGGGCCCTTTACGTTACCGAACATTCAAAGGAAAAGCTGCTTGCTACACTGAGAATGAGGCAAAACGAATACCTGGGAGATTCAATGGGGACCCCGGACTGGAACAACATGGAGATACGGATCGGGGATAAGGAAGGGCGCTTCAGCACTCACAGGAAAAGAATATGGACTGCGGTACAGGGGCTTCAGATAGGGACGATACTGGAAGAGGGCTGGGAAAAGGAGTACACCCTGATGGGCAGGGTGGCTGAAGTATACCTCCTTAAACTCTTTACCCCTCTCGACGAGGAATCAGTAAAAGGATTCCTTTCCGGACTGGAATATGATGACTCAGGTGAACGTGTGGCTGACCTGGATCTCTACTTCAAAGGCAAAAAGATCAGCTGGAAAGATAGAGGAAAAGAGGGCGGGCTTTCAAAGACAGAACTCGGAGTGGCCGCGAGAAAGAGCATGCTCGAAAAACTTGACAAGTATTCACTCTCAAAAATGCACAGGCTTGATGAAGAGCTGAAACTCACAAAGTGATAAGGAGCATCGACATAACTGAAAACACAGGGGGCCCTTCAAAGAGAAAGGCCCCCTGTTCATTTTTTAGTTGTTCTGAACGCCTTGTATTAGAAACCTTCCTGGGCGTTCCTTGCGATTATTTCTTCCTGCTGGTAAGCATCGAGGTCCACGAAGTAGTCGCTGTAGCCTGCGACCCTGACAAGAAGTCCGCGGTAGCCGTCGGGATGTTCCTGAGCGTCGCGGAGAGTATCTTCATCCACAACGTTGAACTGGATATGGTGTCCGCCGAGCTTGAAGTACGAGCGGATAAGGTTCTTTACGCCTTCGATGCCTTCTTCACCGGCAAGGACCGAGGGAAGGAAGCGCTGATTGAGCAGTGTTCCGCCTGATTTTACCTGATCCATCTTAGCCAGTGACTTGACTACTGCCGTAGGTCCGTTGCTGTCAGCGCCATGGCTCGGAGATGTACCGTCTGATTCCGGCATGCCTGAGAAACGCCCGTTTGGCGAAGCGGCAAGCTTCTGGCCAAAGTAGTTGTGGCATGTAGTGCTGAGCATGTTAAGGTGATATGTCGGCCCAAGAATGCTGTGTTTGCCGTCTATCGTCCTGAAGAGGCTGTCATAGACTCTCTTCATGATGTCATCTGCATAGTCGTCGTCGTTGCCGAAGAAGGGTGTCTTATTGCGGAGAGTGAGGCGCATCTCCTCTTCGCCTTCCCAGTTCTTTTCCATGGCAGCAACAAGCTGTTTTAGGGTGTACTTCTTATCGTCGAAAACATGCTTCTTGATCGCTGAGAGGCTGTCCGTTATCGTTCCGATCCCTGTGCACTGGATATAGTCTGAATTGTAGCGAGGTCCGCCGTTGTAATAGTCTTTGCCGTTCTGAATGCAGTCCCTGATCACGACAGAGAGGAACGTGGCTGCCATCTTCGTTGCGTACTGATAGCGCAGATAGTTGTCAACTTTGATTTTTGTCTCTACTGTGTAGTTGAGCTGTTTTTCAAATGCAGCATAGAGATCGTCAAAGGTCCTGAACTCACTGATGTCGCCTGTCTGGATGCTGACCTGCTTGCCAGTGAGCATGTCTACGCCGTTTGTAAGTGCATACTCAAGGAGCTTGGGAATATTGAGGTATCCATGGAGCAGATATGCCTCTTTGCCTGCAGCGCCTGTCTCGATGCATCCGCTTGTGCCGCCTTCGCGCGCATCTTCAAGTGTCTTGCCTACACGCATCTGTTCCTGGATGACCATGTCGGCGTTGAAGACCGAAGGATAGCCCATGCCGTTGCGGAAAACCCTTGCCGCAGCACGGATAACGTTGTCAGGCGTGCGTTCGCTGACTTGGATGTTTCCCTGGGGCTGCAGGAGGCGAAGTTCGTCAAAGATCTCGAGGCAGATGTATGTGACTTCGCTTGATCCGTCAGTGCCGTCAGCTTTAAGTCCGGCCAGGTTTATATTGGTAAAGTCGTTGTAGGTTCCGCTTTCGGCTGCAGTTACTCCGACCTTGGGAGGTGCGGGGGTGTTGTTGACCTTGATCCAGAGGCAAGAGAGGAGTTCCTTCGCCGCATCTCTGTCAAGTGTTCCGGCTTTTACGCCCTTCTCATAGAACGGGGCGAGGTGCTGGTCAAGATGACCGGGACTCATGGCGTCCCATCCGTTGAGTTCTGTAATTGTGCCAAGGTGTACGAACCAGTACATCTGGACTGCTTCCCAGAAGTCTCTGGGTGCGTTTGCGGGGACCCATCTGCAGACATCGGCTATCTTGAGAAGTTCTGCCTTGCGTTTTGGATCGCTCTCGCCGGCCGCCATTTTTTCGGCAAGCTCCGCGTGCCTTTCAGCAAATATGATCACTGCATCGCAGGAGATATCCATACCCTGGAGCTGCTCGTCTTTTGCCGTTGCTTCGGGATCGTTGAGGTAGTCCAGCTTTGCGCGTGCTTCAGCTATCTGTTTTTTAAGGTCGAGCATGCCATTAGTGTAGATAAGTCCGTCAAGGGCAGTATGTCCAAGAGCTCTCTGTTCGCCGAACTCAGTGAAAGTGCCGGCTTCGTAAAGCTTTGTCCAGTCCTCAGGCATGCGGTCAAAAAGCTTGTCTCTCATGCAGCGGCCGCGCCAGAAAGGAATGACCTTCTCTTCATAGGTCTTTATATCTTCCGGATCCACGGTGTAGTTCTGCTGTTTTCTGATGTTTAGTATCTCGAGGTCTTCCCTGGAATGGCAGGTGAGCTCAGGGAATGTCGATACTGCCTTTGGTTTTGAGCCTCTTTCGCCGACGATAAGCTCGTCTTTTCCAATGTAGATCTTTTTATTCTGGCATATATGCCTGAAGTTCATGGCGCGCATAACAGGCATAGGGTACTTGTTGTCGTTCTCCTTGTAGAACTCAGTCTCAAGAACGGCTCTTTCAATGCAGATTGAGGGATGTGCTTCAAAGCTTTCATCGCGTAGACGTTTGATGCGTTCGTTCATAGTTCTTACCTCCCTGGGTTTTGTCATCCGATATTTATGTATTTTTTTAAGTTTTTCCCCGACCATCGCGGTTATGCGCTCAGGTCTGCCACTTTTATAATAATGCGCCTCATGCGCAGTATATTCCAAAAAATTAGGTGTTTTTAGCCGCCTATGTGTGTTTTCAGACCAAAACTTTCCAGTATTCCGGCTGCCCTACGCGTCTGGTTTTCGGTGGGAGGCAGGAGATCCGGAAGCTTGTAATCCATGTCCCACCGCTGATGCTTCCCCCTGGCCACGGTGTGGTAGGGAAGGATATTTACTCCGGTTATCCCTTTGAGCTTTGAGATAAACTCACCTGTCGCCCTGACGTTCTCGTCATCTGAGTTGAGCCCCGGCATAAAGGGGAACCTGATGTTGATCTTTGATCCGAACTCAGAAAGGGCAAGAAGATTTTCAAGTATTATTGAGTTGTCCACTCCTGTATATTCCCTGTGTTTTTTCGGATCCATATGCTTCAGGTCGTATAAAAAGAGGTCAGTCTCCTTTGCTGCTTCCAATATGACCTTTTTGTCTACGAAACCGCAGGTATCTATTGCTCTGTGGAACCCTTCCTGTCCGCAGGCCTTGAGGGCCTCGATGACGAATTTTGGCTGCATCAGGGGTTCTCCTCCCGAGAAAGTGACCCCGCCGCCATCCCTGAAAAAAATCTCGTCTTTTCTGAGATGTTCAATTAACTGCTCGACGGTGTATTTCCTGCCGCAAAGCTCCCGTGCTCCGGAAGGGCAAACATCTTCGCATATCCCGCATCCGTCGCATAGTCCGAGATCTGTTGTCAAAGAGCCTTCTGTTGCTGATATAGCTTTATTGGGACATGATCTGACACATGCTCCGCACCCTATGCACTTTTCGCTGCGGAAGAGGATCATAGGGGTCATCGACTGGCTTTCCGGGTTGTGGCACCACCAGCAGGAGAGAGGACATCCTTTCATGTGTACCGTTGTGCGTGTTCCAGGACCGTCGTGTATGGAGTATTTCTTTATGTCAAAAATTATCCCTGTTGTGTTCAATCCGGTTATGCCTCCTCAGATACGTCCAGTTCAGAATGTTTCGCGAAATAATATTTTCTGATAAATCTTTCCTGGACCTGGAACGACCAGTGCACGTCCCTGATATATTCTGCCGCTCCGTTGAAATCACCTTTGCGAAGCAGTTCTATGAGTGTTTTGTGCTCCTCCAGGGAGTGCAGTTCCCACTCCTTGACGTAGGTCTTATTTCTTGGAAAATCGTAGAGCCTTTCCTTGTGTATCTTTATATATTGCAATATTTCCAAATTGTCGGACATGTTCAGGTAAACATTGTGGAACTTCAGGTTTTCTTCGTAAAACATTGAGTAGTTATTCTGGTCGAGAGCTTTTTTCATCTGAGAGTTGCATTTTTCCATAATGTCAGCGTCACTTTCACGGAAACGGAGCGCAATGTGTACCATTACCGATGATTCAAGTCCCCCGAGGATCTCATATATATTTCGGATCTTTTCAAGGGTCAGAGTATTTACGATAACTCCCCGTCTTGGGTAGATAGTCACAAATCCTTCTGTTTCCAGCTGGAAAAGGGCGTCTCTGAGCGGAGTCCGGCTCATTCCCAGTTCCATGCTTATCTCGTTCAGGTTAAGAAAGGATCCGGGACGGATCTTACCATCGTTCATCTGAAACCGAAGGTAATCGTAAACCTGTTCCCTGAGAGATTTGATCGTAAAAAAAGAATCGTTGCTGCTGCTCATGACATTACCCCTCTCTACAATTGTACCACAGATATATCAGATTGCAATACTTGAAAGAAAAAATGTATAATTATGTCTATCTTGAGTTTTTATAAAAACCTGTCTGACAGACAATATATTGATTCAGTTTCTCACTGCTAACGTGATATATTTGTTTGAGTTTCATCTATGTTAAAATTAACAGGCATTAAATGATCATGCGCATTTTATTATATAGCTTTAATTGATTGACCGAAAGTAAAGAAAAGCTATTTTATTTTTGTCATTAAATTTATCAGAGCGCTATTCCAGGGGTGATTACAACTTTTCTGAAAAAGGTTATACTTTATCGGTGATGTGATAAAGCTTATGCAGAATAAAAAACTCTAAGAGGGGGATCTTTATGAAAATTAAAGAATTTAAACTGGAGAGACTTTTTGCCAGATACTCTTCAAAAGCTAAATACAGATTGAGCCAGTCTGCTTGCGAGTACTGCACGATGCAGGAAATACTGGACATGGCAGACAGCGAATGCAAAAAAATGTGGGATGAACTTGTTCTTGGTTATACTGACCAGACGGGCTTTGCCCCCTTAAGGGAAGCGGTAGCTAAAAGGTTCACCACGATCCGTCCCTCTGATATTCTGGAACTGGCACCCGAAGAGGGTATCTTTATTTTTATGAATACCCTTCTTGATCCCGGTGACGAAGTTATAGTAATGCAGCCCTGTCTGCCATCTCTTTATGAGATACCGAGAGCGCTTGGATGCAAAATAATCAGGTGGCCGCTGCAGGAGACAAAGTGGGGGTGGAATCTCGATTTCAACTTCCTTGCAGAGAATATTTCCCCAAGTACAAAGCTTCTTGTTCTGAATATACCAAACAATCCAACCGGGTTTATACCGGTCAAGACGGAGATGGACAGGATCCTGAACTTAGCTGACAGGATGGGGACATGGGTCTTCTGTGAAGAGACATACCGCGGTATGGAGCATGACCCGGCAGCTGCACTGCCCTCTCTTTCCGACATGTATCCAAGGGCTACGGCGATCGGGGGCCTCAACAAATTCGGACTTCCCGGCACCAGGATCGGCTGGCTGGTCACAAAGAACAAAACCATACTGGAAAACTGCGCCGCATATAAGGACTATACGACCCTATGCAATAACGCTCCGGGGGAGATACTTGCAACCATAGCGATGCGCAATGCAACAGATCTGCTCCAGCGAAATCACACTATAGTGCTGGACAATCTTGATCTTGCAGAGAAGTTCTTCAAAAAACATAAGAAGATCCTGCACTGGATACAGCCGAACGGAGGCAGCACGGCTTTCCCGCAGTTGAAAAGACCCTTTGACGTAACAGAGATGTGCGAAAAGGCAATGAATGAAAAGGAGCTTCTCATAATTGGGGAACGCGCTTTTGGGCTTGATACGAATAACTTCCGTCTCGGTCTTGGGCGCAGGGACTTCAAAGAGGCTCTTGGTGTCTTTTCCGAAATTATTGAAGATATGGAAAAGAGCGTCTCATAAATTTCCTTTTGTCATAAAACTGCGGGCTTCGAATATTTTCGGAGCCCACAGTTTTTTATCTGCCTGAAATGTATCCGTACTTTCCATCTTTTCTGTAATAGGGTACGACCGCAGAAGAATCGTTTTCCCCGCAGAAGAAAATGTCCTCCGCAAAACCAAGTTCCTGAAGTATTTTCCCATGTTCGGATTCCATACATACTGAAACAAGGTCAGGTCCGAAATGGTGCCAGAGCGCCATGGCTGTGATTGCGCCGTCAGTGAGCTCCATTTCTGTTCCGCCGTTTGAAGGCGACAGAGCAAGCATCTTTTCAATTATCATTCCTGCGCATACAGTATCTTCGAGTGAAAATCTGCCGTTTCTGCCGGAGGCTACCACACAGATGTGTTTCCCGCTGCAGATCGCATCCCATGCAGCTGCTTCGGCATTCCTTGCGCATGCTACCTTTACATGGGGACAGTTTTCTGCAGCAGCCAAAAGGGCTTTAGTTCCGTTTGAAGTCGTTATGACGGCGTTTTCCGGAGCACCGCGTCTTGTTATTTCAACAGGTGAATTCCCAAAGTCGAAGCCGGGTATCATAATGCCCCCTATCTCACCCATCAGGATCCAGTCAGGTCCCATCTCCTCTTTGATTCTGAGCGCTTCTTCTTTTCCTGCGCATGGTATCAACGAGCCGCCGCCGCAGTCGAAAAATGTTGTGATCTGCGTAGATGCCCTGAGCAGATCGACTACTAGCCTGCAGTCATGCCGGTCCATCTTCTCTGACGGGATAAGCACTGCATCAAACAAATACTTCAATGTAATATCCTCCTGAATTGATTTACCCAAAGATGTAGTAACAGGTATAATTATAGTTCCATAAATACCACAATGACCGACAGGAGGTAATGATAACAATGAAAATTCTTGTGGCTGTAGACTTTAGCCCGGTGGGAAGGGAAGTTGCGCACGCCGGTTATCGGCTCGCAAAGAAGATAGGCAGCGAGATAACCTTTTTCCATTGTGCTCCACAGACGGCACGTTTTCTCCAGGGATATGACATAAAGGCCTTTGTCTCTTCAACCGGAAAAGATGAACAGAAAAAGATCGGGGAAATGGCAAAGCAGAAGCTTCATAAAATAATGGAGGACGTCTTTGCAGAAAATGGGGTCGCTGAGTCTTTGGAGATAGAGGAAGAGGTTGTATTTGGGGAACCGGGAGACGAGCTTTTAAAGTTTGCCAAAGAAAAGAAGACGGACCTTATAATAGTTGGCTATAAAAGCTACAGTATGATCGAACATCTCCTGGTGGGGAGCACGGCGTCAAAGGTAGCCCGATATGCACCTTGCTCTGTAATGATCTACAGGCCGGATAAAGACTGATCATTTAAGAATTAAAAATGCAGTAAAAGCATGAATGGGGCTTCGAACGATTTATTCCGGAGCACCCTGTGTTTTTTTGTATGAATTTACCCTTAAAATAATAAAATAGGCATTTCCCCTGACAGGTCTTCTGTGGTTATTTATAAAATGAATGTTAGAATATCTACAACAATATAAATATTGCATAAAAACTACAGGAGGTCTGCATTATCATGAAAATACTTTTGGCAGTGGATTTCAGCCCGGTTGGACGTCGTACTACAGGAGCAGGTTACAGGTTGGCCCAGAAGATAGCTTCTGAGATAACATTCTTTCACTGTGCACCTCAGACTTCACGCTTCCTGCAGGGATACGATATAAAAGCCTTTGTATCCTCGACCGGCAAGGAAGACCAAAAGAATATCGAAGAAGCGGCAAAACTGAAGCTCCACAAAGTGATGGAGGACGTGATCGCTGAAAATGGCATAAAAGATGGCCTCAGGATCGAGGAAAAAATTGTCTCGGGAGAGCCAGCGGACGAGATCCTGCGCTATGCGGAGGAGAATAAGTTCGACCTCATCTTCCTGGGTTACAAGAGCTTCAATCTGATCGAGCAGATACTGGTGGGCAGCACAGCCGACAAGGTCATACGCTATGCGACCTGCTCCGTGCTGATCTACAGGCCGGACAGGGCTGAGCATATTGACATCTGATCCTTAAACCTCGTTTGAGAATAAAAAATGCCCGCAGTCCTGCGGGCATTTTTCTGTCTTTGGAGTGATCCATGTTCATTTAGTCCGGCATGCTTAGACTATCAGCTTGCCTTTTGCGCCTGCCATGCTGTCGAGCTGGTTCAGGACGTTGGCGCCGGCCACCTCTATCTTGGGCTTTTTGGCAGCTTCTTCACGGGCATATTCCTGAAGCTTCTTCTCATATTCCGCCATCGATCTTTTGATACCCTCGACATCGCCCTTGATCCACTGAAGGATCCCGTCGGTTATCGTGCTGTACATTTCATCCTTAGGTTCGGCCTGAATGACCCCGAGTTCCTTAAGCATCCTGTATTCTTCTTTTACGGAATCCATGATATCTTCTTCTGTGATGAGTCCCTTTTTATAGAGGGCGCGGTAAATTATATTTGATTTTGTCTTGCTGTTTTCATCATTTGCCGAAAGGGATTCCACCCTCGACAGAAGCATCGTAATTATTTCTTCAAGACTTATCTGCATCGGTGCGGCCATTTATATATTCCTCCCATTATAAATTTCTGGTGCTTATTTTATCACAGCATCAAGATTACAAAGAGAGAGAATAACACATATGAACCTATGAGTAAAATGCCGATTGATTTAATCAACTTTTAAGGTTATGGTTATCCGGACTTTGAAAAGGAGAGATAATGAGCGTGAGAGCGAAACACAGGCTGGCACATCTTGCTGTAAAAATGGAATTATTCGTAATGAGCGAATGGTCGACATTCGTCATATCCACCCTGGGGTCTCTGCTGTATACAATAGGCGTTATAGCCTTTACACTGCCCTATCGTTTTCCCGATGCAGGCGTGATGGGTATTTCTGTCATACTGAAGTACACTATCGGCCTCGCTCCATCCATCTCATCACTTGTGGCGAACGTCATCCTCCTGGCATGGGGCTGGAAGGAACTTTCAAAGCGTTTTGTCCTGTGGACTATATATAATGTCATTTTGATCTCATTTCTGCTCGAAGTCCTTCAATTCATAAAGTTTCCTGTCATCAACGATATGTTCCTTGTGGCCATTGCGGGCGGCCTGATCAAGGGGGTCGGCGGAGGGCTCGTCTTCAGAACAGGGGTGAGCGGAGGCGGGATGGATATAGTCATAGCTGTACTTAGAAAGAGATACGGCATCGAAGTCGGACGTTTCAGCTTCTACATAAATATGCTCATCCTCGGCGGATCAATGGGGATCGTGGGAATGGAAAAAATGCTTTATGGTTTTGTCGCAAGCTATGTATCCGGGCAGAGCATAGACAGCGTTCTCTCATCGTTCGACAAGCGCCGTCTGGTGCTGATAATGGCCAAGGATACAAAGCCGGTGGTAAGGTACATCTCTGACGAACTGCGCAGGGGATCGACCGTACTGTACGGCGAGGGAGGCTTCTCCGGCGAGGAGCGTCCAACGATAATGTGTCTGCTCACCCCCAGGCAGACCATGGTCCTGAAACGGTATCTGGCCAAGAACCATCCAAAATCCTTCATGGTAGTCTCGGAGGCATCGGAAGTCCTGGGCAAAGGCTTCAAGCACTGGAAACAGATCTGACCTCTGCCCGGTCCCGCCATCCTGATACAGGGCGCTCAGGTCATCTTTACGGAAGCGGGCCGTTCCACCACATCGGTATGCCTATCGAGTAGCCTAAAGTGAACTCCCCGCTCTGGTCATATATCAGCATGACCCTCGAACTGAAGTTCGTCATAGGAGCGGATAGCGCAATACCGGCTTCCCACCAGCTCTGGTCGTTCTCCCACTCTCTCATCGTCTGGCCGAAGTTTCCGAAGATCTCGAGGTTTATCCCACCCCACCATGACCGTGTTATCGTCTTTGCTGCGCCTAAGTGCATCCAGTATGCCTGGTCCCCCATCAGCGGGTGGGCAGCAAGGCTGAAGAGCTCCTCGTTCGTTCCCAAAGTGGCCGCATACGCGGGGTCATCTCCATCTCCTGTTTTGAGTCCTCCTGAAAGAACCACGTTCCATGTCGGCCAGACGGGAAGATACATATGGAAACGGGTGTGGGTGATGGTGGTTTCCCCGTTTGGGAACCACATATCGGAATTTACAAAAAATCCTTTAGTAGGGAGCACCGGGTCGTCCAGGTTGTTGAATGTAAAGTTTATGTAAGGCCCGTCTACCGTCCCGTCTTCAAGATATTCGACTCTCTCGATTGCGTAGCCCAGGCCAATCCTGAAGTTCCTGTTGACATCTTTGTACCATGCTATCTTTGCGTTGTAACGTTCAAGTTCGAATGCTGCGGCATTTGCAGGTTCAAGGCCTTCCTCACGGCCAGAAATTACCAGCCCGAACTGTGTGTCGTGTTCTGTCTTCGGGGTGAAGTACCTGAGCATTGCCCCCCATTTTGATCCGAATCTGTATTCGGCTGAGCCAACGTCTCCCTCGAAGAAGATGTCACGCATCTGTGCGTTAAACGAGAGCCAGTTGTCAGGATAGATGTTGCTTGCATATCCGCTGATCCCGAATTCGTATTTTGAGGGCCGTTCAATAGAAAAGACTATAGCGGCAGTATCTTCTGTAAGGGTCTGCGCGCGCCCCTCCACTGACACAAAGTCATCTCCCGTTGAAAGTATCTTGACGGCATCTGCAACTTTTTCCATGTCGAGGGACTTCCCTATCCATTCATCATATTTCCCGTGAAGTATCCGGGACATCCTCTCCGGGATGCCCTCGAACCTTATTTCAGTAACAGTTGGCCTGACTGTTGAAGGCGGGTCAACATGCCTGAATTCACAAAATGTTTTATCAGGTTCACAGGATATGTTTTGAAGCTGTTCGACCATTGGTTCGGCAGCTGCGACACCTCGTGCGATTATCTCATCGTAACCCTCAGACTGCAGCACGCCAAAATCCTTTACCTTGGGAGATATGACAAGATCTGCAGCAGCTGCGTTCACCCTTACCTGATGGACCATCAGGATCTCAACTGTTTGTGCCATTACTTCAAGCATTGAACGCAGGTTATCCCTGTTTTTTGTGATCTTCTCAGGTGAAAGGTTGACGGCTACCACCGGATGTCCCGGAAACAGCTTTTTAGCTTCCAGCACGGGTAGGTTTGCTCTCAGCCCGCCGTCTACAAGAAGCCTGCCGTTCATCTCCCATGGCTCGAATATTCCAGGGATAGAAACTGAAGCCCGGAGCGCGGATGCAAGGTTTCCGTCCCTGAGGACTACTGACTCCCCTGTTTCAAGGTCTGTTGCCATTGCAGCGAAGGGTATTGTCAGCAGGTTGAAGTCAGTTACGGTGACCCTAGCCGTCATCTCATTAAGGAAAGAATAGAGGGCCTTTGCACGGAGCATGCCCCTGTTGCTGCGGGGTTTCTTTTTCCCGTCCATATAAACGTTGAAGATCGAAGAACCGCTGGAAGGAGGTTTGTTGTAGTTGTAGTCTTTAACCTCTGCCGAGGACCTGTTGGAAATAATTTCCATGAGGTCAAGCTCGGAAATTATTTCTTTCATTTCCTCAACGTTGTATCCTGATGCGTAAAGGCCTCCTATGATCGCTCCCATGCTCGTACCCACTATGGCGGCGATGGGGATGTTCTCGCGTTCAAGGACTTCAAGCACGCCAATGTGGGCCAGGCCTTTGGTCCCGCCTCCGGACAGAACGAGGACTATCCCCTCTTTGTGAGGGAATCCCCACTCCTCAAAGTGCTTCTGAGCCTCATGCATCGCCTCAGATGGTGAAGCCAGTGCAAGAGTTGACATGGAGTTAAAGATAAAAAATATGGATAAAACCAAAGCAAGCGATTTGAGATATTTCCTCATATGATTCTCTCCGATCTCTGCTTAAGATCTGATCTCATTTTCTCAAACAGGATATGCACCTTGCACAACAATAATATCCATCTTTCGGCTTTGTTTGTGCTCACGCAATGATGACATCTTACTTTACATTATATAGGATAAGAAGAAGAGAGCACTCTGATAATAGCCGTAACAAGGATATTATAATGTTGATTTGTCATATTAAACAACAAATTTAATTAAGAGCTTTCTTTTTGTTACCGGGAGGAAAAATATGAGTGATAAGGGCAGTCCGAGATACAACATCGGAATAGATGTAGGAGGGACTAATACGGACGGTGTCCTGTATGACTGCATCGAAAAAAGGATAGCGGCTTCAGTGAAAATACCCACAGTGCACTCTTCGTATGCCAGAGCAATAGAGAGCTCTCTCAAAGCACTTATAGGAGACTGCGGCGATAAAAGCAGTGAGGTGGCCTCTTTAAACATTTCAACCACAGTATCTACAAACGCGTTGCTCGAAGGCAGGGGCGCGCCTTCTAACCTTGTTCTGATCGGTTTTGACAGGTATCCACACATAGTTTCGGATATTGAAAAAATGATCAGTCCGCTGTCATTATTGAAAGTGAGGGGCGGTCATACAGGATGGGGTAAAGAAAGGGAATCTTTTGACAGCGAGGCTGTTAAAAATTTTGTTAAAAAAAGGGAAGGAGAACTTTTTACTGTTTCTTCTTTTTACTCCCCTAGGAATCCGGAGCACGAAACTGCAGCGCACAGGATACTGTTTTCAAATGGTTCAGGTCATGTGACCTGCAGCCATGAACTCTCATACTCAAAATTGAATTCAGTAAAAAGAACAGTGACCGCATATCTTAATACCTCGCTTGTGCCTGTGGCGAACAGGCTGCTGGACGACATAAGTGTCATAGTGAACAAATATAATATCATCTGCCCCGTAATGTTTTTAAAGAGCGACAGCACATTGGTCCCATCAGAGTGGTGCAGAAAATTTCCGATTGAAATGATCTACTCGGGGCCCGCTGCCAGCCTCAGGGGAGCCTGTTTCATTGCCGGAGAGTACCGGGCGAAGAATTTTATCGTTGCGGATATAGGGGGCACCTCTACTGATATCGGAAGGATCGAAAATGGCAAGGCAGTATTCAGTGAAAAAGGAGCAAAGATAGGTTCTTACAGGACAATGATCCCCTCGCTTGACATTATGAGTATTGCGCTTGGAGGAGACAGCAGTATAGAAATATCCAAACCAAAAAGGATCCGGGTGGGGCCGGAAAGGGCTGTGCCTTTTTGCAGAGCTTCTGAGGAGACAGGTCTTTCCGCCGGTGACGTTATTGATCTCCTTATGAAAAGTTTCGCCAATGAAAAGGATACGAGCGGATCTTTGATTGATGGCAACTATACAGATTTATCAGCAGAAACCGGCTGCCTGCCGGACCATGAAATGCAATTGCCCATGATTGCCAAAGACCCATGCCGGTCCGGACCAGAAAAATCGCTTACAAAAGAATTTTCATATACGCCTACTGATGCATTCAACACAATTGGGGCATCAGAGGTCGGAGATCCGGAGATATCAAAAGCAGCTTCCTATGTGTTGGCGAAAATACACAGGACATCAGGATTTGATCTTGCTGAACAGGTATCTTTGAAAGCAAGTTCAATTCTCGAAGACTCAATAAAAGAATACTCGTCGATTTGTGGATCGCTGCCAAGGCTGTACGTTGGTATGCCTGCAGCAGTATTTGCAAAGCTGGGGGAAAAAGCGGGACACGAGGTAATTGTTCCTGAAAATTATAACGTCGCAGGAGCTGCCGGAGCTGCTGTAAGCTCTATGGAACTTAGGTGCAGGGTGTTCATAATGCACAGCTTCAGTGATGACAGCTTCACGGCTTTTCTTCCGAAGGCAACAGTATTCTCTGATAATTTTCAGGAGCTTCTGTTTGAGGCGGAGGAGGCCGGAAAGAGATATCTAAGCGAACTTGTGGAGAAGATGGGATATCCTGAAGCCAGGATCATGACAGAAAAGGACTTCAGTTATGTAGGACCCACCGGAAATATTGACACACTGCTCTCTTTGTCGATTGAGTTCCGGTCGGTTGTAGACACTGCACAACAGTTTGACCACCGGTAGTTTCTTTATAACAACTACGATTTTTATTGTGCTTATTGCATAAAAAAACAGTTAGTTTAAGTTTATCTTTCATGTAGAGGACACAATGACTATATTTAATCAATGAGCTAATATCTCTTTAAGATATGAATATTATAGATTGATGTAAATGTTTATAACCATATTAATTTAAGTTTGATGGATGGAGATTATCATAATGACTGAACAAAGAAAAAAGATAAAAGAGCTTTTAATTTCGGCTAAACTTCCAAAGATGGAGAGCGTGCTTTGTGAATCTAAAGAGATCTCTTCCTCTGTAAAGATCGGTCGTTCTTCGTTCATGGAAAAATATGGAGTCTCTTCCGAGCTTGAATATAAACGCAGAAGCATTAAAGACGGGCATGTCATGTTCCATGCGCATATAGGTATGAACACATGGCATGAGACAGCTTACAGCCTAAAAGCCGCCTATGATTTCGCTGAAAGTAACGGCTTTATCATTGACAGGGCAGGGATCTGCCTTGACAGAAGGATGTCACTGCCGAAGGACCTGAGAAAATCTGCTCCACAAGAAAGCGGTCCATACCTTGAGACCGAGGAAGAATGGATCCAGGTGGGGCAGGCTGCCCCCATCCAGCCGCACATGGGGGATTTCATAATTGGTTTCCCCGCTTCAACAGAAAACATGGTGTCGGCACTCCGGGCAGGTGTGACCACGATTGGAAATTTAGCCCAGTTTTTCGCCCATGAGGCACCCATGTGGAAGCGCAGGGATGTAACTACAGTCGAGACGGTAAAGGCCATAGGAGTTATGGGCTTCCTTCGAGACAAAGGTACACTTATGCATTCGTATCTTGACGACGGGTTCGGGGCCCTTTTTCTTGACTGCAGCACAAGCGCGGCATGGGCCTACCTTGACAAATACATTGTCGAAGATCTGCTTGGGGCAAAGCTTGCCCATTGCGTCGGGGGACTTGTCTCTGATCCGGTAAAAAGATCCGGATGGATATTCGCACTGGATGAGATCCACGATCACGACTGCATCGGTTCGATGTTCTACGGAGACACCATATCCTCACACAGCGATCCGGAAAAAAATCGTGCCCTGACGGCAGAATATCTTCTTTGGGACATCATGACCCAGATAGAATGTCCGACAGGCCATGCAGTTTTGCCTGTTCCTTTCACGGAAGCACACAGGGCACCCTCACTTGAAGAGATCTGCGAGGCGCAGTTGTGGGGAAGAGAGATAGAAAAGATAGCTGTTAAAATGCACCCGCACTTTGATTTCAGTGAACCTAAGAGGTTTGCTGCTGCAATATGCAAGAAAGGCAGAAGGATATTCAACGACGCACTCTCATATCTTGAAGAATGCGGAGTTGATACAAGGGACGCGGTCCAGATGCTTTATGTGCTCAAATCAATCGGACCGAGAGTTTTTGAAGACACCTTCAATCCATCTGCTAAAAACGGCATTGCGCCTGCAGGAGAATCATTAACGATACCAAATGACATTTTTACCAATACTCTCAAGCAGGCAGACATATGGGCTCCATATTTTAGAAGCAGCGAAGTAACTGAGAAGCTCTCTGGACGCAGGGTGCTTCTGGCATCGACCGATGTACACGAACATGGCCTTTTGTTGATCGATAATCTGCTGCAGCAGGCAGGATGCATGGTCGTAAACATCGGTGCGGAAAAAAACCCGGATGATGTCATCCTCGAAGGAGTCCGGTCCGGTGCGGAAATTATTTTCATCAGCACCCACAACGGTATGGCGCTTGAATATGCAAGGAACGTGTTGGATGAGATGGAAGAGCAGAATGTTTCCATCCCGGTTTGCATGGGGGGAGTCCTCAACCAGAATACAGAAGAAGGAACCGTCCCCGTTGAGGTCTCTTCGGATCTTGAGAGACTGGGTATAGGGGTAGTTACTGATCTCAGGTTTTTGCCTGAATGTGCAGCTTCTCTTCTGGCCTCCCGGCAGAAGTAAGGTATTTGCAAGAAGATGATATCAAAGAAATTGGGAGTGATAGGGATGACAATTACAAAGCGTTTAGTTATGTTTTCTTTAGTTTTTCTTTTTTGTGCTGTTACGTTGACAGGCACCGTACAGTCAGCGGCTGCCGCACCCTTGGTGCTTAAGTTTGCGGGACAGAACCCCCCGGAACATTTTGCGACTATTTCTATGAACGAAATAGCCAAGGAAGTTGCCCAGAAGACCAACAACAGAGTACAGATCAAGGTTTTTCCTGCCAACCAGCTCGGTGATTACTCACTGGTTTATGAGGAGCTTATAAGAGGGACGGTCGAAATGGCGATGATATCTTTCCCGAGCCAGTTCGACAGCAGAATGGACCTGATTTATGTCCAGGGATACACAAGCAGTTATGAGCAGGTCGCAAAAGTCTACGATCCTGATGGATGGTTCTTCAAAAAAATGGATGAATTCAATTCCAATCTGGGAGTAAAGCTTTTGGGAATGTATCTTGAGGGCATGGTGGGCATAGGAACGGTCAAGCCAATGAGGGATCCTTTGAACCCAAAGGTAGACAAAGGAGTGCTCCTTCGTATCCCGAACATGGACGTATTTAAGACAGCGCTGGAAGGTGCCAAATTCCGCACGATCTCTATTCCCTTTGCGGATGTTTATCAGGCGATGCAGACGGGAGTCTGCGACGGTGATACAGGATATTCTATCGTTGCCGCTTACACGACATTCGGTGATGTTATCAAACATTGGTACAACTTCAACAAAAACACTGAATGCCTTGGCGTAATGGTCAGCGACAAAGTATGGAATAAGCTCTCCCCCGAAGACCGTAAAGTTCTTCAGCAGGCTGTGAACAAACAGGCTGCCCAGAGCATCACGAACGCAAAAGCTAACGACCAGAAGTACCTTGATCTCATGAAAAAGAAAGGGGTACAGGTACACATGTATACTCCTAAAGAACTGAAACCAACGATGGACGCTTTTGCCGCGACCTGGAGTCAGCTTGACCAGAGCAAGGGCAAGGAACTTATGGATGAGTTCAAGAAGGAAATGAAGAAGATCTCGGACGAGATAACCAAGTAAACAGCCTCCCAACGGCTTTTTTACAACACATATCCGGGACGGAAAGAGCCTCCGCATTAGTTTGCCGCGGAGGCTCTTTCTCTTTTGGTTTTAAGATCTCATTTGATTGAAAAAATCATTGTTCCTGTTTTTTCCCTCCGGAAACACCAAGTTTTTTCATAAGAAGTACAAGGTAAAATGAGATGACTTCTTCAAAGTTTTCGATAGATATGTTGAACCTTTCTTCAACTTTGGCAAGCCTGTAGGCAAGGGTGTTCCTGTGCAGGTGGAGTTTTTCTGCGGCCTTCTGCTTGCTGAAGAAACATTCGCAGTATGTGGAGAATGTTTCGAGAAGATCTGTCGTGTCGCTCTCTTCGTGGTATTCTGCGAGTTTTTTTTCAAGATATTTCAAGGAGTAGTGTGGATTTACTGATAGCAGAAGATGCTCAAGCAGCATTTCATTAAAGGAATAGACTCCCGGAGGCATGGATAATTTTTCTGCTACGGAGACCACTTCCCAGGAGTTGCTGTAAGCAAAGGGCATTTCATAAAGATTTTGTGCAGGATGGCCTATACCGATGATCGTCTCTATGGAAGCATCCTTAAGTTTTTCCCATATCTCCTTTGAAAGTTCTTTGGCGCGGTCAAGTTCAGCAGTAAGCGGTTCTCCCTCAATGCTTTCCAGTTTCCAGAATATTACAAACCTGTCTCTCGAAACTGAAGCGATTATATTTTGCGGATCGGGGAATATCTCCCTTAATATCTCTATCACCCTTGAATGTGTTGCGCCATAATCTATTTCATCAGAAATAGGGTCGGAGTTGCTTTTGTATGAGAGCCTGACAGGGTTCTTCTCCAACCCAAGCCCTCTGAAATTTGAGAAGAAGATTGCGATCGCTCCCCTTTGCACGTCCAGTTGGATACCAAGCCTCTCCGCCCTTTCGGGAAGTTTCGAAAGATCATCCCTTCTTGGGTCGAATGAGCTGATGTCGTTGACCAGCTCGTCGATCTTACTTTGGGATGATCGAAGCGATGGAGAATATATTTTTTCTCGGAGCATGCTTTCGATCTGGTTTTTGAGCAGAGTGGAGAATTGAAGAACTATTTCAGGTTCACCGGCAATGGCCGCTGTACCTATTACCTGACCATTGAAGAAAATAGGGAATGTTGAACCGGGATACCACACGCCAAGCTTTCGCGCTGCATCTTCGTCATCGAAACTCATTTTTTTATATTTTATGCATGGCAAAGAGGGCGGATGAAATTCACCCAGCCTTTCCTTTGCAGGAGCACCGATAATTATCCCGTTGATATCCGTGATTATGATGCTCCTGCCCATTAATCCGCTGAGGTATTCAGAAATTTCCTGGGCATATTTTTCCAGCATTATCGGTACCTCCTCTGTTCGTAGTCGGATCCTGGGCCATAAAAAAGGCTGAAAACCTTTTTCAGTGATCAGCCCCTTGTTTTCGTTATTAAATTTGTAGGGTCAATCTCGGTCTTCCCGTCTGAACGGAATGCTCAGTGCCGCAGGCGCGCCCAGGAGTATGCCCTTCCCTGCCCTGATGGAAACAATAGTCAGGACGATAATTGTCATCAGATATGGCAGCGTAAGCAGGAGAGATGCTGAAATACTAGTACCCATAGCCTGCATCCTAAGCTGCAGGGCTTCGACTCCTCCGAAAAGATAAGCACCCAGGGCCGCTCGAGCAGGGTTCCAGAGTCCGAATATTACCAGGGCTACCGCTATCCATCCCCTTCCGGCTGTCATGCCTTCGATCCACATCTGAGCGTAGACTACAGAAAGATAGCCGCCGCCGAGTCCGGCAAGGCCGCCGCCGAACATGCAGTAGAAGTAGCGAATGTATGTGACAGGGATCCCCATTGCATCTGCCGCCCTGGGGTTCTCACCGACTGCTCTCAGATTCAGCCCGGCGCGTGTCCTGAAGAGAAACCAGCACAGCGCCGCGATGAGAGCGTATGAAACATAGACCATCGCGTTGTGCTGGAAGAAGATCGGTCCTATGAAGGGAATATCACCGAGAAAAGGCATTTTATACGCTGTCATTCCGGCGATAGTCTCTCCGATCACGCTCCTGCCCAGAAGTGCGCTGAGGCCGTAGCCTGTAAGGACCATCGCAAGGCCGCTTACTACCTGGTTGCACATCAGGGTGATGCACAAAAATGCATGGATCAGTGTTATTGCCGCACCTGCGAAAAATGAGGCGAGGAGTCCAAGCCAGGGATCGCCGGTTGACTTTGTGACTGCGAACCCGGTATAAGCTCCGACAAGCATTACCCCTTCAAGTCCAAGGTTCATGACCCCGGCTCTCTCGGAGATCACTTCACCGAGTGT
>LFRM01250172.1_pt1 | contig 21298 bp, 26 predicted proteins | sample 618341 | NCBI WGS metagenome assembly LFRM01 (sample SAMN03654438, study PRJNA283298) | anaerobic digester metagenome | isolation source: pool of bioreactors CSTR01a, CSTR02a, and CSTR03a thermophilic anaerobic... | place: Denmark: Kgs. Lyngby | collected 2014-05-21 | reverse complement strand
CTGGTTCAAGAGAAATATACGAAGAATAAACTTGATAATTACTATATCTTTAATAGCTTTCTCAATTAGAAAAGGTAATTCTTTGCCTTTTGGATAATTTACTATCAGGTTTATTAAATATTTTATTTGCATTATTGTTATTAAATATTATTTATTTCATGCAGTTTAACAATACTTGTGCATACTTTATCTGCTAATTCCCTATTATGAGTTATAACTATCATACCAATGTTTCTTTTCTTAGTTATTTCTATCAAGGAATGCCAAATCTGCGCCTGGCTGATACCATCTAGCATGGCTGTTATTTCATCTGCTATTATAAATTTAGTCCCCTGTGTTATGGCCCTAGCTATTGCAAATCTTTGCAATTCTCCCCCTGAAAGTTCGCTTGGATATCTGTCAAGCCAAGTCCCTTTTATCTCTAAGAGATCTATAAGCTTTTCGTCTGGATTTCCATTCTCTTCTAGGGATTTTTTCATTTTCCATTTTGGATTAAATGTTTTTTCAGGATGCTGATATATTAACTGCACTGGGTGAAAACCTGATCCTGGAATTTCTTCACCATCAATTAGAACTTCTCCCCAGTTTTGCTTTAAATATCCTGACATTATTCTTGCAAGTGTTGTTTTACCATATCCACTCTTTGCAAGCAAAGCAACTCTTTCATTGGATGATATACTAAAATCTAAATTCTTTAATATATAACCACTATTTTTATATCTAAATCCTATATTTTTAGCCTCTAAAATCATAATTGCACTTCACCATCCCATCTTCAAATTCATGAATCTCAACCTTTTTATCACATAAATCTTCCTTGTATGTGCACCTATCCTTAAACACACAAGCTTCAGTATTAGTTGTGATTTCTGGCTGGGACCTCCTATAGGTTTAAAACCGTTTGAGGGTAAAGATTCATACAATGCTTTAGAATATGGATGTCGCAAATATTCAATACCCTTCTTAAAATAATCCGCCTTTGTTAACTCAATAATTTGACCTCCATAAAATACTGCCACTTTATCTGAGTAGTTTATTGCTAGGTCGATATCATGTGTAATTAATATTACTGCCTTGCCTTTGCTAGCAAAATTTTTAAAATAACCCATAGTCTTACTAGAAGATTCTATGTCAAGTCCTGGAGTTGGTTCATCAGCTATGATTATTTGCGAATCTTCCATTACTGCGGTTGAGATTAAAGCCCTCCTCGCCATTCCTCCTGACAATTGAAATAGATACAATTTTTCTGAGTTTTCACACAAGTCAAAATCTTTGAATACTTTCCTTTGTTTTTTTACTACTTCGGTCTTATTAGAGTAGTTTCTAACTTGTTTACCTACTTTTGAAAGAGGATCTAAATATGATATGCTCTGTGGTATAAATCCAATCTCCCCTCCCCTCAAAACTTTTAAATACTCATAGTCAACAAGCTTACCATTATAGTAAAGCTCACCTCTAACACTTGCATTATTTGGTAACAATCCAAGTATTGCATGGGCTAATATACTTTTTCCACTACCGCTTGAGCCCACTATGGTCAAGATTTCTTCAGGATAAGCCTTAATTGACAAATCATTAACTACTAAGTTATTATTTGACTGTTTTCCTGCTTGCATTTTAAAGCTAACCGATAATTTTTTTACTTCTAATAATGGCATCTTCATTTAATCATCCAATCTATTAATTATTCTCTTGCTGAATAGGGATTTAAAATAAGCGATAAATATTCACCTAGTTTGTTTATTAATAATACCAAGATTACTAGTGACAAGCCTGGAAAAAGAGCTAGGTGCCACATTCCACTCACTAAATATTTCATACTTTCAGACAATATAATGCCTATAGCTGGCGTTTCTGGGGATATGCCAAATCCTAAAAAAGTAACCGATGCTTCATGGATAATTGCATGGGGAAACAGCAGTACTAATCCTATTACATACTGTGGTAATACAATAGGAATCATGTGGTTTTTAAATATATACCATCTTCCTTTTCCAAATTTCCTTGACATTAAAACATATTGCTCATTGCCTACTGCCATAACTTCATTTCTTATAATTCTTGCTAAAGAAACCCAGTGGGTGAGTGCTACACCTATTATTATACCTTTTACCCCCCTGCCTACAAATACAGATATTAATATTATAAAAATTAAATGAGGTATGCCCATAACTAAATCAATTATCATTCTAATTATATTGTCAACCCATTTTGGCATAGTCCCTGCTAGTCCGCCTACGATTATGGATATAAATGAACTTACTAATGAAGCTACACTTCCTATTACTATACTGTTTGAAAGCCCTTTGATAGTTCTATAAAACATATCCCTACCTAACCAATCTGTACCAAATGGATGGGCAAGGGATGGAAATTGATTCTTTTCTTCAAAGTTTGGCTCTAACATTTGGTCTGTTATAAGTAAAGCTAAAATCATAATTGATATAATCAAAACAATTATGCACATCATAAGTATTTTGCTTTTTTTTCTTCTGTCCAATTATATCTCCTCCCTAGCCATGCCTTGAGAGGTCAATAATGATGTCGTAGTGGGATAGTAGCCCCTTGATGGAATCATATATTTCTGATTACTTGTATTATTTAAATTTATTACTTATTATCCTTCTCATCAATAACACTAAGGTGTTTGTCATCCAGAGGTGCCACTGTTAGATCTTGACTCTAAAGAATCGTAAAATCCGGGTCCTTCTTCGCTCCGCTCATTAGCCTTCCAGTGAAATGTAACGAAACATAGATTGTCTTGACAACTATGACCATATTGTTATATTATATATATAACAAGTACAACAGGAGGTAGGCTATGTTTCTGAACATTGATTTAGATTCTAAAATACCAATTTATGAACAAATTGAAAATCAGATTATAATCGGCATTTCCAAAGAGATTCTTGAGCCTGGAGAAATTTTGCCATCTGTTAGGCAGTTGGGCATTGATCTTGGGGTAAATTTCCACACAGTAAATAAAGCTTACAAGGCCTTGGAGTCTAGGGGATTTTTGAGGATGGATAGATCATCAGGTACCAGAGTACAAGAGGCAATTCCTAAGTTTAGAGAAAGGGAAGAAACAATTGCTCTTGATAGTCTAAGGGTAATTATTGCTGAGTATTCTAGTAGAGGATATTCTAAAAAGGAAATTACTCATAAAATCCAAGAAATCATCGAGGAGGTAAAATCAAATGAGTGAATTAAAACTACTACAATGGACTTATTCTCTTAGCATATTAATCATAGCTATTACACAATCTTTTATTCCTAAATTCTCAGGTAAGGGGGTTTATTTGGGTGTTAGATTTTCAAAAGATAATTCTGAAAGGGATGAAATTAAACAGATTACAAAGAAATACATTAGACTAACAATTGGTTTGGGAATAGTCTTAGCAATTCTCATATATTTTCTAGTTGCCAATTTCCAAGAGAATTATGGCCTTCAGACTATTTTTATTTTGTTTGCAACAGCTCTATTAATTCTACCTATCATATGGGGAAATAGAAAACTTAAGGAATTTAAAGAAGAGTGGAACGACTCTGGTCCAAAAAAGATAATAACTGTATCTACTGAGGTTTCTGGTAAAAAGATAGGACTGTCTGATAGTGGCCTTTGGTTGTATATAATACCTTTCTTTATCATTGTTTTAGGATCTGCCTATACCCTTAGTAATTATCACTCCTTACCTGATATGATTCCAACACACTTTAATTTTCAGGGGGAAGCAGATGCTTTTTCTGAAAAGAGCATTATCACAACCTTGCTGCCTTCTTTAATTAATTTGATACTTTTTATTACCGTTTTCATATCTAATTTGGTATACCTATCGGCTAAACAAAGGTTAAACCCAGATGATCCTCAAGGATCACTGGAAAGATATTTACTAGCTAGAAAGATTTGGACTATATTTTATGCTATTTTAACTATTCTATTTGTTGGTTTTATACAGGTCTCTGTTACCTCTTTAACTTTTGGAAATACTGGCTACGCAAATTTAACCACCTGGATTATTTTAGGAATAACGGCTGTTATTAGTATAGTATCCATAATTCTTGGGGTAAAAGTTGGTACAGTAGGTGAGAAGCTTCCAGGTTCTGGTATTTCAAGCTATGATTCAAGTGACACGAATTGGAAATTTGCTGGTCTATTATACTACAATAAGAAAGATCCTGCCACTTTTGTCTATAAGAGAGTAGGTGTTGGAGTTACCATAAATCTAGCTACTCCTTTTGGTAAGATTATGATTGGGCTATTAATATTAACTCTAGTTTTACCAATATATTTCCTCATATAGTAAATATATTTGAGATTTTACTATCCAAAATTCTGTTTTGTCATCCAGTGACTAGCTGTACCTTGTGCCCAACTTATATTAGTTGGAAGAATATTAACATTGCTAACGAAGGATCTTGACCTTTAAGAATGATCTAAAGTACAGATTCTTCGTCGCTTCGCTCCTCTGGATGACAAAGCTACTTGTGACACCTTTAACTACAAATTTTCATCTATAGTATATATTTCATCTATCATTATGTCAACCAAATTTAACCAATTATCCCTCAAATATCTCTGTTTATCCAATGTCATCTGTCAAACGCGCTATTTTAAAGGGTCAAAAATTGGTGTTTCTTAGCCGATTTCTGACCCAAATTTCGTTCTCAAATCTAAATAATTCTTCACCATCCATCAATTCACCTATATCTTTAAAACCTATTTTTCGATAAATACATTTCCCTTATTCATTTTCTGGATTAGTAGATCCACTACTTGCTATTACAGAAAATATAAACCTTTTTTTCATAAAATGCCTTGTTATTCCATCTTCATGTCTTTATTATCTTTTTCTAATTTTGGCAATGGAATATAAAGAAGTCTTAAAAAATCCTTTTGTGATTCCAATTCTCTCTCTGCTATAAAGTTAATGAATGGTTTATCATCTTCACGTGCCTTTTCAAGGAGTGAAATATAGTCTATTCTTAAGATTGGGGGAATCAATGCTGGCAAATATCCATCTTGTATTAGTGCTGTATTCATTAATAGTCTAGCGACCCTGCCATTACCATCTTTAAAAGGATGAATAAATACAAACTTTTTATGAAGAAGGGCTGCAAATTCTATTGGATGATACTTTCTTCTTTCCTTACTCATCCATCTACATAAATCTTCTATTTCACTTTGAATATTTTCAACTTTAGTAACTGGGTAATTAGAACCTGTAATAAATACTGGAATATCGCGATATTTTCCTGCAAACTCTTCATCTATGTTATGATAAAATAATTTATGTAAATAAAGAATGTCTTTCTCTACAATTTCTTTATTACCAAGTAAAGTAAACATATAATCATATGCTTTGGCATGATCTACTGCCTCAAACATATCCTTTAGGGGTCTCCCGCCAACTGTTAGTCCATCTTCTATTAAAACTTTGGTTTCGCTTTCAGTCAATGAATTCCCTTCTAGTGCATTGGATGTCCATGTTAATCCAATCCGATAAAATTCTCTTATTTGCTTTAACATTTCACCCTCAAAAGGTCTTAATTCATTAATAATCCTTTGATATAAATCTAGTTTTTCAAGGTGACTCATAGGTTCACTCCTTATCTCAATATTGTTTTATTTTAATCTAATTATATAATTCTCCTACAAACTTCAATTTTGCCTGTTTTCTAGTCATAAATATTGTATCATACAGCTTTTATCAAACAAACATATATTTCTCTATTCTACATATCTTTAGATATAATCCATCTCCAATCACAATAATTCTCATATTTTTAAATGGATATGTTCCCATGAACAGAAAAGGCATTGAATGTCATCTGTATACTCAATGCCTCAAAACCCCTCAAACCATTAGCACTACTCAATTTTATTGCTTTTGAATCTTCACGATAACTTCAACGTGCCTTGAGGGGTCAATAAAGATGTCGTAGGTTAACATTAGCCCCTTGGTGACACTTGTACTTTTATATAAGAGTTATTCTTATATCAGATAATATTTATTGTCCTTCATTAATGAGATTTTCAATTTTATCAGCTGCCAGTCTATAACCTCCGCACCTATGGAAACTTTTTGATATTTCTTCTGCTGATTGCTTATAAGAATAGTTATCCAATACTTCCAGTATGGTTTCTTTAATCTTATCTGGCGAGTCCTCATACAAATATACACCGGCACCCAATTCATTTACTCTATAGGCAACACCACCCTGTTCCGGTGTTTGAGGAAACAAAACTAATGGAACTTTATAATAAAGTGCTTCACTTACACTGTTCATTCCACAGTGAGTTAAAAATACATCTACCTGCTGTAGTACTTCTATTTGGTTCACACTCCTCGCTATGGTAAAATTCTGCGGAAGGTCTCCAAACCTTTCCAAATCAACAAATTCACCTACAGACATAATAACATCCAAATCAGAATCTTTTAGTGCAACTATACATTTCTTATAAAAATTTTCCATTACATTATTTACTGTTCCCATAGAGATATAAACCATTTTCCTTTGCGGTTTCCTAATCTCGTAATCTAATGTTCTTATGGATGGACCAACAAAGGTATATTTTTCTGAAAAGGTATCAGAGCATGGTTGGAACCCAGGAGATGTGTATACAATAGTATTGGTATCATTATCATTTTGCACAACAGATAGAACATTTTTCACTGGGTATCCTTTTGTACGTAACTTTTTAATCAATTTATTTGCTCTTGGTATGGAAAATAGCATCTTAAATAATTGAGCGATATCTTGTTTCATTATTTTAGCAGAATGTCGGTTAAATGCGAATGTGGTGGTAGAAGATATAAATGGTACAGAAAGCTTATGTGCAGCCAATTTACCCCATATTGCCATGGAATCTGCGACAATACAATCTGGTTTCCACTGGGATACTTCATCTATAATCGTATCATCCATTGCTAGTGTTGTTTTCACTAAAATCTCTGTTGAAAATGCAATATCTTTACCTATCCGTTCCCCATCTTGTGGTGTTAGCTTCATCTGAATATCGTAAGAATCACAGGAGATATATTCTGCACCAGTTTCCTCTATTTTCCTTTTTAAACTATCATATGAGTAATATCGGATCTCATGGCCACGCCTAATTAATTCTTTTACTACCTCTAAGGTAGGGTTGGTATGTCCATGTGCTGGAATACCAAAAAAGACTATTTTACTCATCCTTTATTTCCCCTTTCATTGACCTTATTGACTTTGCAAATGATATAGAATCCTCTTCTGTATGCTCAGGATATAATTCTTTTGCCTTTCCCGAAAAAATAGCATCGGCAATTTGATTGAAAGTATCGAATCTTTCAATTGCAATCCCCCTCTTTTCATCTGCTAGTACGATTATTGTGTCCCCTGGAGAAATGTCAAACATATCCCTTACTTCTTTAGGAATTACAATCTGTCCTTTAGGGCCAACCTTAGCTGAACCCATGAACTTGCCATCCTTTATTTCCGCTTTCAAATCTTCACCTCCTAAAACACATGTATGATTTGTATAACTTATATTACTTATTATACTTATTTATTTTTGCCCAGTCAACATATAAATGTTCATATATTAACCATAAATTTGTTTTGTTTTTTATTATGTTAATCTCTTTTATCTTTTATGTTTAATGGACATGTTCCCGTGAACAGAAAAGGCATTGAATCTCATCTATACATTCAATGCCTCAAAATTCCTATAACCATTGTTATCACTGTGTTTTATTGTCTTTCTAATTTACAAACTACCTCACAATGCCTTGAGAGGTCAATAATGATGTCATACTAAGATATTTCCCCCTTGGTGGAAGGGATCAACCTTTATATTCTGCAATCATACAAATTGCAAACAATGAAGCCTTCAAAATTAATCCTATATCTTGAAGGCTTCATTTATCACAATTTATTCACTTTTATCTAGTTCTTATTTTACATCCTCATTTCTACTGTTTCCCCATATAAAAATTATAGATTATCCACAATAGAATGATGTCCAATATCTAATGTTATTATTATATCCTTCCCTTCATACTTCCAAAGTATCCTTATATCCATATTTATACTACATTCAAATAAATCTTGAAATCCCTTAATTTTCTTAGTTCGTAAAGAAGGGTAGTATGGATCTGTTTGTAATAATTTCAATTTTGATGCCACCTGTTTTTGTTCTATATGAGTTAGTTTTTTTAAATTCTTTTCAAAAGTTTTAGTAATAACAATTTTAAATTTCATCTAGGTTGATTCCCATATCCATGAACATTTTGTCAACGTCATCATATGATTTTAATTCACCATTTTCATACTCACCATCTGTTTCCTTAATAAGTTTAGCAATACGGATCATTTCCTTTTTAGGATAAACAACTACAGGGCATAAAAATATTCCTCCGTCTTTTTCAATTACTTCAAATTTATCTCCTTCTTTTATTCCAAGATTTTTGACTATCTCAGAAGGAATAGTAATTTGTGACCTTCCACGTATTTCTATCATCATAGCTATCTTCCTTTCAGAAATTCTAACTTTCTGATTATATTGTACACTATTTTAAAGTTATATTCAATAGTTTTTATTTTCTTTAAACATATTAATTGTATTATGACATTAAATTATCTTATAGAATGCGTCATGAACCATACAATAATATTAATATCCATTAGTCAATTAAATTTTGATGTCAGGATATTCATTAAGTAGTTTTTCGAAATCTGAAGATTTAAAAAGCGAATGTGCTAAAACTGAATATAAGAAACATCACTATAACAAAAGATGTTTTTCTTTTTTTGTTCATATTGGATCCTGCTGTAACACTTAGTAGGATTGTTGTCAATATAAAAATTTTAAAAAATTATAAGCCAATATACTTAAGTATATTGACTTATATTTGTCAGGTTTTTTTGAAATAGAATGGCTAGCATTATACAAATAGACTTTACTTTTTAGTAATTTACATGTATAATTAACTTAGATAAAAGTTTATCAATGTTTTTATAAATGTAAGCATTTTTATTATAATATTTACAATTTGAAAGGAGAAACAATGGCAAAATTAAAAGGATGGCAATTTACAGGTACAGGGGAACCTCTTAAACTAGTAGAACAAGAAATCCCTAAGCCAAAAGAAGGTTATGTAGTTATCAAGGTGGCAAACTGTGGTCTGTGCCACTCTGACGTTGGGGCTTTAGATGACCCAGGTTGGGTTGGAAGCATAATTAAGAAAGTTCCAGTTATTATGGGTCACGAAGCCTCAGGTGTCATTACCGAGGTTGGTCCTGGTGTTGAAGACTGGGAAGTTGGCGATCGTGTAGCAGTATGTCCTATGTATACTGAAGATGATGCTGGTCCAGGTTATGGTCGTGACGGTGGATATGCAAACTACACAACAGCTCCTCAAGAAATGTTAGTAAAAGTTCCTGATAATGTAGACCTTGCACAAGCAGCAGCTGCTACCGATGCTGGTATGACATCATACCATTCAGTAGTTCAAGCTGGTGGTGTTAAAGAAGGTACTAAGGTTGGTATGATCGGTATTGGCGGCTTAGGTACAGTAGGCGCTCGTGTTGCAATTGGTCTTGGAGCAAAAGTTTATGCTGCTTCTCGTAGCGAAGAAGCTCGTAGAAAAATAAAGGCAGATGGTGCTTTTAAGACATCTGAATCTATCACCGAATTTAAAGATGAAAATCTAGATATTATTATTGACTTTGCTGGTACCAAGCAAACTCTAATTGATTCTGTTGAAACAGTTGGTTTCAAAGGCAGAGTTGTCGTAGTCGGTATGGCTGCACTAGAATTCCCGCTAAATACTACTACTTTAATTACAAAACAATTGGAAGTAGTTGGGTCAAATGGTGGTACAAAAGAAGATATTTCTGACATTCTTGACTTAATTTCTAAAGGCGAATTAGCTATTGATATTGAACTCATCGACTTCGATGAAGTGCCAGAAAAAATTGATATTTTACGTGAAAGATCAGTAGAGAATCGATTTGTCACAGAAATGAAAGAGAAAGATTACCAATAATTAGTGACCATACCCCCTTAAAGTTCACAGGTGAAATAATAAAAGCCTTTAAAACTTTAAGGGGTTTTATATTTTTGATTTAATGTCCTAATTTTCACACTCATCATGATGCATATGTTCATGACAAATTGAGCCTGTGGACTTTAGGGAACCTTTTAGATAATCTTCCACTGCAATTTTTGCATCTCCACTTGCACCAACTATGACCTCTATCCCTTTTTCATTAAAAATATCAATAGCTCCATTTCCCATACCACCTGAGATAATTACATTAACACCCACATCATTTAAAAAATTAGGCAAAAATCCAGGTCTATGCCCAGGATTAGCTATAGTCTCTTTATTAACAATTTTCTTGTTTTTAGTGTTAAAAATTATAAATCCTTTAGAATGCCCAAAGTGTTCTGTTACGGCTCCATTTTCACTTGCTACAGCTATTTTCATCATCATATTTTACCTCCATTTTTTCTAGTGTTTCTCCAATTGTTTCAAGCCAATTGCCATCATAATCCTCAATAGTGCCATTATCACATGCTGCTGAGATTTTGGGATCTATAGGTATATTGCCTAAAACACTTAATTCATACTGATCGGCAATTTCTTTTATATGACTTTCTCCAAATATCTTATAATTCTTACCATTGTCAGGACATGCAAAATATGACATGTTTTCTACTAAACCAATTATTGGGATATTCATCATCTCTGCCATCTTAACTGCCTTTGATACTATCATAGATACAAGCTCCTGGGGAGATACTCACAGCTCACACCTTTCCTAAAAAGTAAGGCCTCTACCTTTACCTCTCTGCCTATGTTTATTACAACCTCGACCACAGCCATTACTACTACCTAATCCATCACAAAGACTATACTTTCCTCCTTCAATTATAAGCACTTTCCCATTTACCAGTAATTCTGCCAGCTTTTTTCTAGCTTCCGTATATATTCTCTGAACGGTAGGACGGGAAACATCCATTTGAGTTGCACACTCTTCTTGAGAAAATCCCTCCAAGTCGATAAGTCTTATTACTTCATATTCATCTATTTCCATATTTACGAAATTCTTATGAACTCTAGATGATCCAAGAGGCCCAAATTTACTATCCTCAGGTAAACTACATACCTTCCTTAATTTAACTGGTCTTGCCATATTATTCCCCTCCTATCCCTAGCAATCATAACCCTCCCTTGATAAAACCCCCTGGTTATAATAGTGCTTTATTTCAGCCATATCAGTTACTAAATCAGCAATATCTATTAACTCTTTACTAGCGTATCTCCCTGTCAAAACAACTTCTGTATTATAGGCTTTATTCTTCAATACGTTTAATACCTCATTAACATCTAAAAGCTTAAAATACAAAGCTATAGTGATTTCATCCAAGACAACCAAGTCATACTCACCACTTGACATCTTTTCATTGCATTCTTCCAAGCCATCTCTTGCAGCCTTTATATCATCATCATTTGGCAAGTTAGTTATAAAACACCCTTTACCTAATTGTTTTATTTCAATATTATCAAAGTGTTCAACAAGTCTTGTTTCCTTGTACTTCATATCCTTAACAAATTGACCAATAAAAACTTTCTTTTCAGATAAGAGGGCTCTTACTGTGAGCCCAAAAGCCGCAGTAGTCTTACCTTTACCATTTCCAGTATAAATACTTATATAACCTCTTTCCATACAAATCCCCTTCCTCTTATTGGTCCCATCCCTGCTGCTCCTCTTCTATCTCTACCTACCATATTTACACCACCTTATTCTCATTATGGTCATATGATCCTTATACTTACATTATACATTGTTATGAACATATGTCGATAACTTTTTGTATGTTTTCGTAATGAACATAAAACTCTCCCCTTAGACTAGCAGAAATGTTTAAGAGCAATACTTCAGTATCTGCTTCCGCCTCAATAATTACATCAAGGGTATTTCCTTTCTGTTGAGTCAATTGAAACAAACTCTTTAATATGGTAAAATTATAAAAAAGTACTATCGTGCGAAATCTTTTCAAAACGGTAGTTAATGAAATTTGCGTTTATAAAGCGAATTTATATTACTGCAGGTAACTTAATTGAAATATAAAAGCTGATGAATTTATGTTGCAAGATTGCGGAGATGCAAAATGTGGACTAAAATAATCTGCAAATCAAATGCTTTCTGTGAGTTTATCAGCGTTATGAGGATGTGTCAAAAATCGTCATGAATAGGATAGTCGGTGGATTTTATAAGAAGGCACTGATGCTTACCCTTGCGGTATGTATTTTTATAGGCTTTGCCATGCCTGCAAAAGCGGAGGGGATTTCCTTCACCCAGGAAGAGCAGGAGTATTTGGAAAAAGAAACTATATTAAAGGCAGCCTCCATTGATGGCGCTGCGCCGCTTCACTATAAGGATTCCAAAGGAGAAATCAAGGGATAGCCGTAAGCGTACTCAAAGAAATCGCAAATATGACCGGAATTAACTTTGAGTATAATTTATACGATTCTGTCGAAGATGTATACAATAGCGAGTTTGATGTTATCTTTGGTTTGTCAGAGCAATACACCATACACGGTATATCCCTGTCAACACCCTATCTAGAAACTGAAACTGTGCTATTTTACAATAAATCCATAGATGAAACACTATTGGAAGGAAAAAGGTATGCTACTATAAAAGGCGGTACCCTGCCTGAAGGAATACAAGGGGAGAAAACCATTGATTTTAGTGATAGAGAGGCCACCATCGATGCCGTGGAATCTAGAAGATGCTTTTACAAGTATCTTAGTTCTTTATATTAATAGCTGTCATTATTGGATTAGATAGTGGCTCTTCTTTAAGGGTCGATATATTACTCGAACAAAAATCCATCGAATATCATCCCTGCATCCAATGGATTAGACTATTGATATTACTCAGTTTTATGGTTTCTCCAACTCTCAGCCCTAGCTTGCTGCCAATCAACCTTCCCTACAACTCGTCTTCTTTAGCAAGCCGGACATGATACGTGCATTGACTTCTTCAGTAGTTTTACCACTCACAAGTCGTATTATCTACTACTTGATATTACACATAATATAACCTTTTATTCATAAAACACCTTACTATTCCATCCTAATTTCTTTTTTATCTTGCTCTAATTTTGGCAATGGAATATGAAGAAGTTTTAAAAAATCCTTTTGTGATTCTAGTTCTCTCTCTGTTATAAAATTAATGAATGGTTTATCATCTTCATGTGCCTTTTCAAGGAGTGAAATATAGTCTATTCTTAAGATTGGAGGAATTAATGCTGGCAAGTATCTATCCTGTATTAGTGCTGTATTCATTAATAGTCTAGCGACCCTACCATTACCATCTTTAAAAGGATGAATAAATACAAACTTTTTATGAAGAAGGGCTGCAAATTCTACTGGATGATACTTTCTTCTTTCCTTACTCACCCATCTACATAAATCTTCTATTTCACTTTGAATATTTTCAACTTTAGTAACTGGATAGTTAGAGCCTGTAATAAATACAGGAATATCACGGTATCTTCCTGCAAATTCTTCATCTATATTATGATAAAATAATTTATGTAAATAAAGAATGTCTTTCTCTGCAATTTCTTTATTACCAAGCAAGGTAAACATATAATCATATGCTTTGGCATGATCTACTGCTTCAAACATATCCCTTAGGGGTCTTCCACCAACTGTTAATCCATCTTCAATTAAAACTTTGGTTTCACTTTCAGTCAATGAATTTCCCTCTATTGCATTGGACGTCCATGTTAATCCAATCCGATAAAATTCTTTTATTTGCTTTAGCATTTCACCCTCAAAAGGCCTTAATTCATTAATAGTCCTTTGATATAAATCCAGTTTTTCAAGGTGACTCATAAGTTCACTCCTTATCTCCATCTTTTTGTATTTTAATCTTATTATATGATTCTACTACAAACTTCAATTTTGCCTGCTTTCTAGTTATAAATATTGTATCATACAGCTTTAATCAAATAAACATATATTTCTATTCTAGGTATCCTTAGATATAATCCATCTCCCATCACAATAATCCTGGTACTTTTAATGGACATGTTCCCGCAAACACAAAAGCCATTGAATGTCATCTATACATTCAACGCCTTAATTATTCTATAATCATTGATATTACCTTGTTTTACTGCTTTCCTAACTTCACGATTACCTCCACATGCCTTGAGAGGTCAATAAAGATGTCGCGGCTTGATATTATACCCTTGGTGGAAGATGTATTTTTTATTTTAAAGATATATAAATGAAACTAAGAGACTGGTTCTCTACTTTTTTATAGATTGATTACTCGATCAAAGTGGTGTAAAGAGTTTTTTTCGTGAGTAACTACAAGAATAGTCTTTTCAATCTCTTTCAATTCTAATAAGATATCCCAAACTTTTTTGGAGTTAGTTTCATCCAAATTCCCAGTTGGCTCATCTGCTAAAATTAATTTTGACGGTTTCAGCATAGCCCTTGCTAAAGCAACTCTTTGTTGTTCACCACCTGACAATGTGTTAATCATTCGCCTCTCAAATCCTGGTAATCCTACTTTATCTAAAACGTCTTCCACTAAAGTTTTTATATCTTTTCCTTTTCGTCCTAAAACTATATTATCGTACACATTATGATTTTCCATTAAAGCATAATTTTGAAATAAAAAACTTACATCATTTTTTAGAAATTGGAGCTGTTCTCTATGTTTCATTTTTTTGATATTTTTATTGTTTACTTCCACCAAACCTGATTGAAAAGACTCTAATGACCCAATGATATTCAAAAGGGTGGACTTTCCTTTTCCTGAAACGCCTGTTATTGCAACCATCTCACCTTCTTCTACTAATAAATCAAAATTGGTAAAAATACTGTTCTCTCCATAGGCCTTTGTAAGATTATTGATTCTAATCATATTACATCTGCTCCTTTATATTTTTTTGAAGTTGTCTGTAAAATCTATTTCTAAATATAACAAGTGACATGGTATCGATAATTATAAAAATAAAGTATATAGTTAAAATTAGAGTTATTGAAATATCAAGATAAAATTTTATCTTTACTAAAATAATCATAATGCCACTTAAGATAATCTGATAAAAATAATCAATATAGAAATAGTTAAATTTACTTATCCCGTTCACCCAATAGATTGAAAATTCCTTGCGAACTTTATCAAACTTTATTTGATAGTAAATAAGTGAGAGTATTACCATTAGAATTAGATAATTCATAATCCTAATACTATCCTTAATAATTATATTTCTATAAATATCTATCTCGCCTTCCCAGCGTTCCGTAACTTTTTGGAAATTTAGTAATTCCGCATCTATGATATTTTGTAATGCATTTCGAAGTTCTTGGATTTGGTTCTCATTTTCAAATATAAAGAAAAGTTGCAATATGAAAAAGCCTTTACTTTGAGGTACTAATACGAAGTCCTGAGAAATAGGCTCATTATCTACCAAGGGGTCCATACTATACATTGTAAGTTCCGTATCTTCATGAACAATTATCGTTTCAACATCCAAGCAATTGTCTTCAGATTCACACAAAAACCCACCAAATGGTTTTAACCCCTCAACCCACTGCTCATTATAAGCCTTTGTATAAGCAACATTCATTTTACTCCAATCAATAGGGTTATTATTTTGATCAAGGATCTGATGTCTTTTTAGATAATTTTCATTGACTCTTACTAGCTTATTGGTTCTTTCATTTTCACTGTCAAAATGGCTCTGATAGATAATATTATCAAAACTCTCTAACGCTTCAATAATTTCATCAGACTTTTGCATTATAGTAGTCGTATATTCTCCATCTGAAGCTATTATATAGGTATCTGAAAATTTATCCATTTGTTTCGATATAGATTGATATATTGAAGCAGTACTTATAATATTAGAAATAGATGGTATTAGGGATAGGCATATCAGTAAACCTATTGTGAACTTCATAGCACCAATAATATAAGATGTAAAAACTTTAGCTTTCATACCTTGCACATATGTAGTTTGATTGATGTCAGTAAAGCTGTATATTATAATGGATATTAAAATCATAACTGTTATATTAATCATAAGAACTATGGGAACATAATATGAAAGCATTGCTAGGAAATGTTTAAAATTAAAATAATATGTAAATAAATAAAAAGCTAAAAAGCTTACAATAAATACGATTGTCTGTAATAAAAGAATACTTTTTATATTTTCTAAAATATATCTAGTTTTTGAATAGCCATTCACTAGCTTGATGGATAAGTTTCTTCTATCTTGATATAAAGCTGTAAAAATGACAATAAGAAATAATCCAAAAGTCAAAGGTGCTAATGGGTTTTCAAAAAAAAATAACCGAATAGTTTTTAAAAAAGAGTCCTGACTCTCAAATGGTTGATTTACTACATGAAGTATCTCCAATTGATTTAATCCTACAATAAATTCATCCAATCTTTTATCAGAGTCTGCAAAAATTGTGATGGTGCTAGATATGTTTGATTGATCATAATGGTGAAAAGGATATATGTTATAATTATAAGTATCCATAGGAAAATCAAAATAATATTCATCTGTAGAATGATTTGTGATTGGTTCTTCTAAAGTATTAAATTTTTCTACATCTAGACTCTTATTTAATATAATGTCCCCAGAAAGATATTTATCATCTTGAAGATACCAATAGTACTTAACACTATTTTCTTGGCTAGGGTCCATGACTGGAATTATAAAGCTAACTCGGGTATCATCTGATAATTCCATTAGCTGATTCATTATAAAGTCCGTATCATCTGCACCTAAAAGACTAATACTTCTATTAGAATCTCCATATGTATTATAAGGACTTATAGACAAATCTACAAGGTCAATCTGGACTTTGACTTTGCTGATTTCAAAAATAGAATAAGACATAACAAGTAGTAAAATAATTATTAGTATCTTTTGCTTCTTGTTCATCTTTATCTCCCTCCCCTATTCTAAATCTTGTATATTCATCTTCTCTATTTCTTTGTTCCTATTAATCCTTCTTCTATATAGAATATAAATGGCTATTAAGATAAGAGTAGGTAAATTTCGCAAAAGTAGAATCTGAATAATGTTGTCAACTCCTATATCACCTTTCCACAATGCAAATAGAGCCCTAAAAGAAGAAAGGAAATAAATTGCAGGAAGTATTAATCCTGAAACCTTATCTTTTCTTTTTGATAGGTATACCTGCAAGAAAAGAGAGCCTATAAATATTATTAATAAAAAAATATATATTAAATTATAATTATTGTCCATTCTCAATATCCTCCTTCACCTTTTTATATTCATTAATCAAAATCTTAGCTGTATCAAAATCTATTTTATCCTTTATTGCCAATCTCTTGATTAATCCAATATAGGGTTCATTTGATTCCTTCTCATTTATTTGGATTTTTTGTATTAGTTTATCAAGCCTTAGCCTTACTGTAGGATAAGTTACATTATATTCCTTTGCTATTTCTTTTAAAGAACCCGATGCTAATATGAATCTTTTTATAAATGAAATATCTTCATCATCAAGATTTTCCATCCATTCAGGGATTATTTCTATAGACATAAATCGCACCTCCTTCAATAAAGTTAAGTATACACCTTAACTTTATTGAAGTCAATAGTAAGTTATTGATTACCAATGTTTGATTTTAATAAGCAGGTCCTCCCATTATAATACCCATATTTTTAATGGACATGTTCCCGAGAACAGAAAAGCCGTTGAATGTAATCTTCACATTCAACGGCTTAAAGTATTGATATTACTGCTTTAGTGCTTTTCAATCAGACAAACTACCTCTGTATGTGTTGTCACTACTATAGGAACACAATTTATCGACCTGGTCACTACGATGGGAACACAATTTATTAGATTCTTCACCTTCATTTTCAGGCTTGCTTTTCTCATTTTTTCTAGGGGGTTTTAAATTTATTTCCATCTATATTATCTGTAAATCCTGTCTTATAAACAAATGTTAATTTATAAGGATCTACATTTTCACCTATCTCACCAACAATAACTTTATCTACTATACTTTCAAAAACAAATCTATCAAATTCTTTTAATACTTCATTTCTTTCTAACATATCTTTAAATTCCTTCATACGTTTCTTTATATTGTTTTCATTTTTTAAATTAAACTCTAGACTTTCTTTATCTTTGCTTTTTTCTAAATATTTATTTTGCAATGAAACATATTTATCTTCATCATAAAATTAAACTTATAGCTCGCATTATAAAACTAAACCCAGAATATTTGATAACAGCACTTGCAAAACAAGAACCACCAATTTATGATGCTTTAGATCGTAGTACTCCAGAAGAGAATTTTGGAACTATTTCTAGTGAAAAAGAAACTATCATTGATTCTCCACTTTCAGAATCCGAAATTTTTACTTTAGCAGCCCAATTTATTAATTATAAAGTATCTTTAACTGAATTAGACATAGAAAAAATGAAAATGGCTCTAAAAATTGCTTTAACCCAAAACTAATAAAATTATTTTCTATTGGTCTGCCATCTGTACTTTTCAACAAAAATATCTTAAAGTCTAAACCTTCAGTAATTCCATATTAATAGATTCTAGAAAGGAATTTAGCCTGAGGTGTTTATATCCTTACAAATAAAATAGGCAGATATGTCCTTAGTCTTTAAAGAACATTACCTACCTATTTCTGTATTAATTTAAAATGTTATTCTGTTTTTCGAGAAAAGAATAAAGGGAAACTTTTTCTCTTTCACTTTACAATAAAAAACCACCCCAGCAGACAAGCTCTCAATTTTCAGAGAAGCAAGTCTACTAGGGTGCTATTCATTCCAATTCTAACATTACTTTAAATTTTACTTCAAATTTGTTACAATAATCCCCTTATAGAAGCTCATCAATTGGGGAATAATCTCCCCCTTTAATTGGTAATAAATTGACTTTAATTTTTAAAAATTATTATTCCTCTAAAGCTATATGATCGATATTTTTAGAGTTTTAATTCCATTCAGTATTGAAGGTATTATCTTCTAAACCACGTATATTTACCCATATCTTTACTTATAGTCTGAAATAATACTCTTTATGAGTCTCTCAATTACAGCTGCTACTTCTCTCTTGTTGCATTTTCCTTTGGTGCAAAGTTCCCATCACTTCTACCTCTTATAATTTTTGTTTCTTGATGATATTTTACCCCTTCTATTGCCCATGATGAAATACCTTCATTGTCTGAATATTTGATGTCACTATCTACAATATCTACTTTGTTTAATATTTGGGCAAAGTTTAGCATAATAACTGCCATTTGTTCTCTTGTGATTTTTTCATTTGGAGCAAATTTATTTTCTCCAATGCCTTTTATAATCTTGTTCTCATTTGCCCATGATACATACTTTCAATAATAGGCATCTTTATCTACATCTGAGAAGCTATTAAGTCCTGATATGTCTCCATAGGAACTTTCATATAGTCTTCCTATGGCAGTTACAAACATTGCTCTTATCATACTTTCATTTGGACTAAATATATCTTCACTTGTTCCAAGGAATATTTCACGTTCTGTAACGAATTCTATACTTGATTTAGCCCATGCTATTGTATTGTCTTTGAAGTTCTTTGTATTTTCACCATATTCAACCTTTACACCTTTAGGTGTAATAAATTTATAAATATTTTCTACAATGTTAGAGAATCCAATATATATCTTTTTATTTTCCTTCATATAGTAGGGAAGTGTAGTTTCTTTTACAAATAGGTGTATTTTCTTTTATTTCAACAATACTGTTAGTTTTTACTCTTGGTAATTTTATTGCCCCTGAGAAAGTATAGTCCTGGCTATTTACAGCTACTTCTTTGGTAACAACAATTCAAATTTTTTCTACTCTAAGATTATATGTTCCATTGGCTACATCTGAAATCGTAAAGTCTCCATATACATCAATTACTACATTCTTTGTTCCAATTTGTCTACTTCCCTTCATAATTTTAACACTTGCACCACTGGCCGGTTCATCTTCATTGTCATTAACTGTTCCTGAAATTTTATATCTTATTGCATCTAATCTGTTTTGTAAGGCTGTTTTCTCTAGTCCGTCTGGTAATGCTGTTACTAAGGCTTGTGCTGCTGTTCTGGTTGCATCTGTTTTAATTGATTCAGCTGTTACTACTGCTGCCTTAACTTCTGCTAATTCTCTTACTAATATTTCAGCATCTGTTTCTATAGCATCTATTGCTGTTTTTGCATTGGCAAGTGCTGTTGCTATGCCTACTAAATCTGTTGCTTTATCAATGTTTGTTTTTCCTATTGATATAGATGATGCTAATCAATGCTGCTACTAGAGTTAGTGCTACTGTTTTAGTTGCATTAGTTTTTTCTGCTTCTGCTGCTTCTACTTTATCCTTTACTGCTTGAGGTTTTTCTGCTGCTTCTATTTCTTTTTCTATTTCTTTTAGTTCAGCTTCTGCTGCTTCTAGTAAAGCTAGGTTTTCTACTAATGCTTTCTGACTTGCTGTTAATTCTTCATATGAACTTCTTGCTGTTTCTATATCTTCTTTATCTTCTAAGGTTACATTTCCTGCTCCTGGTATCTTTGTGATTAAGTCAGATGCTTTTCCTGCTAATACTTCATCTTCATCATCTATTACTTCTATTGCATCTAATCTGTTTTTTAAGTCTGTTTTTCCTGGTCCTTCTGGTAATGCATCTTTTAGAGATTGTGCTTCTGCTTTAGTTACATTATTCTTAGCTGTTTCTGCTGCTTCTAGTGCCTTTTCTATTTCTGCTAACTTAGCTTCTGCTGCTTCTAGTAAAGCTAGGTTTTCTACTAGTGCCTTCTGACTTGCTGTTAGTTCTTCATATGCACTTCTTGCTGCTTCTATATCTTTTTTATCTTCTAAGGTTACATTTCCTGCTCCTGGTATCTTTGTTATTAAGTCAGATGCTTTTCCTGCTAATACTTGATCTTCACTTGGATCTTCTGTTATTTCTATTGCATCTAATCTATCTTGCAATCCTGTTTTCTCTGGTCCATCTGGTAATGCTGTTACTAGAGTTTGTGCTGCTGTTCTAGTTGCATCTGTTTTAGTTGATTCAGCTGCTTCTACTTTATCCTTTGCTGCTTGAGGTTTTTCTGCTGCTTCTTCAAGTGCTGTTATCTTAGCTTCTACTGTTGCTAATTTCCCTTCTTCACCAGAAACTAATTTAGCTTTTGCTGCATCTGATAATAAATCAAATCCTGCTCTTGCTGCTGTTACTAAAGTTTTATCTTCTATGGAT
>LFRM01159752.1_pt1 | contig 21303 bp, 20 predicted proteins | sample 618341 | NCBI WGS metagenome assembly LFRM01 (sample SAMN03654438, study PRJNA283298) | anaerobic digester metagenome | isolation source: pool of bioreactors CSTR01a, CSTR02a, and CSTR03a thermophilic anaerobic... | place: Denmark: Kgs. Lyngby | collected 2014-05-21 | reverse complement strand
AGGTTGACCGATAGGGACCGACCACTGGGACAGTCCCCCGCGCGACGAGCAGTGTTTATCCCTGCCGCTTGCGACATAAGCTTCGGTTTAACTTGCCCTAAGACTTGTCGCTTTTATAGCAGACCGCGCCCTATGACGCCGTCCGTGGCGCATAGTCGCCTAGCTCAACATCCATGTTTCGCTCCGGCTGTCGTTAACTGCTCCTTCGTCAAGGGCAAGTAACAACCTACGCAGGTCGCTGCGCTAGCAGGGACAAACTGACCGAGCAGAGGGACAGGGGGATAGTCCCCCAACGCGGTAATATTTCCAGCCCATTTCCATTGCACTAATATACACCAGCTTATACACTAAACATAGGGGTATCGGTATTCCTTCAGCACTTTTCTTGACATTGTTTTACAGTACTCTTTCACAAGGAGGGCAGAGTATGAAAAAAGAGTTTAAGTATGTGGGCAGTACTTTCCCCTGTGATCATGGTGTACGAAAGGTAACAGGTGATCTTGATTACTGCTGTGATTTGAAACTGGCTAATATGCTGTATGCCAAACTCTTATTAAGTCCTATCCCCCATGGCATTGTGAAGAAAATCGATACCAGCAGGGCTGAAAAAGTTCCGGGAGTTATCAAAATATTCTCTCACTTTAATGCTCCGGATAAAATGTTCAGCAGTTATAGGATTATTCCCGGCCAGCAGATGTGTTTTGCAGATGAGACTCTATTTGCAGAAAGGGTTAAATATGTGGGGGACCGAGTGGCTGCGGTGGTAGCTACCAGTTTTGCTGCAGCCAGAGAAGCGGCTTCTCTGATCGATGTAGAGTATGAAGAACTTCCTGCGTTATTGACACCGGAAGAGGCATTGAACAACGGAGAAGTGAAGATCCAGCCTAGAGGGAATGTGGTTCATGAGTATGTTGTCGATGTAGGAGATGTTCCATCTACTACTGAAGACTGCATAACGATGGAAAGTGAGACACAGACCCAGAGGATCCACCACGGCGCTATTGAGACCCATGGCTGTATCGCTTACTACGACACCTCAGGGAAACTTACGATTTGGACCCCAACCCAGAGTGTGTATGGTGTGAGAACTGTGGTGGCAGAGCTTTTTGATATGAATTACAGCGATGTGCGAGTGATTAAACTTCCTATCGGAGGTTCTTTCGGTGGTAAACAGGAGTTTCTATTCGAACCTGTGACCTCTTTTATGGCAATGGAAACTAAGAGGCCGGTTAAACTGATACTGGATCGGGAAGAGTGTATTATTCATACCAGGGTCAGGCCACCAGTGAAGACTAGGATTAAAACCACAGTGACCAAAAGCGGTAAACTGCAGGAGCTTATTGCCGACAGCACCCTTGATGCTGGAGCATATTCAGGTGCTGCACCGGATTATGTCACCACTTTATCTCAAAAGGTATGTAAGCTTTACAGAATTCCTCACTACAGGCATAGCGGCCGTGCTGTTTATACCAATACAGTCAGGTCCGGCGGTTCCAGAGGGTGGGGGGCTCCGGAGATCATCACAGCTGTGGAAATTCACATGGATCAGGTGGCCAAAAAGCTAGGCATGGATCCGGTTGAATTCAGGCTACAGAATTTGGTTCATCCTCATGATATGGATCCGGTGGTGCACCTTTCATTAGGGGATGCCCGGGTAATCGAATGCCTGCAAAAAGGGGCCGAGGCTTTTCGCTGGAAGGAAAGGTATAACAGCCAAAATAAGCAGGGACGGTACCGGCGAGGTGTTGGTGTTGCCTGTGGTGCCCACAAAAACGGTATGTATGGGGGATTTATCGATTCCACCAGCATGGTTCTGAAGATGAATGAGGATGGCAGCTTGAATCTGAACGCATCGATCCATGATGTGGGCTGCGGTATAGGCACTGTCATGAAGATCATTATAGCTGAAGTGCTGGATATAGACCCGGATCTGATTACTGTGACCGAGGCTGATACCGAATTTACCGGATATGACCCCGGGGTATATGGAAGCAGGGTGACCTATGTTGTTGGGGCTTGCGCCAAGAAGATCGCGGAGATGCTGAAAGATCAAATTCTGGAGAACGCGGCGCTCATACTGGCTAAACCAAAGGAATATCTGAGAGTGGAAAAGGGCTGTGTTTGCACTGTGGGAGAGGCCGAAGAGCGAGTTATATCTTATAAGGAGATCGCTGAAAAAACCGTTCGGGAGAACTTCAGAACTCTGAATGCCGCGTATACTTACTATTCACCCTCCAATCCAGGCTCATACTCTGTGCAGTTTGCTGAAGTGGAAGTGGATACGGTGACAGGATTGACCAGTGTGACAGATTTTCTGGCTGTCAGTGATATCGGGCGAGCCCTGAATAGAGGTATGGTCGAAGGGCAATTCCAAGGAGCTGTACAGATGGGTATTGGCTATGCCCTTTGTGAAGAAGTGAAGATAGATGACGAAGGGATACCCCTTAACAACAGCTTTGCAAACTATCATATGCTCACTGCATTGGACATGCCTGATGTGAAGGTGCTGTTGATTGAGCATGAGGGTGATGACGGTCCCTTTGGAGCAAAAAGTATTGGAGAAATATCAAATGTGCCTACTGCTGCTGCAGTTATCAATGCGGTCAATAATGCTTTAGGGACATCACTATCTGATTTGCCTGTTACAGCTGATAAAATCCTGGCAGCTTTAACCGAACAGAAGAGGGTGGGAGCATGCTGATCAAATTTAAAGTGAACGGAAAAAGCTATAATATAGATGTCTGCCCCAGTATAAGGCTGATTGACCTGCTGCGGGATGAGCTGGGGCTGACCGGAACAAAAGAGGGCTGTGGCGAAGGGGAATGCGGTTCCTGTACAGTGATTATGGATGGAAAGGCTGTTAATTCCTGTTTGGTGCTGGCACCTCAGGTGGACGGAAAGGAGATCATAACCGTAGAGGGGTTGGCTGAGGACGAACAGTTGGATCTGCTGCAGCAGAAATTTCTCGAGCACTCTGCTGTGGAGTGCGGATTCTGCACACCGGGGATGCTGATGTCAGCCAAAGCCCTCTTAATGAGGAATCCTCATCCCACAGATGAAGAGATCCGTACAGCTATTGCAGGAAACCTGTGCCGCTGTGCAGGGTATTCGAAGGTTGTCGCAGCGATTAAAGCTGCAGCCGACTCGACCGATCAGTAGACAGATCAGGCGCGATCAGGGGGACAGGTTGACTGATCGGTCCGATCAGGGGGACAGTCCCCGCGCGCGACGAGCAGTGTTTATCCCTTGCCGCTTACGACATAAGCTTCGGTTTAACTTGCCCTAAGACTTGTCGCTTTTATAGCAGACCGCGCCCTATGACGCCGTCCGTGGCGCATAGTCGCCTAGCTCAACATCCATGTTTCGCTTCGGCTGACGTTAACTGCTCCTTCGTCAAGGGCAAGTAACAACCTTCGCAGGTCGCTGCGCTGGCAGGGAAAAACCGACCGATCAGGGGGACTGTCCCCCCGCGCGACGACGGATAGCGCGCGAAAAGAAATATCTATACAAAATATCATAAGTGCTTGTCACTTTAAGAAAAGGTGTCACTATGTTATATCAAACCGGAGTAATACTTGTTCTAATTTCTGCAGTCTGCTACGGCTTTATCCCTATTTTTTCTGTTTATGCTTATGAGGCAGGGGCCACGACCCTGAACTTTTTATTTTACCGGTATCTGGTAGCAGCCATTGTGTTCTTTCTCTATCTGGCGGTACGGAGAATCAAGATACAATTGAGCTGGCGCCAGGTTTTTTGGTTGTTTATCTTAGGCGGTGTGTTTAATGTTGTGCAGTCGATCCTTTTTGTATCATCTGTGAAGTATATATCTGCAGGGTTAACTACACTATTGTTTTTTACACACCCCATCCTGGTGGCAGTCCTCTCCTACTTCCAGGGGGAGAAACTCACCAGGGGTACTGCAGTAGCGATCTTTATTTCTTTTGCAGGATTGTTCATGGTGCTTGATTCCTCATTGGGTGAGGTAAATACTATTGGCATTGCACTGTCATTAGGTGCTGCCCTTTTTTATACCGGTTTTGTTTTACTGGGCAATAGACTGGTCAAAGATATGGATGTATTAGTGATGAACGCATTTGTCTCTTTGTTTACTGTCGCTGTTCTGTTTCCTTTAGCTTACTTTGATGGCAGTTTGGGAGTCCCCTTGACTGTAAAGGGTTTCCTGGCAGCTGCAGGGTGTGGGTTGGTCACTTCCAATATAGCACCCTTTGCTTTCTTTGCCGGGATTACCGCGGTCGGTGCTACTACTGCAACAATCCTATCTAATGCAGAACCGGTGACAGCTGTTGTTCTATCTGCACTGCTTTTTTCACAGCATCTGACGGGCATGCAGCTGTGTGGGGGGCTGCTGATTCTTGTAGGAGGTACTATAGCTGTGCTGGCTAAGAAGAGGGTAAAAGAAGGATTACCCCAGAATTATCCCACAAAACCTATTACTTGAGTTTTTTGAAGGGGTGTAAATATAATATTTGAAGGTGATGGTATTGCAGGAGATAACTGCTTCTCTGATTACGGAAAATGTAGCCAGGCTCTGTCAGGCAGCTAATTTTGACCTTCCCTCCGATGTCCGGGATGCTTTGCAGGAGGCTGCAGATTTAGAGGTGTCCTCCCAAGGGAAGCGCATTTTGAGAGAAATCTGTGAAAATGCCTGTATTGCTATGCAAGAACGGATTCCTTTGTGCCAGGATACAGGAATGGTTTTGGTTTTTGTGGAGATCGGGCAGGATGTGCATGTGACCGGCGGATCCCTGACTGAGGCTATCAATGCAGGTGTTGCCAGGGGGTATCAAGAGGGGTATCTCCGCAAATCTGTTGTAGCGGATCCCATACACCGCAAAAATACCGGTGACAACACCCCTGCTGTAATCTACTATGACATTGTACCCGGTGATCATCTGCGGATTACTGTTATGCCCAAAGGGTTCGGGAGTGAGAACTGTACAGCGCTGGGGATGCTTAAACCCGCAGATGGACTGGATGGTGTGAAAAGATTTATTTTCGACGCGGTGGACAAAGCCGGCCCCAACCCTTGCCCTCCTGTGACAGTGGGGGTTGGGATCGGGGGAACAGCTGACAAGGCTCTACTGCTTGCCAAGCGTGCCCTGCTGCGGGATGTGAAGTCAGCCAATCAGGACCCTGATCTAGCTGCACTGGAAAGGGAACTTTTAGAGGCAATCAACAAACTGGGTTATGGCCCCGGGGGATTGGGGGGAAGGATAACAGCACTGGCTGTGCATATTGAAACATACCCCACGCATATTGCCGGCTTACCAGTGGCTGTTTGCCTCAATTGTCATGCTGCACGGCACAAGACCTGGGAGTGGAGGGGTGAAAAGGTTGAGTAAGGAACTGCGGCGAGAAAACAGAGGGAGTTTGAACAGCGGATCCAGCGAACAGTGCGGCAGCAGGATGAACGATGATCAAGAGCTGATCCAGGTCCAGGTGCCTTTTGCCGATGGTAAAACCAAAGAACTTAGGGTGGGGCAGAGGCTGCTGCTCAATGGTGTGATCTATGGCGCCCGGGATGCGGCACATCTGCGTTTGATAGAAGTTTTGGAAAAAGGAGAAGACCCTCCGGTGGATCTGCGCCTACAGGTGATCTACTATGTGGGACCGACCCCTCCACAGCCGGGACGTCCCTGTGGTGCAGCAGGTCCTACCACCAGCAGCCGTATGGACAGATATACCCCTCAGCTGCTGGAATATGGGGTGAGGGGTTTGATCGGCAAAGGGAGGAGGTCCCCTGAGGTTATCAATGCCATCAAAAAACACGGAGCGGTTTACCTGGCAGCAACCGGGGGAGCAGGAGCTTTGATCGGGCGCTGTATCAAAGAGATGGAGGTGGTTGCCTACCCTGATCTGGGGCCTGAGGCGATCTACCGCATCACTGTCGAGAATTTACCGGTAACAGTAGCCATTGACAGCAGGGGGGAGAACCTATACGAAACAGGCCCTGCCCAGTACCGCAGAATTTAGTGTGAAGTCGCTACCTGCATGCAATTTTGGGAGTTTGTCTGTATAAGGATCTCTTGCTAACAATATGCTAGAAGAATTTATTGATAATATGGGATTTTTCGATTCAGGTTCGTCATAAAACGTGATGATATTGTCGGAGGTTTGTGATCAGCTGGACAGGGGTATTATAATTAATAGAAAAATGGTTGTTGTTGCCTGTTGATGCACCAACCAAGGCCAGCCAAGGGGACTGTCCTTGTGGCTTAAGGAACTGTCCCTTGCTTAAGGGCTGGTTGGTGTTCGGTGTATGGAAGGGGACCAGTCTTATCTTAAAGAAATATAAATATTATTTAAAGTAATAAGGAGGTTTCTGCCTGTGGATGCATTGGAAGCCATTCTGACAAGAAGGAGTATTAGGAGGTATACTGCTGAACCGGTAGCAGAAGATCTGATCAAAAAACTGCTGGAGGCTGCTATGTATGCCCCTTCGGCCCATAATCAGCAGCCCTGGCAGTTTATCGTTATTCAGGACCGGCAGGTTTTGGATAAGATACCTGAGTTTCATCCCCATTCATCAATGCTCAAGTCCGCACCTTTGGCCATTCTGGTCTGTGGGGACAGCAGCAGGTTCAAGTCCCCCTATTTCTGGCCGCAGGACTGTGCTGCAGCAACCCAGAATATTCTGCTGGCTGCCAAAGCACTGGGATTGGGTACAGTGTGGATGGGTGTTTACCCCAGGGAAAACTTGATGGAGGGGATGCGTACACTCTTTAAGATACCTGAGGGTGTTGTTCCATTTTCCCTGATCGCTGTTGGATACCCTGCAGAGGAAAAACTCCGGCCTGATCGCTTTGATGAGCAGAGGATTCATTATAACAGGTGGTGATTAATTTTTCACTTCAATACCACCCAGTGCAGTCAGGGCCTTGATGATGAGCTTTTTCCGGGAGGCCGGGTCACCGGTGTATTCTGTTTTTCTGCCGGCGATGATTCCTCCCCCTTCCTCCCGGAGAAAAGTTATCCCTCCTAGGACAGCAGTTCCTTCATAAACTATATTGATGTCCCGGGGAACGTAAAGGGTGATACCGCCTAAGATGGCGGTCAGGTTTAAAACTACCTCCCGTTCTGGGATCTCTGCTGCAGTGAGGTCCATATCGGCTCCACCCATAAAGGCGATCACATTGGCATCATCCAGTTTCCATCCCTTACTCTTGAATTCCAGACCGCTCATCACCGCCCAATGGGTGCCTTTTGTGCCAGACATTCTCTTTGTTCCCCGGATCAGGCTCCATCCGATGAGTATGATTACAAGGGGCCAAAAGATTTTCCAGAGGAATGAGAGGTCAAAATCAATCAACTCAAGATTTCGGCCCAGGATAAGGAGACCGATCACCAGCAGAATCAAGCCCGTTATAACAGTGCTGGCCTGGGGTTCTCTTTTTTCCTGCTGGTTTCTTCTGCCCACAAACTCGGACCCCAACAGATCAAAACCCCATAAAATAAGGGCTACAGGCCAATATTTTGTGATCAAGCTGCCCAGACCTATACTGGTCAAACCCAAATTATTAAGCAAAAAGATAACACCGATGACAATTATCAATCCACCGACAAAGATCATGCTTCTCCCGCCCAATATTCCACCTCCATTATTTAAATAGTTTTGCAAAATACTGTCTATTAATTATCTTCTATTTTATTTGAAACAGTCAATCAAAAAATGCTTGTTGGAGAAATATTTGATCAGTTCTGTGTCCTCATTTGGGAGATGACCTTTTAAACAGGAAACTGCCCAGTGATGGCCTGCCCAGAAGAAAAGCCGCAGAACTACTGCGGCATGGCTTTTCATGCCCAGGTACCCTCTCTGATCAGGTATATGAGAGGGTCCTTTTAGGGAACGGGATGTTTTTACTTGCATGTCAGTGTTTTGACGGATCAACAAACCCCATGATTCGGTGTCTATGCCCATCTACTTCATTTGTTTCGAAAGATACATAATGAGTATGATAGCCCCCGGGCAGTTGGATGGCTGGGCCTGTCATGGAGAAATAGCCATGGGTGTGGCCGAAATCAAAGGTGGTGACCCCTCTGATGTCATGTACATGGCTGCCATCTCTCGGCTGTGGTGGGCCGGTAACTCCTGAGTGCAGATGGGCATGCTCCCGATTGCAAGTGGTTTTGCCTCCATGAGCATGCACATGGGCGTGGAAATCATAGCAGGGGTAGCCCTGGGATTCACATTCTGTTGACATGAACAACACTCCTTTCGCATTTTTTCGATAAAATTATTTTGTTTGCCTGAAGATCTGTTAATGAACGAGCAGTTGACAGTTGTTTTGACAAAAGGGGAAATATCACCAATATATAACATTATGATCATTAAATGGATCATCTAACGTATTGTATGCCAGTTTGAGAACTGCTGTTACAGCAGGAGGTTGTTTAAAAAATAAAAAAGACAGTCGGCTGTAAGACTGTCTATTATAAACTGCCATGTATTGTTTTTTTACCTGTACCGGTTGACAAGGGAAAGAACGGCGGCTCCCAGGCCGGTGATTTTCAAAAGCCACCCTACCAGAATGCCGACATACGGAATCCATGTGATAAGGCCGATAAAAACCGCCCCTAAAAGAGCAGAAATATAGAGTTCAGGCTGTACTCTGCCAAGAGCAGTAAGGACTTTTTCTCCTAACAGACTGCTCAAAGAGGCAAATCCCAGGTAGTAGGCACAGGCCAGGATCAGCCAGAGCATACCTGCCAGGGGGATGCCCAGGATGGTGATGAAGAGCAGGATAGTTGTCGGCAGAGCCAGGAATGTGATCAATGTTCCCCAAAAAAAACTCAAGATAGGGCTGACTGCCAGCTGATTAGCGGTTTTTGCAGTTGCTTTTGGGAAAAGAATACTGACAATTACAAGCACTACAGCTGTTAAAAAGAGGCTCACCAGACGCCACCAAAAAACTGGAGAGGTTGGTGTAGGGAAAGGAAAGCCCTTAAACCACTGTACAATCTGACTTCCCAGGGCCTCTTTCAGGGTCAAACTTACCTCACTGCCGGTTACTACAGCACCGGGATCCCTTTCAAAAGTGCTCCCGACAATGACCAGATCACCCATGATCTTTGCGCTTGATGTAAGCTCCACAGATCCACCCACAGCCACTAGATCACCTGATACCTGACCTCTGATCACAGCAGGTCCGCCAACCACAACAACATCCCAAGCAGTTCCATTAATTTCTGCGGGTCCGCCAACAGCCACAACACTGCCTGCATTGCCGTTGATTTCTGTGTTTCCAAGGATGTTTATAACACCCTGCCGGACCTTTCCGTCAACACGTGTGGAGCCAAATATTACTATTGTGCTGTTTACCTGCTCCCCTTCCTGGATGTGGATATCCCCTCCAGTGATCACCATATCCTGTGCCAGTGCCGGTGAGGGGACAAGACAGAACGTCATCTCTAATACTGCAAGAAAAAGGATAATGGCTAATATTTTACTCTTGTTTTTCATGTTCACTCATTTCCCTTCCTTCTCCGGTTTCATTAGAGGACTGTTCTTCTGGGAGGCCAGGCTGGTCAGACTCTCCCTGCTCAATATCTGGCTGGATGTCATTATTCGGTGCAGTTTGGTTATCGCTGTGTCGGCCTTTGAACCAAGGCCTGTTGGTGCCGAAGCGTGTTGCCAGAGCGGTACCCATACCCATTAGTGCAGCCAGCGGCCAAACCAGCCAGCCCACTAGTGGTATGGCTTTCACGATCCAGATGAGCACTATTCCTTTTAAACCCTGTACAATTGGCCTGTTGTCCACAAAGGACGGGTAACTATTGCCAAGTGCCTGATCCAACTGCTGACCTGTGAATAATGCCATGACAATAATACCGATAAGCACCAATATAGGCAGGCAGACAGCCAATAGGATGGCAACAGGTATGCCGATGACCGTCAGAGTCAGGGCAAGCAGAACCACCGGGAGGGCGATCCACCCCAAAAAACCGATCCCCAACAGGCGCAGAGGCTCTGCTTCTATGCCTTTTTTCATTGCTATCAAATTGTTGGGAAAAACAGCCACTGCTGCTGCGGTCAAGGCCAGCAGTCCAACTAGGGAGAGCAGCCATCCTAAAAACCGCTGCCAGGGGCTGGGGTAGTGGAAATGATAATTGTAATCATAATTGTAATGATAGGGGGGTGAGTATCTGTAGGCCCCAGTAATCCCCTCCCGGGAGATGATTCTGCCATTGACGACCGCTCCCTCCTCCCGTTCAATAACCCCTGCGATGGCAGTGACATTCCCAGAGACAAGGGAACCGGAATGTAGCCTGATATTACCTGCCAGAGCAGTGACATCTCCGTAAACTGTGCCTTTAACATCGATGTTCCCGCTCATTGCCACCACATTGCCCCTGATCTGCTCATTGGGTTCTATGATGATGTTGCCGGTGAAGTGCACCACATCACCTTTATGAATCAACTGCGGTTCAGCGGTTTCCTGGGTTTCGGTCTGGGCAAAAGCTACAGTTGGTATCATGCAGAAGAGCATCAGGAGCAGTAGAACCAGGCCGAGTCTATATTTTTTTGACATGTCGATCTCCCCTTAAATCAAATATTTTTTATTGGGCAGCTTTGTTTTCCAGCAGGCTGCCCAAAATGAGGCAGGAAATAAACCCTGTGACCAGCATAACCACCCAAGCGATAGGGGGGAGCAACCTGATAAGCATCAAGAAGGTTTCTCCCCATGAAAGAAGAAGTAAGAGCTTTTGCTGTATTCCGGTGAGCACAGCATCAGCGAAAAGAGCCAGGTAGTTTCCCACCTGGTAAACCCATGCTGCTAAAGGTTCAGGCAGCAGGCCGAACACCGTATCCACAAAAATACCGGCAAATCGGCTGATAGTATGGATTAACAGTAACTGCCCTCCTCCGGTCACTAGGCAGGCGGTAATGCTGAAAGCAAGGAGGAAAATACCTGACAGCATCAGTGTTAAATTCTTTATGTTCCAGGGATCATGCAAGAGCAAAGGATTCTGCTTCAGATCTGCTGTTTCACCTTCTTGCCTGTGGATGGCACAGAGGACCGAATTAGTAAATCCCGTTCCCGGTTCCTCCTCAGGAAGTTTGAGCAGATTAAAGACCTCCTCCCATTTTTTCAGTTCCTGGCTGCATTGGGGACAGGACTCAATGTGCTCTTTGAACTGTGCTGCGGTTTCCCTTTCCAGTTCACCGTCCAGGTATGTGGTTATCTGTTCTTGGTAAACACATCTCTTATCGGTCATCAACAGTCCCTCCTTTGCTCCAGCATTGGAGCCAGAATATCCTTGAGCAGCAGGCGCCCCCGGCGGATTCTAGTTTTAACCGTGTTGAGAGGTATTTTCATAATATCGGCAATCTCTTCATAGCTCAATTCATGGGTATGCCGCAGGAGGATTGGTATTCGGTAATCCCAGGGAAGTGAGGCCACAGCCTTTTCCACCATCAATCTGACATCTTTTTTTACTAAAACCGACTCAGGGGTAAAGCGGTGATCAGCCAACTCCACGGTCATCTCATCCAGGGATACCCGGATCGTTCCTTTTTCCCGTTGCTGCCGGCGCCAGCGGTCCCGGACAATATTTGCTGTTATAGTATAGAGCCAAGGGAGAAAATCAGCTTCTTTCCGAAAGCGGGGAAGTGCATTATAAACTCTGATGAAAACTTCTTGAGCTGCATCCCTGCCTTCTTCTCGATCGCCTAATAGGTGTACAGCCAGTGTATACACCTTATTTTGGTAGCGTTGCACCAGTTGGGCAAAGGCTGTTTCATCCCCCTGCTGGCTTAATACTATTAGTTCTGCATCAGGCTTGGACATTAAACTCCTCCCTGGTTTTTCTGTATGGTAATACGTAAATAGCAAAAAAAAGTTTCATTGATTTTATCATGGAAGTTATAAGGTTTTTTATTAGGATCTTGCAGAAGGCTGGATATAAAGCAGTTGTTCAAAATAGGAAGAGGTAGGATGTTTGCGGCAACCCCAAAAAGAGGAACAGAGGCCTTTATATATATTAAGAATTTTAAGGAATGTTTGTTTAAAATTGGATTGTTAGTGGTTGTCACTGGACTTTCACAGAGAACTCATTGTGATTGGTTAGTTGTTCAAGCTCTTTATCATCAAGAATTTTTTCAATTTCCAAATCAAATTCAGATTTAGATATATCAACCTCATATGAATACTCCAGGTATTGTAAGTCACTGTTAAAATAGATCCGTACAATCGGTTTAGCCGGGTCCTTTTTATGGGTATCAACCACTTGCCCGATCTGCCCTGTATTAAGCATAACAATAGAGCCAATAGGGTAAGGGGCTACGTTGGAAAATACTGCGGTAATTGACCTATCATCAAGGGATGGATAGAGTTTTTTAACAATATCTATGGCATGGGGAACAGAATAGGCCTTGCGGTAAGGCCTGTTTGAAGTTAGAGCATCAAAAACATCAGCAACCATAACAACACGGGAATATTCATGTATTTCTTCCCCTTTAAGGCACTGTGGATAACCGCTGCCATCTAAGCGCTCATGGTGCTGGTAAGCGATGATCGAAGAAAGTATAGGGATTTCATAATAACTGCGCAGTGTGTTAAACCCGTAGAGGGAGTGCTGTTGAATATGCTTATATTCCTCAGCGGTCAATTTGCCTTTTTTATTTAGGATCTTTTTATCTAAGTGGACTTTACCGATATCATGAAGAAGGGCTCCGATGGCTAATTCTCTCAGTTGTACCCTGTTATATTTTAGTGTAATCCCTGCCAGTATGGATAAAATAGTAACATTGACTGAGTGGTTAAAAGTGTAGTCATCATATGTTCTGATATCAAAATAGTTCACCAGAATATCTTTGTTGCTGAATATCTCATCTGCCATATCGTCAACAGCTTTGCGCACAGCCCAGGTGTCTATATATTTTTCTTTTTCCAGGCTGTGAAAAGCTTCTTTTACTAGCTTGACCGATTGAATACGGGTCTGCTCTGATACAACATCATCAATATTCAGATCTCCATGAAAAAGTTGATCTTCTATATAAAGAGAGCCGATGCCCAGTTCAGCTAAGCGTTTAATATAATTCTCTGTTAAACTCAAACCAGAAGCTAATAACAGGCGGCCATCACCGCTGTAAACCGGTCGCGCGATGATCATTCCAGGCCTTAAATATTTAAGGCTGACTCTCCTCATCGGATGTGCCCCCTCTTCCATATTAGGCAAAAGCTCCAAATTACTCCTACATTACCTAAATATATCTATTTCCTGACATTTCGTCAATATAGTTGTGAAATAATTGGGGTTTTTGACTGAAAAAATTAAAAATTGTCAGGTGGAGGCAACTGATCGCGGTTTATGAACGTAGTGTGGCTTTTATTCTTGTTTTATTTAAGAGCAGATCGAGTGCGTCATGAATATCCTTGACTATTATATCTGCGTTGTTTAATGCCAGGGAGGCAGCTCCTTCTTCTCCGATGACAATAATGCCCAGAGCTGCTTTTTTCAGCATTAAACTGTCATTTACACCGTTCCCGACAGCTACAACCTTTTCAGTTCCCAGTGACTCTACAAATTGTTCTTTCTCCAGCGCACCATTTGAACTGCTTAGGACCTTCATTTTGCCTTTTATATTTCTGCATTTTTGACGCACTGTGCCAAAGGTATCTGCTGTAACAATATAGATATTCAGAGCATCAGCCAGTTGATTTAATTTCTCTTCCACACCTTGAATCAGACTACCGTCGAAGGCAATTGTGCCATTGTAGTCAAGAACCAGGTGCTGTAGGTTTAATTCTCCCATGCCAGGTATATTTATATTTATCAATTATTACCACCTCTGTTTTTTGTCGTTGTGTTGATGTTGGACTGATCAAAAAGAGGAAAGTACTATTTATTATAATTCAAAAGTTGAAGGAATGGGTAATATTCTGGCACCTAGTAATAGCAATAATTCACACCTAGACGTATGAGGTTTATACTGTTATGATATTTTTGTTCAGAATTAAATAATAGGAGAGGTAATAATGGAAACTGGACTTCAAAAAAAGTATGGCCTTTTAACAGCTATCGCTATGGTAGTAGGTATTGTAATAGGCAGTGGTGTATTTTTTAAAGCTGAAAAAATTTTAACCGCTACCGGCGGGAATCTGCCCCAGGGTATTTTAGCCTGGGCCATCGGCGGAATAATCATGATCATCTGTGCCTATGTCTTTGCTATTATGGCTACCAGATATGAAAAAGTAAACGGTATAGTAGACTATGCCGAGGTTACACTAGGCAGCAAGTATGGTTATTTTGTCGGCTGGTTCCTGGTGACAATCTACTATCCAGCTATTACCTCTGTGCTGGCCTGGGTCTCTGCAAGATACACCTGTGTCCTGCTGGGATGGGATATAACAGGCGGTGAAGCAATGGCTATCTCCGGTTTTTATTTGGTGGCGATTTATGCTTTAAATGCACTTTCTCCCAGGCTTGCCGGTAAGTTTCAGGTGTCCACTACAATGATCAAGATCATCCCTCTGATTCTGATGGCTATTGTCGGAACCATTGCCGGCCTAAACAACGGTATCTTGATCAGCAACTTCACAAGCGGTGTTATCGCTGAAGTCAGCAGCAACCCCCTGTTTACTGCTGTGGTAGCTACATCCTTTGCTTATGAAGGCTGGATTATAGCCACCAGTATCAATGCTGAACTAAGAGATGCCAAAAAAAACCTGCCTCTCGCCCTGACCTTTGGAACTATGTTTGTAGCCCTTATTTACATACTTTACTATACCGGACTCGCCGGGGCTGTAGAAAACAGCGTTTTGATGGAGAATGGCGAAGCAGGAGCAAAACTGGCATTTTCAACTCTATTTTCTAACATGGGAGGCACTGTTCTCTTTGTTTTTGTTGTGATCTCCTGCCTGGGAACCTTAAACGGTCTGATGATGGGCTGTGCCCGGGGGTTGTATTCTTTAGCAGCCAGGGATCTTGGCCCTGCCCCGCAGGTTTTTAAAGGTATCGAGAAAAGTACTAATATGCCGGTCAATTCCTCGATTATAGGGCTGCTGCTCTGCGGCATGTGGCTGCTGTACTTTTTCGGTGCTAATTTAGTGCCTGTCTCCTGGTTTGGCCCTTTTAGCTTTGACAGTTCTGAGCTTCCCATTGTGACCCTCTATGCCATGTATATTCCTATTTTTATCATTATGATGAGCAAAGAGCAGCATCTGAGTTTCTTTAAACGCTATCTTATGCCATTCTTGGCCATTTGCGCCTGTATCTTCATGGTGATTGCAGCCTGCTATGCCCATGGGATGGCCGTGATCTTCTACCTGATTATATTCGCTGTGATTATGGCGCTTGGTTTGATTTTGAACTACCGAAGAGATGTGACTACTGCAAAAAGCTATAACACTTAAAAGGTACAAAAAGGGAATCCGTGATGCCAATACTGGTAGCGGCAGTACCATCGAAAGTGACATGAACTTCAATCTATCTCTGATTTACCATCTATAGAACTAGAAACCCCACAATAATTGTGGGGTTTTTTGCGAGTTAGTGAGTCAGGGGGACGGTGACTTTGACTCACTGAAAGGATGGTGATAGTTGGGCGATGACAGGTATAAACCAAGGCCGGGTAGCTAAATAAAGCAATAAAGCAAGCATGGGTAGTTGGTGGTTGGTGGTTAGTCGTTAGAAAATAGTGGGTAAAGCCTCCGATGCTGATAATGGCCAGGTTGCAGAAATAGATGCCGGAAACCGAAAGTCGGAGGTCGGGAGAAGATGGCCCTCACTATTGAGTGAGGGGTTAATATGACAATAAAGCAAGCCTTGCGATTGAAAGTTGGGAGGCGGGAAGTCGGAAGTGGGAATACTAATTTCACGCCTTCAGATACTAACAATGAATGTTTGAAAGGATGTGATCATTTGAGCGAAAAACAGAAATATACTAACAAGTTGATTTCTGAAAAATCCCCCTACCTACTTCAGCACGCCCACAATCCTGTAGACTGGTACCCCTGGGGGGATGAGGCTTTTGAAAAAGCAAAAAAGGAAAATAAGCCTATCTTCCTTAGTGTAGGTTATAGTACCTGCCACTGGTGCCATGTGATGGAGAGGGAGTGTTTTGAGGATGAGGAGGTAGCTGTCCTTCTCAATCAAGGGTTTGTTTCTATTAAAGTAGACCGGGAGGAGCGGCCTGATATTGATAGTTTGTATATGAATGCCTGTCAGGCTATGACCGGGAGTGGGGGGTGGCCCTTGACCGTTTTCCTCACACCTGAAGGCCATCCCTTTTTTGCAGGCACCTATTTTCCCAAGCATTCCCGTTATGGAAGGGTAGGTTTTGTGGAGCTTTTAAGAGCGATCGGGGAGAAATGGGAAAAGAATCGGGAACAGCTACAGGGATTAGGGAAGGAGATCATGGGCAGTATTGCAGAACAGATGAATGAGAGTTCTCCAGGGGAGCCCAACCAGGAATTACTGCAGAGCGGTTACCGGAGTTTGGAAAACAGTTTTGACCCTGTTTACGGGGGTTTTGGTGGTGCACCCAAATTTCCCATCCCACATCATCTTCTCTTTTTGCTCCGCTACTGGAAGCAATTTCAAAAGCCCCGTGCCCTGGAGATGGTGGAAAGGACACTGCTGGCTATGTACTGTGGGGGTATTTTTGACCACATCGGTTTCGGTTTTTCCCGCTATTCTACGGACAGACGGTGGCTGGTACCTCATTTTGAAAAGATGCTCTATGACAATGCCCTGTTGTCACTTGCTTATTTGGAGGCATACCAGGCAACAGGGAAAGGTTTTTATGCCGGAGTGGCCAGGGACATTTTTACCTATATTCTGCGGGATATGACCTCTCCTGAGGGTGGTTTTTACACCGCTGAGGATGCTGATTCCGAAGGGGTTGAGGGGAAGTTTTATCTCTGGAGCCCTGATGAAGTGAAAGAGGTGCTGGGGGATGATGATGGGGAGTATTTCTGCGGTTTGTATGATATTACGGAAAAGGGGAATTTTGAGGGGAAAAACATCCTCAACCTGCTGGATAAAATGCTTGATATAAGCTTGGACGGTGTAATGGGGCCTGATGAAGCAGGCGAGAGGGGCAATTCACTGATGGGTGAGAGGGTGGATGCCCTTCGCAATAAGCTGTTCGCGGCCAGGGAAAAGCGGATTCACCCTTTCAAAGATGACAAAATACTCACCTCCTGGAATGGTTTGATGATCGCTGCTTTAGCCAGGGGTGCCTGGATACTAGGAGAGCAGAGGTATGCTGAAGCTGCAGAAAAGGCTGCACACTTTTTGCTGGAGAAGCTGCGTAGAGGTGATGGGAGGCTTTTAGCCCGCTATCGTGATGGGGAGGCGGCATACCCTGCCTATTTAGATGATTATGCCTTTCTTGCCTGGGGGCTTTTAGAACTCTACCAGGCGACCTTTAATGTGGAGTATTTGGAGGAGGCCATCAGGCTGACCAGGGAGATGCACGCTCTTTTTTGGGATCATGAAAATGGGGGATTTTATTTTTCTGCAAACGATCAGAGTGAAAGTCTTGGGGCTCGCGGCAAAGAAATCGCTGACATGGCCATCCCATCCGGTAATTCGGTGGCTGCCTGGAATCTGCTGCACCTGGGAAGGCTGACAGGAGCAGAGGATTTTAACGACCTGGCTTACCAGCAACTGCGTTCTTTTGCCGGTGGAGTAGGCCGCGCTCCCCAGGCTTGTACTTTTTATCTTTGCGCTCTGGACTATTTTCTGGGGCCGCCTCAGGAGATCGTTGTCACCGGCAGAAAAGATGATCAGCAGACTCGGAAGCTGCTGGATGTGCTGCGCTCTGCTTACCTGCCCCAAGCGACACTTCTCTTCTATCAGGAGGGGAATGAAGCAGACAGAATTGCTGCTCTTGCTCCCCATGCTGCTGATAAAAAACCTGTGGATGGGAGAGCCGCAGTTTACATTTGTGAGAATTATGCCTGCCGCCAACCCGTGACAAGCCCTCAGGAGCTGGAGCAAAGGATCGGATTACGATCAACTGAGCAAACACCAGTCGATTAACATTCCTGGCCTACTGCTGCCATACAAAAATAAAACCGGTTCCGGTAGCCGTTTAGATGTACAAAAATTCCCTAATGGGACATGGTGATTGTATTTTCTATTCTTTAAGGAAACAAAAACTGTTATAATTAATGAAAGTACGGAACAATGATGAAATGAGGTAAATGTCCAGTTGAGGGAGAAGAGCAGATTTTTTTGTGGTGAATGCGGCTATGAAACCGGGAAGTGGTTGGGACGCTGTCCTGGCTGTGGTGCCTGGAATACCTTTTGTGAAAAACCGGTACATAAAAAGGGCAGCTATAGAAAAAAAACTGCTGAAACCCAGCAGGCTGTTCCTCTGATGGAAGGAGAAAGTGAAGATTACGAGGAACGCTTTTCCTCATCTTTCGGGGAACTTGACCGGGTTCTGGGTGGGGGTATTGTTCCCGGTTCGGTAAGTCTGCTGGGTGGTGCCCCAGGTATCGGTAAATCCACACTGCTGCTGCAACTGGCCAATGCTGTGGCAAAAGAATACGGCACTGTCTTATATGTTTCCGGTGAGGAGTCCCACAAGCAGGTAAAAATGCGGGCCAGGCGGTTAAAAGCGAGCTCGCTCCGGCTCTATTTTCTGGCGGAAACCGATCTGCTGGAGATCTGCCGGGTCATTGAGGAACTCTCCCCTGTGCTGGTGATCATTGATTCCATTCAGACTACCTTCCACCCGGAGCTTCCTATGCATCCAGGGAGTGTCGGCCAACTCCGGGAATGTACAGCAGAGATTGTGCGCCTCGCCAAGCTGCATGGCACTGCGTGTTTTTTGGTGGGACATGTCACTAAAGAAGGTGTACTGGCGGGACCAAAAGTTCTGGAACATATGGTGGATGTGGTGCTCTCTTTTGATGGTGACCGCCATCAGAACCTGCGACTGCTACGCGGTACAAAAAACCGTTTTGGTGCCACTGATGAGATGGCTGTTTTCGCTATGGAGGAAACCGGGCTGCAGCAGGTGGACAACCCTTCGGCGTTTTTCTTGGCAGAAAGGGCCAAGGGTGTGCCCGGGTCTGTGGTTGTAGCAGCTGTAGAAGGAACCCGCCCTGTTTTGGTGGAAATCCAGGCTTTGGTCTGCTCAACTGCTTTCGGGTCTCCCCGCAGGGTTGCAACTGGTGTGGATTACAATAGGATGGTTTTAGCGGCGGCTGTTTTGGAAAAACGTTTGGGTTATGCGCTGGCCAACCAGGATATCTATGTTAATGCTGTGGGAGGGCTCAAAGTAGTCGAACCTGCTGTTGATCTGGGGATTTCCCTGGCTCTGGCATCCAGCTACCGCAATAGGCCAGTTGATCAGGATACAGTAGCATTGGGAGAGGTGGGGCTGACCGGTGAGGTGAGAGGTATCAGCTCAATGGAACAGCGCCTAAAAGAGGTGGTTCGTTTGGGGTTTAAGCGGGTTTTGGTTCCCATCAGCAGTATTGAACTGCAGGATCGTTACCAGAGCATTGAATTAAAAGGTGTCAGAACAGTGCAGGATGCACTTGATCATGCGATATAGTCGGGGGGGCATGATTTGGTAGATAAACAGTTACAAATGGCAGATCAGGTAATCGAGGAAGCGGTAAAAGAAGAAAAGGCAGTTAAAGCTAAAGGCACAGCAAAGGAAAATGTCCGAGAGGCCAAAGAACACAAAGAAGATAAAGGGGCAGACATCAGAGAAGAATCTGATGACAGCGGCATGATCAGCGCCCTGAAAATGGTTGCTCCCGGGACACCCCTCAGGGAGGGGCTAGACAGTATTTTAAGGGCGAAAACCGGGGCATTAATTGTTATTGGTAACAGTGCTGAGGTTATGGCTTTGGTTGAGGGGGGATTTTCTCTCGATGTAGAGTTTGCTCCTCCCAGTCTTTATGAACTGGCTAAAATGGATGGAGCCATTGTGCTCAGCAGTGATGCCAAACGGATCCTTTTTGCCAATGCTCAATTGGTCCCTGATCCTTCTGTCCCTTCTGTGGAAACAGGTATCAGACACAGGACTGCGGAAAGGGTTGCTCGCCAGACTGACGCCCTGGTGATAGCCATATCCCAAAGGCGTGGGGTGATTACCCTGTACAGGGGGGCTAACCGCTATAGCTTGCAGGATATTAGTGTTATCCTCTCCAAAGCCAATCAGGCTTTGCAAACCCTGGAGAAGTACAAGCGTGTTCTGGATAAAGCCCTGGTCAATCTGACAGCTCTGGAGTTTGAAGACCTGGTCACAGTCTATGATGTGGTCTGGGTGGTACAGCGTGGGGAAATGGTTCTGCGCATCGAACGGGAACTGGATAACTATACCAGTGAGTTGGGTAATGAGGGGCGTTTGATCATCATGCAGGTGGAGGAATTGGTGGCCAATGTACGGGATCAACTGCTTTATGTGATCCAGGACTACCTTGAAGATGGTGGAAAAAGGGCCAAAGAGGTACTCTATACTATCGGCACCTGGCCTGCAGATGAACTGCTGGATCTATCTAATATCAGCCGTGCCCTGGGTTGGGGAGCAGGGGCAAACAACCTGGAGCTTTATGTTTATCCACGGGGATATCGTATTTTGCGGAGGATCCCCAGGTTGCCGGGAGCAATTATTGAAAATCTGGTCAATAGATTTGGTAATTTACAGAATGTTTTAAAGGCAACAATTGAGGAACTGGATGATGTAGAAGGTATTGGCGAGATCAGGGCCAGGGCCATTAAAAATGGTCTGCGCCGGCTTCAGGACCAGGTTATGCTTGAAAGATATATGTAAAAGTGTATTATTCATTGAGTTTTACGTAAAGTTGAAGATTCTTAGTGTGGTTAGTTTGTGATGCTCTTTGAGAAAAATGTCATAGAGGTTCAGGTCAAGCAGGTTGCAAAGTGCTGTCATGTAGAACAGGGTTTTCCCGAGTTCTGTTTCAATCATTTCCTTACAGTCAGGACAGATCTCGCCATTAAGATGGGTTCTGAAATAATCTTTCAATTCCAGGAGTGAAATATCAGAGGGTATTTGCTGCTTTTTGGCTTCTATGTTGATACAGCCGCAATTTGTAACTGCTTTAACAGTAGCTCTGTTGGTACGAGCACACGCTTCCTGAAATTTTGATAAAACATCTAATATGCTGTGGTGACGAATTAGTAACTCTGAGACGGTGTTCTGGAACTCATCACAAATTAAATCCTTCATCAAGCAGACCTCCTCACACCCGATTCGCTGATTAAAATAATTATAGCTCCAGCCATCTAGTGTTGTCAATGTCGCCTGGTGGTTCCTCGCCCTTATTTTATAGTTACTTGGCATCTCTC
>LFRM01145869.1_pt1 | contig 21314 bp, 21 predicted proteins | sample 618341 | NCBI WGS metagenome assembly LFRM01 (sample SAMN03654438, study PRJNA283298) | anaerobic digester metagenome | isolation source: pool of bioreactors CSTR01a, CSTR02a, and CSTR03a thermophilic anaerobic... | place: Denmark: Kgs. Lyngby | collected 2014-05-21 | reverse complement strand
AAGAAGCGTTCATCTTCGCAAGTCAACGCCAACCTCTCGGTCAACGTCTCTTGCACTTGCTTTCTACCCTCATACGCTGTTCAGTTGTCAAGGACCGGAACCAGCGCCCGTTGAGCTGTTTTCCCCAGCGGGCTCGTGCATTGTAACATGGCTTTCCGGGCATGTCAAGGGCCTGGCTCTGCTCGGGCCGGCCCCTGCGCACGATGCTATTATAGCCTGCTTCTGAGAAAACGCAATACCCGATATTCGCCTCGGGTGATTGTCGCAACTTTCAAGGTAGCTTAGATATCAACCCTTTTTCCGCAGTCATAGGACTACTCATGTTCAAACCCTCGGATTGCGCCTTCTTAAGCAGATAGACGTACTTCCTCTCCGCAGCTTTCACACAAAAGATCGCGTGGTCTATCAGGTCCGGATCGGTCACATTGTCGAAATATGAGCGCGCTTGCAGCCAATCGATTCTGGCCCGTTCAACCGCCTCTTGCAGATCAAGTTCAGGCGCCCGTTTCGACCGCGCACCTGCATCGTCGACAATAAACTGGTTGGAGAGCACCTCTAAGAGGTAAGACCAGAACTTGGCCATGCGTGTCTGCCTCCCGCGCTCGATTGACCATGGGCAAGGCACGTGCCCAGTTGCATTATAGGCACGGAGGCTGACGGATATTCCAATAACGGTCGACTACTTTACAACTCCCGCCGTCCCTCTAAAGCCCGAGCCAAGGTTACCTCATCAACGTACTCCAAATCGCCGCCTACCGGCATGCCATGGGCCATACGCGTAATACGAATGCCCAAAGGTTTAAGAAGACGGGCCAGATAAAGCGCCGTCGCCTCGCCTTCTGGATCAGGGTCCGTAGCGATCACGATCTCCTTGACTTGGCCGTCTTTGCAACGGGAAAGCAACTCCTTGATCCGCAACTGCGAAGGCCCGATACCTTCCATGGGCGATATGGCCCCGTGAAGCACATGGTAACGCCCCTTGAATTCGTGGGTGCGTTCCACCGCCACCACATCACGAGGCTGTTCCACTACACACAAAATGCTTGGATCTCTGTCAGGTGCCGTACAAACGCGACAGGGGTCCACGTCTGTAATATTGCAGCACACGGAGCAATAGACGGTGTTCTCCTTGGCCTCGATGATGGCCTGGGCCAAACTGCGAGCCCGTTCAACACTTCCGCTAACCACGTGAAAGGCGAGACGCTGCGCCGTCTTGGGGCCTATTCCGGGCAGTCTGCCCAACTCTTCAATTAGCCGGGCAATCGGCCTTGCATACGTGTACATGCTCAGAAGAGCCCTCCGGGAAGTCCGGGAATGTTAATGTTGCCGGCCACTTTAGCCATCTCTTCGGCCGCCATTTCCTGCGAAAGCCGCAGACCTTCATTCACGGCGAGCATAACCAGATCCTCTAGCATCTCGATATCGTTGACATCCACTACGGCCGGATCGATGTGGACTTCCTTAACTTCCTGTTGGCCCGTGACAACAACGCGTACTACGCCTCCGCCAGCGCTGGCCTCAACCGTCTTATTCGCCAGTTCCTCCTGCACTTGGGCCATTCGGGCTTGCATTTTTTGCACCTGTTTCATTATCTTTTGCATGTTCATCATCTCTGGCTCATCCTCCCGGCAAGACCTGGTCATCTTCAGATGCCATACTCGTATCTACCAACCTGACTTGGCCGTCCAAGTACTTGACCGCTTTTGCCACACTCGGAAACCGCATGATATCCACGTCCTGTGAAGGGAGTTCCTCCTCCGCGGGCGGACTCTCCTCCGGCTGCGGTTCGGCTGGTTCCGCCGACGGATCACCGATAATCGTGGCAATACTCACAGACCTTCCAAGAACCCTGGAGATCGCCTTTTCTATTGCTGCCTTGTGGCGGGGGTCTTCAACATTAGTCTGGTGAAATCTATGTCTGGCGGCAAAACAAATAACCACCTGATTTCCTTTTATCGCCACGGGTGTGCCTTCCCGCAAGAAAGCTTCCGTGGAGATCAGACGTTCTTCCTTAAGCAAGGCCAATACGTTCGGCCATTTCAGTCTCAACTGTGCCAACTCATCACCGGCTGCCGCAGTCTGTTGGGGCGAAGTAGCTTCGCGTTTCGCGGAAGAACGGGATGAGGCGGCCCTTATTTCAGAAACGGGGGCACGCTCTGCTCGCACCGGTCCCGTTTGAACGGGCCGCGACTCCGATGAAAGACGTCGCACATACTGCTCAAGATCCGCAAGACGTTTTTCCAGACGTTTCACTTCAGCGTCAGCATCAGTCCCGTCTTCTCCGGCCTGAAGCTTACTGCCGCCCACCGCCTTCGCCATAGCGATCTCCATGGCCATAGCCGGACTGGTGGACCACCGCAACGCCGCCTCCACCGAAGTAAGGGCATCCACCACGTTCAGCAGCTGATCGAGACTGCAACGGGCGACCTGTTCTTTCATGGTTTCCCGCTCCGTCTCATCTGCAATGACCAGCGGAACCGTGGGAGCCGCCTTTAACAAGACTAGATCGCGTGCATAGGCAGTCAAATCGCGTGCCAACTGTTTGATTTCCACGCCCTGATCCAGCAAGGCATTTGTCAGATGAATCGCTCCGCTCAAGTCTCCCTGGAGAATGTAGCCCACCAGTTCGATAAGGGCTTCACGCCGCACAATTCCCAAAACCTCGGTGACCGTAGCCACATCGAGTTTTCCGGGTTGCGCCGCCAAGCATTGATCCATGATGGCCAAAGCATCACGCATGCTGCCCTCGGCATGGCGCGCGATGAGCGCAATAGCCTGTAGTTCCGCTTCCACCTTTTCTGCCTCTGCCACGTGCTTGAGATGTTCCGTCAGCTGTCCGTGACTGAAGCGCCGAAAGTCAAACTTCTGACACCGAGACAGTATGGTGCCGGGCACTTTGTGAGCCTCGGTGGTGGCGAAAACAAAGACAATGTGACTTGGCGGTTCCTCCAGCACCTTGAGCAACGCGTTAAAGGCCTCATTCGTCAACATGTGCACTTCATCGATTATATAGACCTTATAGCGCCCGCTGGCCGGAGCATACCTAACGCGATCACGCAGTTCGCGAATCTCATCGATACCGCGGTTGGAGGCGCCGTCGATTTCCAAGACGTCAACGGCGGATCCCCGCGCAATCTGCACACAGTTGTCGCATTCGTCACACGGGGTTGCAGTGGGGCCGTGTTCGCAATTCAAGCCCTTAGCCAATAACCGGGCAAAGGTGGTCTTACCCGTGCCTCTCGGACCGGAAAACAAATAAGCATGGGCCACGCGACCTGTGCTTAGGGCATTAGTCAGCGTACGTACAATATGTTCCTGGCCGACGACCTGTGAAAAGACTTGAGGCCGCCACTTACGGTAGAGCGAAAGATACGCCATCTGTTGCCACCCCGCATATAGTCTGCTGACCAATTTCTGCACCCGGTTAGCTATCTCCTGTGCCGGCGACGACCAACCCACGGGTCTTCGTGATATGACGCGCGAACCCTCCGCCTCTTGACGGTCCGTTTCGGACCCCCGAGAAACAAAGAGGTCTATGCGCACCCTCGCTCGCATAGACCCAAAACTTGCCGTGCACCTGCCGTCGAATGGAACCCTCGGGCGATTCTTCAGCAGCCAACTCAGACCAGGCGCCCTTGCGGCACCCAAGACAACTACTTACCGCTGCTTCCTTCCGGACCTGACGGGGTTCGTAGCCTCTTGTTGCGCAAGACCCAATCCTCAACGTCGTCTAACTGAAGCCGGACCCCGAAGGCGGACACCCTCGGGCAGGACTTCGGCCCCGCTATAGCGGATTGCGGGTACAGGGCACCGCTATCTCCCCGCCTAGCACGGCAAAACTTCCGACCATCGTCAATCAGGCTGTGTCACGATTCTACAGGACTTCCTTCCACAAGTCAACAGCTCCGGCAGCTAAAATAGGATGATTTGTATGGTTCATTATTAACACCGTGGTGCTATTTCCCTACCTTCTGACGTGTCACCATTCCGAGAACCCGTTTTATCTCTCCCGGGAGAACCTGTCTCAACGAGGAATACCGTCCGCCAAGAAATCCCGGTTCCCTTCCGGATCTCCCCCGAGACTGCATTCAGGACTGACTGTTTTTCATTATTTCGGCTCACCGACTCTGATTACCGAAATCCTCCGCACATCAAACCGACCGCGCCGCCTCTTGTTGCAACGCGGCCGCATCCACAAACCTTTTGTCGCCGATACCCCAACATCTTCAACCACATATGTTCACGGGCGTCCGGGAAAGGCTATCTCGTGAGAGTCTTTTGTTGACGAACAAGGGGTCGTGACTTGTCACTGCACACATGGAGAAGACATCTTTCAATACCGGTCTTGCTTTGCCTTTCACTCCTGTCAGGATCCATGCTGGCTGTTGTCGCGGATCTGGCCCGATCTGTCTGGCCCCAAGGCCATGTGGTCACCTTCGACGCAGCTTTCGTTCACCGCGAACCGCTGCAGATAAGTGACCTACGAAGCACTCTCGGCAACGCGCGTCATGCTCTCGCCAATAACGACTGGCCGACGGCCATACGTCTGATACGCGACGGGCGCAATCAGTGGAGCGTTTTCCGGGCCCAGATCCCGAAACTGTACAAAGAGCATTCGTGGGACGAACTCTCGCTTCATCGCGGCGATGCCCTCTGGAACGATGCCGTGCGCTACGCCGAGCTGCGGTCACTTTCCAAGACCCTCCGGGCGCTTGAACGTTTGCAGTCGGTGTTCGACACGCAGCGTTCTCGTTACATACCGGCATCCGCCGCATGAGCCAGTTCACCGATCGTTAAGTCAATGGGTATTCGAGAAAGGAGATCGATCATGCGCCGAAGTATAAGAAAGAGTCAACGCAAGAATTTGTCGAAGCCCGGTGACATTAGCCTCTTTGCACCCTTTGATAATCCCGACGACACAGAGTTTGCCGCACCTTTGGCACCCGGTGATTCTGATTCGCTCATCGCCACAGACAATCCGGATGACATCGAAGACGAGGTCCGCAGACGCAGAAAAAAACGTAGCAACCGTCCCTGAATCAGGTCCTTTCTATGGTATAATGCCATTGTAAGATTCACTGGGAGGTCAATGGCTCGGTGGATGAACAGTGCCGGCGCGACATCCATTTCATGCGAGAGGCGCTGGCTGAGGCTATGATCGCCTTCAATAAGGGCGAGGTCCCGGTGGGGGCGATTGTGGAAAAAGATGGCTGCATCGTCGGTCGAGGTCACAACATGCGGGAAACCTGGGCCGACCCCACTGCTCACGCCGAGATCATTGCCATCCGCCAAGCCGCGCAACGGCTCTCTGCCTGGCGATTGACGGGTTGCACGCTTTATGTTACAATTGAGCCCTGCCTGATGTGTGCCGGAGCCATCATCCTCGGCCGGATCGATCGCCTTGTATACGGGGCTGATGATCCTAAGGCGGGTGCAGTCAGATCACTTTATCGTTCTTTGGAGGATACACGTCTCAATCATCAGGTCGTTATTCAGGAAGGCGTGCTGGCCGCGGAATGCGCTGACCTGATGCGCCGCTTCTTCAGGCGACTTAGATAGGCACACTTGCAAGTAATGGTGACTCGGAGAGGTGTCAGAGCGGCCGAATGAGGCGGTCTCGAAAACCGTTAGGCGTGTCATGCGCCTCGAGGGTTCAAATCCCTCCCTCTCCGCCACCTTTTTCTTCAGGTAGGGTTGTACCTTGCATCAAACGTGCAATACGTATATAACGTTGTCTGAGACCGTTTGTGGAGGAGTCGCGTAGTTGGCCTAGCGCACACGACTGGAAATCGTGCCACCCTAACGGGTGACGAGGGTTCGAATCCCTCCTCCTCCGCCAGTAAAAAAAGAGCTGCCGGCTTCGGTAGCTCTTTTTCCAACTGGAGAAGGGACTTGTCCCGCCGATGTGCAACCGTAGTTCATCATGTGTCCCCTCCTGAGCGGCCCGGAGAGTGCAGCGATGATTTTAACAGGTGTTGGACCGCCAACGCCTAACTCTATGAATACAGACTCTCTTGAGAACGGATGGTTGTTAGCATGTCGGATGAAACCTATTATGATGCATGGCGCAGCTGGACCCTTGATGACGTCGTGAAGGAGACCGAAAAGATCCTGAAGTTGGGCGAGTACCCACCCAATGCCTCTTTCTCCCCGATGGCGTTGCATTACTACCGTGAAGGTATCCTTCTCGAACTGCGGCATCGCAATCAAACCTTCGCCACTACGTGGTTGTATGAGCATCCGAGCAAAGAAGCATTGTGTAAGTGGGCTGCCGAACAGGCGCTTGCCTTCGTCAATGAACGCAAGAGACACAAGCGTCAACTGCTGAAGCGTCGTGCACAATCATGAGGCAACCAAGAACAGGAGCTGGAGATCGCACTGATGCGTGACTCGAACCGAAGCGAAGAGGCCTTTGGCGGTCTCATTGCGGACACGATGGAGCTGCCTAAGGTCGCTCCGCCTACCAAACAAGCGGATGATGCTACCCCGAAGCGCTCGCGATGGCTTGTCGTTGTCTTGACCGTCGTGGCAAGCTTTCTACTTGGCCTCGGGATCCGCATGGCCATCAACCTGCCTTTTATCCTGGGAAGGATTGAGGAGAGGATCGAAGAGAAGGGATCCGCTCCGTCGGAGATCATCACCGCGCCCGTCACTCAAGGGACAGACATCTCTCATGAACTCGGGCGCCGCATACAGCTGCCGATCTTCGTGGAACAAGTGCTCCCGTTTATGCCTCAAGGAGATGCCCACAAATACCAAGTCTTGGGTGGCTATCTACTCGACACCGACGGCAATGCCGATCGAAGAATGCCGATCATGGTCGTCTTCGAACGAACGAAACTGGAATGGGAAGTCAGCCCCAAGGACTTTGTACTAATCGAGGGTCTCGTTGTGATGGCCAACGAGACGGAACGGGTAGCCGCCACACTGCTGACTCCCGAACAGGAAAAAGACCTGGCATACATCGCCCAGCGGGTGAACTACTGGGATCGAGTCACCGTATTGGGCTCCTCTGCCAGGCTGTATGATATCCCCGCGGCCGATTGACGTCGTCCTTGATGGCTTCCTGATCCACACAACGGATGATGCGAGCCCGCCAAATCGTCACGGCGATGATCACGGTATTTTTCCACCGGATAGACCGCGGCAATATCTCCCTTCAAACACTTGACGTCGTACGCCTCGTTTTTTGGCAGGGGTGCGCCAAGGCACCCCTGCTCACGCGCTTAGCAGCGTTAATGACCGTCGTGTCAATGCTATCGAGCGGTTTTGGTTGAGCACTTGACTTGATCAATGTTGTCGACCGTCAATGGTCTGCGAGTATTGATCATGTACAACGTCAAGTGTTGATTTAAAGGAGGCCGCCGACTATCCCGGAGCAATCGCTCCGATGACTTGCCTGACGGCTTCGGCGGCCTCATACGATCCTGGTATTCGGAGGCAGAAGATGTTTTGGAAATGCGTTGATGACAAAGGCAATCCACCGTGTAGACAAGCCAAGGCCCGGCTCGTTATGAAAAGGCTGGCCATGTATGATTGTTGGACTTGCGAGTTACGAAAAGAGCTGGACGTCGATGAATGGTGGAAAGTCTTAACGTGTGCCTACCCGATCTCTATCTTATCCTACGCCTTGGACGATTACGAAGACAAAGCGGATATGGCACAAAACATCCAAAGTGCTATAAGCAAAGAGACAGACACCCCCAAAGAACTGGCCTAGTTTTTGGAGCAAGCCTTGGTAGAGCTAAAGCAGAGCGAGGACTACGATGAAACGGATGGCGAGCTCATCTCCCAAGCCGTGCACTGGCTGAGAACAATCGACAAGTATGGCTGTCGGGTGAAAATGGATTATCTATAACGGACGACAGTGACTGTCGCTTGACTAACCATCTGCCGCTGAGCTCGGAACGCAGACTCGCCCCGGCATGCCTTACAATACGATCCATAAGGCGCTAAGGAGCGGTTGAGCCCCCGACTGTAGTCGCGCAGGATCGATGCTCCGAAGACCGGTGACACCGATCAAGTCAACTGCTCATCTATTGCTCAAGAAGCTCCACTTCATAGCCGTCGGGATCCGTGATAAAGGCCATCTTCTTTCCTTCGGCAAACTTCTGCCGCCAATCTGACGGCCACACCTCTACACCCTCGGAATCCAGTTTGGCGCAAAACGCCGTGAGATCCGGCACCCCGATGGCCAAGTGCATGAGATCCTCCGGAACCTGTAGATCATAGTCCGGAGAATAGCACAATTCAAGAGCCACATCGTTGCCCGGCAACTCCAAGAAGACCAACTGATTTCCCGCGGGCGAACGCTCGGTACGTCTTACAACCTTGAAATCGAGGTGGTCGCAATACCAACGAGTCGACCGTTCCAAGTCCGCCACGCGAATGCGCACGTGCAACAGTTTATACATAGAACTCGCCTCCACAGCGTTATTTGCGCGATAGGTAAGTACTGTCTTTGACGATAAAGCGCCAGGGCAGCAGCGCCCATTCCCCAGCGTAGTCCACATTGATTCTCGGCGTAGTGGCCACCTCATGGTCCGCGAACCGGACGCCGGACTCGATATACAACAGGTCTCCGCACAGATCGATGCCGTAGTGCAGCTTGCGGTTAATGCCCATGGCCTGGGTGAGTTTGCCCGGCCCGCTGCACAGCTTCCGTTCAAAACCTCTTTGCTTTACGTCCAATCCTCTGCGTTGAGCCATGAGCGCCAAACCTCGAGTGGGCTCCAAAGCCCGCACTAACACCGCCTCGGGATGTCCGATTTCCCCACACACGACGTTGAAACACTCGTGCATCCCATAGATCAGGTAGATATAAGCATGCCCGGCCGGCCCGTACATAGCCTCGTTGCGCGGCGTTCGTCGCCGGCGATAGGAATGGGCCGCCCTGTCCAGCGGACCTCGATAGGCTTCAGTCTCGACGATGATACCCGCGGTTGTGCCTTCCGGCGAGTCATGTACGAGCATACAGCCGATGAGCCTACGAGCCAATTTCAAAGCGTCCACTTGGAAGAACTCTCTCGCGAGTCTTATGATCTCAACCTCCACATGCGACGACTTGCCGTATTCGCTTTCGTGCGGCCTTTTGCTTTTCCTGGCCCCGTCCAGTCGGTCCGTACCGTAGGTCACGGAGATAATCGGATGCGACACGGCATACAGCCATAGTATGGACTCGTGTAGACTTCCGAAGAAGCCATCCAAAGGACCCGCACCGCGCCAAGAGGCGAAAAAAGAGACTACGCCCTGCTTCCAAGTAGCGGAACCCACTCCCGGAAGGGGCAGGATATTTGAATGGTCATTCTTCGCAAGCGCCTCTGGTTTTCCTTCCGAAAAGGATCAATCAAAAGTCCTGTATCATAGGAGAACTCCGGACTGGCCATTTTTCGGGTCGCAAAACGGGAACGACTGCGGATGGCGGGAATTGGTAACGCGCCCCGTGGGTACTATGTGTAGCGGGAGCAGGATTCCAACATCGCACGTGTTGGACGATCGAAGACATAGCTCCGGACATGCATCCTCAGTCCCGGAAGATGCTCGCTCGTTTGGCCGCTTACAAGTAGACTCCGCTGACAGTGGCGGACAACGGCATTCGGTACTATCCGATCGCAGGCGTCAGGGAGGGTATAATTGACATACGCGGACCGCGCCCGTACAATAGGGATTACATAAGTCCTTGATAGTGCTTTCATAGCGTTAAGGCAATGAGCGGGAGTAGTAGGTGACCGACACGAGGGCAGAGAGCCGGCAGACGGTGCGAGCCGGAGTCGTTGTCATCACCAAACTCGCCCGTGAGCTTCGGCGGGGAACGCAGCGCAAGCTGCGCTACTCGGCGACGGTAGCCCCCGATAAACGGCACTCGAAGTGGGCTGTGTGTTAGTTGTTCGTCGCGCATGGCCAAACAGGGTGGTACCGCGGGAGTTTTCGGATCTCTCGTCCCTCGTGACGAGAGATCCTTTTTTGGTTATCGAGTTGTGCGTGATTGACCGTCCAACACCCAAGCCAGTATCAACAGTCGTCGACTCACCGACACCACCCGCTTCGGGCAGATACTCGACACGTCATGCTTGATTCGGACGAGTCGTACCATCCGTGGTGCTCCCCAGTTTGTTTGCAATATCGTCACCGATCATCCGGCGCCGGAGCGTCATGATTATCAACAGAGCGATTGACACCATTCGTGGTGTTTCAAGGAGGTTGCAATCCTATGAGCTCGACAAGGCCAACTGTCGATCGGGCAGGAGAGTATAGGCCTACCGACATCGAACCGAAGTGGCAAGAGTATTGGGATAAACACAAAACATTCCGCGCCCCGCGGGTTCCGGGAAAGAAGAAGTTCTATATTCTGGACATGTTCCCCTATCCGTCAGGATCAGGCCTGCATGTCGGGCATCCGAGAGGTTACACGGCCACCGATATCATTGCTCGGTATAAGCGGATGCAGGGCTATGACGTCCTTCACCCCATGGGTTGGGACGCCTTTGGTTTGCCGGCTGAACAGTACGCTCTCGACACAAAACAGCATCCTCGGCCCTTCACGGAGCGCAATATAGCGACATTCAAACGTCAGATCAAATCATTGGGCTTTTCCTATGACTGGGACCGAGAGATCAGCACCACCGATCCCGAGTACTACAGATGGACCCAGTGGATCTTCCTCAAGTTGTATGAGATGGGGCTGGCCTATATGGCTGACATGCCGGTTAACTGGTGCCCCGCCCTCGGGACAATCCTAGCCAACGAAGAAGTGATCGACGGCCGCAGCGAACGCGGCAATCATCCCGTCGTTCGGATACCGATGCGTCAGTGGGTATTGAGAATCACTGCCTATGCCGATCGCCTTCTGGAAGATCTCGAGGAGCTCGACTGGCCCGAGAGCATCAAAGAGATGCAGCGCAACTGGATCGGTCGCTCCGAAGGCGCGGAAGTGATCTTCCCAGTGGCTGATCATCCCGGTCTGGAGATCAAGGTGTTTACCACACGTCCGGACACCTTGTTCGGCGCCACCTATTGTGTGCTGGCCCCCGAACATAAACTGGTAGACAAAATCACCACTCCTGAGCAGCGTGCAGCCGTCGAGGAGTACAGACAACAGGCCATGTCGAAAAGCGACCTGGAACGCACGCAATTGGAACGCGAAAAAACGGGTGTTTTCACGGGAGCATATGCGATAAATCCTGTCAATGACGAGAGAATCCCGATCTGGATCGCTGATTACGTCCTCGCCACCTATGGCACGGGGGCCATCATGGCCGTACCGGCCCACGACGAGCGCGACTGGGAGTTTGCCCGGAAACACGGACTTCCAATCATTGAGGTCGTATCGGGAGGGGACGTAAGCAAGGAGGCCTTCACCGAAGACGGAATCATGGTCAACTCCGGGATACTCAACGGATTGAACGTTGAAGAGGCACAGGAGAAGATCATAGAATGGCTGGAGGAAAACGGTAAAGGCAAACGAGCTGTGACCTATCGCCTGCGCGACTGGGTGTTCAGCAGACAGCGCTATTGGGGAGAACCCATTCCTGTGCTCCATCTCGAAGACGGCACGATTCGACCCTTATCGGAAGATGAGCTACCATTGCTGCTCCCGGACGTAGAGGAGATCACTCCTACCGGGACCGGTGAATCGCCTCTGGCCAACGTCGATGAATGGGTCAATGTGATCGATCCGGTCACAGGACAAAAAGCGCGTCGCGAAACCAACACCATGCCTCAGTGGGCCGGAAGTTGCTGGTATTACTTGCGCTTCATTGACCCGCACAATGACGAGGCTCTTGTCGACCGTGAACTTCAGGAAAAATGGCTGCCGGTCGATCTTTATGTCGGCGGAGCGGAACATGCCGTACTCCATCTTTTGTACGCTCGCTTCTGGCATAAAGTGCTTTATGATCTTGGGATCGTCTCGACCAAGGAACCTTTCCAGCGTTTGGTCAATCAAGGGATGATCCTCGGGGAAAACGGTGAAAAGATGAGCAAGTCGCGGGGCAATGTCATCAATCCCGATGACATCGTGGCTACCTATGGAGCCGATTCGCTGCGACTGTATGAGATGTTCATGGGCCCCTTGGAGGCCGCCATGCCGTGGAGCACCAAGGGTCTGGAAGGCGTTCACCGCTTCTTGCGCCGCGTCTGGCGCCTCTATATCACAGAAAGCGGCGAACTCAATCCGGCCATTGTGCCCTGGGAGAAAGCCAATCCACCGCTGGAGCGCATCTATCACAGGACGGTCAAGAAAGTCACGCAGGATATTGAAGAGATGCGCTTCAACACGGCTGTCTCACAAATGATGGTCTTCATCAATGAGGCTTATCAACAAGAGGTGCTTCCGAAGCAATTCATGGAGGGCTTTGTACTGTTGCTTTCGCCATTTGCCCCTCACATTGCCGAAGAGCTCTGGGAGCGCCTTGGCCATGACAAGACCTTGGCCTACGAGCCCTGGCCAACTTACGATGAAGCCCTCACAGTTGAGGAACAGGTGGAGATTGTGATCCAGATCAACGGAAGAATTCGCGACAGGATCATGGTGCCGACCGATGCCGACAAAGAGGCTATAGAAAAAGCGGCCTTGGCCTCCGAACGCATTCAGGCGGAACTGGCAGATAAAAAGATCCAAAGGATCATCGCCGTTCCGGGCAGGCTGTGCAACATTGTGGTCAAATAGATCGAACGAGTCTTTTTGACCGACCTTCGCCGCGGCGAGGGTCGGTCACCTTACGTTATGCTCGCTGGACCAATCTCAGGCAAAGTCGCAGTATGTCGCCTGTATCGTCCGGGCAGTCGCACCACGGACCTGGCAATTGTCAACGACAAGAACGGTTGTCTTTGCGGCCGAGCTGAATCACAGGGGGCATATCGTCACGCGGAATCTGGACAAAAGGCGCACCGTTTGCAGATCAACACGGAACAGAAAGACACGCTATCGCAAACCCCGGTTTAACAACAGACGCCGGTCAGAAAGAAGGCTGGCTTCCTCCGACGTTGGAAAACCGTCTCGGCAACATAGAGACCCCTGAGTACGACGCTTGATGAAATATGCCCCGATCACGGCTGCGTCCGGTAGAACACGTCAAGCTCGACACGCAAAAGCTGTAGAATCCTAAAGACATCAGGCAAGGAGTATCAACAGGACGAGCCGTTCGGATACGAAGTCAGGCAATACCTGCTTGAGAAGTGGGGCTATAGATGAGCCTATTGTTAGGCAAATGATGCGTCTTTGGAAGTTGAGTACACCATGGCCAAAGGCCACGGAGGCAGAAACCGGATTTCAAATCCGACGATTGCCTGCAAAGAGTGTAACCGAAAGAAAGGCAATCGGACGGCAGCCGAGTTCGGTTTTCCGCATATCCAGGAGCGGGCTCAAGAAACGATGCGTGACATAGCGCGATCAATGCGACACGCTGGGGGCTGTGGCGGCGTTCGGACGGATCGGATCTGCCGCTGGAGACCGACACCGGAGGTATGGCCAAGTACAACCGCATACAGCAGGGATATCCCAAGGCGCATGGGATCGATATTGTCTGTGTCGGTGAAAGCGGAGTTGAGGTTGTGTTGAGCCCAAAGATGCCGGTTCTTACAATCACCGCTTTTGGGGCGCAGTTCCGGACAAGTGTGCCGCGCGGACAAACACAGCTTTCCCCGCACTAAGCCGAAGGCGGTAAAGCGTGTAGACGGTTCTCAAACCGCAGATACGGTCCGTGTGGTGATTGAGAAGGGGAAACACGGGCGTGCGCATGTGGGCCGTGCAGCGAACGAGGCTACTTCGATCTGGTAACGGCTCCGGGGAAAAAGAATCGCGACATCGTGGAGGCAATTCAGACTGCTGCAACGTTTTGACGGCTACGATTACGACTGTCGACGTACAGCGTCAAGTGTTTGAATGGCAAGTTGCCGCCGATCATCCGGCACGGACGTGCCACAATTGTCGCTACGATGATTCGGCGGGGGACCATCCGAAAAGCTAATCACAGGGGGAAACCTGATGCTACTGGCCATCGATATCGGCAACACACACACGGTTTTGGGATGCTTTCGGGGCGAGCAGCTTTTGGCCCAGTGGCGTATCGCCACGGACCGCCAACGCACGGAAGATGAATACGGTGTACTGATGATCGAACTTCTGCGCAACAGCGATCTCAACCCCCGCGATGTCCGCGGTGTGGCTATTGCCTGCGTCGTCCCCCCTACTCTGGAGATCTTCACCGCCGCTTCACGCAGTTATTTTTCCTGCGAACCGTTTGTCGTCTCCGCAGAAAACGAATGCGGCCTGCGCATTCTGTACAATCCTCCCCATGCCGTCGGAGCGGACCGCATAGCCAATGCCGTGGCCGCAATGCACAAGTACGGCTTACCGGCCGTTGTCGTCGATCTGGGCACAGCCACCACCTTTGATGTGATCTCCCGGAACGCCGAGTATTTAGGCGGCGCGATTACACCGGGCATCCACATTTCCCTGGAAGCCCTTTCGGCCCGCGCCGCCAGACTGCCCCGTATCGCACTCAGCAAGCCTCCCAGGGCCATCGGAAGAACTACCGAAGAGAGCATGCAATCAGGCGTCGTCTTCGGCACGGTCGGCATGGTGGATTGGCTCGTGAGGCAAATAAAGAAAGAATTGAACGATGAACCGATCGTCATTGCCACCGGAGGCCTGGCCGAAGCCATCGCACATGAGTCCGATCAAATCCGGATTGTGGACAAGCAACTCACATTGGACGGCCTACGACTTTTGTACTCATTGAACAACTCCTCCGAGTGACGACGGATCTTTCAGGCCTTCTTCTTACGAACGAGCTCGCCGATTCTGTCAAGCAGAAGATTGGCCAGCCGTTCTTTTTGCATGGTGGGCACATCCTCGGTGCGCCCGTCCGCATAGACCAGTGTCACACGGTTGGTGTCCACCTCAAAGCCGGCGTCCGGAGCCGTGACATCATTGGCAACCATCAGATCGCAGTTCTTGCGACGTAGCTTCTCGCTGGCCTGGGCGATCAGATTCTCGGTCTCAGCGGCAAAGCCGACTACTACCTGATTCTTCTTCATGGCTCCGAGCTCAGCGAGAATGTCGGGATTACGCACCAAGCGCAAGACCAACTCCGACTGTCCCTCTTTTTTGATCTTCTCTTGGGCTGGCTCTTCCACCCGGAAATCAGCCGGGGCCGCCGCTTTCACACAGGCGTCCACCTTATCAAAGACTGCCAGGCAAGCCTCGCGCATCTCCAGAGTTGTCTGTACCCGCACAAGTTCAACCCCCGGAGGAACAGGCTGTGAGCTGGGACCGCTCACCAACGTTACCTCAGCGCCGCGTCTTTGGGCGGCGGCTGCAATGGCGTAGCCCATCTTCCCGGACGAACGGTTTCCAACAAAGCGAACGGGATCAATGGCCTCATAGGTCGGTCCGGCCGTCACCAAGAGCCGAAGCCCTTCCCAGTCTTTGCTTCGAGTGAGGACATCGACGGTGATCTTAAAGATATCTTCGGGATCCAGCATGCGTCCCCAGCCCTCTTTACCTTGACGAGCAAGGGGTCCGCGGCCCGGGCCTGCGAAGTGAAAGCCCCGAGCGCGCAATCTAGCCACGTTTTCTTGTGTAACGGGATTGGCCCACATATCCGAATCCATGGCCGGAGCCAGGATGACAGGAGCAGTAGAGGCCAACACAATCGTGCAAAGGGCGTTATCGGCTATACCGCACGCGATCTTGGCCATGGTATTGGCGGTGGCGGGAGCGATGACAATGCCGTCACAGCTATCGGCCAAAAACAGATGCTGCATCAATCCTTCTTTTGGTTCATCGAAGACATCGATGGCCACCGGATGGTATGACAGCTCACGGAATGTCAAAGGCTGTACAAATTTCGTGGCCGCATGAGTCATGGCTACGACTACGTCAGCCCCTGCCTTAGTCATCAACCGAAGCAACTCCACGGCTTTGTAAGCCGCCATACCTCCCGTTACTCCTAACAAGATTCGTTTCCCGCTGAGACTACCCAATCTCTCCACCTACCTGCTTGTTAGTATCCTTAGGTCTTTTTCTGCCCGAAAGGCATCGGTCCCTTTCGCGTTTCGAACCACATGTAGCAGGAAGCCGAGCTTGACGGACGAAGCTATTCACATACGTCCACAACCTGTAGACTAGTTGTCCACAGGTTGTACACATCCTGTGGACAACTCGCGTTTTACTGAGCGTGAAATGTGGATATCGGAGAGTTTTTTCCACACGCAACGTTGAGCGATGCCGGTTCTTACAATCACCGCTATGGGGCGCGGTTCCGGACCAAGGTGCCGCGTGGACAAACACGGCTTTGCCCGCAGCAAACCGAAGGGATAAGAGCGGAAAAACGTATGAACGGTTTTCAAACCGAAGATATGGTCCGTGTAGTGATTGAGAAGGGGGAAATATCGGAGCGTGCATGTGGGCCGTACACTGGTCCGGGAGCAACTATCGTGGAGGAGATCTAGACTGCTGCAACGTTTTGACGGCTACGCCTACGACTGTCGCCGCACAACGTCAATTGTTTAAATGAAAAACTGCCACCGACCATCCGGCACAGAAGTGCCGTGGCTATCGCTACGGCGATTAGGCGGGGTCGTACCCTACATGGTGCTCCAAGGAATCTGACGGTATAATGAGGCGGACGAATCATGCAAGTGGAGATCAGAGGCGTCGAAAAGCTCTCTTTTCGCGAGCGACAGGTAGTCGCTCTGAAGGAGATGGGGCTGTCTAACCAGCAGGTGGCCAAACGTATCGGTGTCACACCCAGCACAGTGGCCACACTCTACAACCGCGCCAGAAAAAAAGGCTATCAGGTGGTTATCATTCTGAGCGGGGATCCTCTGGCACTTTTTACTGAAGAGGACGATGATGACGATGACGAGGAAAATCCACCCGCGGACGCATGAGATCCCTGTCATAGACAAACCTTAAGCATCACAGCCACATCGTGACACACCAGGCAAGCATATGCGGCGTATATTTCTGTTACGAGAGCGCCCGGAGACGCCCGCTGGAAGACCTGAGGTGATAGCATGAGCATATATGAGTATCCAAAACCCGTGGTCTCCTATGAAGATGATGTCTTCGTATGGGTCTATCTTGACCAGATTGACCGCGTCCTGCGTTATGAAGCCTTCGTGATCGACTATGATCACCATGGCCGACCGAGCACGCTGAAGTTCGTCATTGAGGAAGGCGTGCTTGACAACGCGCACGAGGTTCCTCTGATCAATGAGTTTATCAAGGCCTATGAAAGAGACTGCTTCCTATCCCGCATTGCCTCGATGCCGTCATGCGTTCATCCTCACGGCCGGACCTTGATCAGCACGCCGCCGTTGCGATTTCTGTATAACTACCTCGCACCGGAACAGATAGAGCGATTGCATGAGTATTTCGCTGCTCAAGAAAACCGCCTCAAGCGCGACAAAAAATCACGTTGGATGCGTTCTTTGCGAGCCTTGGGATTTGACGTGGTGCCCAATCTGGCCTGAGTCAATGAAAAGAGTTGGCACCCTTAAGAGAGTGCCAACCCGAACAGGATCGCTCGTATGTCTCGCCCACTGTCCACGGGCGATTGTTTTTTCTACGCCGCATGCTCCGAACTGCGCCTACCGTCTATGCCGGGCTGGAATCTCTTTTCTATCACGGACACCAGCCAAGCGATGCACGTAGTCATCACAAGATACATCATAGCCGTCAAGATGTAGATCTCGAACGGCTTGTAGGTACGCGTAACGACTAACTGACTGCGTCTGAGCAACTCCTCCAGGGCGATAACCGCAACAAGCGACGAGTCCTTAAGCATAGCGATGAACTCATTGCCCAAAGGAGGAATAATACGGCGAAAAGCCTGAGGCAAGATCACATAGCGCAACCTTTGCCGTGGAGTCAGTCCACTGGCGATGGCCGCTTCCGATTGACCGCGGTCAATGGATTGAATGCCAGCGCGGATAATCTCCGCGACATACGCCGATGAGTTGAGACTCAGGGTCAAAATCCCTGCTGTCCAGCGATCTATGCTCAACCCCGGATGCAATCCGGGCAAGCCCATGTACACCAGGAATATCTGCACCAACAACGGCGTACCTCTAAAGAATCCGACGTAGGCGCTGCTGAGGGTGTAGGCGATCCGATTCGAAGAAAGGCGAGCCATTCCCAGGATGGTTCCGCCGATCATCCCCAGACTTACAGAGACGACAGTGAGCAAAATGGTCACGAGGGCCCCCTCCGCCAAGTAGGGAACCGATCGTATCATCAGACCGACATCCAGTCCTCCAAGCATCCTAAACACACCTTTAGGTCAGGTCAATGCTATTGCTGTACCGAACCCACCCACTTCGCCCGAAGTCGGTCATAGGTGCCGTTGGCTTTCAATATGGCAATTCCCTCATTGACCCGGCGCAACAGGTCGGTACGTCCTTTCCTGATACCGATACCGTAGTACTCGCTCGAGAAGGGCTCTCCGACGATCTCAGTCGCTCCCGGATTCAGCCTCAGTTCCTCCAATGCCACCAACTCGTCGACAATGCATGCATCAGCCCGCCCTTGTTTGAGAGCCACAAAGGCTTCCGGAATCGTGGGATACTTGTCAATGCGTCTGATACCCGGAATTTTTTCCGCCTCAAACTGACCGGTTGTGCCGATCTGTACCGCTACGATCTTGCCTCTCAGATCCTCCGGACCCTGGATGCCCTTATTTCCCTTGCGGACGACGATCACCTGGCCGGTGGTGAAGTAAGGATCGGAAAAATCGATGGCCTTGGCCCGCTCCTCAGTGATGGTCATGGCCGCAATGATCAAATCATACTGCCCGGCCAGAAGTCCCGGAATGATACCATCCCAAGCGACGTTGATGAACTCAATCTCCACTCCCATGACTTCGCCGAGAGCCCTCATGTAGTCTATGTCGAAGCCGGCGGGAGCCTTGGTTCGTTCATCTATGAACTCAAACGGAGCGAACGTCATGTCGGAGCCGACACGAATCTTTTCCGCCCCAAAAACACTACTGACAGCAAACAAGAGCAGGAATACCACGGTCACCGCAGCGAACAATCTGTTCATGTTAAACCTCCTGGTCTGCGTATAATGCGGTATACGGGATTCGTATACCTCCTGCAGGTTCTCTTCCGGAGGCGAGTATTCCTTCCGGATTCCCTCCGCATGAGTTTCAAGAAGGCTGGTGATTCGAGCGATTGAAGAAGGAAGTACAGATAAATTGGCGTACTTACTACCAGGATACAAACATCTGGCAGGCGCTCCGAAAGAATTGCTTAGAGGATATCGGGGAACGTCCTGCGAATCTCAATTAAAGCGGAAGCATCCCCAAAAACAATGTGGGTGTCATCCGTCAAGAGGATGTAGGGAGGGCGATCGTTGTGAGCAGGCCCGTGGTAGCCAAGCGACACAACAGAATCTGGTTCATCGTTGTCTTCGCGGTGGGCCTAGTTGTACTTTTTGCTATCCAATCATCACAGAAGGCCCCGAAGACCCTCGCGATTGACGAGGGCCTGATCAGGGTCGAGGCTCCGGCCTTGCAGCCGATGGATGCCAGCAAGGTGAGCCAAGTAGAGCTCACGCTGTCAGGACAGCACTTGGTGGCGACCAAGAAAGACGATAGGTGGGTCCTAGAGACTCCGTTCAATGACGACGCCGACTCGGAAGCCATAGAACGTATCATAGAGATCTTCAGCGAGCTGGCTTCCGACGAGATCGCCGATCCGGCCGACGCGGCGGAGTACGGACTTGATAGGCCGTATATCACTGCCAAATTCATCGAAGGCGGTGAGACCCGGACATTTACCATCGGACGCTATCGGCGCACCGAGATTTACTATGCCAAGACCTCAGCCTCCGATGACATCTATGTGGTGCGCGGCCTGCCCGAGGAACTCAAGGTTGTACGCCCGATCGACTTGGTTAACCGACAGTTGCTCACCTTCAATCCGGACGATGTCGTCCGTATAGAGGCCATCGCTCCCGGCGATGACCTTCAAAGGATCGTCGAAAGACGCGACGGCAAGTGGTTTACCAGCCTCGGCGCTCCCGGCGTTGTCTTCCAGGTGGCTGAATTCCTGCGCGACTTACGCTACGTTAACGTCTCCGACGTAGTGAGCGCCAGCCCGGGCCAAGGTCTCACCCCCACCGGCAGCACTCTGCGGATCGTACTTACACGCGCTGACGGTAAACAGCATACTCTTGACGTTGGTAACCAGTCCGAAGACGGTCGACGCTACTACGTGAAGAGTTCCGACCGTCCGCACGTCTATCAGGTGGTGCAGTTCATCGCCGAGAACCTGCGCGAAAAAATGCGCCAGGTCGGTACGGACATGATGGGACTCGACCCCGACCGGGTCGTGGAACTCCGCCTGATCAGAGTTGAGGAAGCTACGCCAGAAGATATCGCAAAGAGCAGGGAGATATCCACCGCCGCTTTGTTGACCGGTGTGATCAGACGTGACGAACTGGTACCCGGTGCCAGAGAGACCGTTTTGAACAAGAGTGATGATACCTGGACGACGGACGGAAAGGTAGCCTTCTCCGTAGGGTCCGTGATCGACGCCATCATAGGGGTGACTGCCCAGACGGCGGCTCCTGAGGGCGACGATGAGATGTACGGCTTCTACCCCGCCGTCGGTGCGGTTCGCATCATTGCCACGCTGGACAACAGAGCGAAGATTACCCTTGACATCGGAACCACAACGCCCGATGGCAAGATGCGCTATGTTCAGTCAAGTGCACGCAGAGGTGTCTACCTGTCGCCTGCGGAGAACGTCGACATCATTCTCGACAGCCTCTCGAGAGTGCGCAGCGAACTGCTGGTGTTCGAACCGGCTGACGTGACCAGCATCACCGTATACGAGTCCGACTGGGGCGGCAACACGTCGTCACGCGCGCTTCGCAAACAAGGTGATCAGTGGATCTATGACGGCAAGAGCGTAGACAAGGATGCTGTCGAGGCCTTCCTGAAGAACGTAAGGTCTTTGGGCGCCGAATCGATTCCGCCGCCGGAAGAGGATGAAAGCGTCTACGGCTTCTATCCGGCCGCCAACAGCTGGCGCTTGGAGCTGGGCTTCAAAGACGGCACCAGCCTCACTCTGGACGCCGGAGACACCAGATCCGAGGGTAGCGGATGGTTCGCCATAGTCAACTACTTCGTACGCATCAGTGACCTCGATGATATCGTGTTTGTGGGCGAGTTCGACATCGAAGGTCTGCAAGACGACATCAACGATATCCTGCGGTAAGTGTCACTGAATACCGACCATATCGAGTAGGGTGACGCTCGCTGATCAGGCGAGCGTCAGCCCTCTCACAGAACCGTACG